>Ga0316630_10000416_pt1 | contig 13239 bp, 14 predicted proteins | sample OWC_May_M1_C1_D6_FD_207658 | JGI IMG/M metagenome (GOLD analysis project Ga0316630, IMG submission 207658) | Wetland soil microbial communities from Old Woman Creek delta, Ohio, United States - OWC_May_M1_C1_D6_A | ecosystem: Environmental > Terrestrial > Soil > Wetlands | place: USA: Ohio...
TCACGCACCAGGTCGCGTCCAGCTTGCGGTCCCTGGCCTGCTCTGCTGCCTGCCTCTCCTGCCTGCTCTCCTGGGCCATCTCGGCTCCTCCTGGTGGGGCTTCTCGCCCCGGTGGGTCCTGCTCGCTGACCGCCTCATCCCCTTCAAACTACTAGGGGATTATACCATACTCTGTTGCACAATGCAATGACTCTTTTGGGTACAATCGTCCCTTCCGGCCTTGACAGCCCCTCCCCGGCCATGGCCTACGTCTTTCGGATACCTGCTCCCCTGGTCGGGAAGGGGGAGCGGGCCTCGGGACGGACCAGGTGGAGGGAACCCTGGGGCTACCCTGAAGCTCGCTCCCTCTGATTCTCCGGGGGGTAGGGAGGGACATGGGCAAGGGTGGACGTCGACCAGGTGCGGGAAGGCCTCGAGGTTCGAAGGACAAGCTAGGCCCAGGCTCGAGGGGACAGGCCGGAGCTCTCCGAGCCCTGGTGGTCGCCAAGCGCCGCCTGGGCAAGGTGGACGACCCCGAGGCCCTGGCGGTCCTGGAGGCCTGCTACGAGCGCGTGGTGGCCGTCATGAACGAGGAGGTGTCGTCCTTCCAGGCCCCCATGGTCCTGCGCGCCGCGGCGGCCATCGCCGACGGGGTAGCTGGTCCCCAGGCCTCGCGCATCCAGGTGGACGGTCGCATGACCCTGGAGCACCTGGTCATGCGGTCCTACGAGGAGCAGAAGGCGCTGCCGGGTGACTCGGAGGCGCGCCCCTCCCTTCCCCGTGATGAGCCCCTACCACGTGCGCTGGTCCAGTAGCGCAGCCCCCGTGGGCACCCCCCCTCTCCCTCTTTCCCCCGCCAGGGCCACCCCGGGGGTGCACCGGGGGTTTCTGGGGCTAGGGGCCAGGGGAGGCTCCCCTCAAAATTTTGCAGGAAATCCAGGAACCTATTCCACGGTGCAAGGGTGAATCCCTACCTGAGGGTGGCAGACTGGCGGAAGGACCCCGTGTTGTTCGTGCGGGAGGAGCTCGGAGCGGACCCTGACGGGTGGCAGCGTGAGGTGTTGCAGGCGTTCCCCGTGGAACGGCGCATCGCGTTGAAGGCGTGCAAGGGGCCAGGCAAGACGACGGTGCTGGCGTGGCTGGCGTGGAACTTCCTGGCGACCAGGCCGCACCCGAAGGTGGCTGCGACGTCGATCTCTGAGGACAACCTGGGGGACGGGTTGTGGACGGAGATGGCGAAGTGGCAGAGCAAGTCGAAGTTTCTGCAGGAGAGCTTCACCTGGCGACGGACGCGCATCGAGTCGAAGGACCACCCCGAGACTTGGTGGATGTCGGCGCGGGCCTGGTCGAGGGCAGCGGACCCGACGCAGCAAGCGGACACGCTGGCAGGGCTCCACGCGGACTACATCCTGTTCCTCATCGACGAGTCCGGTGGAGTACCGGACGCGGTAGCGGCGGCGGCCGAGGCTGCGCTGGCGACGGGGGTGGAGGTGAAGTTCCTCATCGCGGGGAACCCGACGCAGTTGAGCGGGCCGTTGTACCGGGCGTTCACGTCGGAGAAGCACCTGTGGTGGCGGAAGGAGATCACGGGGGACCCGGACGACCCGAATCGCGCTGCGCGCGTGGACCGGGTGTGGGCGCTCGAGCAGATCGAGAAGTACGGGCGGGAGAGCCCCTACGTGCTCGTGAACGTGTTCGGGCAGTTCCCGCCGAGCCAGTCGAACGCGCTCCTGGGCGTGGAGCAGGTGGCAGCGGCGCAGCGGCGGGTGGAGCTCGAGAAGGACCAGGAGGGCCAGCCGCTCATCCTGGGGGTGGATGTGGCGCGGTTCGGGGACGACCGGACGGTGTTCTCGGTGCGGAAGGGGCGCATCGTGTGGCCGCAGCGGGTGTACCGGGACCTGGACACCATGCAGACCGCCGACCTGGTGGCGCGCGCCATCGGCGAGCTGGACCCTGACGGGGTGTTCATCGACGGCGTGGGGGTGGGCGGGGGAGTGGTGGACCGGCTGCGCCAGCTCGGGTTCAACGTGATCGACGTCCAGAGCGGCGGCAAGGCGCTCGACCCGAAGTTCGACGACCGGCGGGCCGAGATGTGGTGGCAGATGGCCGAGTGGGTCAAGAACGGCGGGAGCCTGCCGGCGGGGCCTGAGCTGCCCCAGGAGCTCTCCTGCCCGACGTACTTCTTCACCCCGAAGGGCAAGATCCGGCTGGAGTCGAAGGCCGATGTGAAGCAGCGCACCGGGGGCGGGAGCCCCGACCTGGGCGACTCCATCGCCTTCACCTTCGCCATCCCCAACCTGCCCGCGAAGCCGAGGCACTACGGGAAGGACTTCCACTTCAAGGCACCACAACCTATAGTGGGTCGGGCCGAAACCGAGTACGACCTGTTCCGGGACCAAGGGTGAGGGCGGCGATGGAATGGATCCGGCGAGCATGGAAGCGCCTGCGAGGGTGCCGCCGGCATGAGTTTCAGAAGGTGCCTGGCCTGTTCATCGAGGTCCCCGGCTTTCGCAAGAAGGCCGTTCTTCAATGCAAGGTTTGCGGCATGGTCGGCGGCGGGAGGGTCTGATGGGCAACAGCAACCGCGACCGCGAGATGGATAACCTCGCCGCCGCGATCACCAAGATGCGGCTCCAGCAGGAGCAGCAGAATCGCCCCGAGGACCCCACCGCCACCGTCGAGAAGGCTCGCCGCGCCATGATGGTGGCCTTCAAGGACCCCACCCAACAGAGCGCCTCACCCGGCATCCCCGCTGCCGTCGGCGCCCTGCCCCCTACCCTCGACCCCGGCATCCTGGGCGTGAAGGGCACCGGGACCGCCGCCTCCAGCCCCCGCGCGCCTGCCGGCGCCATCGCCCGAGGGAAGATCCCCGATGCGTGACGCCTCCGACACGGACCCCACGCTCGAGCGCATCGAGCTCCTCAACCTTCACACGCAGCTCTACAACGAGCGGTCCTCCTGGATCGAGCATTGGCGCGAGATCAGCGAGTTCATCTACCCGCGCCGCTTCCGCTACCTCCAGACCGACCGCAACCGCGGCACCAAGAAGAACGAGAAGCTGATCAACAACACCGCGTACATCGCCAACCGGACCCTCGCCTCCGGGATGCACGCCGGTATCACCTCTCCCGCTCGCCCCTGGTTCCATCTCACCACGCCCGACCCCGGCCTGGCCGAGCGCGCCAGCGTCCGCTCCTACCTCTACACGTGCGAGGAGCGCATGAGGGTGGTGTTCCACCGCTCGAACATCTACCAGGCCCTCCCCCTCGTCTACGGCGACCTCGGCGGCTTCGGCACCAGCGCCCTCTACGTCCAGGAGGACGATGAGGATGTGATCCGCGCCTTCGTGTGGCCCATCGGGCAATACTGCCTCGCCAACAGCCACCGCCTCGCCGTCGACACCGTGACGCGCGAGTTCTCCATGACCGCCCGCCAAATGGCGCAGTTCTTCGGCCTGGAGAAGTGCTCCGAGGCCGTCAAGAACGCCTGCAAGGACCAGAGCCCCCAGGGCGGCGGCGAGCACGCCAACGCCGAGGCCTGGTTCGACGTCATTCACGTGATCGAGCCCAACGACAAATTCCAGGACGGCTACCTGGACAAGCGCGGCATGAGGTTCTCCTCCAAGTGGCTCGAGAAGTCCGGCGACACCACCGTCGGCCTCCTGCGCGACGAGGGCTTCCACGAGATGCCTGGGATGTTCCCCAGGTGGGAAGTGACCGGCGAGGACGCCTACGGCTACTCCTGCGGGATGCACGCCCTCGGCGACGCTCGCGCCCTGCAGCTGTACGAGCGCCGCGCCGCCCAGGCCGCCGACAAGCTGGTGAACCCGCCCATGAAGGCTCCCATGAGCCTCAGGAACCAGCGGGCCTCCCTCCTCCCCGGAGATATCACCTACGTCGACACCATCCAGGGCGGCCAGAACTTCACCCCTGCCGTCGAGATCAACCCGACGTCCCTGAACTACTTCGACAACACCATCGCCCGCCTCCAGCGGCGCATCGACTCGACCTTCTTCGCCGACCTCTGGCTCATGATGCAGCGCGACGACCGGACGCAGCCGGCCACCGCCCGCGAGATCACGGAGCGCCACGAGGAGAAGATGCTCCAGCTCGGGCCGGTCCTCGAGCGGCTCCACGATGAGCTCCTCGACCCACTCATCGACCGCACCTTCAACATCATGAACCGGAAGGGCCTCCTTCCGAAGCCTCCCCGCGAGCTCCAGGGCGTCGAGCTGCGCGTCGAGTACGTGTCCATCATGGCCCAGGCCCAGAAGATCCTGGCGACCTCCGGGATCGAGCGCCTGGCCTCCTACGTCGGGTCGCTGGCTTCCGTCCAGCCGGACGTCACCGACAAGTTCGACTTCGACCGGAGCATCGACGACTACGCCAACGCGCTCGGCACCCGGCCCGACCTGGTGAGGACCGAGGACGATGTGAAGGCGATCCGCGCCGGCCGCCAGAAGAAGGCCGACCAGAACCAACAGCTCATGGCCGCCACCGAGGCCGCCAAGGGCGCCAAGACCCTCTCCGAGACGAACCTGGAGGGCGACACCGCCCTCACCAGGATGCTCGGCGCGGCCGGCGGCGGCTCTGTCGTCCCACCGCCTAACCAGGCCGGCATCCCCGCTCCCATGCCGCCCATGCCCGGAGCCCCCGCGTGAGAACCAACGACGCCGGCTACCAGGCCTCGATCCGCTCCCGCGAGAAGCTCGCCGCCTTCCAGCGGAAGGCCGACCTCAAGACCATCATGGCCGACCCCTCGGGCCGGCGCTTCATCTACGACCTGGTGATGGAGCGGTGCAAGTTCGGCGAGGTCTACGCTGGCAACGACGCCGGCATCCATCGCCACGCCGGCCGACGCGAGGTGGGCATCGAGCTCACCAACGAGATCCAGGACGTCGCCCCGCAATTCTGGCAGCTCATGATCGCCGAGCAGCTGGAGGCCAAGCAGAACGAGCGCCTCCTCCGCGAGGCCGCCGAAACCAAGAGTTCCCGAGAACGAGGAGAACCAGCCGATGCCTGATCCCGTCACACCCGCGCCGCAGGCCACCACCGAAAGCGCACCGCCGCCGGCAGCTACGCCTCCAGCTACGCCGCCCGCCGCGACAGCACCCGCCGCAACCCCGGAAGTCCTCGGGGAAACCGCGACGCCTGCCGAGCCAACGCCGTCAAAGCCTGGGAGCGAGGGGAAACCCGCTGCCGCTGCCCCGGTGGAGATCAAGCTCACGGCCCCGGAAGGAGTCGAACTGGACTCGAAGGCGCTCGAGGGCTTCACCACCTTCGCCAAGGAGATGGGACTCACCCAGGACCAGGCTCAGAAGGCCCTGGAGTTCCAGCTCTCACGCGAGGCGGAAGCCAACGCCAGCGCCAAGGAGTTCTGGGCTGACCAGAATCGCAAGTGGGTCGAGGCCATCAAGACCGACAAGGAAGTCGGTGGGGCAGACTGGCAGGTCAAGGCAACGAAGGCGCGCAACGCCGCCTTCGCCCTCGGCGGCCAGGAGCTCCTCACCGAAATCTCCCGGCTCGGCCTCGCCAACAACCCGGCCCTGGTCAGGGCCTTCTACCGCGCCGCCACGAAGATGAGCGAGGACTCGCTCACGGCCCGGCCTGAGGGCAGCCCCACTCGCCCGGACGATTCTCTCCGGGCGATGTTCGACAAGAGCCCCGAGCTGTTCCAGCACGAGGGCTGACAAGGAGCCGTAGGCTATGTCCACCATCACCCAGACGTACCCCTCGCTCGTCGAGGTCGTGCGCCGGCTGAACCCGAACGGAAGCATCGCCACCATCGCGGAGCACCTCGCCAAGCTCAACCCCATCCTCGACCACATTCCCTGGGTCGAGGGCAACCTGCCCACCGGCCACCGCGTCACCGGCCGCACCGCGCTCCCCGCCCCGACCTACCGCAAGCTGAACGAGGGTGTCGACGGGACGATGAGCAAGACCACGCAGTACGACGAAGTGACCTGCATGCTGGAGGCGTATTCGAAGATCGACGTCGACCTCTGCAAGCTCAACGGCAACACCGCCGAGTTCCGCGCCTCCGAGGAGAAGGCCTTCGTCGAGTCCTTCAACCAGGAGCTCGTCCGCGCCTTCCTCTACGAGTCCACCGCCGCCAACCCGGAGCGCATGCAGGGCCTCTCGCCCCGCTACACGAGCTCCACCACCGGAACCAACGCCGGCTACGTGTTCAAGGGCACCAACTCGGGCGTCAACTGTCAGTCCGTGTGGCTCATCTCCTGGGACCCGGACAAGGTGTTCGGCATCTTCCCGAAGGGCTCGCAGGGCGGCCTGTCCTACCAGGACCTCGGCCAGCAGCTCGTCCCCGACTCGGCGAACAAGCAGTTCCTCGCCTACGTCGGCCGCTGGCAGTGGAAGCCGGGCCTCTGCGTGCGCGACTACCGCTACAACGTCCGCATGCAGTGGGATCCCGACGACACCACCAACTTCGCCAACACGGCGACGGGCCTGATGGACATGATGGGTGACTCGCTCACCACCGTGTACCAGCTCACCCCGAACGCCCGGTTCTACATGAGCCGCAAGTCCTTCAAGCTCATGCAGAACCAGCTCAAGAACAAGCAGGCGAATTACCTCGAGTGGGTCGACGCGGGCGGCAAGCGCGTCGCGCAGTACCTCGGGGTCCCCGTCACCATCCTCGACGCCCTCGTCGACGAGTCGGCCGTCAGCTAACCTCGACGACCAAGGAGAAACCATCATGTCGATCATGGACAAGAACCTCGACTTCGCGCTCACCAGCATCTCGAGCTCGACCGCCGATACCGTCAGCACCAACGTCCTCGACCGCGGCGCTGCCGAGCTGCTGTTCCCCGGTCCCGGCGGCATCCAGTTCGGGGTCTACGCCTCGATCACCGCCGGCACCAGCCCCACCGTCCGCGCCCGCCTGGTCGGGGCCGACAACGCCGCGCTCACCACCAACCCGGAGATCCTCGCCGACTCCGGGGTCCACACGCTCAAGGACGACGGCACCACCGCCCTCGCCTCGGGCGACAAGAAGTTCCTCACGCTGGTCCCGCGCGGGCAGACCGTCCCGAAGCGGTACTACGGCCTGATCTTCACCATGGGCGGAACCACGCCCTCCGGTGACTTCACGCCGGTCGCCGCCATCGACATCCAGACCAACCAGGTCGGCGCGAAGCTCGCAACGCCGTAAGGAGAGCCCCACATGGCACGCTTCCTCGTCAAGACCCCGCACTACCTGGACGGCATCTACATCCAGGCCAGCCCGGACGCCCCTGTCGTCATCGACTTCGACGACACCGTTCGGACCCCCTCCCGCACCTGGGAGAGGCTCGCGGAGCCTTCGGCGGCGCAGCGTGTCCAGGAGTTCAAGGAGGCAGCGGTCGTCGCCCAGGCGGCGGCCGCTCCTCCTATCCTCGACGCCGTGCAGCCCGTCATTCGCAAGGGCGGCAGGGCCGAGAAGCGTCCCAACGATACCGACCTTCTGCCGTAGCCCCGGAGCGGCGCCATGGCGAGCGAAGTCACCATCTGCAACCAGGCCCTCCTGCGTTGCGGCGTGAAGGCCATCATCCAGAGTCGCAGCGACGACTCCGAGGAGGCCGAGGCCTGCGACGCCTTCTTCGACCAGGTGCGCGACCGCGTGCTCGCCTCGTTCAACTGGCCCTTCGCCCGCCGGAAGAAGGAGCTCGCCCTCCTCCTCGAGGAGGACCTGGAGTGGGAGTACGTCTACCAGCTCCCCTCCGATTGCATGATCGTGCGCCGGCTCACCGTCGGCCTGCGCCAGGTGCTCTCCGACCAGGAGATCCCCTACGAGATGCGTTCCGCCACGGCCGGCGAGACTCGCGTCCTCTGCTGCGACGTCCCCAACGTCACCGCCGTCTACACCGCCAAGGTGACGGACCCGACCAAGTGGTCGCCCCTTTTCTGCGACGCCCTCTCCTGGCTGCTCGCCCACGAGCTCGCCATGCCCATGAGCGTCAAGCCCGAGCTCCAGCAAGCCTTCTTCCGCAACGCCCAGATGGCGATCGGTGAGGCTGCCGCCCAGGCCTTCCGCGAGCAGCGCGAGGACTTCCCGCTCGACAGCGAGTTCATCCTGGAGCGGAGGTAGCCCGTGCCCGGCAAGGTGATCCGCCAGAGCAACTTCTCCGGCGGCGTGATCAGCCCGTTCTTGAAGGGTCGCACCGACCTGGATCGGTACGACCACGCCCTTGCCACCTGCCACAACTTCACCCCGACCCTCCAGGGCGGGCTCGACAACCGGCCAGGCCTCATCCAGATCGAGGACCTCTGGACCGGCGACCCCGGCGACATTCCCATCGAGGGCACCTACCCGGTGCGGCTCGTCCCGTTCTACCAGACCCCCGAGGACTCCTGGGTCCTGGCCTTCGGCCACAACACCGCCATCCCCTTCGACCACGATGGCGTCCAGGCCACCATCCCGAACGGCGTCGCCGCCTACTCCGGGACCGCCTACTACAACCGCGGGATGCTGGTGTCGGAGGGCGGCTCCGTCTACATCTGCAAGCGCGACTACACCACCAACCAGACCCCCGTCGGCAACCCGACCTACTGGCAGCTGTACGGCAACGGCGTCGAGGGCGATCCGCTCGTTCTCGCCACGCCGTTCGGCGGCACCGCGCTCGCCAAGCTCAAGTACGCCCAGGCCAACAACTTCCTCCAGCTCACCAGCCGCTCCGGGCCGCCCACCGAGATCATCTGGAACCCCGGCCTCGGCACCTGGCTGCTTCTCACCTTCCGCGTCACCAGCGACGTCTTTTTCCCGACCGGCCTCTCCTTCTTCCCGCTGACCACCCTGAGCGGTCACACCGCCATGCCGTTCCAGTACCAGGTGGTGAGCGTCGACGAGTACGGCCACGAGAACATGGTCGTCGGCCTGGGCACCGACATCACCACCAACCTGATCCGCGACCCTGCCGATCCCAACCCGGCCGGGAGCAGCTACGAGTGGGCGAGCACGCCCGGCGCCATCGGCTACAAGATTTACGGCGGCTCCCACGGCACGCTCGGCCTGATCGATTGGCTCAACGCGCCGCCCCTCACCGGGACCAGGTGGATCGACAAGGGCACCCCCATCGACTTCTCCACCGCGCCGTTCATGGGCCGGAACCCCTTCGCCACGCTCGGCACCTGGGCGGCGACCACCCCCTTCGCGCTCTACGCCCGCATCACCAACAACGGGAACCACTACCTCTGCGTCCAGGCCGGCACCTCCGGGTCCGTCGGCCCCAAGACGCTCGAGCGGTGGATCGCCGACGGCACCTGCCGGTGGGAGTGGCAGGCCAAGGCCTCGGAGAGCCAGTACCCCGCGGTCTGCGCCTTCTTCCAGCAACGGCGCATCTTCGCCGGCACGCCCGACCAGGTGGGGACCATCTGGGGCTCCAAGCCGGGAAACATCAAGTGGTTCGACAAGACGTCCATCCCGCCCAAGGACACCGACGCCTTCGAGTTCACCCTCGACGGGATCCGCTTCAACGAGATCCGGTCCATCGTCCCCTTCCGGGGCATGATGGTATTCACCGCTGCCGGCGTCGCCATGCTCCAGGGCGCGGGCGGCTCCGCGCTCGGGCCGGTCAACGTGGACATGAAGTGGCAGGCCGGGAACGGCTGCTCCTGGATCGACCCGATCCTCTGCGGCAAGAGCCTCCTCTACATCGAGGACGCGAGCGGCGTGGTCCGGGACATCGCCCACGAGTGGCAGACCGACTCCTTCACCAGCCGCGACCTGTCCATGCTCGCCGAGCACCTGATCCGCGAGAACCCCATCGTCGATTGGACCTACGCCCCCGACAAGACCGCGCTGGTCTGGGCCGTGCTCGAGGACGGGACGATGGCCTCGCTTACCTACTCCGTCGAGAACCAGCAAGCCTCCTGGGCGAGCCATTCGACCGACGGCACCGTGAAGGCGATCTGCTCCATCCCCGTCCACGGCGCGCAGCGCATCTTCGTCGCCGTCCAGCGGTGGCGGAACGACGACCAGGGCGAGGTCGTCTACTACACCGCCCTCGAATACATGGACGACCGCCGCAAGCCCTCCCTGGCGATGGGCCAGGCCGGCTGGCTCAAGATGAACGTGTTCCTCGACGCGGCCATGTTCGTCTATCCCAACGGGACCACCAACGTCCTCACCGGCCTCCAGAAGCTCGCCGGCCGCCTCTGCAACGCCATCATCGGTGGGCACGTGTTCACGAACATCCTGGTCGCCGACGACGGGACCGCCACGCTCCCCGTCACCATCGGCGGCACGGGCGCCATCGGCCTCCCCTACGTGAGCGACGTCGAGCTCCTGCCCGTCGCCACCAAGGACGCCGAGGTTTCGCCGAACCAGAAGCTCTGCAACAAGGTGAATTTCGAGGTCTACCAGACCCGCGGGCTCAAGGCCGGCGAGGACTTCTACCATCTCCACGAGGCAGCTCCGCGCCGCGTGTCCCAGAATTACGACCCGCTCGCGCTCGTCGACGACCTGGTGTCGGTGCGGATCCGCTCCAGCTGGAACGACCGAGGCGTTGCCGTGCTGCGCCAGGACATGCCGTTGCCGGTGTCCATCTTGGCCGTCATGCGCGACATCGAGATCGGGGGCGACGATTGATCCCCTTCACCCTGCCGGCCACCAAGGCCCACGCCTATGCCCTGTCGCGCACCATGCGCGCCGAGGACCGCGAGGAGGTCTGGGCGCGGAGTCGTCAGTCGCCGCTCGAGGCGCTGATGGACTCCATCGCCACCTCCGAGATGGCCTTCACGCTCAAGTTCGAGGACGAGATCGCCGCCATCTGGGGCGTTCGTGGGAGGGGCGTCCTCGACCCCTTCGCCTGCATCTGGGGGCTCACCGGCCAGGTCGTCGACCGATTCCCCATCGCGTTCTACCGGGAGTCCAAGAAGGCCGTCGCGCTCGCGCGCAAGCAGTACCCCTTCCTCGCCAACACCGTGGACGCCCGCTACGAGCGGTCGCTCCGGTGGGCCAGGCGCCTCGGCTTCTTCGTCTTGAAGCCCGAGCCGGCCGGCGTCCACGGCGAGCTGTTCCACCCCATCGTCCTGGGAGCGACCTAATGGGCCAGGCTGTTGCTGCACTCCCCATCGTCGGGGGCATCGTGTCGGGTTTCGCGCAGGCCGACGCGCACGGCAAGAAGTCGGACATGTACCACATGCAGGCGGTCGTCGAGCGCCTCAAGGAGAAGGACGCGCTCGTCCGCGGCCAGTTCGATGGATCGCGCATCCGGGGTCGGGGCGCGCAGGTCGCGGAGCGCGGCCAGGCCGTCTACGCCGGCCAGGGCCTCAAGCTCAACACCGGCACCACCGCCGAGGTCTACGCCACCAACCTGGGGGCCGGCGAAGCCGACTCCCAGATCCGGCTCAACAACGCCGTGCGCGAGGCGCTCGGGTTCAAGATCGCGTCCATCAACAGCGACCTCGCCGCGCTCGACGAACAGAGCGCCGCTTCCTGGGGCTTCGCCACCGCCGCGCTCGGCGGCGCGACGTCCGGGATGCAGGCCTACGCCGCGGCCGGGGGCAACCTCGGCATGACCACCAACGTGAAGGCCGGTCCTGGTGGCGGGATCGGCGGCGGAAGCTACGTCGACACGAACATGACCGGCGCCTCGAGCCCCGGTGTCCTCTCCTGAGGTGAACGATGCCCCGCGTACCCGTCTATGAGGATCAGGTCGCAGGGGTCCCCTCCCAGGCCCCGCGCCTGGAGGCTCACACCGCTGGCCCTGAGGCCGCAGCTGCGTTCGGTCGCCAGCTCCAGAACACCGGGCTCGCCGTCGCGTCCATCATCGGCGAGGAGAAGAAGAAGGGTGACCGGATCGCCTCCGACAACGCCATCGAGGCGTACCACGCCAAGACCACCCAGGACGTTCTCTCCATCCAGAGCCAGGAAGGCTCCCACGCCCTCGCCGCCAGCGATGGCGTCTACGACGCCTGGGAGAAGGAACGGCAGAAGCTCCTGGGCAGCCTCGCCAACGATGAGCAGCGCCAGATAGTCGACGTCCACACCCGGCAGCTGACGCGCCAGGGGTACGGCGCCATCGAGAAGCACGTCGGCGACCAGGTGAAGGTCATGGACAAGGTGGCGCTGGAGTCCCGAGTCGTCGGGGCCGCCACCGCCGTGTCGCAGCGCGTCCGTTCCGCGCAGGACGTCGATGTCGTCATGCAGGAGATCGAGAACGTCCTGCCGTCCGTGCGGAGCCGTGCCGCTGCCTACGGCGAGGAGGCCGTCGCAGCTGCGGAGCAGGGCCTCCGCGCGAAGCTCTGGGGCGAGGCCTTCAACAAGCTGGTGTCCATCGACAAGGCCGACCAGGCGCTCGCCCTCATCGACACCCAGGCCGTCTACGAGCAGCTCGGCCCGGAGGCCCCCAAGCTCCGCGAGCACATCGAGCGGGTCGCCGGCGATCAGAACGCCGTGAACCTGGGCGTGAGCTCGCTCGTCATGGGGCCGACCGGGATCCCCGACCGCTCCGCGTCCATGGCGAACCTCGAGCAGGCCCGCCAGGACGGGAAGCTCGTCGGCCGCCGCTACACCGAGGCCGTGGGCATCCTCAACGCCCAGATCGAGTCCGTCACCAAGGCTCACCACGAGAACGTCGGCCTCATCGGCGAGCAGGCCCTCGCCTACCTGATCAACGGGGACCAGGCGCGCGGCATCCCGGCCTGGTCGCCTCCCGAGGTCGCGGTTCCCGCGAAGCTCCAGGCCATCCTGCGCGACCCGAATATCCACGGCGCCGAGGAGGTCTGGACCCACCTGCTCGGCCAGTACCACCAGCACATGACGGCCGAGAAGGGCAACGCGAACATGGCCTCGTCGGGCCAGAACCGCGCCTACGCCGAGTGGGCCACCGACATGGTGCGGGAGAAGGAGAAGTACCAGAAGATGTCGGCGGGGTTGTTCTACCGGATGCTCCAGAGCCCCAACCCCTACGACCCGCGTGACTCCATGGTCACGCCGCAGCAACAGCTCAAGCTCGTCGAGGACTTCCTCCAGATCAACAAGCCGGGCACCGTCGGGAACGTCCGGGTCGTCAACGACCACGAGATGATCCTCAACGTCATGGACAAGTACGGGCTGCTTCCGGCGAAGAAGGCCGGGAAGGTGAAGCCCCTCGACGAAAAGACCTGGCCGAGCGACGGCGTGTCCGCTGCCGCCTTCGCCGAGGTGTCGGACGCCCTCTCCACCTGGAAGAAGGGCAACCCGAACGCCGAGGACAAGCAGGTCCGGGAGTTCCTGGAGGAAACCCTCAAGAAGGCGAAGCTCGAGGTGTACCAGCGCAAG
>Ga0316630_10000417_pt1 | contig 13235 bp, 10 predicted proteins | sample OWC_May_M1_C1_D6_FD_207658 | JGI IMG/M metagenome (GOLD analysis project Ga0316630, IMG submission 207658) | Wetland soil microbial communities from Old Woman Creek delta, Ohio, United States - OWC_May_M1_C1_D6_A | ecosystem: Environmental > Terrestrial > Soil > Wetlands | place: USA: Ohio...
CCCAAGCAGGGCAACTGCAGCTCCTCTTGTTGCCCGTCCATAATCGGATGCTGCATAATCCTGGGCCAATGGTAATTTGGTAATTGCATCTGCCAGATTTGTTTCAATATCAACCCATATCTCCGCTTTCGGGGTTCTTTCCATCTGCAGGATATAATGATCTTCAAGAGTCTTTTTTAACGGAACATCCCCAAAACAGGTTACAAGCCAGAAATATCCCAGCGATTTCAGGAACTTGGCTTCCCCTTCAATCCGTGTTTTTAGTGCTGCATCACTATCAGAGGTCGTTTCCCAATTATCACACATGTTTATGACAAAATTGGCCCTGAATATCATTTTATAGCATGAATTAAAAAAGTAATTCATTTCGCCTGTATTAGGATTGTGCGTATAGGCGGCAATTTCAAGCAAAGATCCCTGCAAAGGGAAGTTTTTAAATGCGTCATAGCCCAGCAGGTCAAAAATAAAATAGAATTCCCGTTCGAACATTCCCTGAAATAGCAGGGGTGTGTACATAGCAGTAGATGCTTCAGTGGCTGTTTTGGCATTGGTAAAGAAAGAATCGCCGTCGTATGCGTTTTCATTCTTCACATCCAGAATACTTTCACTGCAGGCACTTAATAATAATGCTACAATAAATGAATAAAATATTTTCCTTTTCATTAGCTGTTGTTTTAGAAGGTTAGTTGAACACCAAGTCTCATGATACGTGGATTTGGTCGCTGATACATGTCTATCCCGCGCTGAAATATATAATTGTTGTTATCATTAGGCGAAGTGGAAGATATTTCAGGATCGAATCCGGAATATTTGGTCAGGGTCAATGCATTTTGAATTGATACATATACTCTGAATTTTTCAAATGTGTTGAAAAGATTCTGAGGAAGATTGTATCCTAAAGAAATATTTTTAACTCTCAAATAATCACCTTTTTCAACATACCAGGTGGAAAAGTTAAGATTGGCACCTGAGTTCTGGCCTGCTCTTGGGATATCAGTAACATCACCTTCCTGCCGCCATCTTGTTAATACGGTTGCAGTCTGGTTAAACGGTTTTGACATACCTTCCCACCAGTAGAGGGAACCATTAACTGCATCAACACCGGCTACACCATGCAGTAACAACTGGAAATCGAAACTTTTGAAGAATGCATTGAAGACAGCTCCATATTGCCATTTTGGTGAGGGATTACCTATGAAAGTACGGTCGTCTGCATTTATATACCCATTGCCATCAGTATCTTTCCATACACGGTCGCCGGGCAGAGCATTTACCTGGTATTCTGTTACTGTGCCGCCGGAAGCTGCGCTAGCTGCAGCATTCAATGCATTGAGGTCAGCCTGATCCCGGATAACATGGTCATAGATATAACCATAATACGCACCAAGAGGATGACCGATGTCGGTACGGGTTGCATTACCAACTCCTGTCATAAACTCTCCTTTGGATATCGGCAAATCTCCTACTGTTCCCAGTGCTGTTACTTCATTAACACTAAAAGTTGCATTCAGCGACAGATCCCATCTGAAAATGCTGGTATTGCTGCTATATGTCACGGTAGTTTCAAATCCCGAGTTTTTCATACTGGCTGCATTTATCCATTGTGTGCCAACAGAACCGGGATTTCCCAATCCTGTAGTCAGGGGTAATTGCGTTTCGATAAGCAGGTCTTTATTTGACCTGTTATAATAATCGAAAGTAAATTCAAATCTGTCTTTTAATAAACCTAAATCAAAACCGAAATCAAATTGTGTTGTTTCCTCCCATTTCAGGTCAGGATTAGGCACACTGTTAACAATGGATCCTGTAGCAAAAGTCAGGTCATCACCAAAAGAATAGACTATATTATTCCCGGTACCTTTCCATACTCGTGATGAGGTTAAGAAAGCAGGTATATTATCATTACCTGTTTTCCCATAGCTTGTCCTTAATCTCAGATTTGATATACCAGACATAGTGCTCATAAAATCTTCCCTTGAAACTGTCCAGGCTAATCCGAAACCATAGAATGTACCCCATCGGTTGTTTAAACCAAATACACTTGATGCATCCCTGCGTAAACTTGCATTGATTACATATTTTTCCTTATATGTATATCCGATCCTGCCAAAGTATGATAACCGCGATTTTCCGCTGTTTACTGATGATCCGGTAACAGAAGTTGAATTGGCAAGGGCAAGGTTCTGGATAGCATCACTGGTATAATCAGAACCGGCTACGGAAATGCTCCTGTAGACTCCTGCCGGATCGTATGTATTACCGAGTGTGGCGCTTATATCATGACTACCAAAATTCCGGCTGAATGAAAAATAGTTTTCCAGTATAAAACCGTAGCTGAAATTAAAATACTCATTTATATCGGAAGTTGCCCGGTTAAAATTACCTCCGTTACATGGATAATTAAATGTCATATTGTGATAATTACCACCTGAAATCCTGCCCTGAGATTTAAAAGTCAAACCTCTTATCAGCTGAATTTCTCCGGACAGATCCAGGTCAATGCCTAATCCTCTGTCATTGAAATCGGTGTTGCCTATAGTATTATACGGATTATTTGCATCCTGCAGATCGGTAACTTTGTCCATACGGGCATATCCTCCAAGATTGTCCGGATCGTATATCGGTAAATAGGGAGCCATTCTTAATGCTTCGTTCAGGCTGGCTAAAACACCATTATTGATATCATTTCTTACTCTCAGGTTCTGGCTAAGATTTACTCTTTTATTAAACATTGCTTCAGTCATCTTTGCTCCAAAGGTAATTCGCTGGAAATTCCTGTCAATTACGGTAGATCCCTGATTCTGGTATCCTGCCGAAAAGGAATATGTTACATTTTCAGTTCCTCCGCTGAATCTGAGGTTATGATCCATCATAAGGGCTCTCTGGAAAGTTACATCCTGCCAGTCTGTACGATCAACACGGACATAAGCCGATTGTAATTTCTCGGTTATTTCCAGACCATTGGAGTGCTGAATATCAGTTACCATGTCTACATAGTCTGAAGCATTTAACATGTCGAGACGCTTTGTAACATTCGCGATTCCTGCTGAACCTTCATAAGTGATTTTCAGATCACCTTTTCTCCCGCTTTTTGTTGTTATCAATACTACACCGTTGGCAGCAGCCGATCCATAAATTGCGGTGGTGGATGCATCCTTAAGAATAGTAATATTATCAATGTCCTGGGGAGGTATTGAGTTAATATCCCCACCCTGGATACCATCAACAACATAAAGAGGATCAGTATTTGAAAATGAACCCATGCCCCTGATAACAATTCTTGCACCGGAACCCGGATCACCGCTGTTGTTAGTTACCTGTACACCGGCAATTTTACCCTGCAGTACCTGGCGGGGGTCTGTAGTAACCAGTCCGACAATTTCATCGCTTTTAAGCGCAGAGGTTGCACTTGCAACATTTCTTTTTATTGCAGAACCATACCCAACAACTACTACTTCATTCAGTCCTGTTACTTCACCGGCAAGGGAAACATCCAGTGTCGTTCTCCCATTCAAAGGAATTTCCTGGGTCACATAACCAATAAAGGAAAAGACCAGGGCGGCATTTCTGTCGATAGAGGTAAAAGAATATCCACCCTCAGTATCTGTAATTGTACCAATTGTGGATCCCTGAACTTTAATGTTAACACCGGGCATTAATTCCCCGGTTGAGGCATCCCGAACCGTGCCTCTGACATTAATCCCCTGCATATCAGCCGGGGAATCTGATTTAAACTCTCCAAAGCCGGCAGCTGAAATGTTGTTTGTCAAAAACAACAACATAATCACTGCCACATTCAAAGAAAGGAGGATCTTAAGTTTCCTCCACAGGTAGTAATTTCTCATAGTTTTACATTTGTTTGGTAAGTAATAGATTGGTAAATAATAATTATGTAAACCAGTTAAAATTCAGAAATCTCAAAGGATTTTTATCAGTCACGGAATTTAAGAAATAATCTCATACGCTCAAAATTTAATTTCGGTACACTGAAGCTTTCTATGGAAACCCAAAACAAAAATCCACCTGTTCCCCCTCTCTGGTCTTTGCACCTCTGCATATTTGTACCTCTATTGTTGTTTAATTATCTTAATTTTGTATACTGGTTGCACTTAAAACAAATAGAATGACAGAATACCTGAAAATCTACGGAGTGGCATTTGCTGCCTTCATAACCATTGACCTTATCTGGCTTGTATTTATTGCCAACAGCCTCTATAAAAAGTACCTTGGCTTTATTATGCGACCCAGCCCGAACTGGATCGCTGCACTAATCTTCTATATTATTTTCATGGCAGGCCTGGTATTCTTTGTTATCCATCCTGCAATTGAAAAGGGAAACTGGAAGTTTGCTCTCCTTGCAGGAATGTTTTTCGGACTTATCACCTATGCAACTTACGATCTCACAAACCTGGCAACACTTAAAGACTGGCCGGCAATTATCACAGTAATTGATCTCGTGTGGGGAACCACTCTGGGAGGACTGGTGTCGCTGGTTACCTTTTGGATTGTAAAAGTAATTAACAATTAAATGTATGGACATCAATACCAGTGACAACTCAATAATCATTATCGGTGCAGGATTTGCAGGTCTTGCTGCCGGTATCTATGCACAGATGAATGGTTACCAGACACAGATCTTTGAAATGCATAACAAACCGGGAGGATTATGTACTTCATGGGAACGCAAGGGTTACATAATCGACTGCTGCATCCACTGGCTCGTCGGCTCATCACCCGAAAGCAGCATGCATGACCTCTGGGAAGAAGCTGGCATTGCTCAGAACAGGGAGTTCATTAATATGGATGAATATTTTCACTTTGAAGGTCCGGATGGACGCACCCTTGTTTTCTATACGGATATCGACCGTCTCGAAAAACATCTTCTTGAATTCTCTCCGCAGGATGCTGATGGTATCAGTGAATTCATCAGAGGAATCAGGATGTGCCTCAACTTCGATCAGCCATCAAAAAATGCTCCCTTACCGAAACGACTGGTAAAAAAAATTAAGCTGATCCTGAGCTTTATCATTAACGGCAGGAAGATGCAGAAGTGGATGAAATTAAGCGGTCAGGAATTCGCAAACCGGTTTAAAGATCCGCTGCTGAAGAAGGCTTTCGAGGAGATGTGGATACCAGAGTTTTCCATGTTTTTTATGCTTTTTACATTTGCTTACCTGCATACTCAAAATGCAGGTTATCCTCTTGGCGGTTCGATGCCGATGTCAAAGGCTCTTGAGGAACGCTACAAGTCACTGGGGGGTACCATTCATTATAATAACCGGGTTGAAAAGATACTTACCGATGGAAATAAGGCAACAGGCATCAGACTGGAGAACGGCAGTGAACATCACTGCCCGAGGGTCATCTCTGCTGCCGACGGATACTCAACAATCTTTAAGATGCTCGACGGAAAGTTTACCGATGAAAAAATCCGCGGAATATATGATAAATGGCCAATGTTTCCATCACTTATATTTGCGGGAATCGGTGTCAACCGTACCTTCGGGGATATGCCTCTTTCGGTTTCCGGGTTCAGCTTTCCCCTCAAAGAGCCCGTTGAGATTGGAGAAGCAAAACGCGACAGGTTAAATGTACATCTCTATAATCATGATCCTTCTTTGTCTCCTTCGGGCAAAACCGTCCTGACAGTAATGATCAGCACCGATTATGAATACTGGAAGAAACTGGCACAGAATAAAACAGCTTATCTTCTTAAAAAAGAGGAGATTGCAGATAAGCTGATTGAACTGCTCGACCAGCGTTTCCCGGGCATTTCATCTCAGGCAGAGGTCATAGATATTGCAACACCAATGACCTTTGAAAGGTATACAGGAAACCGGAAGGGCAGCTTTGAGGGATGGCTGATCACACCTGAAAATGCAAGTGTTATAATGAAACCAATGTCACAGATATTACCCGGCCTAAGCAATTTCTATATGTGCGGACAGTGGATTGAACCGGGAGGCGGACTGCCGACAGGCATCATGTCAGGCCGCAGGCTCATAAAGAGCTTGTGTAAGGAGGATCGGAGGAAATTCAGGATAGTCCCTGTTGCTTAAATTACTTCCCGTACTCTCTTTTAAGCCATTCTTCAGGTACGGGGATAATACAAATATTCATTGACCTGTTATCTTCCGATAACATTGCGGACTGTATTTCTATTCTCGTTCCATCGGCGCTGAAAGTGGGATGAGGATGGTCTGAGGCAGTCATTTTATGACCTGTTGAAAGCAGGATCATTTCATGTGTGTGCCTGTCTATCAGGTATATTCCGCGTGAAAAATCATCACCCACAGCCCAGCGGCCATCTGATGAACCATTAACATGCCATAAACCGCTTCCTGAAGGGGTCTGGCCTGCAATGGTCATCTCCCTTGTTCTTAAATTTACAATTCCCAGTCCTGTAGGTTTCTCCCTTGTACCTGATGGTCCCCAGGCTACCTCCTGTCCCGGATTTTTCGGATCGGCAGGCTGCTCAGGTATTCCTATCTTCCTGTGCCCCATAATAGCTATAGCTACTTCATCCTGCGAAATAATTGCTTCATGGGTCACCCATTCATATTCAGATTCTGGATAAAGAGGTCTCAGACCAGATCCGTCAGCTATAACCGTCCATGTACGCTGTGGTGCTTTTCCGCCTGTTTCCCAGCAGAAGACAATCTCTCCCGGGATCCACGGATTAGCCTGTATATGACCTATCTGGAACGGAACAGCAACAACGAATTCAGTCTCACCTGTTTTTATATTCATACTGCCGATACCGGCTGGTCCGGCTCCCATTTTTCTTGCCCCGAAATTTCCTTCGATTTTTGTTCCTTCAGGAAGATGTTTTGCAGCTTCTTCTCTGCCAGTCCTGAAATAAACAACCTCTTCATCAGCATCAAGCGCCATATCCCCGCCTGCCCCCATTTCAGGCGGCGTAGAGCCGCAAATACGCTGATATTCGGCAGCAGGTTTTAATCTCCCTGCTTCGCTGTCTGCAAAAAGCTTTGCCAGATCAACCTCTATTACAAGAATAGGGCTGCTCATCCGCTGGCCTGCTGAAGGAGGTCTTTGCTGTGCACCGGCCGGGGCAGCAGGAGGCGGATTACCTGGTCCGGCCGGTTGTCCAATTACAGGACTAAATCTGCGCCTGGTTGAGGTATCTCTCATAAAATAAAGTTTCATGGATTTTCTGGCTACATTGAGCATTCCGGTAAATCCGCCTTCACTGACCTGAACGATAACGCCGGTTTTCTCATTGACTGCCATGGCTTCACCCCTCACCCTGTTTGACCGGAAAATTACCCATTCGCCATCAGCAGTCCACTGGTTATGTGTCTGGTATATCTTCGAATCACCTGCAGGCTTGCTTGTCAGGAATGTAAGCTGTGTACCGGTGACCGGATCAGTAACTAATTTCTTCTCAGAAGGGAACCGGGTGCCAATTTGCCCTGAGACAGTTGTTATTGTGAATGCAACCATAAACAAAATAGTACCGGGATTTTTGCAGTCTTTAGTTTTCATTTAAGTATTTATTTCTTTAATACATTATAAATTTATCGTGCTTCCAGTTTCAGGTATAAAGTCATTGCGAGCGCAGCGAAGCAATCTTTTTCTTATTTTCATTTTAATCTAAGTTAAACCCACCCCTTCTCCTCCCAGGAGGGGAACTTTACTAATCTTCACCTTTGCGCCTTTGTGCCTTTGTGCCTTTGTGCCTTTGCACCCTTTATATAAACCCACCCCTGCCCCTCCCAGGAGGGGATTTACATTAATCGCTGCCATTGAGCCGTTGCACCTTTGTGCCTTTGCGCCATTGCGCCATTGCACCCTTACGCCAGCTTCTTATACTTTATCCTCATTGGCGTTGTATCTGCAACGCGTTTTTTATAGTTTTCCTCGTAGTCGGAGTAGTTTCCTTCGAACCATACCACTTTCGAGTTGCCCTCAAAAGCCAGCATATGTGTTGTCACCCTGTCGAGGAACCATCTGTCGTGTGATATAATGACAGCACATCCTGCAAAATTCTCCAAACCCTCTTCAAGGGCGCGCAAAGTGTTTACATCTATATCATTTGTCGGCTCATCAAGCAGGAGCACGTTTGCTCCCGATTTAAGTGTAAGAGCAAGATGAAGTCTGTTTCTCTCACCTCCGGAAAGCACCCCGCATTTCTTTTCCTGGTCAGCTCCTGTGAAGTTAAACCTGGCGACATAAGCCCGTGCATTTACAAGGCGGTTCCCTACCATGATATCGTTTTGTCCTCCCGATATGACCTCATAGACGGTTTTTGCCTGATCAATCTCTGAATGGGCCTGGTCAACATACCCTAACGACACTGTTTCTCCGGTTTCAAAAGTGCCTTTGGTTGCTTTCTCCTGGTTCATTATCATCCTGAAGAGGGTAGTTTTACCTGCGCCATTCGGGCCGATAACACCAACAATCCCGTTGGGCGGGAGGTTGAAATCGAGATCTTCAAAGAGGAGCTTATCCCCGAACGATTTTGCCACATGCGATGCTTTTATTACTTTATCTCCAAGACGGGGCCCGTTGGGAATGAATATTTCAAGTTTCTCCTCTTTCTGCTTTACATCCTGGTTAAGCAGGTTTTCATAAGCGCCCAGTCTTGCCTTGGATTTTGCATGTCTTGCTTTTGGCGACATCCTTACCCACTCAAGCTCTCTTTCGAGTATTTTACGTCTTTTTACATTCCCCTTCTCTTCGATCTCAAGCCGTTTGGCTTTTTGTTCCAGCCATGAGGAGTAGTTACCTTTCCAGGGTATCCCCTCACCCCTGTCAAGTTCAAGTATCCATCCTGCGACATTATCCAGAAAATACCTGTCGTGCGTTATACAGATTACAGTACCATGATACTGCTTCAGGGTTGTTTCCAGCCATTGAACTGATTCTGCATCAAGATGGTTTGTCGGTTCATCCAGCAGCAATATATCGGGCTGCTGGAGCAGCAGACGGCATAAAGCAACTCTTCTTCTTTCGCCTCCTGAAAGAATATTTACCTGTGCGTCGCTCTCCGGGCAGCGCAGGGCATCCATTGCCCTTTCAAGCTTGTGTTCAATATTCCAGCCATCATGATACTCAATCTTTTCCTGTAACACAGCCTGCCTGTCAATGAGCTGCTGCATCCTGTCAGGATTTTCAAAAACCTGCGGATCTCCGAAGCTGTTATTAATTTTCTCAAATTCTTTTATTGTCTCCATTATTTCCTTTACACCTTCCTCCACAATTTCCCTTACTGTACGGCTGTCATCAAGCAGAGGATCCTGGGGAAGATGTCCGACAGAATATCCCGGAAGAAATGTTACTTCACCCTGGTATTCTTTTTCATTTCCTGCAATTATCCTGAGAAGAGTTGATTTCCCCGATCCGTTAAGCCCTATGATCCCTATTTTTGCACCAAGGAAAAATGAGAGGGAAATATCTTTAAGGACCTGCCTGTGAGGAGGGAATGTTTTTCCAATCCTGAACATTGAAAAAATGATCTTATTGTCGTCAGCCATATTTCCGGATTTTTTGACAATTTAGAAATTAGAATCCGGCTCGTCAAAAAAAATGAAAATAAAAAAGGGGGTCACCCCCCTGATTTAGTTCCTTTCGAATAGCTGTATCGTTTCATCCTGCAGCAGAACCCATAATGAATAGACTCCCTTCAGTGTACCGATGGGAATATTCAGGCAGCCCAGTGCAGCGACAACAATTATGAGGTATCTTGCCCAACTCCTGAAGGCAAGAAGACCTATTCCACCAACAAGGCCCAGTGTCGACATAAATCCTATCAGTAATGGCAGGCTTATGCCAAGGATTTGTAATACCATAATTGGTACTTCACCTTCTTCGGGCGGGATAAAACCCCTGGCAAAATGGAATGCAAAAAACACAGCAAGCGCTCCGATCAAACCGAGAATACCAAAACCAATATGGATAGCGCCAACAACTGTTACATGCTTTTTCATTTTTGAACCTTTCGAATCTTCCATGACATTCAATTTTAATACAAATTAAACAAAATTTTCATTCCTGTGTAAATGACCAGCAATTTTATGAACTGATGCATCGTTTATCTAAAATAAAAGCATAAAAGCAACCTTTTCAACCGAAACAGGTTCTATAAGAAAAGAGTTTCATAATTTTGTTTTGAAAAATAAATCAGAATGAAAAGAATACTATTTTTTACCGGATTATTTATTATTTGTGCATGTACCTTTACATCCTGTGAAGATACCTGTAAAATATGCAAACAGGTTACATATATTGACGGTTCTTATGATCATGAAGGTTCATCCTCAGAGTTTTGCGGTGCAGACCTGTTTGCAATCCAGAATATGGACGATATTGAGATAGGCAATACAAGGACTGCCTGGGAATGTAACTAATAGCGGATACCTAATAAAGTAACATCATCAACCTGGGGATTGTCTCCGCGCCACTCCTCGAAAATCTCGTTCAGCTTTTCCCCCTGTTTCAGCATTGGCACTCCGGACATAGCCACAAGTGTTTCTTTCAGATGCATTGACATGAATTTTCTCTCTTTTGGTCCGCCAAACTGGTCTGCGAATCCGTCAGAAAAAATATAAAATGCATCTCCTTTCCGAAGCTTTATTTCATGGAGTGTGAACGGATGCATTTTATAATGAATTGCAACAGGCATTTTATCTCCTCTGTAATGAATCAGTTCACCGCCTCTTACAATGTAAAGAGGACAGTTTGCACCGGCAAACCAGAGAATGTCCCTCCTGAAATCCACAAGGCACACGGCTATATCCATGCCATCCTTTATAGTATCTTCATCTATATTCTGATTCAATGACTTAATAACGCCCTGCCGCAGGTTTTCGATGACCTGGTCGGGCATCATGATATGCTTCCCATTCACTATCTCATTAAGCATGGCAACACCAAGCATACTCATGAATGCGCCCGGAACACCGTGGCCGGTGCAGTCAGCAGAAATTATAACCTGCTGGTTGTTATGCGAACTTACCCAGTAAAAGTCGCCACTTACTATTGCCAGCGGTTTATAAAGAACAAAATGTTCAAGCTTATCGCTGAACAGCTCCAGGGACGGCATAAGAGCTGTCTGTATCCTCTTTGCATACATGATGCTGTCGGTGATATGTTTTTTCTGGTAAGCAATCTGGTCTCTCTGGGCTGCAGCAAGATCTCGCTGCCTCTCAATTTCATCCTTCTGCCTGGATATTGTCCTGTTCTTTTCCTCAAGCCTTATATTTGCCTCTTTCTTGATTTTATATCCCCGGTAAATATAATATCCGAGGAAACTCACAAGCAGAAGGGCAAAAATAACAAAATAAAGAATTAGCTTTTGCTTCTCCAGTGTTGCGAGCTGCACTTTAATTCTGCCTTCCTGCTCTCCGATTTTTATCAGCTGTTCATCTATCATTGCGAGCTGTAATGATATTTTTTCTCTTTGACCAGAAAGAGTATCCTGTTGCGTCTGCACCTCCTGTTGCTGAAGCAATATTGTTTTTCTCTGAGAAGAGATTGCTCCTTTTTGTTTATTTATCTGCAGGAGCTGATCATTCAGCACTTTCTGCTTTTCAGACAGCGCCATTTCCTTTATTGTAATCTCATGATCAAGACTGTCAAGAAGAGTTTTTTGTCTCAATATTTCCTTTCTCTGATGTTCAATCTCTTCCATTTGAAGCTTAACAGTCTCCTTCTGAACCTGAAGATCAGCATCTGTTATAACAAACAATTTTTCCCAATCTTCCCTTGTTTTTATTGCAGTGAAAAGAAAATTCTGATTTACAGACATTCCGGCTTTCTTTATCATCTCTTCGTTCGCTTCAAACTTTGGCTGCCCTTTTATCGCAACAAAGTTTATCATCGATTCCCGGAATTCATATCCTTCCGTAATAAGCATTGTCTGGTGTCCTTCCAGTTTTTCTTTTACCTTGTTCAGATTGAAACCGCTGTTCCTGTTCACATATAATATCTGAGTGTGAATTATTTTATCCTCGCTTCTGAAGGCAACGATCTGAACAGGCTTGTTCTGAATTGTCCTGCGTGTCTGCGCCAGGTTACCCATCTCCCATAAAAGCTCAGATGCATTATCAAGCAGTCCAATTTTAAATACAGCAGAATCTGCAAAACCGGGACCATAATCAATATATCTGGCCATATCAAAGATATATACTGCCCTGGTGGGATTATCAAATCCATCCTGACCATATCCACGGATTAAAGAACACATCAATACAGCCGAAAGGAATGTAGCTTTTATTGTAGGGCTGGACTTAAACACAACATTTTAAAGTTTGTTACTACGAAATTGCACAATTTTATGTAAGAAAGCAAATAGCGAATCTGCCCTGAAATCTGAATCTGTTGAAAAAATGTTAATATCCGACTTTAAATTTTGTCTTTATCAATTTTTTTTTTGTAAATTTATAGAGATTTATTAAACCCTAACCATGTCCCTGAATATCAACGACTTACAGTTGGCAGATAAAAATATTGTCATTGTTGAGGATGATTTGCCGTCAATCAGGTATTATGAAACTCTCCTTGGAAGCACAAAAGCTAAAATAAAAATTTTCCATAACGGGAAAGAATTTGTTGATTACATAAGCGATCAGGCTGTCAGGGTTGACCTTGTTATCATGGATTTCCTGATCCCCCTTATAAACGGCATCGAATGTCTGCGGATTTTCCGCAAGGGAAGAAAAAATGTTCCTGTCCTGATGCTTACTGCGTATTCTTCGGAACAGTCTAAAACCGAAGCATATCTTGCAGGATGCAATGAATATATACTCAAGCCTGTTTATCCGGAAAACATTTTTGCACTTCTCGAAAAATACCTTAAACAGGAGATCGCTGCTCCGATGGTCGACTGATCTCCCGTATTATCTTGACTGATTCTGCTGCTTGCTTAAATAGCTGGAATAATAACTTTCCAGCTTTCTGTTTATCTCTTCAGCCAATTCTTTCTTCCCATAGATATTACAGGCGTTAGCTACCTGTGAAGTATACTGAATGGCAGACTGGATCTCATAATCAGCAGAAAAAATTATATATGGATTCTGCTTAAGGAAATAATCGAGTCGTTCATAGTTGTAACTGCACAAAGCCTGTGTCATTTCAACAGCTTTTTCGGTGGCACCGGCAGCAAAATATGCTTCAATCAGATTACCGACGTATGGATCATATGGAATCTTTTCAAGAGGAAGTTTCTCCATGCAATAATCAAGCACCTCAATGGCTTTTTCATTTTTCCCTTC
>Ga0316630_10000418_pt1 | contig 13234 bp, 19 predicted proteins | sample OWC_May_M1_C1_D6_FD_207658 | JGI IMG/M metagenome (GOLD analysis project Ga0316630, IMG submission 207658) | Wetland soil microbial communities from Old Woman Creek delta, Ohio, United States - OWC_May_M1_C1_D6_A | ecosystem: Environmental > Terrestrial > Soil > Wetlands | place: USA: Ohio...
GCCTTAAACATATCGCCGCGAAATTGAGGAGGGGGGTATTGGAATGGTGAAGGGGAGGAAACCGAAGCCGGTTGCTCTGCGGGTCCTGCAGGGGAATGCCGGCAAACGCCCGATCCCGACCAACGTACCGCAGCCGCGCACACACCGGCTGCGCTGCCCATCCCACCTGCAGGGCGAGGCGCGCCGCGAGTGGCAGCGCATGGTCAAGGAGCTCGACGACATGGGCGTGCTGGCCAGAGTGGACCGCCCGGCGTTGGAGATGTACTGCATCGTCTATGCGCGCTGGCGCCAGGCCGAGGCCAGGCTGAGCGAGATCGACGACCCGGTCGTGCTGTTGATCAACGGCTACGAGGCGCTGTCGGGCTACCTGGTGATCGCCAACCGCTGCATCGCCCAGATGAAGGCGCTCCTGACCGAGTTCGGCGCGACGCCCTCGAGCCGCGCCCGGGTGCGCATCGAGCGGCCGAGCGAGGAATTGTCGCTGGCTGAGAAGCTGAGACGGGCTGTCAATGAGTGATGGAGTTCACGGCAGAACAGTACATCGCCGACGTGCTGAGCGGCCGGCAGGTAGCGGGCAAGTGGGTCCGGCTGGCCTGCAAGCGCCATGTGCGCGATCTAAAGACCGGCGCCAGGCGCGGGCTATGGTTCGACGAGGGCGCGGCCAAGCTGGCCATCGCCTTCTTCTCGTTGCTCAAGCATTCAAAGGGCGAGTGGGCTGGACAGCCGATCACGCTCGAGCCGTGGCAGCAGGCGCACTTGTGGATATTGTTTGGATGGAAGCGCGCCGACGGGACCAGGCGCTTTCGGACCAGCTATCTGGAGGTAGCGCGCAAGAACGGCAAATCCACCCTAGCTGCCGGTGCTGGATTGATGTTAGCCTTTGCGGACGGGGAGAACGGCGCCGAGGTGTACACCGCGGCGACCAAGCTCGAGCAGGCGCGCATCATCCACGGCGAAGCGGTCCGGATGGTCAAGCAATCGAGCGACCTGCTCGAAGAGGTGGGCGTCCTCAAGGACAACATTCACTCAGAAGCGACATTCTCGAAGTACGAGCCGCTGGCCAGCGACGCGACCACCCTGGACGGTCTGAATGCGCACGCCGGGCTGGTGGACGAACTGCACGCACACCCGACGCGCGACCTGTGGGACATCATCCGCACCAGCCAGGGCGCGCGCCGGCAGCCGCTGATGTATGCCATCACGACGGCGGGCATCGACCAGGCGTCGTTTTGCTACGAGATGCACCGCTATACCCAGCAGATCCTGGAGGGACTGTTCGAGGACGACAGCTTCTATGGGATCATCTATGCCATCGACGAGGAAGACGACTGGACCGACGAGACATGCTGGATCAAGGCCAATCCCAACCTGGGCGTTTCCAAGAAGCTGGACAAGATGAGAGAAGAGGCGAACGAAGCGCAGCATTTACCCTCGGCCCTCAACGCCTTCCTGCGACTGCACTTGAACATCTGGGTCAAAGGCGAGCACAGGTGGATAAAACTGGCGGCCTGGGACGCCTCCACCGGCCCGCTGCGCTTCGACGAGTTGCCGGCATTCCTGGCGGGGCGCGAATGCTACGCGGGCCTCGACCTGTCGAGCTCGATCGACATCGCCGCGTTCAGCATGGTCTTTCCTCCGGCGCCGGGAGACGAGAACGATCTATTCTACGTCTTGATGCATTTCTGGCTGCCGGCCGAAGACATGCCGGAGAGAGTTCACCGGGACCAGGTCCCCTACGACGCCTGGGTGAGGGCGGGATTGATCGAGGCCACGGAGGGAGATGTGCTCGACTACGCAGCCATACGGCTGCGCATCGAGACGCTGAGCGAGCAATTCAATATCCGGGAGGTGGCCTTTGACCGCTGGGGCGCCTTCCAGATCAGCCAGGACCTGGCCGGGGCGGGGTTTACGATGGTCCCCTTCGGTCAAGGGTTTGCCTCCATGTCCGGCCCAACTAAGGAACTTATCCGGCTGGTCATGGCGCGCAAGTTGGCGCACGGCGGTCACCCGGTACTGCGTTGGATGGCCGATAACATGGTGCTTCGCCAGGATCCGGCCGGCAACCTCAAGCCCGATAAGCAGAAATCGAGGCAGAAGATAGACGGTCTGGTGGCCACGATCATGGGGCTGGACAGGGCGATCCGGCGCGAGGCCAAGCCGACGAAGAGCGTGTATGAGGGACGGGGCATTTTAACACTATGAAGCCGCCGAGCTGGATGGAAGTAGAAATAGGCCATCGCATCCCGGGCGTGAATGAGGTCCAGGTCTCGATATCGATTCGCTGGTGGGGCTGGCCTATCTTGCTATTTGGGGCCGCTAAGGATTTTAACTGGCCGTGGTACAAGTGGCCATTTGTCATTGTCCTTCTTTTAATCGCCTGGGCGAAGATACTCGTCGCCTACTATCAGAGATGGCGGCAGAAATGAAGCCGAGCTGGCGTGACCTGATGCTGGGGACCGGGGTGGTCCTGGTCGCCGGCGGGCTGTGGATGATCTATCCACCGGCGGCCCTGATCGGCGCCGGCCTGGCCCTGATCGGCCTGGACATATTGCTGGAGAGGCGAGGATGAGCATTGTAACCCGCCTGTTATTCACAGAAAAACGAGCCCACCCGTCGCAAGAGCCGGATGAGTGGCTGGTCAAACTCCTCGGCGGCCGGACGGCGGCCGGGGTGGACGTGACAGTCGACGGCAGTCTGGCGAGCACGGCCGTGTACGCCTGCATTCGCATCCTGGCCGAGACGGTGGCCAGCTTGCCGCTGATACTTTATCGCCGGCTGCCGCGCGGGCGCGAGCGGGCGACGAATCACCGGCTGTATCCGCTGCTGCACGACCTGCCCAATCCCGAGATGACGTCCATGGAGCTGCGCGAGACGCTGATGGGACACCTGGCGGGCTGGGGCAACTGCTTTGCCGAGATCGAGTACGACGGCGCCGGGCGAGTGCGCGCGCTGTGGCCGCTGCCGGTCGACAAGATGCAAGTCAGGCGCGTGGGGGGCCAGCTCCTCTACGTGGTCAACGTGTCAAGCGGAGCGGCCCAGGTCCTGCCGGCCGAGCGGGTGTGGCACATCAAGGGGATGGGCAACGACGGCGTGGTCGGCTACTCGCCGATCCGCAAGGCCATGGAGGCGATCGGCCTGGCGCTGGCCACCCAGGAGTACGGCGCGCGCTTTTTCGGCAACGGCGCGCGGGCGGGCGTGGTGCTCGAGCACCCCGGGCTGCTGAGCGACGATGCCTACGACCGGCTGAAGAATTCCTGGGAAATGCGTCACCAGGGATTGGAGCAATCGCATCGGGTGGCCATCCTGGAAGAGGGGATGAAGATCGAGCAGATCGGGGTGCCGCCCGACGAGGCGCAGTTCCTGGAGACGCGCAAGTTCCAGGTGACGGAGATTGCGCGGCTGTTCAGAATCCCGCCCCACATGCTGGCCGACCTGGACCGGGCGACCTTCTCGAACATCGAGCAGCAGAGCATCGAGTTCGTGACGTATACGCTGTCGCCCTGGCTGGTGCGCTGGGAACAGAGCATCTATCGCGCGCTCCTGACCGAGCGCGAGCGGACTGAATTCTACGCCGAGCACCTGGTGAACGCCCTATTACGCGGCGACACGCCCAGCCGCTTCCAGGCCTATGCCCAGGGCCGCCAGAATGGCTGGCTGTCGGCCAATGAAATCCGCGAGATGGAGAACATGAATCCCGTCGACGGGGGCGACGTGTACCTGGTGCCGCTGAATATGGTGCCGGCGGATAGCGTGGGCGAGCCGCCGCCACAACCGGCGCCGGCAGCCGGCGACGAGGACCAGCGATCGCTCGACCATAGACCACCGGCTGCCGGCGCCGAGCAGCGGGCGGCCAGAGTGGCCAACCTGGTCAAGGCGCGCCAGGGCCTCAAGCGCAGCTACCGGCGGCTGATCGACGAGGCGGCCGGGCGGGTGGTGCGCCGCGAGGTGGCCGACGTGCGGCGGGCGGTGAGCAAGTACCTGGGCAAGCGCGATGCCTTCCAGCTCGCGACCTGGCTCAAGCAATTCTATGCCGAACATCGCGAATTCTGGGTGCGGCAAATGCTGCCGGTGCTGTTGAGCTACGCCGACGCCGTAGGGTCCAGCGTGGCCGACGAGCTGGGGGGAGACCCCAAGACGGCCGAGGACATTCGCGCATTCCTGGACGCCTATGCCGCGGCGCTGAGCCGGCGCGAGGCGGGATCGAGCCAGATGCAGCTCCAGGACCTGCTCGACAATGCGCTCCAGGCGGGCGAGGATCCCGAGCCGATCCTCAATCAGCGGCTCGACGAGTGGGACGAAAAACGCGCCGGCAAGGTGACGACGCGCGAGACGGTGGCCATGATGGGCGCCTGCACGGTCGCGTTTTATAAGCTGGCCGGCGTGGTCCGGCATCGCTGGGTAACCGTAGGCGATAGCTGCGCCTATTGCCAGGGGCTGGACGGGACGGTGGTCGGTATCGAGAAGTTTTTCATCGAGGCTGGCGCCGATTTCCAGCCGGCGGGCGCGGACCGGCCGCTGAATTCGAGTTATTCCGTCGGGCACGCGCCGGCGCACGACGGGTGCGACTGCCTGACCATGGCAGACGTGGGCTAGACGCCCAACGTTTGCGCGCAAACATTAGGAGGGGCTATGGACAAGAAATCGAGCGACATCGAGCGGCGCTACCTGCGCCGGGAATTGAGAGCGACGGGCGAGGCGGGCGCGCGAAAAATTACCGGCTACGCCTCGGTGTTTAACACGCTTTCTGAGGACCTGGGCGGCTGGCGGGAGATGATCCTGCCGGGCGCATTCACGAAAGCGATCGCCGAGGACGATGTGCGCGCGCTGAACAATCACAACCCGGAGATGGTCCTGGGGCGGCTGGCGGCGGGGACCCTGGCGCTGGCCGAAGACGAGACCGGGCTGCGCTACGATATCGATCCGCCCGACACGCAGTACGCGCGCGACCTGCTGACCAGCATCGAGCGCGGCGACGTCGACCAGAGCTCGTTCAGCTTCCGCGCCGTCGAGGAGTCGTGGCGCAACCCGACTCCGGAGCAGCCGCTCCCGGTGCGCATCATCCACGAGGCGCGATTGTACGACGTGAGTCCGGTGACTTTCCCGGCCTACCCTCAAACGAGTGTGGCCGTGAGAGATATGGCGAAACAGCTCGCCGGCCAGGCGACCGGCGATCTCATAGGCCCGTATCGGCAGGTAGTCAGGCGACTGTCGGCCATGCGGCGCGAATTGGAATTGAAATCGATAGAGTGAAAGCTGTCAGCATTCAACGATCAGCTTTCAGCAAAAAGGAGACGATCTTATGAACGCACGAGAATTGCGAAACAGGCGGGCCCGGGCTATCGCCGACGCCCGCGCCATCCTGGCCCGGGCCGAGCAGGAGAATCGTGACCTGACGGCCGAAGAGCAGACCCAGTGGGACAGCCTGATCGCCGAGGCGGACAGCCTACGAGCGCAAATCGAGCGCGAAGAGCGCCAGGCGGCCCTGGAGGTCGGGCTTGACGAGAGTGCTGCCGCCCCATTGCACACCCAGAGCGAGCCCGAGCAGCGCGGCGGCCAGCCGAGTGACGCCGAACGGCGCCTGGCAGCCTTCCAGCGCATCTTCCCGGCCTGGCTGACCCAGGACTATCGGGGCATCCCGGCCACCGAGCTGCGCGCCCTGCAGAACGACCTGGACGCCTCGGGCGGCTACCTGCACGCGCCCGAGCAGTTCGTCAACCAGCTCATCATGGCAGTGGACGACCAGACCTTCATCCGGCGGCTGGCGACCGTCTACCAGGTATCGAGCGCCGACACGCTCGGCGTGCCGACCCTGGACGCCGACCCGGCCGACGCCGACTGGACCTCGGAACTGGCCACCGGCAGCGAGGACTCGACCATGTCCTTCGGCAAGCGCGAGTTGCACCCGCGCCCGCTGGCCAAGCGGATCAAGATCAGCCGGACCTTGCTGCGCAAGGTGCCGTCGGTCGACGGCCTGGTGCGCGCGAGATTGGCCTACAAGTTCGCCATCTCCTTCGAGAAGGCCTGCATGACCGGCGCCGGGGCGACCGGCCCGCTGGGCATCTTCACGGCCTCGGCTGACGGCATCTCGACCAGCCGGGACTACGCGACCGGAAACGCCGCCACGTACCCGACCTTCGACGGGTTGATCGGGGCCAAGTACACGCTCAAGGCGGCCTACTGGCCGCGCGCGCAGTGGATCTTCCACCGCGACGTGATGGCCTCGATCGCCAAGCTGAAGGACGGCGAAGGCCAGTACATCTGGCGGGAATCGGTCCGCGTCGGCGAGCCGGACCGGGTGCTGGGCATGCCGGTCAACATGTCGGAGTACGCGCCGAACACCATGACGGCCTCGCAATACGTGGGCATCCTGGGCGACTTCGCGGCCGGCTACTGGATCGCCGACGCCATGTCGATGGAATTCCAGCTTCTCCAGGAGCTGTACGCCGCGAACAACCAGGTGGGCATCATCGGCCGACTGGAGAGCGACGGGCAGCCCGTGCTGGAGGAAGCGTTCGTCCGGGTGAAACTGGCCGCGAGCTAATCCAGCACTAAGCGTCAAACGTCAAACGTCAAGCGTCAAACGTCAAAAATAAGGGGAGGTTTACCCTATGAACGAGAAGCAAAACGTGAAGATCACCAAGGTGCACGCCTACGAGAGCGCGGCGGGGTCCACGCATTACAGCGACATCCTGGACATGGCCGGCTTCGAGGGGGTGGTGTTCGTGGCCAGCATCGGAACGGCCGCGGCCAACAACGGCGTGAATGCGCAGCAGGACACCGACGCCGCGGGCGGGACCATGGCCGACCTGGAGGGGACCAAGATTCTCTCCGATGCTACCCAGACCGACTTCGTGCTCGACATCTACCGGCCGACCGAGCGCTACGTGCGCCTGGCGGTGCTGCGCGGAACCAGCACGACCATCGAGGCGGTGTGGGCCATCCAGTACGGAGCGCACAAGATGCCGACCGACAACGACACCGCGGCCCAGGCGTCCGAAGTGCACGCCAGTCCGGCTGAAGGGACCGCCTAGCCGGGGAGCGTGAAGCGTAGAGCGAAAGAAATAGACCCGCACCGCGCCGGGGTCCCGACGCGGTGCGGGAGCGCAAAGCAAGGAGTATAACGCATGAAAGACCGAAGACGAATCGCTTTAATCGTCGGGGTGGTGCTGCTGCTCGGCACGCTGGCCGGGCCGGCGACCGCCCAGTATATCACCAAGGTGTACCTGGGCGACCAGGGGGATTCCTTGGTGGTGCAGTCGGGCGGCAAGATCGTCGGGACGCCGGGCGCGACGGTGGTCCTGCCGCGCGTGAAGGTGCTCATCCCGACCACGGTCGGGACGGCCACGCCGGAAAACGTCATCGACAACTACGGCAAGGGCTGGTCGCTGGAAATCAAGAAAAAGGGCACGACAGTAGCCGGCGTCGACGCCGACGGCAACATAACCTCTGCCGGCGTCGACGGCGGGGCGATCAACGGCGACACGACAATCACCGGCACGCTGACAACCACCGGCGGGATCACGGCCACGACGGGCGGGGTGACAGCCTCGGCCGGCGGCCTCAAGGCGACGGCGGGAGGGCTGACCGTCTCGGCGGGTGGGGCGGCCATCACCGGCGACACGACCGTAACCGGCGGGATAACGGCCACGACGGGCATAACCGTCTCGGCGGGCGGGGCGACTATCACGGCCGGCGGACTGACCGTCTCGGCGGGCGGGGCGACCATCGCAGCCGGCGGGGTGACGTTGACCGAAGGAGATTCGCAGGTCAACGACTTCTATATCGCCGACGTGCAAGGCGCGCTCACCCTGACCGATAATGGAGTGATCACTCCGACCGGAACCTATCAGCCCATCACCGAAGCCGGCGACGTGACGGTGACGATCAAATCGACCGGCTACGTGACAGGCACGCTGCTGGTGCTCATCAATACTGCGGAGCAAACCGTGGTGATCACCGACACCGCCTCTTATTCTGCCCCATCGCTAGGCCAGTATGACACCGCCTCGTTTATTTGGGACGGTACGCAGTGGGTGCAGATCGGCGAGGTTGACAATTAGGCCCATGAAAAAAGCTAAAATGATCAACCTGGCAGCCGGGCCGGAGGGCGTCTTTCAGCCCGGCCAGATCGTGACCGGATCGCTCGCCGAGCAATTCATCGCGGGCGGGGCCGCGGTGGAACTGAAGGGGCCGCCGGCGCCGGAGGCTGCCACCATCGCGCCGCCTGAAACAGCGGCCAGGCCGAAGCCGAAGGCCAGGAGGGGACGATGAAAAAGCGCATTCGGCCGATCATTGCCATCCTGGCGCTGGTGGCCATCGCCGCCCTGGCGCAGCCGGGGCACCCGGCAACGCCGGCGGCGGCCCAGCAATCCGGCTATGGCTGGCTGCAGGTGGACCAGGTCGTGGTATCGGTCCCGGCCACGGTGGGGACGACAAGCGCCAGCGCACGCACGAGCGGGTCGGTGATGGGGCACATCTACGCCATCAATCTCGACTATGGTGCAAGTGTCACCAGCACGGCCGACATCACCATCAGCCAGGCCACGCCGGCGCTGACCATCCAGGCGCTCACCGACACCTACACCGACACCTGGTACTACCCGGAAGCGCAGGCGACAGGGTCCACGGGGTCCGCCATCAGCGGGGCCTATGACCGGCTGCCGGTTGGCGACCGGCTGACCGTGGCGGCTGCCGAGATGATATCAAATACGACGGTTACGGCGACGATCTACTGGGGGCAATAGGCCCAGGGGAGCGGCCCATGATACTCAAGCAAATCGCAGCGCCGGCCGTGGAGCCAGTGTCGTTGGACGAAGCCAAACTGCACATGCGGGTGGACATCGCCGCCGACGACACGAAAATCCAGGCGCTGATCACGGCCGCGCGCGAGTACGTGGAAAAGGCGACGCGGCGGTCGCTGATCACTCAGGAGTGGCGCTATTGCCTGGACAGCTTCCCAGCCGGCGCCGAGATCAAGCTGCCGCGGCCGCCGCTCGTGAGCGTGGACGAATTCACCTACACCGACTCGGGAGGAACCGAGACCGACGTCGCCGCCGCTACCTACAGCGCAGACACCGACGGCGAGCCCGGACGGATCGTCCTGGACTACGGCGAGACCTGGCCGAGCGACACGCTGGCCACCCTGAACCCGGTCAAGGTCGAGTTCACGGCCGGCTATGGCGACGCGGCGGCCGACGTGCCGCAGATATACCGCCAGGCAATCTTGCTGCTGGCGGCGCACTGGTACGAGCAGCGCGAGGCGGCGACGGCGGGCGAGGTGAGCCGCGAGGTGCCGTTTGCAGTGCAGAGCCTGATCATGTTGGATCGGAACTATTAGAACGCGCCGCGCGGCGCGTGAGGAGGGTAGTCATGAAGATTCTTAAGAGCATCTTGCCCGGGCTGATCCTGGTCGGGTTGGCCATCCTGGGGCTGGTGGCCCTGGGCGGCAATCCGGCGTACGCGGCCGGCGAGGACGGCACGCGCGACACCATCACGCCGACGGCGATCATCGTGACCGGCACGACCCAGAGCCTGGGCGCGGCCTCGGGCGACGGCCAAAAGTTTGCCAATACCGGCGATGACTTCGTCCTGGTGACGAACGGATACACGGCCACGGTCACGCTGACGGTGGTCACCGGCGGCAGCGTGGGCGGGATCGCCATCGCCGACGTGGAGAAGTCGATTGCGGCAGGCGCGGTCGTGCTCATCGGGCCGTTCAACAAGAGCATCTTCGACCAGCCGAGCGGAACCGACGCGGGGAAAATCTACTTGAACTGGGACGCGACGGTGACCGGGACGGTGGCCAGTAGCGTGACGCTGGCGGTCTATAGGTTGCAATAGTGAGTCGCCGGCGCTGCCGGCAGCGCCGGCGCATGTCGCATAAGAAGGATTATGGAGACTGAGGGCGAATGATCGGGCGAGTATTAGGCGGGCGCAGGATACTGAGCGGGCCGCTGGGGGTGACGCCGGCCAGTGCGGCAGCAGTTAGTCGTTGGCTGACCGGCGGCATACCGGCTGCGAATTGCATGGCCGCCTATGAGCCTAAAGGGGCGGCGTCTCTAGCAGCGAGCTACACCAACCTGAATAATCCTGGAGCGAATGACGCCTATCTGGGCGTTGCCCCAGGTTGGAGTGCTGCTTTGGGATGGATTGCAACAGGCACCCAATACTTGCGAACCGGTCTATACCCCACCCAAACGTGGTCGGTTATTGTGCAATACTCGGCCTCTACATGGGATGCATTATTTGGTGCAGTAGACGGTACGGGCAAAACTATAGAGATATTCTTGGCAGGTGCAGTAGTCAGTTTCATAGATTTTGGAAACACCGCATCTACGGCTCCCGTCCTTTTATCAGGAAATCTGGCAGTAACTCCAACGGGCACATATAGAAATGGTGTATTTGATGCATCGCTGACAGTCAATGTTTTCGGGACGTGTGCCAGAGATATTTGGATTTTGGCGTCCAATAGAAGTGCTGCGCCTCCGTATTATCCCATGGTCGGGAATATGCAAGCTATATATATTTACAATATTAACATCTCCGCCTACGTCGCCGGACTGGCGGCGGCCATGGCATTTTAGGAGGATTCTATGTCCAATCACGTAAATCTGGCAGGCGGTACGCAGACGGTGCTCAATGGTCGCGTGCGCTCCCTCGTCTCGCAGTTGCAGCAGGCCAAAGAAGAAGCGGCGGCATTGCTTGGCATCTTTGGGGCAATTCGTGAAGCTCCACCCGAAGGAGACTATGACTATGCAGCCCTGGCTGTCGAGTTGGGATTGGCAGACGCCGCCGACGCTGAAAACGTCTATGGTCTGTTGAATAACATTCAACTCGCCAATGGAGTTCTTACTGGGGCCGACATGAGGTACTTCCTCACCAGATTGGGATGAGCCGATGAGCACGATTATTTTCGGCGGGCACTTCATTGCGTCGAAGGCGGGTAAGACCGGATTGGCCGATGTCACCGTCCGTATTACGCGCATTACCCTGGCCGACTTGACGCTTAACGCTCTCGTCACCGACGCGGCTTGCACTGAGGATACCGCGTCGGCCAAGGGTGGGTATCTTTACCGCCTCGCCAATGCGGATTTGTCTACCTACGCCTATGCGGCCTATATGACCACCGCCGACGCGACGGTTGACCAAAAAACAGTGGCGGCCATGCAGGAATTGGTGGGCGCCGACATCTTAGCCATTCTTGGATCCGTCTTGTCTGAAACCGTCGCCGGTTACCTGGCCGCCGGCCTGAAGAAGTTACTCGACGTGGCCGCGCCGGTATTCACCTTGGCAAGCGCAAATCAAATAGGCGACAGCTACGCCCGCCTGGGTGCGCCGGCGGGGGCTTCGGTCAGCGCCGACATTGCCGCCATCCCGACCACCGCCGCGCCGACGGCGGCTGCGGTGGCGGCCGCGGTGTGGGCCTACACCACGCGCAGCCTGACGAGTTTCGGCACGCTCATCGCCGACATCTGGTCCAACGCCACCCGCACGCTGACCCAGGGCGCGGCGAGCGTCGAGGACGCGGTCGCCGGCGACGACGTAACTCAATACCTGGGGGCCGATTGGGACGTGACGCTGACCGGCCTGCCCTCCGACGTGACGACCTATTCCAAGGTCTACGTGACCATCAAGAAGGAGCCGACCGACCCGGACAGCGCGGCCGTCGTGCAGTGGGAGAAGTCGGCCGGACTGAAGGTCTTCAACGCGAAGAGCGGGTCGGACATCGCGCCGGCCAACGGCGCGCTGACCACGCCCAGCGCGACCAGCGTGCGCTTTACGCTCAAGGCGGTCGAGAGCGTCAAGCTGCAGGCGCTGACCATGCACTACGACGTGAAGGGCATCGCGCCGACGACAGGGCTCAACGTCGTGCTGTCGGAAGGCGGCAAATTTACCACCAAGTGGGCGATCACGAGGGCGATAACATGAAAGCCGGGCTGCTGCGCCAGCGGGTAACCATCCAGGAAGCGACCGAGACCCAGGACACGACCGGGGCGGTCGTGAGCACCTGGGTGGACCGGGCGACGGTGTGGGCGGCGGTGGAGCCGCTCCAGGGGCGCGAATTTTTCCAGGCGCAGACGACCAACGCCGAGGTGACGACGCGGATCCGGATCCGCTACCGGAGTGGGGTCGCGCCGAAGTGGCGCGCGACGTGGAACGGCCATACCTACGATGTGCTGAGCGTCGTCGAGACAGAGACGCGCGGGCGCGAGATACACCTGATGTGCAAGGAGCTATTGTGATGGCCAGGCGGACGACGCGGATAACCATAACCGGCATGGACGAGCTGGAGAGGGCGCTCAAGGCAAAATCCGAGGAGGCGCGCACCGTGGTGAAGGGCGCGGTCCTGGAGGGGGCCGGGATATTCCGCGCGGAGGTCGAGACGCGCGCGCCGCGCGACGAGGGCACGCTGGCCGAGGAAGGGTTCACCGAAAAAGAGGGCTACGAGACCGACCGGTCGCTGAACGCGATCGTGACGATCACCGATCGGAAATTCGAGTATGCCTTCTACAATGAATTCGGCGTCGATCCGCGCCAGCCGGCGCGGCCCTTCATCCGCCCGGCTTTCGACGCGGCCAAGAAGCGCGTGATCGACTTCATCGAGGGCAAGCTGCGGAGAGTATTCGTATGATCGAGGAGGCGCTGTATACCCGCCTGACCGGCTACGCCGGGCTGGCGGCGCTGATCGGCGCGCGGGTCTATCCCGACAAAGCGCCGCAGGACGCGACCTACCCGCTGGTGGTCTACCAGCGCGTGAGCGGGCCACGCGTGCACTCGCACCAGGGCTTCAGCAACCTGGCCTATCCGCGCTTTCAGTTCACCGCCTGGGCGGACGATTTCAAGGAAGTGCGCGAGCTGGCGGCCCAGGTGAAGCTGGCCCTGGACGGCTACGCGGGGACGGTGGGCAGCGAGACGATCTACGCAATATTGATCGGCAACGAGCTGGACATCTTCAACAACGCGACCAATCGCAACGGCGCGCTGATAGACGCCGTGGTGTGGCACAAAGAATAAAGGAGAAAACTATGACAGACGCGACTGCAGCATATGGGACGCTGCTCAAGCGAGGCGACGGGGCAGTGTCGGAGGCATTCTCGGCAGTGGCCGAGGTGACCAAGATCAGCGGGCCGAGGGGAAATTTGTAGCCCGAGGCCTTACCCCCATTGGGTGCACCCGATGCAGGCGTGGAATAGTGGGCGGGCGGGGGGGGGGGGGGGGAGGGGGGGTCGTACGG
>Ga0316630_10000419_pt1 | contig 13202 bp, 10 predicted proteins | sample OWC_May_M1_C1_D6_FD_207658 | JGI IMG/M metagenome (GOLD analysis project Ga0316630, IMG submission 207658) | Wetland soil microbial communities from Old Woman Creek delta, Ohio, United States - OWC_May_M1_C1_D6_A | ecosystem: Environmental > Terrestrial > Soil > Wetlands | place: USA: Ohio...
GGTTAAGGTCCCAGTTATTCCTGCAAAGATCATATCCGCGACTACACTTGCATGGGCAACCGATCCGGTGACATGGCCAAAAACCTTTTTTACGAATTTGAACATCTCTTCTGAACATCTGCTATCATTCATTACTTCCGCAACCAAGACATATAAGGGAAGGGCAAGGATGGGAAAACTTTGAAGAGATCCGCTGAACCGATGGGTCAGTGCCGCCAGGGGGACACTACTTAAAAAAACCACATAGACCGTTGAAGCGATCATTAAAGCAAAGACAACTGGAATTCTTACCGCCAATCCCGCTACAAAAGTTATTAGAACAAGGGTTGCTGTCATCGATTCCACCCTCACTTAAAGGAATTTCTATTCTTAAAGCCCTTCATTGTCGAATCGATGGTGAATAAAAGCATTGCTGCTATCCCCACTAAAACAGCCAAAGCGAAAAACCCCGAAGACATGTTTACCGATATCATGGTTCCCTTCATCTGCAACTTTAACAAATTGATAGCCGATAAAAGATGGACTACCAAAACCGCGCATATACATAGGTTTCCGAAAATAAGAGTCATGGTCTTCCATTTAATGGGAAATAGATCGAAGAGATAAGTTACGGCCACGTGTTCATCTTTTTTTTGCACCAGCCCTGCGCCGAGAAAGACAACCCATACGATCAGCAAGACGGATATCTCTTCGGCCCAAGGAAACGGGCGACTGAACAAATAACGTAAGAAAACATTTACTAAAAGAAGAATTGTCATACCCGCCATCGATAGAATTGTTCCGTATTCTACCCCTTTTGTTAATGCTTTTATGATGGCATTTCTCACCCTAAATACTCCTTCCGGTTAAATTGGAAAAGAAGCAGTCCTGGGCATTAACACTACAAATTCAAAGGAATCTAAGGGAAAAATAGCCCAGCCTTCACTCCCCAAAATAGTGAAGGCTGAAGCCGGACCGCGTGTCGAAAGGCTCAACTCTACTTCCCTTTCGGCTCTTTAAGGGTCTCCACCTTCTCCCAAAAAAGCTTCTTAAAATTTAATTTTTTAGTGTGTCCCGTACAATATGACGCCTTGTTTGACAAGGATCTCTTGCAGCTTAGAGATATCCTTCTCCAACTCTCGTGGTGTGACGGCCTTCTTGGCGGAAAGGGCTGCGGCCACACCCGCAGCCTGCCCAGTCACCATCGTCTGTTGTAGGAATCTGTGATAGGCGTCCCGGTCCGTCGAAATGGCCTTGCCGGCTACCAGCAGGTTTTCCACATTCTTCGGTACCAGGCACCTGTAAGGAATGTCATGAGAGCCTCCATCCTTGGGATATTCATGCGCATCCACGGCGATCGTTGAGGTGGACGCAACGTGATGACCGCCTTTCGGAAAGGAACTCTTGCCGATGACATCTTCGAATTTCCTGGCTTGGACGACATCGTCGCTTGTCAACACATAGTCGCCCACGATGCGTCGGGTCTCTCGCACCCTTAGCTCAGTGCAGATTCTGGTAATGTAGGCTTTCTCGAAGCCCGGCATATACTTCTTGATGAACTTCCACGCAATCTCAATCTGTCTTCTCGCCTCGATCTCACCATAAGTCAGATCCCTCACATCCGTCGGGTCAATGCCAGATACGTGGGACGAGTGCTGGAAATGGGCCTGTATCACCCCCCCCTCTCGTGGCATCAAAAAGAAGCCCACGCCACTTTTCCCATGCCATTCTCCTTTAGCAATGGCCTCATTCCTGAGCGAGATCCAACCCATCTGTTCACCTAACTCCGTGACATCCTTGACCTGCTTGATCCGTTCAAACAGCTGCTCCTCAGTCCAGTTCAGGTATGGATGGGGCCGAAAAAGAAACTCGCTGAGATTCTCTTTGATGAACTTTAAGACTTTTTCCCAGTTTACCCCATCCACCGTAAAGGATAGCGTGTGGGGCTGAATCTGTTCCCTCGGCATCTTTTCGTACGGTGCGCCAGCCCTGACACATATGTCACCCTCGCCCGTGCAATCAATGGTTACCCGACTGAGGGCAACCTGTCGGCCAGAAGTGTTCTCCACGATAACGCCCTTCATGGCGTTACCCAGCTTCAACACATCAACAGCCGGGGAATGGAGCAGAAGGTGGACACCATTTTCCTGCATCATCTGGAACATCAGAAGGCCCCACCAGTCCGGATCTACGTACGAAAAGCTATAGCCCGCGCGAAAATCCGGTTTGAGATGTGGTAAGGCATGCCCATCCTTCAACAGCCTGCTATGGGTCTCCTCCATAATGCCTCCGATGACCTGTTCCCAACGCGGATTGAACATCCAAGCGTAGGCGAATCCCGGAGGGCCTGAAATATTCATCTGACCACCCAGAGCTCCAAGGCGCTCTATCAAGAGCGTGTCAGCGCCCGCCCGAGCAGAGCAGATAGCAGCAGCTACGCCGGAAGTCCCGCCTCCAACAACCACGACATCATATTCGCCAAATATCTCCATGCTATTCTCCTTTGTCCATTATTGTTCAGGTTATCAATCTCCTAATATTTCACCCCGTGAAACTATCCTGTATGGATCATGCAACCGGTCCTGCGCCCCCGCTGACATGATTTGTAGACGTTCGAGTATGGGTTAGCATTTTATATATGATAAGTCCAATATATAAGAACAATTTCTCTATTGATAATTTATATATTGAATAAGCATTTGAAATATGCTGCATTCAACAGCGAAGTGCAACACATGAGCTCAAGACTTCATTGGGCGTTTGGTAATAGAGGCATTTTCGTGGCCTCGTATTAAGTAAAGTTTCAACGCGTTTGACTTGTTCTTTGGTAACCAAATCAAAATCCGTCTTCTTGGGGAAGAAGCGTCGGATCAGCCCGATGGCATTTTCGATAGAAGCCTTCTCCCAACTATGGAAGGGTTCACAGAAGTAGGATTGGGTTCCCAACACCTTGTTAGTATACTCATGTTCCACGTTTTCGCAACCATTATCATAGGTGATAGAGCGCAGAAGGGGTTGGGGATATCGGCTGAGTCTGCGAGTGAGGGCACATCGCAAGCTCTGTGAGGTTTTGGCAGGGAGTTTGGCCAAGTGCAGGTACCTACTGGTTCTCTCAAGAGCTACAGCCAAAGCGGCCTTACTCCTGCGGGAAATTAACGTATCGGCTTCCCAATGGCCGGGTTGGATCCGGGTTTGGACCTCCAAGGGACGCTCTTTGATGGAGACCCGTCGTGGAATATGGAGGGCCTTATGCCGGTGCGAATGGGTACGGAGTTTACGCCGCTTGCGAGCCCGAGTAAGATAGGGCACCCAGTTCTGCTTCGTACGGATCGATCTATCATAGATGAATTGATAAATGGCCTCATGGCTGATACGACGGTCCGGATATTCTAAAGCAAGTCTTCCAGAGATCAGTTCAGGAGACCATTTGAGTTTGAGCTTTTTCATGATATACCTACGGATCAAAGGATTCCGTATTCGCTGTCGTTGAACGGATTCATGTTTTCGTTTAACGGCTCTTTCATGGGCCCTGTTGGCCAAGTAAACGTTGTAGACGGGCGATCGGTTACGTTTGAGTTCTCGGGAAATGCTACCTTTGTTACGCCCGATACTCTCGGCTATATCCGAGAGGCTTTTACCTTGTGCGCGAAGATATGCAATTTTGTCTCTCTCTTCGCTCGAGAGATGTTTATAACTTAGTTTTTCCATACACTTAGGATACTATGTCACCCTAAGTGTTGCACTTCATTATTGAACTGGCGTATTCATTATCTCTTTAAGAATCACCAAATTATACTGTAAGGTCATTAAAAGTTGACATTTGGGGAGCAGGGTGCTAATAAAAGGGCCGTGGAGAAAAGAATATATGATGGTGAATCTCATCCATCTTAAGGCATTTTATATGGTGGCAAAATATAGAAGTTTCACTTTAGCCGCTAGAGAGTTAGATGTTTCCCAATCAACGCTAAGTCTTCAGGTTCAGGAATTAGAAAAGCATTGCGGGTTTCCTTTACTGATACGAGATACAAAACATGTTGAATTGACGCATGAAGGGAAACTCATTTATCACTTTGCTGAAAGAATCTCTGACCTTACCGATGAAATTGCAAACACAATTGCAGATATAAACAACCTCAATTTGGGAACATTGAAAATCGGTGCCACCTTTCTGACCTTAGCAAATTTGGTTCCAGGTATTATTTCTCCTGTTAAAACCAGGTTTCCAGGTTTGAAGATTCAGCTGTTTTCTGGATCGGCGAAGGAGATACTCCGAAAGGTAATAGATTTCGAATATCACATAGGAATTATTGGTAGACTTCCTTACCCTAATAATGTAGTATGTAAACAACTTCAAAGGTTGAAGTTATATTTTATCTCGAAAGACAAAATGGCAAAGAAGATTTATTTAAGAGATTTGGCAAAATACCCAATTATTTTGCAATCAGAAGGGGCGGCTACTAGAGACATTATTATTAACGAATTCAGAAATAGAAATATACCCTTGAATATCCAGATTGAATCAGAAGACGCAACAATTATGAAATCTATGGTCCAACAGGGTATGGGAGGAGCTTTTATGCCCTTATATGCGATAGAAGATGATTTGAAAGAAGGAAAATTCGAAGTAACTGAACTTATTGATAGCATATATTATTATCTAGACGCGATTTTTTTAAAGGAGAGAAAAAAATCGAATTTCATAAGAATTATTACCTCGGCAGTAGATGATCTTAAATGTTTTCATTCTGATTGATTGATATCATAGAATATACTACGCATCCCCACGTGGCGCGTATTGGTTTGCATTTCTTTTTGTGGGTCGTCCAGTTACGGTGACTGGTTTAATTCCAGCTTTTGTAAGAGGAACGACTTCAGGGATAGGTTTGTTTCTCAGATCGTAATTAATTGGATTGGGCGTATAGTGGCAAGCTGTCTGCAGTTTAAAGATTTTCATTCCCATTTTATTGACTTCTTCCTCAGCAAGCCGGCACGCTGACAAAGTATTCCCGATTGGAATTAGTAATCATCGCTACTCCTTCTTCTCAATTCGTAATCATCTTACTTGATTGACCTATTCAGTTCCTATCTGAGCTGATCGTGTAGCGGAATGCACTGGGAGGGTGAGCTAAGGGTTAGTCTGTCCGAAGGAGGGATAGAAGTCCTATATTTGAGGTGACAAATAGCGAAAGTCTGACCTCTCTTTGCCATTATTATTTCAAATTTTGTCAATCTCTCCCAAACTCCTTAAGAAGGCACTCCACATCTTGGGGGTTTTTCCCTTGACCTACCACTTCCGTTTTTGTATATTCGATTCGTGCCAAAGTAGTTTCTTATTACTGGTCACGGGTCAGATGGCGGAGAGATTCTTCGGGATATGATATTGGCAGACGAGGAGATTATCCGTCTGGTGTAGCGTACGCGCCTGCATAAATCACCCGCGACAGACGAGCGCGGCTGGATACTGTGCTGGATCATGCGCTGAAATGACAACGGGGAACTCAATGCAAATTATGGCTGAGTCATTAGGTCTCGCGCTTCCAGGGGCCAGCATGATACCTGAAGCCATCGCCTATAGGAAAATGATGGTGTGTCGGCAAGGTTAGAACGTGCCTAATGCTCTTTCCCCGGACGGAGGACTGTGATGAGGAATGTCCAGAGGGTTTTGGTTCGAGTCGCCACGAACTTCTTCAACTGGATGGCTTTCATTTCGATGAGTCTCATCGTGGCTGCTGTTTTTCTTCAAATTTTCTTCAGGTATGTCATCCAAAGTCCGTTGTTTTGGAGTGAGGAGTTTGCAAAATTTATGTTTCCCTGGCTTACCTTTGCCGGGGCTGCCCTGGCAGTTAAGGTCAGCGGTCACATATCGATCAACTACTTTGTGGATCGCTTGCCAAAGAAAATGCAACATATAATAAATAGAATCGGTGAGATACTTTCTTCAATATTTTGTGTGCTAGTTGTTTTGTACACGATACCCTTGGCGGAATCTCAGAAGAATGTGAACTCAACGGCCCTCGCTATTCCGTTAAATTATTTTAGTCTGTCAATTGTTGTAGGGGTTATAGGGATCGTGATCTTTATGCTTTGGGGAAAGAGCAGGGAGAAAGAATTATGAGTTCTTGGTTATTTATTGTGGTGTTTTTGTTCCTGTTAGTCTTCCGTGTGCCAATTGCATTCGCACTCGGACTTTCTTCCGTAGTGTACTTTATGATGAACGGTATGCCGCTAACCACTATCCCTCAGATCATGATTACTCCATTCGATTCTTTTCCGATACTGGCGGTTCCTCTCTTCATGCTTGCTGGGGAGCTCATGAACACAGGGGGTGTGAGTCACAGATTATATAATTTTGCTAAGGTCTTAGTAGGTCACATACCCGGCAGCTTAGGGCACGTCAATGTTATTGGAAGCATGATATTTGCCGGTATGTCCGGATCTGCGGTTGCTGATGCCGCTGGCTTGGGAGCGGTCGAAATCCATGAAATGATTGCCGAGGGTTTCGACCCGGATTTTTCTGCAGCTGTTACTGCTGCTTCTTCTACAGTCGGGCCAATTATTCCCCCGAGCATACCGTTTGTTATCTATGGATCGATGGCCGGTGTTTCGGTTGGGGCGCTTTTTGCTGGAGGAGCTATCCCGGGGACAATCATGGGCCTTTCAATGCTGCCTGTGGTCTATGTGATAGCTCGAAAGCGTTCCTATAAGATTTACAAACGGGCCACCTTGGGGGACCTTGGCAGAGCGATTCAGAGTGCGTTCTTACCCCTCTTAACTCCAGTCATTTTAATGGGGGGGATACTCTCTGGAATAGTTACGCCTACGGAGGCAGCGGTCCTTGCTGTGGTCTATGCGCTTATTCTCGGATGTTTCGTTTACAGGGAGTACAATATTAGTCAGCTCTTTCGTATATTCTCCCAAGTAGGGCGAAGTACAGGCACAGTGATCTTCATTCTTACAACGGCCTCCGTTTTTGGGTGGATACTCGCCTATGAAGGAGTTCCAGGGATCGTGGCAAAGACGCTGTTCGAGATTACCCGCAACAAATATCTCTTACTCCTCATCTTAAACATCCTGTTCTTAATGCTAGGTTGTTTCATGGATACCATCACAATACTGCTTGTTATGGTGCCAATGGTGTTGCCGACCGTAAAGGAAGCCAGAATAGACCTCGTCCACTTCGGAGTCTTTCTTACTTTAAATCTAATGATCGGTCTGTTGACACCTCCGGTGGGCATGTGTTCATATATCGTTGCAGACCTTGCAAAAATCTCTTTCGAACGCGTTGTGAAGGCAACTATCCCTTTTATGGTCATTCTCATTCTAGTCTTGATGATAATAACCTACATTCCCAGTACCGTTACATGGCTGCCTAGCCTGTTCGGTTACGTCCCAACACGCTAGCGGGTGTTGGACACAGGAGGCTAGTGTAGCGCCTCAATAATGAGTTTACACCCATTAACCCTCTCCAGGATTTCTCAACCTTATTGTAGGAGAGATTTTTAGACAGCCTGAGAATAATTCCCACTATTATATTTCTAATCAAAGGAGGATAAGAGTATGATGAAGAGAATGATTGTGGCAATGCTGATGGTATCGGTGTTTCTTTGTGTCACGTTGGCTGGAAAGGCAGAGGCAGCTCCTAAGGTTATGCGGGTCGGACATATCCAGAGTACGGACCACCCGTACCAAAAGGGACTGGAGAGATTCAGGGAATTGGTTAAGCAGAAAACCAATGGGGAGATTGAAGTCCGAATCTTTCCGATGGCACAGCTCGGCAGCGGGCCAACACAGATTCAAAGCGTCAAATTAGGAACCCTTGAATCGTTCATTGAGGGGTCAGGCATGTACGCTAACCTGGTGGGGGAGTTTGCGCTTTTTACCACAGCCTATGTTTTTGACCGCGAGGACGTCTATAAGGTCCTGGATGGTCCCATTGGAAAGACACTCAATGAGGATCTAATCAAGAGACACGGGATAAGACTGCTCTGCACAAGCTGGGAAAGAGGGCCTCGGCACCTGCTTTCCAAGAGGCCGGTTCTGAATGTAGCTGACGTCAAAGGCCTAAAACTCAGGGTGCCACAGGATGTCACCTTCCTCGTATCGTGGAAGATGCTGGGAGCTTCCCCTACGCCCATCGCCATGGGTGAACTCTATTTGGCATTGCAGCAAGGAATTGTGGATGCGGAGGAAAATCCTCTCGAAACACATTATACACAAAAATTCTATGAAAGCGCGAAGCACCTTTCTCTTACGGCACATATTATTGAGAATGCCGGATTTTCGATAAACGAGAAATGGTACCAGGGCTTAACGCAAGCTCAAAAGAATGCTTTAAGCGAGGCTGCTAAAGAGGCAGGCAAAGTGAACAATGAATTAAACACCAGTCTTGAGTCGACTTACCGAAAAAAAATGGAAGACGAGGGAGTCAAATTCTACGTCGTCGATCGAGCTGCTTTTCGGGAGGCCTGCAAAGAAGCCCCACGAGAAGTCGAAGCAACAGGTCTTTGGAAGAAGGGATACTATGATAGTGTCCTGAATTTCTTGAAACGATCAAAGTAATCATCCGATCCGGCTTCTGGGCGAGGCTAAGACAAACTTGCCTGGAAGCTCTCTTCCCATTCCATGAAGGATCGAGAAGGTTTCCTTCGAAAGATCTGTCGAGAGGACAAGAATATGGCAAAGAAGCGTGCATTGATGCTGAGTCCAAAGGACAATGTGGCGAGCGTAATGGAAGAGGTTTTATCGGGTGACGACGTCGTGGCACAAGGGGGCATCGAGACTTTATTGTTGCGGGCCGTTGATAAGATTCCCTTTGGTTTCAAAGTGGCCACGGTGGACATTCGGCAGGGAGATCCCGTGATCAAATATGGAGAGGTTATCGGCAGGGCAAGTAATAATATACAAAAGGGTACGTTGGTACACATCCACAACATCGAAGGTGCCCGGGGTCGTGGGGACCTCCAGAAGAATAGATGAAAGAGGAGGATATTGTCATGGAGTTTCGAGGGTATCCCCGAGCTGACGGCTCAGTCGGTATTCGCAACTATGTGCTTGTAATCCCTGGTGGGTTGGTGGCTTCGAAAATCTGCGAGTTTGTGCCGGGGACAAAGACCGTTATGTCGACGAAAGAAGGAGTGGGATTTACCTCGCGTGACCGCGAGACAATTGCACGAACGCTTTTTGGTTTGGGCCTGAACCCCAATGTTTACAGTGTGATCGTCCAGGGCGGGTCTCCTAAGGCAGGATACCCCGAGTTGCGAACAGAGCGCCTCGCCCAAGAGATTGCGAAATCCGGGAAGCGCGTTGAGGTCGTAGATGCCGTCAAAGAAGGTGGCACTTTGGAAGCGATTCAGAAGGGTATCAAGATTGCCCGCGAACTCGTGTTTGAGGCGTCGAAAGTTCGCCGACAACCTTTTAGCCTTGGCAAGCTTTCATTGGGAGTAAAATGTGGCCATTCGGATCCAACGTCGGGAATGGTGGGAAACCCCGTCGTAGGTTACTTGTTTGACCGTGTCGTGGAGGCCGGTGGGATCGCCATGTTCGGAGAAACGACCGAGATTATTGGTGCCGAGCATATCTTGGCTAAAAGGGCGGTCAACCGACAGGTGGGACAGGAGATCCTGGCACGAGTAAACTGTATAGAGAAACGAGCCCTCTCAACCGGTGAAGACATACGGACGATGAATCCTGTGCCAGACAACATAGCCGCTGGGATTTCCACGATAGAGGAAAAGTCCCTTGGAGCGATTTACAAGGCCGGCCACCTGCCCATCGAGGGGGTTCTTGACTTTGCAGAGAGACCGAAGAAGTCGGGGCTTTACTTTGTCGATAGCTGGATGGGGATCCCTTCGATCTTCCCCGGGTTTGCCGCATCAGGCGCCCAACTTAACCTCTTCCAACATGGGGGTGGAGCTGGAGCCCCCAATAACCACATCCTTGATCCTTCCCCCGCCGTCGTTTCTCCCATGCTTTGGACTTCCGCAAATCCTATCACCTATGCCCAAACGAAGGGTAGCCTTGATTTCTACTCGGGAACCGTCATTGAAGGAAAAGAGACGCTTGAACAAGCTGGTGAACGGCTCGTGAATTTGGTCTTGGAGATTGCTTCGGGAACTTTGACTCGGGGTGAAACCATCAACTACAGTGAACCAATTGAAATCTACACGATTGACCCAATCTTTTAGTGGGAAACTTATTATGGGAAAAAATGCGGGTTCGATCCTCTGTCAATTATTTTCTAGTACCCAGCTTTACTTCCGAGACGCACGCATGTTTGAGGAGCTTCTCGTGCAAGCATTGACCAAATGAAACATTGTGTAGGCTTTCTCGCGAGACCTGGAGTTAACCCCATAGAGCCGGACAATTCCCTAATTGGAATTATGCTGCTCGCCGGTATATTGCCGCAACCGTTCAGCTCCAAACCACAAAAACTCTTACCCTCTGGTAATTACCCTCCGACTTTCCCTTTATCCTGACCAGACTTTGGCAGACCGCATCAAAAAGTGGAGGTTGGAACGGGGGTTATTTCAGGTAGACTTGGCAAAGATGATCGGGGTGGACGAGATGACCATAGTCAATTGGGAAAAGGGGAAGACCGAACCAATCAGGCAAAAATTAGAGAGATTAGAGAAAATTTTGGGTGATTTGCCATCTTGTTAGCTTGAATTGGGAACTTTTCTTGGCAGAGGTATCAGATTAGTATCCGATCTGCCTCAATTGGGGTGAATATTTGGGTTTCATATTACCACCTTTTAGCAGGTGCGGATAGTGGCAAGATATGTTCAAACTTTTGGATCTTGCCAATTGTAACCGTTGGTGCCTCAAATGCTTTTTTTCGCTTCCGGTTCTCACAAAGCCTTGACACCGTTGCCTAAAACGAGACCGGGGCCTATACTTGTCTTTAGTAATTCAAGTTTTTTTCTGTCTCACGTAAGTTGTTAACAGAGGGGAGTCCACGTGGCGAAAGCAGCAGTCAACGGGATACACATCGAGTACGAAACGTTTGGGGATTCGGCGGCCCGGCCCCTCCTTTTGATTGGAGGACTTGCCGACCAGTTGATTCATTGGGACGACAAACTTTGCAGAGACCTCTCGGAACGGGGTCATTATGTCATCCGGTTCGATAGCAGGGATGCGGGTCTTTCCACGAAATTCGATCAGGCAGAGGTACCAGACCTCGGGGCGCTCGCAAGAGGGGAAAAGGGCCCACCCTACACCTTGGAGGATATGGCCGACGATGCAGTAGGTCTTCTGGACGCCCTTGATATTCGCAAAGCGCATATCTGTGGCGCGTCGATGGGAGGGATGATCGCCCAAACCATTGCAATCCGCCACCCCTCCCGTATCCTGAGCCTGATCTCGATCTACTCCACCACCGGGAACAGGGATCTCCCACCACCGAAGCCTGAAATGATGGAACGACTCCGGGCCCCCGCTCCCCCGGAACGTGAAGCCTACATCAAGTACATGGTGGACCTCTTCAAAGCGATGGCAGGACCTGGGTTTGTCTTCGACGAAGCCTGGACGAGGATGATCACCACGAAAACCTACGACCGCTCCTTCTCTCCTCAGGGAACAATGCGCCAGATCGCTGCCATCATGACCCAGACAGATAGGAAGAAGGCCCTGGCTGCAGTGACCGTACCCACTCTCGTTATACATGGGACCGACGATCCCGTCGTGCCGATGGAGGCCGGTAAGGACACGGCTGAAGCCATACCAGGAGCTCAATTGATGCTGATTGAGGGTATGGGCCACGACCTCCCTCATGGCGGGGCATGGCCGAGGATCGTCGAAGCAATTGCCGCCCATACGCTGAGGGCGATCCCATAGGGCCTGCTCTCTTAGCAGGTCTCTTCTGGTATTTGGGTCCAGTTACGGTATTTCTAGTTGATTTTACCCCCCATCCTCCCAACACGTCTTTCAAAGCCCTAAAAGTTAGGATCTGAAGATCAGATAGAGCCGTTTCTTGTTGGTATTCACGGAGTCGAACATGGCAAGAAATCCACTCATTCATTCCTTCAAGCGGGATACTTCCTCCATGAGGCCTTTGGATTTAGAGTAGAAACTCCGGTGTCTCGTCACCACGTTTGACAGATGTCATCTTACAAAGGTTGGCGCGGCAATCAAAAGATCGCAAGGGGTATGGCGCATGGCGTAAAACTCAAAGCTGAAAGCTCCCGCGACTTTACAAGATGTCCCCCCTTCCTCCCTCTCCTCATCGAGTTTGTGTCGTAATTAAAGATAACCGGTTGAGAGTCTTGAAACCGGAACAGACAGACGGGTGAGGGTAAGCTAAGAATGAGGTAATAATTGTCTTCTATTGAATCATAGCAAGAAATGTGTGATAAAAGAATTAACCCTCTTGGAGGCGGCGGTGATGCCCAAAAAGAGTCCGCATCGTGAAGACAGCCGCCTTGCAGGATTTCTGAGGAGTATGTCGCTTCGCCTTCAACTCCTAGTCACCCTGCAATTCCTCCTTTTACTGCCCTCCCTCCTTTTTCTTATCCTTCTTGGAAGTCTCTCTGTTTTAGAAATGAAGGGAGTATTCCCCTATCTTCCAGTCTTCTACTCCGCCATTGCCACTTTCTCTCTTGGGTTTTTCTTCTTTCTTGGATTTGTGCGGATCTTCTCCCGGCCATCTGAGAAACGAGTAGCCCGGGAGCTGGAGGAGAAGTTTCCTGAATTAAAAGACGATGTGACAAATTCCCTGCTCCTCTTTGATCAACGAAATAACGACAGAGGCTCGAACCCGGTCTCGAAAGGGCTGATGACAGCCCATCTGAAAAAAACAGTTGAAGAGATTTCTTCTATCCAGCTCCGTCAGGTTGTCAATTTCAGAAAAGCACTCACACCCCTCAGGATTCTATTGCCTTTGATGGGTACCTGTTTGGTAATTCTTGCAATCGACCCTACCTTCTTGAGCCGATCTCTCGGCCTTATCCTCCATCCTTTTTCAAATATGCCAGATCAGAATAGCTTTATCTCCGTTGAACCGAAGGGGTCGGTGGTGGTACGCGGCTCCCCCCTTGTGATTAAGGCTTTCGTCAAGGGACATATTCCCAAAAGCCTGGACTTGGCCATTTGGCCCCAGGAAGGGGGAGTTAGACGCATGCCGATGAATCCGGAAGGAAATGGACAGTTTGCTTATCAGATACCGTCGACTCAGCTCTCCTTTCGCTTCCAAGCTTATCATGGAGGTAATACCTCTCCCATTTATGACG
>Ga0316630_10000423_pt1 | contig 13162 bp, 17 predicted proteins | sample OWC_May_M1_C1_D6_FD_207658 | JGI IMG/M metagenome (GOLD analysis project Ga0316630, IMG submission 207658) | Wetland soil microbial communities from Old Woman Creek delta, Ohio, United States - OWC_May_M1_C1_D6_A | ecosystem: Environmental > Terrestrial > Soil > Wetlands | place: USA: Ohio...
GCGGCACGGTTAAGCCTTTCGCCCCATGAATGAGGCGGGTTTGGCGTCCATGTCCGGCATCCTCAATCCTACCTCGGGGCCTCGCGGCCCGCGTCCCGCGCACGACGGCGCCGCCTCAAGAGCACGATGGCGACGGTTGCGAGGGCACCGAGGCCGATTCCCCAGCCGACGTACGTGGACCAGTGCTCTGCCAGGGCATCCCTCGCGGAGGGCTTGTAGATGGTGATGCTATACTCTTGGCTGTAGGGGATCCCCTCGCCGACCGCCCCCATCGAGGTGATCTTGAAGGTGACGAGGGCCATGTACCTCTCGGTCATGCCCACGTCCGTCTCGATGAACAGGGTGTATCGCGCATCCATGTGCCCCCCTGGTTCGATTATCAGCGATTCCACGATGTCGTAGTCATCGAGCCCGTCGGGTTCGTTCACGATCTCGATAAGGAACGTGTCCCTGCCGTTGCCCGCGTTGTTGACGCGGAGGACGCCCTCGACGGTGGCCGAGGAGCTCGATATCTCCACCATCGGCTCCTCCAGGTGCACGACCATCCCGTAGTACTGCCCGACCGCGACGGTGCACTTCGCGCTGGCGCTTGCATCCTGGACCGGGTCCACGGCATGGGCCGAGACGGTGACCTCCCTCGACGTCACTTGGGTCTTGGGGGGAACGACGACCGTGAGCGTGAACGGCTGGGGATTCCCGGTGGTGAACACCATCGTCGACGGGCTGACCTGGGCGCTCCACTCGCAACTCACGCTGAGGGTGACGGTGACGCGCTGGGCCGAGGAGGAGGTCTTGCCGACGGTGACGTTCCCGGAAAACTGCACGGCACCGAGCTGGCTCTCGGTGACCATCGCCGTGAGCGTGTCAGGCGTGATGTGAACGGCCACGGTGAGGATGACATCGTCCGGGGAGGTCCATGCATCCGTGGGCGGGATGGGAATGGCTATACCCACCACCAGTCCCAGGACCAGCGCGTAGACAAGGCAATAGCCCAGAAGACCATGGCTCATGTCCTCGACCCGCCTTTGATATTGAGATGGGCCCCTAAATAAACCCTTCCAAGAGCGACCTGAGAGAGCCATTGTCAGCCAGGGGACGGCTCCCTAGCTCTCCTCGGTCTGCTCCTTCACGAAGAGGTAGCCCTCCTTGTCCTCCTCGTCGTGCCGCGGGCGGCGATGCGACCTCCTGACGACGAAGGTTGCGAGGAAACCGGTGGAGGTGAGGGTGTGGACGTTCATCTCTATCCCCCGGGCCATCCGCGAGCGACGGCCCGTCCCTCCCTTTGGGCGGTCGTCCTATAAAATACTTACGTCTGCGCGGGCGATGGCTCGACCTCGACGGGGACCTCGACGGCCTCAGCAGGTATCCGCTCCCGCCGTCGGGTCACGAGCACGACGGCGGCCACCATGAGGACGACGGCGGCGACGATGGCCACGGCGGCCGCGGCCTCCCCTCCGCCGCCTCCAGAGTCGTCGTCCGGCACAGCGGTCTCATTGCCGTCTGGGGCGTCGGGTCCTTCGGGAACCACAGCGGGCGGGGGACCGAAGACCAGGAGGAACGGGAGGGTCTGCGACAGGGCTGTCCCTTCGTTCTCGGCCTCGATGGAGGTGACGGTGAAGGAGATGCCCACGTTGGTGCCGGTAGCGTACGTGGCGTCCGATGAGACCGTCAGCGAGAAGTCGATGGCCGCGCTCTCCTGCTGCTGGATGTCGACGCTCGTCCGCCCGCTGTACAGCGCTACCGCGTCGCTGGGGTCGGTGAGGGCAATCCGGAACGAGTCGAGCCCGTTGCCAGTGTTGTTGATGGTGAACCTGCCCGAGACCGTCCTGCCGGGGGCGGCCCCCGCGAGGGTGCTGTCGGGGGTGCTGATGTCGAAAACGAAGTACTGGTCGACGGTCACGACCGCGTTGGCCGTCGCGGTCGCGGTGGGCATGCCTGGCGCCTTTGCGGTGCCGGAGATGATGAGCTGCCCGATCTCGAGCGCGGACGTCCTTGGGGGGACGACCACGGTGACGTGGAACAGCTGGGACTGAGTGCTCGTGAAGGTCATCGTCGACGGGGAGACGATTGCTGGCCAGATGCAGGAGGCGGAGAGGGTCACAGTGACGGTCATGAACCCGAACGCGGCCTCCACAGTGGCATTCCCCCCGAACATCACCGGCCCGTTCTGGGTCTGGGTGACGTGGGCCTGCAGCTGGGTCGGCGTGAGCGATAGCGTCAGGACCGGGACGGGGTTCGGGAGCGCATCCACCCCCGGGCACGGGGCGATGCAAGCCACGAGCATGGTGGCGAGGGCCACGTGGAGCGCCACAATCAACGCGCACGGTCGTCCGTGTGGCAAGAGAACACCCCTCGATGATATTGGGGCGCCTGGATATATGAATGTTCTGGTATCCGGCGATGACCTCCCGGGCCGGGTCCCGCGCAGGGCCGCGTGGCTCACTCACGCGAGCTCGAGCCGGTGCCGCTCCCTCGGCCGCAGTACCCGGACGCCCTCCTCGGCGAGCCTTGCCATCAGGGCGCGGTCGGCCGTGACGACGACGGCTCGCTCGCGCACGGCCAGCGCCAGGATGGCGTCGTCGCCCCGGCCCTCGGTGGGCACGACCTCGTAGCGAGACGCGAGCTTTAGCGCGGCCTTCGCATCCTGCGAATCGCGCGCCAGCGCGCGAAGCTCCGCGAGCGCGGCCTCGGGCACCGCGACGCGGCAGGCGCCGAGGGCGCGCTCGACCTCGCCCCCGAGGTCGAGGCCCTGCTCGAACGGGAGGAGCAGCGCGCTCGTGTCAAGCAGGACCAGCAAAGGGGCCCTCGCGCGCCCTCCCACGGGGCACATCGCGTCCACCCCGCTCACTCGATGATGCCATAGCCGATGAGGCGGAACCGCGTGCCGATGCGGCGGGAGATGGCGACGCGGTCGCCCTCCTGGGCCACGACGGGGAGCTTGAGCCGCACGTGGCACCGCTCGCCCGCGGCCGACGAGACCATGCCCACGGTGGTGGCCGAGCCGACGTTGAGCATCAGCGGCTCGTTGCTGCGGATGGCCTCCACCGGGATGTCCTCCTGCGAGCCCACGACGTGGTCGAGGAGCCGCAGGTCCAAGGAGAACTCGTGCTGGATGGGCGGGAGCGTGCCGGGCTTCCCCGCGACCTTGCCCACGAGCGCGTCCGACTTGGTCAGCTGGGGGTCGAAGCCGGTGCCGATGGCGAGCAGGCCCCCGGGGCCCGCCTCCTCCACGGGCACGCCGCCGCACATGATGGACTCGACGGGCGTGAAGAGCGGCTCCCACGTGACTTTGTTCTGCTCCTCGCGCTTCATGCCGGGGGCTATCTCGAGCTCGTCGCCCATCCTGAGCGTGCCCTGCAGCAGCGAGCCCCCGATGACGCCCCCGAGCAGGCTCTCGGGGCCCTTGCCGGGGAGGTTGCAGTCGAAGCTGCGCGCGATGGGCATCCGCACCGGCGCGCCCTTGTCATGGCGCGGGGTGGGGATGGTCTCCTGGATGGCCTGGATGAGGGCGTCGACGTTGACGCCCTGCTGCGCCGACACGGGGATGATGGGCGCGTCCTCCGCGACCGTCCCCTTGAGGAAGGCGCGGATGTCCTCGTGGTTCTTCACCGCCTCCTCGTCGGAGACGATGTCCACCTTGTTCTGGACGACGACGATGTTCTTGATGCCCGATATCTGCAGCCCCATCAGGTGCTCCTTGCTCTGGGGCTGCGGGCACTGCTCGTTGGCGGCGATGAGCAGGAGCGCCCCGTCCATGATGGAGGTCCCCGAGAGCATCACGGCCATGAGGGTCTCGTGGCCGGGCGCGTCGACGAAGGACACGACGCGCAGAAGCTCCGCGCCGCCCCCGCACGCCTGCGGGTCGGTGGTGTAGCAGTCGGGCTCGGGGAGGTCCGGGCACTTGTAGAAGGCCGCGTCCGCGTAGCCCAGCTTGATGCTGATGCCGCGCTTGATCTCCTCGGAGTGGCGGTCGGTCCAGACACCGGTGAGGGCCTTGGTGAGAGTGGTCTTGCCGTGGTCGACATGGCCGACCATGCCGATGTTGAGCTCGGGCTGCCTGGGAAGCGCCATGCGCCGCCTCAGGCCTCCTTCTGCTTGAGTAGGTCCTCTATGGGCTTGGAACCGTGGGAGGAGATGCGCATGTTGATCTGCGCGACCTCGGGGGTGACGGTGTTGCCGCGCACGTTGACGCGCCGGCGCACTCCCGGCTCGTGGCGCAGCTTCTTGTGCTTGTTCTTGTGGCGGGTGCGCGACCTGAAGCCCACGCTCTCGGCCGTGAGCACGGTGCGCAGCTTGCCGCCGTCCGCGGAGGGGCGCATCGCGAACCCCGCCTTGTCGGTGCCGCCCGTGAGCACGAGCTTGTAGCCCGGGAGGTTGACGAAGATGCCGTCGAACTCGTCCCCGATCTTCTTGCCGATGAGGGAGTTGGCGTGGTGGCCCGAGATGGTGGACTGGTAGCACTTGCCCGACTTGGGGTCGGCGATGACCGCGATGAACTCGACCATGACTCTCACCTGACGATGCGCTGGCAGCGACCAGCCTGCCTGAGTGAGGCTGGGCAATGCGCTGCCCCATAAAAAGGTTTGTGGTGATGCCGCGACCAAGCCAGCATGCCGGTCGCCAGGCCACCGCGCGCCAGCCCGTCCGCCGGGGGGGACCGCCCGCGCCCGCGCGGGCCCCCGACGGCCGCGCGGTGCCAGGGGAGCGCCGCCCCTCACCAGTCCACCGAAAGGCATTTGAGGGTCCTTGCCTTTCCGGAAACCGAGGTAGTCCACATGCAAGCAGGTCAGATGGCGTACGACCGCGCGATCACGGTCTTCTCGCCCGACGGTCGTCTGTTCCAGGTCGAGTACGCGCGCGAGGCGGTCAAGCGCGGCACGACCACGGTGGGAATGAAGTTCAAGCAGGGCGTCGTCCTCATCGTCGACAAGCGCATCTCATCGCGCCTCATCGAGCCCCAGTCCATCGACAAGATCTTCCAGATCGACGAGAGCATCGGCTGCGCGACCTCCGGCCTGGTGGCCGACGCGCGCGTGCTCGTGGACAGGGCCCGCATCGAGGCGCAGATTAACAAGATAACCTACGGCGAGGCCATGACCGTGGACAACCTGGTCAAGCGCCTGTGCGACTTCAAGCAGACCTTCACCCAGTACGGCGGCGTGCGCCCCTTCGGCACGAGCCTGCTCATCGCGGGCGTGGACGAGTCGGGCAAGCACCTCTACGAGACCGACCCGTCGGGCGCCCTCATGGCCTACAAGGCGGGCTCCATCGGCTCGGGCCGCAACGCGGTCATAGGCCTCTTCGAGGAGGAGTACAAGGACGACATGACCATGGATGACTGCATCCAGCTCGGGCTCAAGGCGCTCGACCGGGCGACCGACGGCGACATCAACGCCGAGGCGGTCGAGATCGGCCTCGTCACCGAGAAGAAGCCTTTCCAGAAGATGGACCCGAAGGAGGTCTCGAAGCACGTCGAGACCTTCATGAAGTCCAAGAAGACCGAGAAGGCCGAGAAGGGCGAGAAGGGCGAGAAGGCCGGCAAGGACAGCGAGGCCTGAGCGCCGCGCCCAGGGCGGCCCTCGGGGGGGTGGTCGCATGGTAAGCTTGGATGAAGCGGTCGTCGCGCGATTTGTGCACGAGGGTCACCACTTCGAGGTACTTGTCGATCCCTACGCAGCCCAGAAGATGAAGAACGGCGAGACGGTCGACATGGAGAAGATCCTCGCCACCGACGAGGTGTTCAAGGACTCGAGCAAGGGCGACCGCGCCTCCGACGAGATTGTGAAGAAGGTCTTCCATACCAACGACCCCATCGAGGTCACCCGCCGCATCATCATGGAGGGCGAGATACAGCTCACCACCGACCAGCGGCGCAAGATGGTCGAGGAGAAGCGCAAGCAGGTCATCGAGTTCATCGCCAGGAACGCCATCAACCCCATCGCCAAGGCCCCCCACCCACCGCAGCGGATCGACAACGCCATGACCGAGGCGCGCGTCCACATCGACCCGTTCAAGCCCGTGGAGGCCCAGGTCAAGGACGTGCTCACCGCCATCCGCCCCCTCATACCCATCCGCATCGAGAAGACCACCATCGCGGTCAAGCTCTCGGCAGAGCAGTACGGCAAGGTCTACCGGGACATCACCGACTTCGGGCAGATAAAGAAGGAGGAGTGGACGGGGGGCGGGGACTGGATCGGGCTCGTGGAGCTGCCCGCCGGCATGCAGGGCGAGTTCCTCGACCGGCTCGGCAAGAAGACCCACGGCGACGTCCAGACCAAGCTCGTGAGCTGAGCGCCACTCCCGTCCCGCCACGCCTGGCCCGGCGCACTGGCCCTCCGGCCCCACAGAAAGCCTTTTATAGGGCATCCCCCCTACCCGCGCCTTGGTAAAGAACCAGGAACGAGAAGGGGCCGCGTCCCCCCGCTTTGAAGCGGGGCAGCGTTCGCGGACCACCCTGGCCAAACTCGCCCCGCGCGGGCTTACGGCCCTATGGCGCGGGTGCGCGCCGGGAACCGTCTCGTTTTCCAAAAAGACAAGGGTGATTGAGCTTGTCAGGAGAAGAGAGGCCGAGGGACGACAGGTTCCCTCGCAGGCGCGGCGGGCGCCATCACAGGCGTGGTGGCCGCGGCCGCGGTGGCAATGAGGAAGGAAGACGGGACGAGCATCGCCCACCCAGCGGTGGCGGCGGTGGCGGAGGCAGCGGTGGCGGAGGCGGCGGCGACCGCGAAGGCCAGAACCGCGGCTACGGCGCCGGCGGCGGTGGTGGCGGCGGCGAGCGCCGCGACGACCGCAGGCGCGACGACCGCAGGGGCGGCGGGTATGGCGGCGGCGGCGGCGGCGACCGCGGCGGCGACCGCGGCTACGGCGGCGGCGACAGGCGCGGGGGCGACCGTGGCGGTCGCGACCGTGGCTTCGGGGGCCGCGGCGGCTTCGGCGGCGGCGGCGGCGGGCGCGGCGGCGGCTTCGGAGGCCGCGGCGGCGGCAGGGGCGGCGACAGGGGCGGGCGCGGCGGGGGATTCCGCGGCGACCGCAGGGGCGGAGGGGGAGGGGGCAGGATGCCCTCGGACGACATGGTCGACCTCGTGCCCCAGTACCCGGAGGCCGCGGTCCGGCGCCCGAGGGGCCCGGACGGCAAGCCGCTGCCACGCGAGCTCGTGGTGCCAGGCCAGGTCCTGGCCGAGGACGGCAACGTCAAGCCGGGCATGGGGGCCTACCGCGAGGGCGGCCGCATCGTGGCCTCGACGCTGGGCATCAAGAACGTGGCCGGTGGCTACGCGAGCGTCATCCCGCTCGGCGGGCAGTACATCCCGCGGGTGGGCGACGTGGTCATCGGGCGCATCACCGACATCGGGCCCAGCAACTGGCTGGTCGACATCAACTCGCCGTACCCCGCGCCGATGCACGTCAACGAGGTGCCGTGGCACGTCGAGTTCGGCGAGACGTCGAACTTCCTCAAGCCCGGCGACGCCATCATAGTCAAGATCGCGCGCGTGACCGAGTCCAAGCGCGTCCAGGTCAGCATGCAGGGCCCGGGGCTGCGCAAGCTCCAGGGCGGGCAGCTCCTGGAGGTCGAGCACTCGAAGGTCCCGCGCATCATCGGCACCCAGGGCTCGATGATCAGCGTCATCAAGAAGTACACCGGCTGCCGCCTCGTGGTGGGGCAGAACGGGCTCGTCTGGATGGACGGGACGCCGGAGGACATCGGGCTCGCGATGGAGGCCATCGGCCTCATCGTCGAGGGCGCCCACGCCTACGGCCTCACCAACAAGGTCAAGGAGCACCTCCAGCGCGCCAAGGGCATAGACCCCGTCAAGGAGGCGGAGGAGGAGGCCCGGCGTGCGAGGGAGGAGCAGGAGCGCCGCGCCCGCGAGGAGGCCGAGAGGCGGGCACGGGACGAGGAGCGCGTCCGTCAGGACCGCGAGAAGGCCGAGCAGGCCCGTCGCGAGCGCGACGAGCGGGACGCCCGCAGGCGGGAGGAGGAGCGCGCGCGCATCGAGCGCGAGCGCCCCCGCGACACGGTCGAGGAGGAGGACTACCTGGACAAGGCGACGGACGACGAGCTTTGCCGCGACGCCGACCCGGGCAAGCAGGGCCTCGTGACCGTGCTGTCCCCCGACGGCGAGTCGCTCATGGTCCTGGACGAGGAGGAGCTCGCCGAGTGCCCCCCCGAGAAGAAGGAGGGGCAGGGGCAGGGCGGCGAGGGGCAGGAAGGCAGGAACGCAGATGATACGCAGGAGGGACAGTGAATGTCCGACCCTTACAGCAACATGAAGCTTGTCGATGAGAACGGCGTGCGGCTCGACGGCCGCAGGCTTGACGAGCTCCGGCCCATACGCATCGAGGCAGGAGTCCTCAACAGGGCCGACGGCTCGTGCTACCTAGAATGGGGCAACAACAAGGTCCTCGTGGGCGTCTACGGCCCGCGCGAGGTCCACCCCAAGCACATGCAGAACCCCCTGAGGGGCATCGTCCAGGCGCGCTACAACATGGCCTCGTTCTCCGTGAGCGAGCGCAAGCGCCCTGGCCCCGACAGGAGGGCGGTGGAGATATCGAAGATCACCTCGGAGGCGCTCGAGGCGGTCGTGCTCGTGGACCAGTTCCCGCGCACGACCGTCGACGTCTACATCGAGGTGCTCGAGGCCTCGGCCGGCACGCGGTGCGCGGGCCTTACAGCGGCGAGCGTCGCGCTCGCCGACGCGGGCATCCCCATGAAGGACATGGTCGTGGCCATCGCGTCCGGCAAGATCGGCGACCACCTCGCGCTCGACATCGGCCGCGCCGAGGACAACTTCGGCCAGGCCGACGTGCCCTTCGGCGTCATCCCCCGCACGGGCGAGATCGTCCTGCTCCAGATGGACGGGCACCTCACCAAGGAGGAGTTCGAGACCGTCATCGAGATGAACATGCGCGCGGCCATGCAGGTCTACGAGCTGCAGAAGGCCGCGCTCGTGCGCCGGTACTCGGCCTTCGCGGGCCTCGCGCCCGGCGAGGAGTCCGAGCCCGCGGCCCCCGCGGCCGCACCGGTCGCGACCGGCCCCATGGCGGCGGCCCCGGTGGCCGAGCTCGGCCACCCCGAGGGCTTCAAGGAGCCGCTCGCCCCGCCGCCCGTCGACGCCAAGGTCGAGGCGGTGCTCGTCGAGGGCGAGGCCGCCCCCGAGGTCGAGGGGGAAGAGGTCGAGGAGCCCAACGGCGATGACGAGGCGAGCAGCGGAGGTGGCTACTGATGCCAGCAGACATCGTGAGCTTCATCAAGCGCGACTACATCCACGGCATGGCAAAGAAGGGCGTGCGCCTCGACGGCCGCGGCCCAGAGGAGCTGCGGAAAATCGAGGTCATCAAACCCTTCGTGACGTCGGCCGAGGGCTCGGCCCGCGTCAGGCTGGGCAAGACCGACGTGGTCGTGGGCGTCAAGATCGAGACCGGCACCCCGTTCGCGGACAGGCCCAACATGGGCGTGCTCATCTCGAGCGCGGAGCTGGTGCCCCTCGCCTCGCCCGACTTCGAGACCGGCCCGCCGAGGCCGCCGGCGATAGAGCTCGCCCGCGTGACCGACAGGGCCATACGGGAGGCGCAGACCATCGACCTGGCGCCCCTGTGCATCGAGGAGGGGAAGAAGGTCTGGATGGTCTACATCGACATCCACCCGGTCGACTACGACGGCAACCTGTTCGACGCGTGCGAGTGGGGCGCGCTCGCGGCCCTCACCACCGCCAAGGTCCCGTGGTCGAAGCTCGACCCAGAGCGCAAGGACGAGCCGCTCCCCATCAACAGCCTGCCCGTGTCCATCACGGCCATCAAGCTCGGCGGGATGATACTCGTGGACCCGAGCCTCGACGAGGAGGAGGTCGCGGACGCGCGGCTGACCGTCGCGACCGACCAGAACGGCGACATAAGGGCCATGCAGAAGGGCCTGTCGGGCTCCTTCAGCGTCGATGAGGTTAAATACATAGTCGGGCTTTCCCGGGAACTTGGCAAGAAGGTCCGCCCCCAGCTCGCAGAGTGAGCGGGGGAGGCCGCAGAGGTGAGGGAGAGATGACGCACAAGACCAAGAAGGCCGGCGTCGCAGGCAAGTGGGGCGCACGGTACGGCGTCAAGACCCGCAAGGCGGTGGCGACCGTCCTCGAGGTCAAGAACGCCACTTACGAGTGCCCCCAGTGCAAGCACGTGACGGTCCGGCGCGTCTCCAGGGGCATATGGAAGTGCCGCAGGTGCGACCTCACCTTCGCCGGTGGCGCCTACACGCCCGGCGTCCTCGTCGCTGGCGCGCCCACGGAGGCGGCGCTCATCGAGGCCGCGCGCGGCAAGCCCGAGGTGGAGGCGGCGCCCGAGACGCCGTCCGCCAAGGAGGAGGAGTGAGGCATGTACAAGTGCGGCAAGTGCAAGGAGTCCGTGCTGAGCGACATCTCCACCGTCGGCGGCATCCAGTGCGAGAAGTGCGGCTCTAAGATCTTCTACAAGCAGCGACCCAACGTCAAGCGCGTCATCAAGGCCCGGTAGGGGGCCTTGGATGGCCCACGTCGCTGTGCTCAGCGTGCGCGTCCGGGGCGACGTGGCCAAGGGGATGGCGGCCGCGCTCTCGGTGGAGGCCGACGCCGGCCTCCCCAGGGTCCGCGCGAGCGTCGGGCGCGACGGCGGGGGCGTAGACCTACGGCTCGAGGCCGAGGACCCCAGCTCGCTGCGCGCGGCGCTCAACTCCTACCTGAGGTGGGCCGACCTCGCCGCGAGGGTCGCGCACGGCGCGGGGCCTTCGCGGCGGCGTGGGCCGCAGAGGCGACGGTCACGGGCGGCGACCGCCCGTGCAGGGCCGGCGAGGCGCGCCGGCCGCGGAAGGACACGCTCCAAGGGGTGACACACACGCCCGAGATACCCAAGCAGATCCAGGACAAGTTCAGCAGGTACCAGCAGATGACCCAGCAGCTCCAGATAGTCACGGCCCAGCTGCAGCAGCTGCAGCAGCAGGCGGCCGAGACGAAGGCGACCGTGGAGGAGCTGGGGAAGCTCGAGGCCGACGCGGTCGTGTACCGCTCGACGGGCGCGCTGCTCATCCGCGTGAAGGACCTCGAGGCCCTCAAGAAGGAGATGGGCGAGCGCACCGAGGAGCTCGAGGTCAAGGAGAAGAGCTACTCGCGCCACGAGCAGTCGCTGCGCAAGTCCGTCGAGGAGCTCAAGGAGGAGCTGAACGCCGCCCTGAGCCGGAGCGGGCCGACCGAAGAGGCCGGCTGAGCGAGGCGTGCGGGCCTGGCCCGCGCGCCGGAAGGCGAGGCTGAGGGGGGAGGGCGCGGCCGATGGCGCTGCTCGACGAGCTGCGGCAGGGGCGCACGCTGGTGCTGTCCCACGTGAACGCCGACATCGACGCCATGGGCTGCTCCATCGCGCTGGCCGCGATGTTCCCGGGCGTCGAGGTCGGCGCGGTCGAGAGCGTGAGCCGCGGCGCGCAGAACCTTTTGCAGCACTTCGAAGGCCGGTACCCCGTCCTCACGGACCCCCCGGTGGCCGCGAACGCGGCGCCCTACGACCGCGTCCTGTTCGTCGACACGGCGACGCCGGCCCAGGTCGGGCACTACGCGCCGATGCTCGCGACCTCCATCGTCATCGACCACCACGCGCCCGACGCGGCGCTGCGCGCCGCCAACCCCCGCTACGTGTGCGACCCCGATTCTCCCTCGTGCGCGCAGCTCGTCCACCGCCTCGCCAGGGAGGCGGGCGCGCAGGTCAACGGGGACGCGGCCTTCGCGCTGGTCGCCGGCATCGTCGCGGACACCGAGCGGTTCCGCATCGCGCCCAACTCGGCCGTCGAGGACGCGCTCGCCATACTGAGGGCGGCGGGCATTGAGCTTTCCGAGGTCATCGGCGCGATGGAGCGGCCGGTCTACGACAGGTCCCAGGTCGTGGCGGTGCTCAAGGCCGCGCAGCGCATGGCCCACATGGAGGCGGGCCAGTTCATCCTGGCGCACACGCGCGTCGGGGCCTTCGAGGCCTCGGCCGCGCGCCACATGGTGTCGATGGGCGCCGACGTCGCGCTCGTCGTCCACGAGGAGGGCGGGACGGTGTCCATCACCGCCCGGGCGAGCCGCCGCGCGCTCGACGCGGGCTTCCACCTGGGCGACTACATGCAGCGCCTGGCGCAGGTCGTGGGCGGCTCGGGAGGTGGCCACGCCGGCGCGGCCGGGTTCAAGGCCCCGGGCAAGGTCGAGGATGTCGAGCCGCGGGCGGTCGCGCTCGCGCGCGAGATGCTCCGAAGGCTGGGCCAGGACCAGGCTCAGTAGCCCGGCGGCGGCACGCGGCGGCCGAACTCGTCCACGTAGTACTCCTCGACGACGTACTCGCCCGGGGGCGGCGCCGGCGGCTGCTGGGACGACTGGTACATAGGCCGGTAGGCCTGCGGCGGCGGGGCCTGCGGGGCGTACGCGTACGCGGGGGCAGGGGGATAGTAGGCGCGGGGGTATGGGGAGTGGTCCCTCCTCACCACCAAGTAGATGATGAGCCCCAGGATGCCCGCCAGGACCACCACGAGCACCCAGATGCCCGCCTCCATGCCCCTCGACTTCGCGTCCCTGTAGACCCAGACGAGCACGTAAACCCAGACGATTATCATGAGGATGGGCAGGAGGATGCACAGCAGCCCCATGATCGCAAACCCCGTCTCGTCCTGGAGCACGATGGCCGGCAGCACCCAGACCCCTCGGGCCTTGAAGGTCGCGGGGCACCATGAACTTGTCGGTGGTGGCCCGGCCCCAGGGGGGCGGCAAGCTTGATATACCGACAGGTCCTAGGGCGCACGCCCAGGGTGCTTGCGTGGCCTCCCCCACCATCACGGTCGTCATCCCCACGCTCAACGAGGCCGAGTCCATCGGCCAGACCATCGACGCCATCCCGAGGGCGCCGCACATCCACGTCATGATCGTCGACGGCGCCTCCAAGGACGGGACGCAGGACATCGCCCGCGGTCGCGGGGCCGAGGTGGTGGTCGAGCCCCGCAAGGGCTACGGCCGCGCCTACAAGACGGGCTTCGAGGCCGCGAAGGGCGACATCATCGTGACCATGGACGGCGACCTGACCTACCCCGCCGAGCGGGTGCAGGAGCTCGCCGACCTGCTGCTCTCGCGCGACCTGGAGTTCATCACCTGCGACCGCCTGACACAGCTCAAGCCGGGGGTCATGA
>Ga0316630_10000424_pt1 | contig 13158 bp, 12 predicted proteins | sample OWC_May_M1_C1_D6_FD_207658 | JGI IMG/M metagenome (GOLD analysis project Ga0316630, IMG submission 207658) | Wetland soil microbial communities from Old Woman Creek delta, Ohio, United States - OWC_May_M1_C1_D6_A | ecosystem: Environmental > Terrestrial > Soil > Wetlands | place: USA: Ohio...
GTCGAAGGTCCTGATCGAACGCGAGCAGCTCGCGTCGACGGCGATCGGTGAGGGTGTCGCGATTCCGCACGGCAAGCTCGCGGCGGTCGGCGAGATCGTCGCGTGTCTCGGGCGCGCACCGACCGGCGTCGAGTTCGACTCGATGGACGGTCAGCCGACGTTCTTGTTCTTCGTGCTCGTCGCGCCGGAGTCGTCGACGGGTGCGCACCTGAAGGCGCTCGCGCGCATCAGCCGCGTGTTCAAGGATCCCGAGTTCCGCCGCCGGCTGCTCGCTGCGCCCGACGGCGAATCGATGTACCACGTTGTCGCTGACGAGGACGCCAAGTACTGAATGGCGAGCGGGTCGATGTCGTCTGAGGTCATCGCGGTCAGCGACCTGTTGGCCCGGGCCGAGTTGCAGCTCACGGCGGTGGCGGGGACGGCAGGACTCACTCGAACGGTCACGGCACCGCGGATCCAAAAGCCCGGCCTCGCACTCACGGGCTGGCCGGAGCAGCTGCACGACGGACGCGTCCTCGTACTCGGCGGCACGGAGATCGACTACCTCGCCGACAACGAGACCGCGCGTACCGTCGGGCTGACGACGCTGTTCGCGAGTCAGCCGGCGTGCATCGTGGTGTGTCGCGGACTCGCGCCGCCGGTGGAGCTCGTCACCGCCGCGAACGCGCACGGCGTTCCGCTGGTGTGCTCGAGCCTGCTCACCGCGGACTTCATCGCGCTCGTGACGGCATGGATGCAGGAGCGCACGGCGCCCGGTATCGAGGTGCACGGCGTGATGCTCGACGTGCTCGGCGTCGGCATCTTGGTGATGGGGAAGAGCGGCATCGGTAAGAGCGAGACGGCGCTCGACCTCGTCGTCCGCGGGCACCGGTTCGTCGCCGACGACATCATCGCGATTCGCCGGCAGGGCCAACATCTCATCGGGCGGAGCGCCGGAATCATCGGCCACCACATGGAGATTCGCGGCCTCGGAATCATCAACGTGAAGGATCTGTTCGGCGTCTCGGCGGTGCGCGAGACGAAGAAGCTCGAGCTCGTCGTCGAGCTGCTCGAGTGGTCGGAGGAGTACCAGTACGATCGGCTCGGGTTCGACGATCGCTACGACGATATCTTGGGTTGCCAGATTCCCTCGGTGCGGTTGCCGGTACGCCCGGGCCGCAACCTGGCGACGCTCGTCGAGGTCGCCGCACGCAACCAGCTCGTGAAGCAGCAGGGCATCCACTCGGCGCGGGCATTTCGCGATCAGCTGAATCGCGCGATGAACCCCGAAGAGGCGGTGGAGTAGCCGATGCAGATCGTGATCGTCACGGGGCTGTCGGGTGCGGGAAAGAGCACGGCGCTGCGCGCGCTCGAGGACATCGAGTTCTATTGCGTCGACAACATCCCGGTGCCGCTTGTCGCGCAGATGGTCGATCACCTCGCGCACGAGCACGATCGCGACAAGCTCGCGATCGCGATCGACTCGCGCCAGCGGCGCAACTTGACCGCGTGGCAAGCGACGCTCGCGAGGCTGCGCGGCGCAGGTCACCGCCTCGAGGTGATGTTCCTCGACGCGAGCGACGAGGTCTTGCTGCGCCGATTCTCGGAGACCCGCCGCCGGCACCCGCTGTCGGGGGATGACCTCTCGGATGGCCTGCGCCGCGATCGCGAGGTCATGGCCGAGCTGCGGCAGGGGGCGGCCGTCGTCGATACGTCGAACCTCAACATGCACCAGCTGAAGGCGATCATCCAGGATCGCTACGGCGGCACCGGGAAGCTCGCCGTCACGTTCGTGTCGTTCGGCTTCAAGCACGGCCTGCCGCTCGAGTTCAACCTGGTCTTCGACTGCCGGTTCCTCCCGAACCCGTACTTCGAGCCGGCGCTGACCCACCTCGACGGCCGCGATCCCGAGGTCGCGAAGTTCGTGCTCGGACCCGACGGGCTCGAGCTGACGCGGCAGATCGAATCGTTGCTGCGGTTCACGCTTCCGCAGTTCCAGAAAGAGGGAAAGCTCTACGTGACCATCTGCCTGGGATGCACGGGTGGTCGGCATCGCTCGGTGACGATCGTCGAGGAGCTGCGGCGGCGGCTCGGGGGCGAGTGGGACATCCTGGTCCGCCATCGCGACGTCGAACGGGGGTCGTAATGGGAGCGGAGGACAGGGCGGAGAAGACGTTGCAGATCCAGAACGAGCTGGGGCTGCACGCACGCGCGGCGACGAAGCTCGTGCAGACGGCGACGAAGTTTCCGTGCGACGTCACGGTGACGAAGGACGGCCACGAAGTGAACGGCAAGAGCATCATGGGCGTGCTCATGCTGGTCGCGTCGAAGGGCTCGACGGTGACGCTCAAGGCGAAGGGCGAGCAAGCGGCGGAAGCGGTCGCCGCGATCGCGGCGCTGATCGACGACAAGTTCGGCGAGGGCAAGTGACCGAGGCGCGGCCAGAGACGCGGCGGCAGGGACTCGGCGTTTCCGCCGGGATCGCGTTTGGCCGCGCGTACTTGATCGGCCGCGACACGCTCAAGGCGCCGCGCCATCACATCGAGCCCGACGACGTCGATACCGAGGTCGCGCGGCTCTACAAGGCGATCGCGGCGAGCGACAAGCAGCTGGCGAAGATCAAAGAGAAGCTCGCGTCGGAGAACGAGAGCGACTACCACATCATCACCGCGCACCAGATGATGCTGCACGACGAGCACCTCGTCGGCGCCGCCGTCGGGTACATCCGCGACGAGAACATCAACGCCGAGTGGGGCCTCCGGCGCGCGGTCGACGACATCCGCGGCGTCTTCGATTCGATCGAAGACGAGTACCTGCGCGAGCGGCGCAGCGACGTCGAGTTCGTGTTCGAGCGCGTGCTGCGCAACTTGCTGGGGCGCGACACCGGGCCGCTGGCACCGCCGCCGGACGCGATCGTCGTCGCGTATGACTTGTCGCCGGCGGACACGGCGCAGCTGCACAAGGCGGCGGTCGCGGGCCTGGTCACCGACGCCGGCGGCAAGACGTCCCACACCGCGATCATCGCGCGCGCGCACGAGATCCCCGCGGTCGTCGGCCTCGAGAACATCACCGAGGTCATCGAGACGGATGACCTCGTCCTGATCGACGGCAGCGCGGGGATCGTCATCGTCAATCCGACGGCGGCGACCGTCGGCGAGTACCGCGAAGAGCAGCGGCGGCAGGTCGCGGCGGGCGCGTTGCTCCACGCGATGCGCGATCTGCCGGCGCGCACGCGCGACGAGCGAGACGTCTCGCTGTTCGCGAACATCGACGGCCCCGACGAGCTCGACGACGCCCTCGATTACGGCGCGATGGGCGTCGGCTTGTTCCGCACCGAGTACCTGTTCATGGGGCACACCGAGCTCCCCACCGAGGATCGGCACTACCAGACGGCGCGCGAGGTCATCGAGCGCTTGGGTGGGCTGCCGGCGACGATCCGCACGTTCGACCTCGGCGCGGACAAGCTCGCGCCGTTCTTGGAGGCGGCCGACCTCGGTGAGGCGAATCCGGCGCTCGGCTTGCGCTCGATCCGGCTGTGCCTCATGGACCTCGGCAGGGCGCTGTTCAAGCAACAGCTGCGCGGCCTGCTACGCGCGTCGGCGCACGGCCCGGTCAAGATCATGTTCCCGATGATCTCGGGCGTCGCGGAGCTGCGCGCCGCGAAGGTCGTCCTCGACGAAGTGAAGACGGAGCTCGCGGCGGAGGGCATCCCGTTCGATAGCGCGGTCAAGGTCGGCATCATGATCGAGATGCCGTCGGCGGCGCTGACGGCAGATCTGTTGGCGCAGGAGTGCGACTTCTTCTCGATCGGCACGAACGACCTCATCCAATACACGTTGGCCGTCGATCGCGTGAACGAGTACGTCTCGTACCTGTACGAGCCGCTGCACCCGTCGCTGCTGAGGTTGATCGAGATGGTCGCGAAGGCGGCGAGCGCGGCGGGGATTCCCGTGACGGTGTGCGGCGAGATGGCGGGCGAGCCGATGATCGCGCCGGTGCTGCTCGGCCTCGGGATTCGCGAATTGTCGATGAGCGCGGTGTCCGTGCCGGAGGTGAAGGCGACAATACGTGCGACGACGATCGGCGAGGCCGAAGCGCTCGTCGCGCGCGTGAAGAACCTCGCGACCGCGGCGGAGATTCGCGCGATGGTGAGCGACTTCGTGTTCGGTCTCGCGGCGCAGCGCAAGGAGCGCAAGGCCTGAAGAAGCTGACGAGAGCGTTGGCCGTCGCGCTCGTCGCGGCGATGACGACGGCGGCACACGCGGGCGACCCGCTCCGCGAGTTCTTCACGATCGAGACGGATCACTTCGTCATCCATTACTACGCGCCGCTCGACGACATCGCGCGGCGCGTCGCGGTCGTCGCGGAGGCGGCGCATCGCACCCTCGTGCCCGCGCTCGACCACGCGCCGGCCGAGAAGACGATCGTGGTCGTCGTCGACGACACCGACAGCGCGAACGGGTTCGCGAGCGTGTTACCGCGCAACCAGATCCAGCTCTACGCGACGGCGCCCGGCAGCTTCACCGAGCTCGACGATCACGACGACTGGCTCTACGGGCTCACGCTGCACGAGTACACGCACATCGTGCACCTCGACACGATGGGGCCGTTGCCGCGCATCTACAACAAGATCTTCGGCAAGACCTGGGCGCCGAACCAGATCATGCCGCGCTGGATCATCGAGGGCATCGCGACGTACGAGGAGTCGAAGCGCTCGGCGGGCGGGCGCAATCGCGGGTCGCGGTTCGATCAGATCATCCGCATCGCGCGCCACGAGGGAAGAGACCTGCGGCTCGACGAGGTCACGGGCGCGCCGCGGCAGTTTCCGCGCGGCAACGCGGCGTACATCTACGGCTCGCACTTCTTGCGCTACATCTTCGACCGGTTCGGCGACGACGCGCTGCGCGAGATGAGCCACACGTCTGGAAACTGGCCGATTCCGTTCGCGCTCAATCGGCAGATCGCGAAGGTCACGGGCCGGCCGTTCACGGAGCTCTACGACGACTGGAAGGGCTACCTCCGCGATCGCTACGGCCTGCAGGAGATGGCGGCCGAGCGGCGCGGACTCGCGGTCGGCAAGCGGCTGACGGACACCGGCGAGGTCAACTTCTTCGCGCAGTACAGCGCCGACGGCAAGGACATCTACTGGCTACAGTCCGACGGCAAGCGCCGGCCGCACGTGCGCGCGATGCCGGTCGGCGGGACCGACGCGCAGGCACGCGACGTCGCGCAGATCGAGGCGATGGGGCCGTTCGATCTGCTGACCGACGGCTCGTTCATCTTCGAACAGGGCGGCCGCACGTACCGGCGCGACTACACGTTCCAGGATCTGTTTCGCTGGGACGCGAAGACGGGACGCGAGACCCGGATCACGAAGGGCATGCGCGCGCGCGATCCAGGCGTGTCTCCCGACGAGCGGCGCGTCGCGTTCTCGAAGAACGAGCACAGCGAGAGCGTGCTCGCGATCGTCGACACCGCGCCCGGCGGCAAGGAGTCGGTGGTGTGGCGCGGCGAGCGCTACGACCAAGCATTTCAACCGGCGTGGTCGCCGGATGGAGCGCGCATCGCGTTCTCCGCGTGGCGCAAGGGCGGCTTCCGAGACATCCTGATCGTCGAGGTCGCGTCGGGCGCCGTCGAGGAGATCACGTCGGATCGTGCGGTCGACATGAACCCCGCGTGGTCGCGCGACGGTCGCTACGTGTACTTCGACAGCGATCGCTCGGGCATCACGAACATCTACGTCTGGGACACCCAGGAGCGCGCGCTCTCGCAGGTCACGAACGTGCTCGGCGGTGCGTTTCGCCCGAACCCGCACCCCGACGGCACGCGACTCGTGTTCGACGCGGCGGTCGCGAAAGGCGGCTACGATCTCTACGAGCTGCCCCTCGATCCGGCGACGTGGTTGCCGGCGCGCAGCTTCCTCGACGACAAACCGCAGCCGAAGCTGATCCGCGACGACGAAGCACCGGTCAGCGAGAGGCGGACGTATCGGCCGATCGAAACCCTCGCGCCGCAGTCGTACACGCTCGAGACGACGCTCGGTCAGGATTCTCCGACGGCGACGCTCACGACGGGCGGCGCCGACGCGTTCAACAATCACGTGTGGCAGCTGTCGCTCGGCTCCGACCTCGACAGCGGCGATCTCAACATCGCAGCGTTCTACGGCTACGGCGGCTGGCGGCACAACTTGCGGTTCGCGGCATCTCGTACGATCGGCCAGCGCAGCGGCTTTCGCGTGGACGGCGTGCCGAAGCCCTACAAGCAAGAGGACTGGTCGGCGACGATCTCGTCGTCGATCCCGTTCGAGGCGCGACCCGACGCGAGCTGGTCGATGTCGTTCGACTACGACTTCGACTATTTTCGCATGGTCGACGAGCCGATGTTCGTGCTCGACCCGAACGATCGCGTGCCGCTCGTGCCCGTGAGCGACTACCGGCAAGCGGGCATCGGCATGCGCGTCGCGTATTCGCGGATTCGCGCCGTGACGTTCGGGCTCGGTCCGTCGTCGGGCTTCGACGTGTCGGCGAGCCTGCGGCTCGATCATCCCGCGCTCGGTGCGACGTACAACAACCTGACCGTCAGCTACGCGACGAGCGGCTATCGACGGCTGTGGGGCGAGACGCCGACGCTGGCGTATCGGCTCGCGGGCTCGCTGCGGACGGGTGACCTCGTGCGCGGCGGCGGCTTCGGGCTCGGCGGCGTGCCGTCACAGGACATCGTGCGGGCGGTCGTCGAGAGCCTGCGTACCGGCTCGACGGGGTTTCTGCGCGGCTACAAGGTGCGCGAGCTCGTCGGCAATCAGTTCCACCTACTGAATGCCGAATACCGTCAGGAGCTGTGGCAGATCGAGCACGGCATCTCGACGCTGCCGATCTACTTCCGCCGGCTGCACGTCGCGGTGCTCTCGGACACCGGCGTGGCGTTCGACGGGGCGTTCGATGCGGAGCGCCACCTGCGCACGTCGCTCGGCATGGCGCTGCGCCTCGACGCGTACTTCGGGTACTTCGTGCCGGGCACGGTCGAGGTCGGGTACGCCCACGGCTTGACCGAGACCGGTATTTCGGAGACATGGCTACTGTTGACGGGGAGCCTGTGAGCAACGCGCGAATCAGAACGGCCGGTGGCGTCGCGATCGAGATCGCGCGCCAGCTCGCCGAGCCCGTGCGCGCGCTGCGCGACCGACTCGGGCTCGTCGTCGATCACCTCGAGCGTCACGTGGCGACCTCGACGGGACCGACGCCATACCCCTGGCGATCGCTGCAGGCGCTACGACAAGACCTCGCGGGCTCGTACCTCGAGGCGACGACGCTCGCGCGCCGGCTCGACGAGCTCGACCGCGCGCTCGACGACGATCCGCCCGGCTGGTTCGACCTCGAGCCCGCCGTCGATCTCGGCCTTCGGCTCGCGGGCCATCACCTGGGCGACAACCTCGAGCTCCTGATCGATCTCGGGCAGACACCGCACGTGCGCGGCACACCGGGAACGCTCGCGCTCGCCGTCGCGCAGCTCGTCGGGATCTGTGCGCAGTCCGCGCGGGCGTTGCCGGGCAGCACGCTGTCGGTGCGAACGTTCGACGATGACGGCAGCGCGGTCGTGCTGATCACGGATAACGGTGCGGGCAACGACGCGGCGGTCGCGAGCGGCGAGCTCGCGCGCGAGATCTTGGAACCGTGGGGCGCGTCGATCGAGACGACGTCGCAGAGCGGGCAGGGCTGCGCGTTCGAGCTGCGCCTGTTGACCGTACCGGCCTAGTCAGCGTCCCGCGTGGTGACCCGACCACGCTTCGTAGTCCGCGATGCGCTTCGACAACAGCTGCACGTCTTCGCCTTGCCCCGCGCGCTCCTCGGCCGCGACGACGAGCAGGCCCATCGCGGCCTGCAGCAGGCGCCCGCCGGTCAGGGGCAGGTTCGCGCCGCGCAGCGCGTACTCGCGCACCTCGCCGATGCGGAACGCGACCTGGCCGACCTGCAAGTACTCGCCGCGCAGGTACACCACGTCGCTGCCGACGAGCAGCGCTTGCTCGAGCTCGCGGCGCGCGGACGCCTCGCCCTTGCCTTCGGCCTGCGCGCGCATGCGGCGCTTCGCGTCCTCGTAGACCTCGGGGCGCGTGATCGGTGCGTCGCGCGTGTACGGGGTGAGCTGGTCCGCGATGCTCTTCGCCGATTCGGGACCGTCGGCGACGTGGAGCGCGACCTCGAGATCACCGAGCGCGAGCAAGAGGTCGCGGCTGCGCGAGCGACGGCGTGCTTCGCTGAACCGCTCGTGCGCGAGGTACGCGAGACCGGCGCACACGAAGATGCCGCCGGGAACGATCGAGAGCGCGGCGGCGGCGACACCGGCGGTCGCGACGCCCGACCACACGAGCGGCGCCGTCGGGGAGCGGCCGATCAGCTCGACGCGATCGAGGAGGCGCGCATCGAGCCGAATGATCGGATTACCGGGCGGCGCGATCACGAGCCACGCGCCATCGACGCCGATGCCGCTGCGTGGGAGCAAGCGGTTGCGGTCGAGGGTGCTGGACGGAGAGGCGGGATCCATGGCTATCCGAGGTCGACGACACCGACCTCGGCGAGGTGCGCGAACGCTAGCAGGGCTTCGGCTTCGCGCACGGGTGCGGAGCGGATCAGCGACAACAAGTCCCAACGTCCGTCGACGCGGCCGGCGAGATCGATCTCGGCGCGGTTGAGCCCGAGGTCTTCACCGTCGAGCTCGACGTCACGCAGCCGGCGCGGGACGCGGTGACGCGACAACAGCTGCTTCGCGACTTCGGCGACACGCGCGCGTTCGATCGAGGCAAACGTCTTGCGGACCTCGGCATCGTTCGGATCTTGGTGCAGGGCTTGGTATGCCATGGCGAACGCACCGGCGCGATCGCCTTGGCGCAACCGACCGCGCGCGCCGGCCGCGAGCTCGACGGCCGAGTTCGTGCGCTCGCGATGCCGGCGATCGACGGTGAGCTGGCCGGTCTCGACCATCTTCGCGAGCGCGTCGAACGTCGCGAAGCGTTCGCCCGAGAACGATGCGCTGATGTCGGCGGCCGTGCGGCGATCGCCGGCGAGCGCCCAGATCTTCCCGACGTCGATCATCTGACCGTCATCCGCCTCGGGTGGCTCGATGTTCGGCGCGACGTAGAACGTCACGTCGTCCGCGCCGAGGAGCTGCATGATGTCGTCCATGCGCGCCGCGCGACGGCGCGCGACGGTCAAGCACACGTCGATGCGGAGCTGCGCGTTGACGCCGGTCGCGGGAGACTGCGCGCGCGGAACCGCATCGAACGTGCCATCCATCCAGGTCGTGACATCGGTGACCGTCTCGCGGATCTTGGTCGCGAGGATCTCGACCAGGTCGACCTCGGAGATCAGGCCTGCCATCAGCAGCACCTTGCCCAGCGGGACGCCGGTCTCCGCGCGCGTCTCGAGCGACTCGGCGAGTGCCCGTTCCTGGACGAGGCCGGAGCGCGTCAGAATCACGCCGAGCTGCTCCTCGCGACGATTCGAGCTGGCCCACACGATGTTGCCGTCCTCGACCACGAGGCTGCGCACGGTTCCCTTGCGTTCGAACGTGATGGGGCCCGACACGTTCCGACGGGCCGCCCATTCGAGGACGTCTTCCGCCGGCATGGTGCTGAGCGCGCCACGCACAGACATCCTACGAGCATAGCGGAAGATTCGTCCGTGGGATTTCCGAGCGTACGAGATCGGTTAGTCTTGCATCTATGGCCGACGAGACGTCGAAGAAGGACCAGCCCACGGCCACCGGCGCGCCGGCTGAACGTGGCGTGGTGATCGATCCGCGCATGATCATTGCGGGTGGTGCGGTCGCGCTGATCGGAATCGGTGTGTTGGCCGCGTTCTTGTGGATGATCCCGAGTGCCGCGGCGCGCGAGTCCGTGTCGGCATGTCGCGGCATGCGAGGGTTCGAGCGGCTGAATCCTGCACTGTGCCCGTCGGGCGTGCCCTGCGACCTACCGGTCCCCGCGCCCGACTTCACCGCGGTCGATCACAACGGAAAGCCCGTGAAGCTCTCCGACTTCCGCGGCAAGGTCGTGCTCGTGAACTTCTGGGCGTCGTGGTGCGGCGTCTGCAAGACGGAGAAGCCGTCGCTCGCCGGCATGACGAACGATCTCGCCGGTGGTGACTTCGAGGTCGTCGCGCTCGCCTCCGACAAGTCGTGGGGCGCGGCGATCGTCGCCTCGATCGCGGCGCTCGCGCCTAACACGCGCGTGCCGTCGCCGAACGACAACGGCGAATACGACATGAAGGCCGTGCTCGACGCCTACCGCCAGGCGCTGCCGAACGGCGTCCCGTTCAAGGTCTATCTCGATCCGCCGGAGGGCGACGACAACATCGGCAAGATCGCGGCGAGCTGGGGCATCAAGGCAGTTCCCGAGAGCGCGCTGATCGATCGCAAGGGAAACATCCGGGCGTACTTCGTGAACAAACGCGATTGGGAGTCGCCCGTGGCACAGACGTGCCTGCGGTCGGTCATCGACGAGGACTAGATGGCGCGAGTGCTCGTGATCGACGACGAGCCGGATGTCGTTCGGCTGATCGTGAAGGTGTTGTCGGGTCGTGGGCACGTCGTCCAGATCGCGCGCGATGGTGCGAGCGCGCTCGCGCGCGTGAAGCACGAGCCGCCCGACGTGATCCTCCTCGACAGCGACCTGCCGAAGATCGACGGCGCCGAGGTATGCCGCCGCATCAAGACGGATCCGACGACCGATGCGATCCCGATCGTGATGATGACCTCGTCGTATATCGACATCTACGACATCGGTGCAGAAGGCGGCCCCGAGGCGTTCGTCGTGCGCCCGTTCGTGCGCGAAGTGCTCGCGAATGTCGTGGAGCGCGTGCTGTTCCGCCGTTCGAGCTAAGTAGATGGCCAAGGTCCCGTTCACGATCCTCACCGGCTGGCTCGGTGCAGGGAAGACGACCGCGCTGAACCGCATGCTCGCCGCACAGCACGGCCGCCGCATCGCGGTCCTGGTCAACGAGCTCGGGCGGATCTCGATCGACACGCAACTGATCGTCGGGCGCGGCGGTGACGTCCTCGAGCTCGCGGGTGGCTGCGTGTGCTGCAAGGTCGACACGAAGAACGACCTCTGGGACGGCATCGGCGACATCATCGCGCGCAGCAATCCCGATTGCGTCGTGCTCGAGACGACGGGCATCGCGGAGCCGGCGGCGATCTTGGATGGTCTGGTGAAGGTCCCCGAGGCGATCCGCGAGCGGATCCTGCCGGCCGGCGTGGTGTGTGTCGTCGATGCCGAGGCCGCCGGCGCCGCGCTCGAGAAGCGGGAGGAAGCGCGCGAGCAGGCCATGGCAGCGGACCGCGTGCTGATCGCGAAGCTCGATGTCGCGAACGTCGACGCGGTTCGCACGACGCACGTGCTCCTCGACGAGCTCGCGCCGTCCGCGGAGCGCGCGAGCTTCCCCGACGACGATGCGGGCAGTCGCGCGATGACGGCGTGGGTCGTCGAGCCGCGCCCGCTGCGCGCGTGGAACGAGAAGCGCACCACGCACGTACCCGATCATCACGCGCATCACCACGCAAACCAGCTGATCGCGATCAGCTTCACCGACGACGCACCGCTCGTCGGGGAGCGCGTGATGGCCGTCGTCGAGTCCCTGGGCGATCGGCTCGTGCGCGCGAAAGGCTTCGTTCACCTCGCCGGTGAGGATCGGCGCGGCTTCGTCGAGCGCGCGGGCATCAGGACGACGCTCACGTATCCGGGCGTGTGGGGCGACGCCCCGCGCCGCACCGAGCTCGTGTTGATCGGCGACGATCTCGACGAAGGTGCGATCCAGCGCGCGCTGTGGGCGTGCCGCGCCGGCGGCTAGCGTCGCGTCGCGCTGCGCACCATCGTCAGCGCGGCTTCGCCGGCGACGAGCCCCGCATCGTCCGCGTCGTGCAGCGCGAGCCCGATCAGGTCGCCGCCGGCGGGGGCCGCGCCGAACGCCGCATCGACGGCGATCCACGCGCTGCCGGTCCAGCTCACGGCCCAGCGGTGACGGATCAGGCGATCGCCGTCGACGCGCAGGCCCGTCACGACGCGCGTCGGGATCGCGCGCTTCGCCGCGTGCGCCGCATAGGCGAGCGCGAACGTCGTGCAGTCACCCGCGGTCGCCGACGCGGCTCGCGTCGCGGTCGTCGGCCCGGCGGCGAGGTCCGGCACGATCGACGAGCGCACCGCAGCGACGAGCGCGCGGATCTCCGCCCCGCGATCGGGGCCGCGCTCCTCGTCGGGCAGTGCGCCGGGCAGCCGCGGCGAGAGCGCGATCTCGATGCCGTCGCTCAGCGGGTGCGCGACCTGTCCCGGCACGGGCGGCAGCGCGATGTCACCGTCGATCACGAGCCGCGATCCGTGACCGCTGATCGGGATCGACGTCGCCGCGATCAGGTCGACCGGCTCGAACGCCTCGGTCGCTTGCGCCGCGGTCGTGCGCCGCGCGATCACGCCTTCGCCATCGATGATCCGCGCGTAGCTGCCATCGCCGTCGACATCGATCGTTGCCTCGGCCACCGACGGACCGAACCACAACCGTGCCACGAGCCGTCCCGGCGCCGCGGGCTCGATGCGACCCGTCCCGACGAGAAACCCGCGCGCGACGAGGAACACGCGGCCCGAAAATCGGCCATCGCGACGGGTGAGGAGCGGCACGAGCTCGGCGGGAACGGCATCCTCCGGCATGTCGGCGCGCGGCAGATCGGCGCGCGTCGCATCGGCGTCGTGACCGTCGACATGCCAGCCGTGGGCGTCGTGAATCGCCTCCGCCTGTCGATTCGACGGGCCGAGCTCGCTCCACGTGATGCGCGACGGGACGAGCGCGTTGTCGGCGACAACCTCGATCGTCGTGACGAGTGCGACGAGCGAGTCGCCTCGCAAGAACCGCATCGTCTCCGTGCGCTCGAGGACGACGCCGGCGTGCGACCACCGCTCGCGCTCGACGATCGCGCCGACCCGCGCTCCGCCGAGCCACACGGTGTAGTGACGCTCTTGATCCGGCGGCTGCGTGACCGGCGCATCCGCGACGAGCGAGGGCGGGATCGAGGTGTGCGCGCACGCACCGGCGAAAACAGCGACGACCAAGGCACGCACGAACCCCGATCGTAGATTGCGGACGGGTCCGAGCGCAAAATCAGGGCATGTCGTCCGCCGCCACGCCCTGGGTCATCATC
>Ga0316630_10000425_pt1 | contig 13141 bp, 13 predicted proteins | sample OWC_May_M1_C1_D6_FD_207658 | JGI IMG/M metagenome (GOLD analysis project Ga0316630, IMG submission 207658) | Wetland soil microbial communities from Old Woman Creek delta, Ohio, United States - OWC_May_M1_C1_D6_A | ecosystem: Environmental > Terrestrial > Soil > Wetlands | place: USA: Ohio...
GTCGAGCGCGTAGACGACGAACTCGTACGTGTGCAGCACGGGCGGGCAGGGTCCGAGGTAGCCGCGGACCGCCTGGTAGCTGAGCGTCTGCTTCGCGCCGGTCACGTTGTTCGGCAGGTAGGCCTTCTCGACGTTCGCGGGCAGACCCGTCGCGCTCGCCGGGATGTCGTAGATGACCCAGTGGACGAGGTTGTTGCTCTTGTCCGTGAGCACGACGGCATAGCTCATCGTGCCGGCGGGACCGGCGGTCCACACGAGCTGCGGCGACGTGTTCGCGCCGTTGCAGGTGTTCGCGGCGTCGAACATCGCGCCGGCGGTGAGCATCGGGCTCGTGAGGGCGAAGGCGCCGCCGGCCGGGGCATCGATCGCCGCGTCGATCGAGGAGCCGTCGGTCGACGCGTCGACCGGCTTGTCATCACTGCCGCCACCACCGCACGCGACGAGGAGCACGAGGACGATGCGCTTCATGACGATGATATAACCGCGCCGTGCAGCTCGTCGTCGAGCCCGAAGTGACAGCAGCGCGCGCGGTCGTGGCGCTCGAGTCGACGCTCGTCGCACACGGCCTCCCGTGGCCCGACAACCTGGCGGTCGCGCGCGAGCTCGAGGACACGGTGCGCGCATTCGGTGGAACGCCCGCGACGATCGCGATCGTCGACGGTGCGGTGCGGATCGGGCTCGGCGGTGATGCGCTCGTGCGACTCGCACGAGATGGCTCGCAGCATGCGAAGGCGGGAGCGACCGATCTCGCGGTGCACCTCGCGCGCAAGACCTCGGCGGCGACGACGGTGAGTGCGACCGCGATGCTCGCCGCGCAGGCGGGGATTCGCGTGTTCGCGACGGGTGGGATCGGCGGCGTCCACCGCGGCGATGCGGATGACGTGTCGCACGACCTGGTCGCGCTCGCGCGTACGCCGATCGTCGTGGTGTCGGCGGGGGCGAAGGCGATCTTGGATCTGCCGCGGACGCTCGAGATGTTGGAGACGCTCGGCGTGTTGGTGATCGGCTACCGCACGAACGAGTTTCCGGCGTTCTACTCGCCGCGCTCGGGGCTGATGCTCGAGCATCGCGCCGAGTCCGCGCAGGAGCTCGCCGACATCGTGTACCAGCACTGGCAGGTCCTGGGCTCGACGGCGGGCGTCCTCGTGTGCAACCCGATTCCCGACGAGGCTGCGATCGATGTCGATGATTCGATCACGCGCGCGCTCGAGGATGCGACGCTCGCCGGCATCACAGGCAAGCGGCTCACGCCGTTCTTGCTCGCGCGGCTCGCCGACGTGACGGCGGGTGGATCGATCCGCGCGAATCGCGCGCTCGCGCTGAATAACGCGCGGGTCGCGGCGGAGATCGCCGTCGCTATTGCAGCTGATAGAGCGTGAGCGACTTGCCGCCGCGCTCGAAGCCGGCGTTACGCTCGATCAGCCAGAACCGCTGCTCGCCCGCGACCCCGAACCGGTGCCGTACGCCCTTCGCGAGCACGCGCGCCTTGCGAACGGCCTTGCCGTCGGCGGGGAGCTTGAAGATGTCGAAGTACTCGGGGTCGGCGCGCTTGCGGGCGACGGCGTCGGCGTTGACGGGATCGACCTTGAGTGCGAGCCAGCCGGAGCCGTCGGCGTTGACGAAGCCCTGCAGCGACTTCGGATCGTAGTCCGTGAGCTTCTGGTCGAGCTCGAGCGCGCGCATCTTGCCGGCGCGCCAGAGCTCGATGCCCGAGCCGTTCGGTGCGAGGCGCAGGAAGTCGAGCTTGCCGCCGCCCGCGTCGGCGAGTGCGGTGAAGCGGCGCTTCTGATCGAACAGGTCCTCGATCTTCCTTCGTTCCAGCTTGCCGCTGATCAGATCGAACGTGCCTTCCTGGTCGGGCGCCTTCTGATCCTCCTTCTTGTCCCACTCACCGGCCTTGATGCCGTACGCGCGCGTCCAGCCGTCGCTCCAGTGGTTGACGCGGAAGTCGAGCTTCTTGTCGAGGCCGCTCGCGTCGATGACGAGGGGCTTGCCCGACGCGATGCGCTTGCCGGTCTCGATCGCGACCAACTCGACGACGTGCGTGGTGGTGCCGGTCTTGTCGGTCTGGCGATGCACGGCGACGCGCGGCTTGCCGTCGCGGGTGATGACGGTGATGTGCTCGGCGGGGCCGAGGCGATAGAGCGCGGTGCCGGGTGGCTTCTTCTTGTTGGTGTTCGCGAGCTCGATCAGGGCCGCGACTTGCTTGCCGTCGCTGATGCCGGTGACGAACACGCGCTGACCGACGAACGACAGCGTGATCGGTTGGAGCGTGACGGTCGAGATATCGACGATCTGCTCGTCCGGCTTGCCGACGGTCGCGATGTGGAGGGCCGCGGCGTTCGTGCCGTCGGCGATGACGTAGCCCACGCGATCGCCGTCGATCGCGACGACGTCGTCGACGAAGCCCGTCGATGCAGACACGCTCAGTGCGGGCTGCGCGCCGAGGAGAGGGACCGCTTCGGACTTGGGCTGCGCGAACGCGACGTGCGCGCTCGCCATCACGACGACCAACGAGATTCCTCGACCCATAGCCGCCTCGATGCCACGGACCCATCCGGATCGCAAGGTCGGTCTCGTCCGAAGTCCGGCCGGATCGCGGACGCGGCGTCCGATTGCCGGACTCGTCGTCGCGCAAGGCCGTGACTTCCCGAACGCCGCGCGTTGGCGCGCCACGTGCTGTGCCGTCGTTCGTGGTCAGTCGAATCCTTTCGTGCACGCTCGTCGGGATCGACGCGGCGATCGTCGAGGTCGAGGCAGAGATCTCGAGGGGCCTGCCGTTCTACAACGTCGTCGGCCTGCCCGCGCAGTCGGTGCGGGAGGCGGCCGTCCGGATCAAGACGGCGCTCGACACGATCGGCTACGACGTCCCGAAGAAGCGCGTCACCGTCAACCTCGCGCCGGCGGATCTGCGCAAGCCCGGCAGCGCGCTCGACCTCCCGATCGCCGCCAGCGTGCTCGTCGCGGAGGGTCACTACCGAGGTGATCCGCTCGATCGCCTGATCGTCGTCGGCGAGCTCGGGCTCGATGGTGCGATCCGGCCGATTCGTGGTGGTGTCCTCGCGGCCGCGATCCTCGCGCGCGAGAGCGGGCTCCGCGGCGTGCTCGTCCCGACGTCGGAGGCTGCCGAAGCGCGGCTCGTCGAGGGCATCGAGGTCTACACGATCGATCACGTGCGCGATCTGCTCGCGGTGCTGTCCGGTCGCGCCCAGCTCCGCCGCGCGGAGGCGGCCGCGGACGTGGCGCCGACGCGGTTCGCGGTCGACATGTCGGAAGTCCGCGGTCAGATCCACGCGCGCCTCGCGATCGAGCTCGCGGTCGCAGGCGGCCACAACCTGCTCCTCGCGGGTCCGCCGGGGACGGGCAAGACGATGCTCGCGCGACGCATCCCGACGGTGCTGCCCGAGATGACGCGCGAAGAGGCCCTCGAGACGACGAAGATCTACTCCGCGCTCGGGCTCGCACGCGGCCTCGTCGACGAGCGTCCGTTTCGCGCACCGCACCACACGATCTCGAGCGCCGCGCTCCTCGGCGGTGGCTCGGACCCGCGGCCGGGCGAGATCTCGCTCGCGCACAACGGCGTGCTGTTCCTCGACGAGATGCCGGAGTTCGCGCGCGCGGCGATCGAGGGCCTTCGCCAACCGCTCGAGGAGCGCAGCGTCGTGATCGGTCGCGTCAACAAGACGATCCGCTGCCCGGCGTCGTTCCTGCTCGTCGCCGCCGCCAACCCATGCCCGTGCGGCTGGCTCGACTCGCGTGTTCGCGAGTGCACGTGCAGCAAGGGCGCGATCGAGCGCTACAAGCTGCGCCTCTCGGGCCCGATCCTCGATCGCATCGACCTGCAAGTGTTCGTCGAGCCGGTGGCGCTCGACGAGCTCCGCTCCGAAACGCCGGGCGAGTCGTCCGCGACGATGCGCGAGCGAGCGGTCGCGGCGCGCGACCGCCAGCGCTACCGCCTCGCGCGGTACGGGCTCCGCTGCAACGCCGAGATGCCACCGTCGGTGCTCCGCGAGACCTGCCGCCTCGACGCGGACGGTGAGCGCATGCTCGCGGAGCTCGTCGCGCAGCGCCGATCGTTCACGGCACGCTCCGTCGATCGCCTCATCAAGGTCGCGCGGACGGTCGCCGATCTCGACGGTGACGCCGAGATCACGGCGGATCACCTGGCCTACGCCGCGTCGTTTCGCGACCCAGACCCGGTCGCAGAACACCTACCGAACGTCGCCTGACGAAGGAGCTCTCCGATGACCGCACTCGCCACCGAGATCTACAAGGCCCTCCGCCGCACGATCCAGACGAAGCACTCCATCACGTATGGGGAGCTCGCCGAGCTCGTCAGCAAGAAGCACCCGACGCACCAGCGCAGCCGGAGCTTCCACGCGGCCCTCACCGAGCTCACGGCCACCTGCCGCGAGACCGGCGTCCCGTGCATCGCCGCGGTCGTGTGGTCGGCGTCGACGGGCCGCCCGAGCGCCGGCTACTACAAGGCGGCTCACCCGCGCGCACGGACCGACGAGTCGAAGAGGTCCGCCTGGGAGCGCGAGCACGCGGCGGTCGTGTGGAATGCGGCGAAGTTCCCCGCGGCGCTGTGACGACGATGCGGGCGATCGATCATCGGGGCGCCGCGGCGCCCATCCCGCCGGTCGCGGCAACCTGCGAGCCTCGCGTCGCGTCTCGGTCGTGGTTCACCGGTGCGCTGCTCCCGGTGTGTGGGGTCGAGATCCTGATCGTCGTCGTGCAGCCGCGGATCATGTTCGACACCCACGAAGCGAACCTCTACGTGACCGCGTTCAACCTGCGGTTTCGGCGAACGATCGTCCTGATGTCGCAAGACGACGACAGCCTCGCGCCGACGTACTACGGCCCGGCCGGCATCGTGCGCGCGCTGTGCACGCTGCCGTTCGAGGTGATGCCGTGGCAGCGCATGCTCTACCGGCTCGCGAAGCCGCCCTCGTGGCAGCTGCCGATCCCACCGGAGCGACCGTCGGAGTCGTCGCTCGAGTCGCTCGATTCGATCGATTCGATCGATTCGGTCGATTCGGTCGATTCGATCGAGACCTGCGGATCGTCGATCGAGGAGCTGTCGCAAACGCTGATCCGCGATCCGTGCGGCGACGACCTGGCGCGACGAATCTCGAGGACGACCCGGCGATGACCCGTGAAACCGTGAGGTTACGGCTGCAATGTTTCTTCACGTAGCCGCGGCCGGTCGCGAAACACGCGCGGCTCATCCTGGGTTGGTGAAAGGACGACTCAGATGATTGCACTGGCGGTTGGACTCGGTGTCTTGGGAATCTTCGCGCTCCGGCGCGCGCGGCGACGCTGCTACGGCGGCGGTCACGGCTATGGCTGGCACGGGCCATGGGCGTCCGCCGCGTGTGGCCACTACGGCGGGTGCGACGATGGTGACCTCGCCGGTGATGGCGAGCACGAGCACGGCGAGCACGGGCATCACGGCCGCCATGGTCGACATGGACGGTACGGGCGCGGGCCGTGGATGCGGCGGCGCGGTCGGCGGTGGATGCTGCACGCGGCGCTGTCGCGCATCGATGCGACGCCCGCGCAGGAGCGCGTGATCGTCGGCGAGATCGATCGGCTCCAGGAGCGCGTGCATGCGGCGCGCGGCGGCCTCCACGACGGGCGCGTGGATCTCGCGGCGGCGCTGCGCGGACCGCTGCTCGACGATGCGGCGTTGGGTGCCGTGCTGGGACGCGTCGACGGCGCGACCGGCGAGGTGCGCGCGGCGACGATCGAGGCGCTGCGAAACATCCACGCGGTGCTCGACGACAAGCAGCGCGCCGAGCTCGCGGACCTGATCGAGCGCCGCGAGGGGCGTGGTGGTGGAGGAGGCGGCGGCGCCGGTTGGTTTCGCATGGGGCCGTATCGCTGAACGGGAACAGGGATGAACCACCGACGTGAGATGATGTTGCCGTGCGAGTCCTGTTGATCGACGACGACGCGCGACTGGCGGAGCTGCTCGACGGCTACCTGAAGCCGCAGGGCGTCGCGCTCGTGCACGCCGGCGGCGGACAGGCAGGGCTCGGTGCGCTGCAGGGCGGCGGCTTCGATGTCGTGCTGTTGGACGTGATGATGCCCGGCATCGATGGCTTGGCCGTGCTGCGCAAGCTGCGCGATGCGGGACACCGGATCCCGGTGATCATGTTGACCGCACGCGGCGACGAGGCCGATCGCGTCGTCGGGCTGGAGCTCGGTGCCGATGACTACGTCGCGAAGCCGTTCTCGCCGCGCGAGCTGTTGGCGCGGATTCGCGCGGTGCTGCGGCGGGCACAGCCGGAGACGGTCGCGGAGAAGTTGTCGTCGGCGGGCATCACCGTCGACACCGGGGCGCGCGAGGCGTGGGTGGACGGCAAGCCCGTCGAGCTGACGGGGCTGGAGATCGATCTGTTGATCGCGCTGCTGCGGCGGGCGGGGCGCGTCGTGCCGCGGACGGCGCTGCTCGAGCTGGCCGGGCGCGGAGACGTGTCGGTGGGCGAGCGCGCGGTGGACGTGCACATCTCGCGGCTGCGCAAGAAGCTCGGCGACGATCCGCCGACACGCATTCGCACGGTCCGCGGCGTCGGCTACGTCCTCGCGCGGGCGGCGGAGGAGTCGACGTGAGCGGTGCGAGCGTGCGCGCGATGCTGAGCTCCGTCGAGCGGCGGGGGGCGTGGGTGGTGCCGTCGCACCTCGAGGTGCGCGCGTTTTGGGGTAACGCCGAGCTCGACCTGCGCGAGGCCGTGCTCGAGCCCGGCACGACGACGATCGACGTCGGCGTGGTGATGGCGAACGTCGAGATCCTCGTGCCGCCGCATATCGCCGTCGATTCGCAGCTCGAGTCGTTCGCGGCGAACGTCTGCGATCACGCGCTCGCGCCGCCGCGTGCAGGCCCAGACGACGCGCCGCGCATCAAGCTCGTCGGCAAGGTGCGGTTCGGCAACTGCAAGGTGATCACGATCGCGCGCGGCGAGCGGCGCGAGGAGGCGGAGTGGCGTACGCGGCATCACCATCGCCACGAGCGGCGGCGGCGGCGGTGGGAGCACCTCCACGCCGAGCGCGAGATGTGGCGGCGCGCGCGGCAGAGCGACGAGCCGGATCAGCGCTGGCTGCCGTGGTGGCTGATGTCGCGGATGCGCCGGCGCATCTTCGTGTTCCTCGCGATCGGGCTCGCGGCGGGCATCGTCATCGGGGTGCGCCTCGAGCATCGGCCGTGGTGGTGGATCGCGATCGGTGCGGTGCTGCTCTCGATGTTGTCGGGTGCGATCGCGTGGCGGATCACCCGGCCGCTCATCATGGCGATCCGCGCGGCGCGTGACATCGGCGACGGCAAGCTCGACACCCGGCTCGATCCTCGACGCCACGGCGGCGAGTTCCGGTTGCTCGCGAACGCGATCAACGACATGGCCACGAAGATCCAGCAGCAGCTGTCGGACCAGCGGCAGCTCCTCGCGGCGGTCTCGCACGAGCTGCGGACGCCGCTCGGTCACATGCGCGTGCTGATCGAGACCGCGCGCGATCGCGGCGACCTCGGGGCACTGCAGGAGCTCGAGCGCGAGGTGCTCGTGCTCGACGATCTGGTCGGCAAGCTCCTCGCGTCGTCGCGCCTCGAGTTCGGCAACCTCGACCGCCGCCCGCTCGACCTCGGCGAGCTCGTGACCGATGCCGCGACGCATGCGGGCATCGCGCCGGAATCGATCGAAGCGATCGGCGACGTGCATGCCTCCGCCGACCCGACGCTCGTGCGCCGCGCCGTGGCGAACCTGATCGACAACGCCCGCGTACACGGCGGCGGCGCGATCGCCGTTCGCATCGAACGCCGCGCGGGACAGATCGCGGTCGAGGTCGACGATGCCGGCCCCGGTGTTCCGAGCGACCGCCGCGCCGATGCGTTCCGGGCCTTCGTGCCGTCGAGCGGCGGCGGGCTCGGGCTCGGCCTCGCGCTCGTCTCGCGCATCGCGGTCGCACACGGCGGCGGCGCCTGGATCGCGGATCGGCCCGGCGGCGGCGCGCGCGTCGGCTTCACGATCGCAGCCGAGGCCGCGGCCTGAGCTACTGCGCCGGACCGGGCGGCGGCGGTGACGACGGCGCTTCGAGGCTGACGAACGCGGCGATCTTCACCTCGGTCTGCTCCTCGACGTGACCGCGGCCGGCCGTATAGCCGCGCGCGCGATCGAGGTTCGTGACGACGAGGTCCGCGCCGATCATCGTCAGGATGAGGACGTTCGTCTCGAACTTCAGCACGGCCGTGATGACGTCCGTCGCGCGCAGGTTCAGCTTCGCGACGAGACTCCCGAGCGCGACGATGATGAGGATGGCCGAGATCATCATCACGCTCATGTAGTAGAGCCGCACGCGTTTGATCTGTACGAGCGTCTCGGCTTCGTCCATCGGTTTCGCGAGTGCGAACCCCGCGCGCGCGAGGACGGACTGCGCGACGATCACGCCGAGCACGCCCGCGATGAACCAGCCGCTGCCCGTGAACTGGTACGGGATGACGAGGATGACGTAGGCGAGCAGCGCGTAGAGCGGCGCCGCGACCACCATCAGCCAGCCGGGCGCCGACGAGCCCGGGAACAGCAGCTTGATGACGAGCGACGCCCGGATCAGCCCCGGCATCAGCGAGATCGCTTTCGGCGCGAGCTGCAGCATCGCGAGCATCGCGAACACGAACGGCATCACGGCTTGCCGATACGCGCCCTCGACGCCGAGCGCGAGCAGCTTCTCGCGACTGGACCCGCCGAGGTCCTCGAAGATCGTGCGCAGCGGATACATGAACACGACGAACGGCATCAGCATGAACAGCAGCCAGCCGAAGAACAGCTTGCGCCGCTGCGCGCGCCAGTTCGACCACTTCTTGAGCTGCGACCAACACACCCACGCGAAGATGCCCTCCGCCACGGCGGGCGCACCGCGCACGAAGAAGATCGGCGTGAACTTCCGGCTCTGCAGCGCATCGATCAAGCCGATGATCGTCAGCGGAATCAGTGCGCTCGCGACGAGGAACAACACCGACCGCCGCCACGCGAGGAACGCCTGCAGGTTCCGATCAGTGATCGGCGGCGACGACATCTCGAGCGTGCGGCGCTCCGACGGCAACACCTCGCTCGGCTCGATGCGCAGCCGGAACGCGCGCCGCGCGGAGATCTTGAGGAACGCGACGAACTTCGAGCCGGGCGCCTCGATCGAGTCGAACGACGCACCGGGCGGAACCTCGCCGCCGAACGACTGGCCACCATACCCGCCGCCATACCCGCCGCCGTATCCACCACCTGACGGTTGGGGCTCGTCGAACGATGGCTCGCCGCCGAACACGGGAGCAGGCTGCGGCGCAGCGGGTTCGAACGGCGCGGCAGGTGGCGCCGCGTGCGTCGCGGCGTGTGGCGGCGCAACCGGCGCGGCATGCGGTGCCGAATGCGGCGCGGAGTGCGCTTGTGGCGCCGCGATCGGCGCCGCTCCGCGCGCGTGTGGCCCGGTCGCGGCGCCGAACGGTTGCGTCGGACCCGAGGCTTGCTCGTGGATGGGCGCCGCGTGCGGCGCCGACGGGGGCGCGGCGGCTGGCTGTGGCACACCCGGGGGCGGCTGGTAGCCGGTGCCGGGTGTCGGACCGGACGGCCGCGGCGGTTGCAGTGGCGCGTGCGGGCCGCGGATCGGCGGGGGCAAGGTCGAACGCTTCGGCGGAGGTGGCGAGGGCGCGGGTGCAGGCGCCGGTTGCTTGTCCGGCGGAATCAGCCCGATGATCGTGGCCGACGGTAACGGCTTCTTCCCACCGCCGCCGCTGCCCGGAGGCTGCTCGCCATCCGATGACGACATGCACGCATCCTACCTCGACGACACGCTCGGCTCGGGCGCGCGGCGACCAAAGTGCAGCTCACAGCGTGAGGCGCATCCGCACGCGACCAGCGGCGCCTTCGCGCACGTCCAGTAGTCGAGCGAGCGCTCGGTGTTCTCGCCGAGCACCTGGCAGAACGCGCCGTCAGATCGTTCGCCGCCGCCAAGCCGAGCGGCTGCGCGACGCCGGCGGAGAGCCGCTCGTCGTCGATCGCGGCGAGCGCGACGAGCGCGATCTCGCCTTCGTAGTCCATCACCGGCAGCGGGATCGGCAGCTTCTCTCGCACCGCCGCGGCCAAGCCGGGCTCGATCTCGTCGAGCGCCGACAGGATCCCGCCGGCGGCTCGCGTCGAGGAGCACCGCGAACCAGACCTCGAACCAGGGCCGCTGGCCACGCCACGGGACGCTCGAGGTCACGAGGCATGTCCTCACATATCATTGAAATGCGCCGGGATCTCGGCAGACCTGGCCGGGGAAGCCGGCGATAGTCCCACGTGTCAACCACCGTGCTACGTCGAGGCTCTTACTTCGCAGCGTGCACATGTCCCTTACAACTGGAGCTCGTCTAGACGTGGCGTCACGAGCCGATGCGAGGAGCCGACTACTCGCCGAGCTCGCGACGACTCCTGCCCGAAAAGGCTATGGCATCGCCTACGACCTGCTCGGAAACCGCGCCGAGGCGGAGGAAGCGGTCCAAGACGCGCTCGCTCGCGCGTGCGAATCGATCGAGGACCTCCGCGATCCGTCGGCGGCACCTGCGTGGTTCCTGCGCATCGTGACGACGCAGTGCCTGCGCACGCTGCGCCGGCGCCGCCTCAAGCGCAAGCTGCTCGGCTGGTGGCCGGCGAAGGACGATCTCGACGCCGCACCGGTCGGCGAGAGTCAGCCCGAGGACATCGCGGAGCGCATGCACGCATCCGCGAAGCCCGCGCCGCGTGAAGCGATCGAGAGCAACGAGCGTTTGATCGCCATGTTCGACAAGCTCGACGACCTGTCCGCCCAGCAGCGCACCGCGCTCGTCTTGCGGTACGGGCACGACATGCCGGTCGCGGAGGTCGCCGAGATGCTCGGCGTCGAGCTCGCGACCGCCAAGACACATCTGGTTCGTGGTCTCGCGCGGCTGCGCGATCTGATGGAGGAGCACAAATGATGTCCCCTTGTGATCTTGTCTCCGAGCGTATCGCGCTGGGAGAACCGCTGGCCGAGCTGGACGAGCACGTCTCGTCGTGTACGCGCTGCCAGCGGCTCGTCGCGATGCCGACGCAGCTCGGCGCGACGCGACACTCCGTCGATCCGGGCCTCGGCTTCTCCGCACGCATGACGGTCGGCGCGCAACATCGGCTCGTCGTGCGGCGGCGCCGCCGCATCGCTGCGGGTCTCGCCGCGACGGTCGCGGCCGGCATGATCGGCGTGTTCGCGATCACCCGCGAGCCCGAGTTGCCGCCACAACAGCAGCAGCCCGCCGTCGCCGACCAGATCCCCACCGACGAGACGACGACGTTCGACGAGTCCGAGATCGAAGCGCTCGTCAACCTCGCCGATACCAAGCGCTCGAGCCGGTTGTCCGCGCACTGGGCGCGCATCCAGCGGCCGCTCGCACCATACAAGCAGTTGCTCGAAGGAGAGACGCCATGAGTCGCGTCCGCACGTTGTTCACGCTCGTCCTACCGTCGATGCTCGTCGGCGGTCTCGTGTTCGGTCCCGCGCTGAGCCAAGCGCACGACGGCCGCGATAACATCATCGCGTACGCCGACGACGGCGGCAGCTCCGCGGACACGCCGCGCCGCGCCCCGCCTCGGGAGACGGCGCAAGCACCGGTGCCGCCGCCGCGTCCCCCGCGTCCGCCGACGCCGCCGACGCCGCCCGGTCACCACGGCGGGATCACCGTCAGCATCGACGGGAACAAGATCGACCTCTCCGGGATCGGCGGCATGGTCCGCGGTCAGCTCGACGGCGCGCGCGAGATGATCCGCAACAACCCGAACATCCCGCCGCAGGTGCGCGACAAGATCCTCGCGCGCCTCGACCGCGTCCGCGCGACCGTCGACAAGCGCCTGTCCAAGCTCAAGGGCAAGAGCCTCGAGCAGATGGGCGAGGAGCTCGAGCAGATGGGCGACGAGCTCGAGCAGGCGATGGAAGGCCTCGACGACGAGCTCGAGCAGCTCGGTGACCAGCTCGGCAAAGACATCGGCAAGAACATCGGCAAGCACTTCAAAGGGAAGAACTTCAAGTTCAAGTTCGACCACGACGACGAAGAAGACGACGTCGGCGCCATCCCGATGTCGCCGAACCTCGACGAAGTCGACGACGGCGAGATGCGCGACGCCCTCGACGACCTGAAGGGCATGGCGATCAAGCCGCAGCAGAAAGAGCAGATCGCGAAGATCCGCGCCAAAGCCGATCAGGAAGTCGCCGCCGCACGCCGGCAGCTCGATGACCTGTCGAAGAGGTTCGAGGTCGCGCTCGGCAACCCGAACACGGGTGACGAAGATATCCGGCGTTATGTCGATCAGATCAGCGCGCAGGAAGCCGTGATCCGCAAGGCGCGCATCCTCGCGTGGGTGAACGCACGCCGCGTGCTCGACGACGGCCAGCGCAAGCGCATCGAATCCGCCGCATCGAAGCGCGGCAAGTAGCGTGGTATAGACGGCGCGTGTGGTCGCGCGCCTGTCTCGTCGTCGTGCTCGCGGCGTGCTCGAGCAAGAGCCAAGAGCCCGCACCTGCCCCCGTGCCGCAGGTGATCGCGGATGCCGGCGTCGACGGCATCACGGCGATCGTCGGGTTCGATCCGGCCTCGGGGATGCACCTCGACGAGGACACCGGTAGCGGTGGGAAGGCACCGGCGACGCGGCGGCCCAAGGGGCCCGCGGTCGCGATCGGGATCGTGCTGAAGAGCGAGCCGGCGGGCGCGACGGTGTTCGTCGACGGCGAGAACTTGGGCGTGACGCCGAAGTACTGGTCGGGGATGGCGGACGGCAGCGAGCACGAGTTCGCGTTCACGAAGCCGAACTACGCGCTCGCGCGATACCGGTTCGTGCCGATCTCGAGCGGCGTGTTGCACGCGACGCTCGCGCGCGTGAGCAGCGGCGAGGCGCTCGACGGTGGCCTGGATCCGATCGTCGCGCCGATGCCCTCGCCGGATGCGGCCGTGGTCGCGCCACCGACGACGATCTTGTCGCCGCCGGATGCAGCGCCGCGTGCGGTGACGCCGGATGCGGCGGCGGCCGAAGCCGACGCGGCACGAGCCCCGAACGAACCGACCGGACCGCAGCCTTAGACCCACGAATCGGTGGTCTTGCTGTCACGTCACGTGCAC
>Ga0316630_10000426_pt1 | contig 13139 bp, 10 predicted proteins | sample OWC_May_M1_C1_D6_FD_207658 | JGI IMG/M metagenome (GOLD analysis project Ga0316630, IMG submission 207658) | Wetland soil microbial communities from Old Woman Creek delta, Ohio, United States - OWC_May_M1_C1_D6_A | ecosystem: Environmental > Terrestrial > Soil > Wetlands | place: USA: Ohio...
CCAGCGGGATATCGTATTTCCATGGGACAGGAATGTTTTTCCCTTCAATTGCTCCTTCAGCGACAGACTGCTTCGGATCATTGAGGATAATATGCGATCTGAAATCACCACGCAATGAAGAACCGGAAAAGGTATTCTGTGCAAATATGGTCTGCAAGGTTTGAGAGGTCAATATCCCTTTGAATGTGCTGTCAATCGTCTTCTTGCTGAGCACGATACTTGCTGTTACGTTGGATTCCCGGTCTTTAACGGACATTTCATGCACTGAGAGCACGTCAGGAGTTTTTGTCAGTCTGAGAGAAACCTGCGTCTCCCTGCCGAATACCAGCCTGCCGTCAAAGTCTGCTTTCGCCTCTTTGTCCCACACAAGGTGTGAGGCTGTGATTGAGAGAGGCGCGCGTAAGAACATTTCTGGAGAAAGTTTGACCAATCCGGACACCCATGCTGTGACTTTTGGCCCTGCTTCTCCCTGCAGGGAGAGATCAAGTTTCCTTATATTGGACGGAAATTCAGTGACAGTTCCGGAAACAGTAAACAGACCGTCGAGCATCCGTGTCCTCATATCCTTCAGGAAAAGCTCATCATGAGTGATTCTGAACGTCCCGCTTGATTCTTCCGCCTTTCCGGGAAAGAATGCAGAATCAATGGCAACCTTGTTCAACTCACCATTCACAAGGTACTGCCAGTCCTTTGGATGATAAAGAGGGCCCTTCAGACTTACAGATGAGACTGCGATTGCACCTTGTATTGACGGTACTTCCCTGAGGACCGGTTTCATTTTTTCGGATGAGGTAATCCACGGGTATAGTTCATCAGCAGAGAGTTTCATCTGTCCGTCACTGATTTCAAAATCGGCCTTATCGTCGAGACTTATTCCTGCCGTCACATTGTTGAAAGAAGAACTCCCAAGGCTGGCGTTCATATTGGTTATCTTTATACGCTTCTCATCAAAGAAAACCTGTCCACCTGCTATCATGAGCGGAAACGGAAGCGGCTCGTAGCGGGTAGTGAGATCTATGTTTGATACATCAACAACAGCATGGATAGCATCCAGACGGTCACCGAGGATCAGTTTCCCCAGGACAGAGCCGTGCGTATCAGACAAGCGGTCCATTTCCCGCAGGACAGCTTCATTTGCTATCAGATGCTTCTGCCTGAGAAATGAAGGCAACTGACCCGCGTCGGCCTTTACCCACATGTCGAGGTGGAAGGGGGCATCCCTTCCCTTCAGTCCTATTCGCACCATGCCTTTGCTTCCACGGTGATTCTCGATTGCCGCTTCAACATTTTTTGCCTCAAGGATTCCTTTTGCAACGACCACATCACCGGTGACATTCTGAAAATGCAGATCCTTAGCTCGGATATAGATGTCTCCACCAAAGATATTCCCCGATATCTGGATATTTTCTAATTGCCCCAGATTATCCGGAGATTTCCCTCCTGTATGAAAATGCAGAACAGGAATCCTCCCGCCCAGCACGATATCAAAAATGCTTCTGATAACCGGTATGTCTCCTCCGAGAGCGAGTGCAGACGTGCGCGCTGACTGCACATCAATTGCTTTCCCTTCCACATCGATATCCGTAATGCCGGAAGTTCGATCAAGGATATATTTTCCGGACATCTTCAGTTCAGGAAGAGTACTGTTACACTCACTGAGAATGACCGAGACCCTTGCCGGATCTATCTCAATGGCTCCTTTCAGGTTCAGGCCCTTAATCTCAACCTGGTTTTTCCCTCTGATGAAAACCATGTTGGGAATTGAACTCTCTGCTTCAGCCCGTATCTCCCGCAGACCCAGAGCATGAAATTTCACGGAAAGGTCTGCACCGGAATCTCCGGCATGTTTGCCGATATCAGGAAAGAGTTGCAGCAAAAGAGCATGAGGCCGGAAATTTTTCATCTGAACCGTTCCGCTGCTTTGCAGATTTTCTGCACGCAATGATGAATTCAAAGAAAGGGTATCCCAAAGGCTCGACGTGCAGGTGAGGGAGATGTTCAGCGATTTCCCCGAGGTACTGAGTTTTGACTGAATCGTGTCAAAAGAAAAAGCAACATGATCTGCTTTTGTCAGATCGAGCTTCCCTTCCTGAACGGTCATGAGCAGAGCCGGTGCGAGAGAGTTAAGAACATGCACGAATGATCTCATCTTCTCCTCAATCTCTTCAAGGGAAGTCTTTCCCATTTTTTCAGAGATTGCGAGAGTGAAACGCGGCGATTCAAAACTGAGCCTCGAAAACTTCACGTCACCCCGGATGAGTGACCACAGATCAGGATATATATCAATTGATTGCACGAGTCCGGTCGCCTTATCGGGTATGGAAATACTTACCTGCCGGAGAACGATGTGGGGAAGTGGGAACAGGTGGATATCTGATTGCTGTGATGCTAAGCTCCCCCCGGTTTTCTCGAAAAAATATGCATTCACCTTCTTCTTTGCGACTTCTGAACTGATGAACTTGGGGACGGAAAAATACAGGACGATGAAAAACAGGATGACTGTCCCAAGGATGCCAATGAGCAGAAACAGTTTTTTATTGCTTTTTTTCATGAGATATAATTATATACCTACGGGTAATTATATATAAGACAATTAATCAGATCCGTCAGTGCAACAGATTACCAGACGAAGACTTCCGGCGACTATTGCACTAAAGTTGAATAGACAGAAATATCTGGTATGATTACTCTGATATGATTAATATTGTAACGGGAGGGTTTACTAATGAGAAGAATATCAGCTTTTATTTTGTTTTTGGCTCTGGCTGTAATTGTCCCATCATTGTCCTGGGCGGGCGGGCTTTATCTTTATGAAATAGGCCCGCAGGAAGTCGGACTTGCTGCAGCAGGGTGGGCAGCTCGTGCGCAGGATGCGTCAACGGTATTCACAAACCCAGCTGGAATGACAAGACTGAAGCAGTCTGAACTGCAGCTCGCCGTGCAGCCGCTCTATCTCGGAGTCGAATTTGATCCTGATTCAAAAACGACGGTGTCGGGCAAAAGCGGTGATGCCACGAACTGGTTGCCAACCGGGAGTCTGTTTTATGTTCGCAACATAACGGATAAGTTTTCGGCAGGCTTCGGGATATTCGGCTATTTCGGACTCGCCATGGATTACAACAACAGCTGGGTCGGACGGTACTACATAGACGAGATCACACTCCAGGGATTCAATGTAATGCCTTCGGTATCATACAAAGTCAATGACTGGCTTTCGATCGGAGCTGGGCTCAATGTGATGTATGCAATATTTGAACAGAAGGCCAAGGTCAATAACGCCCTTGATAGCCTTCCTGACGGCGAGCTGAAAATCGAGGATGACGATGTTGCCTATGGCGCCAATATCGGGATCCTGATAGAAACTGGGAAAGCAACCCGGTTCGGCATCCAGTATCTCTCTGAGATGTCGCTTGATTTTGAGGACAGACCGAACTTTAGAAACCTCGGACCGGGGCTCAAAGCTATTCTCGGACGTCTGGATAAACTTGATCTGGGCATGACAACTCCCGACAGTGTGATGGTAAGCGCTTACCATGAACTGTCAGACACATGGGCAGTGATGGGGAACGTTGGCTGGCAGCAATGGTCAGAGTTTGGGAAAGTGGATGTAACCGTGAGCTCTGAAACGTCGAGAAGCCTTACCGCTGATCGCAAGTATGATGATACATGGCATGTTGCGGCCGGTGCCCAGTATCGCATAGCGGAGCCGTGGCTTTGGTCATTTGGATTTGCCTATGACAGTTCGATCGTGGAAGATAAAGACAGGACACCCGATCTCCCGTTGGGTGAGCAGTGGAGGTTTGGGACGGGAATAAATTACAAATGGCGAAAAAGTATCGATCTAAGCCTTGCCTATGAGTTGCTTTGGGGTGGTGACCTGCCAATGGACGTCGAGAGAGGGCCGCTTGCGGGAAGGGTAAGCGGTGATTATGACAGTGCGCACATGCAATTCGTCAATCTTGCTCTCAACTGGAGGTTTTAGGAAGAGCAATGCGCGATACATTGAAAATATGAAATAGTATGAACGCTCGGCAAAAAAAGACGAAAATCACAACGTAGGAAGGGAATGACGATTGTGTGGATTTACTTATGGTCTTATCAGTAATATGAGAGATGTCGCACGTATGATCAAAATCAATTCAAAGGAGGAAAGAAAGATGAAGAAGATGTTGGTTGTGGCTGTGAGTTTGTGTTTCATTATGCTTATTGGGGGAGCGGCTTTTGCCGAAGAAAAGGGGCTGGTTGAAACAGTGCTCGATGGTTGTCAGAAAGATATTGAAACCTACTGCAAAGGCGTCAAGCCGGGCGAGGGCCGGATCCTTGCATGTCTCTATGCCTACCAAGACAAGCTCTCGAACCGTTGTGAGTATGCATTGTATGATGCCGCTGCCCAGCTTGAGCGGGCGATTACTGCTTTAACGTATCTGGCGAATGAATGCAAGGACGACCTGAAGGCATACTGTTCTGACATCAAGCCCGGTGAAGGACGGCTTATCAATTGTATTGACAAGAATATGGAAAAAGTTAGCAACCGCTGCAAGCAGGCGATCAAGGATGTAAGCCAGAAATAAAAGGTAATCGTCTGGTTTTTTTCTCAAATGAGGTGAGAGAAGAGACTGATAAGCAGCATAGTTGCTTGCAATTAAAGAAAATTCATTACACAAATGAAAGGAGAAACAAAAATGCGTTACCGTAGCAGAAGTTTTATTGCAGTATTAGCAGTCTTATATATATTAGTTCTGTCCTCGGCGGCTCAGGCTCAGGACAGTCCGTTCAACATTGAAAACATGCCTAATGTCGTCGGGTTTAGTGTTGGCATACTGCCTGATTACGTGGGGTCTAATGACTACATGGTTGGCGGAGCACCGTTCTTCAGGATTACTTATCCTCAGTCTCAATACTATGCCCGCCTATTGGCTACCGATCTCCAGGTTAATGTTATTAACCATCCTGTGTTCCGTCTTGGACCGGCAGTCAACTACCGCTTCGGCCGCAATGATGACGTAGAAGACAATGTCGTGAGACACATGAAAGAGATAGATGACACCATTGAAGCAGGAGCATTTGCGGGTATCGAATTAGTTGACAGTTCTGATCCGCGTCAGCGTTTTCTTGCTTCAGTCGAAGTTCTTTCCGATGTAGGTAGCGAGTATAACGGGTATAATTTCTCACTCTCAGCCAGCTACTGGATGCCTGTTTCCAAGCCGGTTGATATAATGATTGGGGGCGGTATTACGTGGGCTGATGACAATTATATGGGGACCTATTTCGGGGTCGACCAGGAGGATGCTGCACGTACAGGTCTTCCTGTTTACGAGGCAGATGGGGGATTCCTGATGGCCAGAGTCAATGCCGGCGCAGTCCTGCATCTGAGCATGTCATGGCATGTTGCCGCGGGCGTGCAGTACCGGCCCCTCTTAAATCAAGCGACAGACAGCCCAATCGTTAAAGACTGTGGCTCTCCGGATCAATTCATTGCAGGATTAGGAGTTGCATACAGCTGGTAATAAAGAGGAAAACAGAAGAGAGAAAACAGATAGCCCCTCCCCTGACAGGATGTGAGTTATAGATTAAGCTGAAATGCGAATCCGATTCACTTGTTAACCCTCCTTTGTCAGGGTGAGGGTTTTTTACAGAAATGAATGGACACCAATTGCTATCATCCGTGACGACTGCACAATCACCCATATTGATTGTACAACGTGCAGTTGGCTCAGATGACGAATACAACAAGGTTGAGGGAAGAATCCTGGAGTGGGTTCGTCGTTCATCGGCGACCTCTATTTTGGCGGATCACTCGAAAACGGGTATGTATGGATGGAGGACGAGAAGAACTTTGATCTCAGTAACCTTCGCCTGGCCGGCAGCATTTTCATAGGTTACGATACGATCTTCGGCCCTCTGTATTTGGCCATTGGGCATACTGACGGCGGGTACAATGCCGGTAACTTTTACCTCGGCAGGCCGTTCTGACAATTAGATAGATTCTGCTGCTGATCTGCTACACTTTTTTTAGGCCTGTGAAATGCAACCTCCCTGACGTCCTTCAATATCTCCGATACCAGGGAATCTCTGTTCTCAAGTTTCACGTTAAACAACGTTACGTCATCCCTTTTCTTTATATCTGCAATCAAACCACTTCCTTTGAGCGCTATCGTCGCAATGAACACTTTATCAGAGTCGAGGATATCCCTTACGAGAGCCTTGAATTTGCCGGAAAAGCACTCCATCTTTCCGATCTCGTCAATGATGACGATGGACGAAGTCGGACCAACCAGAGAAATGGAATCCAGAAATGTTTCAAACATCCCAACATCAACGCCGTATTTGGCGACCCTGAACCGACTTTTACTATCTACATGAGAAAGGATTCCTTTATTGCCGTCGAGGCTCATCAGTTCAAACCCTTTCCGAATGCCGGCTTCCCTTATCTCCGCTGTATAAAAACCCGAAGGATTCAGGTCCTCCAACTCTTCGGATAGCTTCTTTATCAATGTTGTCTTTCCTATGCCCGGCTGACCTGTGATGAGGATATTCTTTTTTCTGTTCATGAATTAAGTAAGGGGTCGGGTCTGTTTAAGGATGTGATACGCCTGGTCATGAGGAGCTATTCTTGCTGTTCCCGGCATAGAAAACTCTATCAGATCACCATAGACGTTTCAAGAAAAAAGAACCGTCCTTTTTTACTACATACGTATTCTTATGGCTTCCCACAGGAGTGCGCAAAGCATCGATTTGCAATCCGTTCAGTTTCTATTTAAAGAAAGAGTTCCCAGCAGTTCTCACTGGCGCTTAGTTCTCCCTATAGCTCGCACTAAGCACGCTGCTGTAAGCTGAGCAAGCGTCATCCAATGTGCCGAAAAGAGGTCTTCCCCGGCGTGAGCCGTGAGCGCTATCTGGGCATCCGGCCCCTGTATCTGATGTGGAAGAAGTGATCGTTAGTGGACTGCTTCCAATAAGAAAGGGGACATTAGGCTGAAACAGTGCCTGCTCAGGCCAGGCCATAGCCTCTGTCCAGTCAATGCGGAGATCATCGCGCGCTGTTTTAATTTCACTCTTTTTCTTCAGGTGGTTTTGCGGGCGGCGAATACCATTTGTCTTTGGGTACTATTGTGGGTACACTGCGATCTGCTATATAGTTTGGTGACATGATCTGCACACCATACTCATTAAAGCAGTCCTGGATGTTTTTGTGGAGTTCTGAATAAACCTTAATCATAGATTGAGGTTTATCGGTATAGACGTTCAGTTCGTAGGATACGTAAAAATCATTGAGTGCCCGCTGGAGCACAAAAGGAGGCGGATCACTCAACACATCTGATGTGCGTTCGGCTGCCATGATAAGCAACGCGTGAACCTGCCGCCAAGGTGCATCGTATCCTATGGTGACGGTTGTGTGGAGGATCAGTCCTGTTTCACGCGCAAGAGAACTGTAGTTGATAATGTTGCTGTTAATAATCGTAGTATTCGGAATGATGACTTCTTCATTCTTGATTGTTTTCATATGAGTTACCTGCAGCCTTATTTGCATTATATCGCCTATGATATCGCCTACCTGCACGCGGTCACCTATCCTGAACGCCATCCTGTAGTTCACGATAATGCCTGCAATAAAGTTGGCTATTGCAGACTGGGAGCCGAGAGAGAACAGGATGCCAATGAATATTGAAACCCCCTTGAATGCGGGCGATTCCGATCCAGGGATATAAGGAAAGGCCACGACAGCAGCAAAAGCTATGACCAGAATTGTTAACAGACGGTCAGTGGGTTTTGCCCATTCCTGATAAAACGCCTGGAATTTGATCGTCCCCTGTTCAATCTGTCTGAAGAACATGTGCATAAATTTGAGAAAGAGACGAGTGATGACTATCAACACGGCAATAAACAAGAGATTAGGGATCTCTTTTATAATGCCTTCAGCGATCATCCCTAACGGTGCAAGGACATAAGAAAAGACCTTCCCTGCATACGGCCGCGTCCAAGGAAAGGAAATCAGAACAAAGTGAAGGTAAAGGTAGACAATGATAAGGATGAGAACAAAACGCATGAGACGTATGATGAAGCTGATGAAAGACCAGACTTGCTGCTCCTCGAGAATCTTTACTGACTTTATACTGATCGGATGAATTTTTGCCCTGTATTTTATCTCGATTCGGTTGTACACTCTGCGGAATAGCCTGGCTATAAATATAAAGAGGAGCACGAGAACCAGTGTTGCAGCAAGTGCATATGCGGCCCCGAAGATAATGCTCTTCCTACTGTAATTCACCCTATATGTATCAACTGCGGTTTTGATTTCCTCTGCAAGTTCCCGGGCAAGTTCCTGCCTTGTCCGTCCCTCATAGTGGGCATCTGAATCGAGCAAGGCCATAATGATCTGATCGCCCGCAATAATGCTCGTAAAGACGTCATCATCTCTTGTGGTAATGGAACCGGTGGAGATGGTTAAATCCTGAGCAAGCTTATTGATTCTGCCCGAGATATCCTGTGCCCTTTTTTCTGCGGTGGTAGTCATGACGCCACGGACAAAAAATAATTTTTCCCCGCCAAGCATGACCGGAGCAGCTGGAGCAGAAGCCTTTTTGTCTGACAGATTGGCCTCAACGGGAGATTTTTCTTGTAATTGGTTTTTGACTTGGGAATGCTGTTGTGAATTTGCATCAAAAGAGACGCACAGCAGAATAATTGTGCAGAAGAGCAAGACAACTACTTTTCGGGATTTTATGTTGATTATCATCGGATTTCATTATACCAGTTTGAATCGTTAATCTATAACATACTGGTCGTTAAAATTTACATGCCCAGTCAGTGACTTAATTGCTCAATGATTAGGTACTGTCAGGAATCACTTTCAGTTCTGGAAATTCACGACGCGTGAGACCTATAATTGAGAAGGCTGATAGTACCTAACTCAGATAGTTTTTTTGGGAGATACCCGCCACTGAAGGTTCTGTATTATGAATGAGCCCTTTCAGTTTGCGGGGATATTGGGCTTTCAGGATCGGGGTAGTTTGATGGATTGAGAGGATAAAGGTAAGGTATAGTAGTAAAGTGAGATTTGAAGAACTGCATATTCCTGAAAAGGTTTTGCAAGGAATCAGGGCCGCGGGATTTACTCAGTGTACGCCAGTACAGGCTTTGACTCTGCCCGAGGCGTTGCAGGGCAGAGACATCGCAGCTCAGGCTCAGACAGGTACGGGCAAGACCGCCGCGTTTCTGATTGCATTATTCTCACGCATGATAGCGGTGCGTTCGTTAGGACGGGGACCCTCACCACGGGCCCTCATTATCGCGCCAACCCGGGAACTTGTAATTCAGATAGATGCTGAGGCAAAACTGCTTGGCAACCCCGCTGGTTTCAGGATCCTTCCTGTATATGGGGGCATCGACTATCTGAAGCAGCGCGAGGAGATCTCAAAGAGTGTTGACGTGCTCATCGGAACGCCTGGCCGGCTCATCGATTACCTTAAGCAGAAAGCATACAGCCTGAGAAATACTCAGTTCCTTGTAATCGACGAGGCTGACCGACTTTTCGATATGGGCTTTATCAGCGACCTCCGGTACCTCCTCAGGAGAATGTCTCCTTTCAACAGACGACAGTCCATGCTCTTTTCGGCAACCCTGTCCAACCGCGTACTTGAACTCTGCTACGAGCATATGAATAATCCCCAGCGATTTGCGGTAACACCCGAACAGGTTACGGTGGAACAGATTGAACAGGAAATCTATCACGTTGGTGCCTCCGAAAAATTTGGTGTTCTGCTCGGGATACTCACACGTGAGTCTGGAGGTCGTTATCTCGTTTTCTGCAATACCCGTGATGCAGCTGAGCGGCTTGAAGTTATCCTGAATGCTAATGGTTTTGCTGCTGCTGCAATCACCGGAGACCTAGATCAGAAAAAACGGCTGAAAGTCCTCTCCCATTTCAGGAGCGGTACGTTACCAATCCTCGTGGCTACGGATGTGGCGAGCCGGGGGCTCCATATCGAAGGAGTGACGCATGTGATCAACTACGACCTCCCCCAGGATCCGGAAGACTATGTGCACCGTATTGGCAGGACAGCCCGTGCCGGGGCAGGTGGCAGAGCGATAAGCCTTGCCTGCGAGGCTTACGTACACTCCCTTCCAGACATCGAGGAATTAATCAGACAGAAGATACCAGTTATGCCACTGACAGAGGAGATGATAGTAACCGGTTATCGCAAGAAGCTGAGGCATGATATGAAGAAATTTACTCAGCCACAGAGAAAAGACGATCGGGAATCAGACCGGAAAGAAAAACCATTGCGCACGGGCAATATCCTGCATGCTTCTGAAAAGGCAAGTCGCCGCCGCCGGGAGCGAAAGAAATCGTAAAAAGGCTGCATTGAGGAAGACGTTCGGGCAGTAATGAGGAATAAGAAAGTCCTGCTTAAAAAGGATGTCCTCATCATTGGAGCAGGCGGTGCCGGGCTTATGTGCGCAATCGAAGCTGGGAAGAGGAAACGCTCTGTTCTCGTCCTTGAGCATATGGACAAGATTGGGAAAAAGATCAGGGTTTCAGGAGGCGGATCCTGCAATTTTACCAATATACACCTAAGGCCAGACGAGTACCTGTCTGCAAATCCTCATTTCTGCAAATCTGCACTCGCTCGTTTTAGTCCTCGTGATTTTATCGCCATGCTGGAAAGTCACGGGATAACATATTATGAAAAGGAGAAAGGACAGCTATTCTGCCGCAGCACGTCAGCGGAGATTGTCAGGATGCTCCATAAGGAATGCAATAAGGCCGGCATAGAAATATCCTTGAATTGCAGAATAGGCAGTATAAGAACGAAAGCAGGTCTTTTTATCGTCGCGACCAATTTTGGCAGTGTAGAAGCGCGGGCACTCGTAATCGCAACTGGCGGCTTATCCTATCCTGAACTTGGGGCAACGGACCTGGGATTCCGCATTGCTGCGAGATTTGGCCTGAAGATCACCCGGTTGAAACCGGCTTTGGTCCCTATCCTATTCAAGAGGCACGATCTTCAAAAATTCAGAGAATTAAGCGGCGTTTCCTTTGATGCTGCGGTTGCCTGCGGAGGAAGACAGTTCCGGGGAAAAGTTCTCTTTACCCACAGTGGTCTCAGTGGTCCTGCAATTCTTCAGGCCTCTTTGTACTGGGATCGAGGGGACGAAATCACAATCGATTTGATGCCTGACAGGGATGCTTATGAACTTTTATCATCAAAGCGCACGAGCAGAATAGAGTTGAGCAACCTTCTCTCAGAATTTCTCCCGAGAAGATTCAGCCACCTATGGTGCGCATTACATACACCGTCAAGGCCCTTATGCCGATATACGGAAAAGGAGCTTAAGGATATAGCGCAACAGTTACATCAATGGACCATACGTCCTGAAGATACCGAGGGTTATAGAAAAGCAGAGGTTACCGCCGGTGGAATTGATACCGATGAACTGTCATCCCAAACCATGGAGGCAAAGAGGATGCCAGGCCTCTATTTTATCGGTGAGGTCGTCGACGTCGCAGGACAGCTCGGAGGATATAACCTTCAATGGGCATGGTCCTCGGGTTTTATTGCTGGCCAATATGTCTGATATAAGAACAATCATACTTGCATCAGGATCTCCCAGGAGGAGGGAAATACTCGCAAAAACCGGTTTGAAATTCAAGGTTGATATGAGTAATTACCAGGAGAAATTGGAACCCGGACTAAAGCCTCACGATATCGCCAGATTACTCTCAAGCGAAAAGGCGAGGCACGTTGCTCACAGGTATAGAAATGTTCTCGTTATAGCAGCTGACACTATTGTAGTATTCAAGGGTAGTCTTTTCGGTAAGCCCCAAAACAAAGAACAGGCAAAGGAGATGTTGAAGACCCTGAGCGGGAAAGCCCATTCAGTCATCACGGGGTTTACGATAATAGATACAGCAACTAAAAAAGAATTAACCACATCGGTTGAGTCAAAGGTCTTTTTCAAGCGGTTGAGTCCGAATGAGATAGCGGCATATATCAGATCAGGTGAGCCTCTTGACAAGGCCGGTGCCTATGCAGTTCAGGGGCTTGGTGCCGTGCTCATCAAAAGGATAGAGGGAGATTTCTTTAATGTGATGGGACTTCCCTTGCACTCTCTGACTGAGAGCCTGAAGAAGTTCGGTATAAAGGTATTAAACCATTAGTCAGGCAGTGCTTAACTTTTTTCTCTACCATTCTTTGAGTTCACCTTCGACTGAACTGCCTAAAAACACCACTATCAGTTCTTATTGATTGAGCAGTGCATGCCGGTCTTTTTGCAGCCGGTATCATAACCGCATACGACGTGAGTGTCCGCTATTGTTACCAGCACTGAGGTTCTGCATATGGCGGCATTCGCTGACTAAGGTATCAGCATTGCCTTAAGACAGAAATATGCAAGACAAAGGTCGGAGTAATTTGCCAATACGAGTGGCAATTATCATTAACCCGAAAACTGCATTTACTATAAGCATACCGATAGAATAAAGTGGGCTGCAGCAATGCTTTGTTTTTTTCTATCCCGGAATTAGCAAAGGCACTAAAACTTGGTATCCTTCTTTTCCACGGCTATAATATCACAAGAGCCATTTGCCCAGCCGTAAGAAAAGCTCAGATCAGTGCGGTCAATCCAACCGGCGAATTCCTTCGCACCTAATGCACCAATTTGCATACGTTCCGGTGTGAATACTACCTCTATGTCTTTTGTATAAGGATAACCATCCAATGTCACCCCTTTTTCGGTCCCCTTAGAAATCTCCTTATCAATCTCAAATGTATATTTCCATATAATACCCTCCCCCACTCCTTGGCATTTGAATTGTAAGGTTTCAGCAACACATTCAGCTGGAACAAAAGCGAGAAGAAAAAGCATTATTACGACTATGGTCCTACTCATAATTTATTTCTCCTTTCTGTTCCCTTACCCAATGCCTTATTCAGGCTTATTTATAAACATACACGGAGATTCCCGTTAATGCCGTGATACATATCACTCATCACGCGTTATTATGGGAGAATAGTTGAGTGATTGCTCGAACTGCGACGTAACTATCTGCAACTCCGCAAATGTGTGGCATTGAAACAGTTGTGTATTTCGTCAAAAAGGGGGGAAAGGGATGCCCGGGACACAACCGAACTTTC
>Ga0316630_10000428_pt1 | contig 13103 bp, 12 predicted proteins | sample OWC_May_M1_C1_D6_FD_207658 | JGI IMG/M metagenome (GOLD analysis project Ga0316630, IMG submission 207658) | Wetland soil microbial communities from Old Woman Creek delta, Ohio, United States - OWC_May_M1_C1_D6_A | ecosystem: Environmental > Terrestrial > Soil > Wetlands | place: USA: Ohio...
GAGAGCGAGAGTGAGGAAAAAGAGTGAGTTCGCTCGCTCTCGCTCCCTAAAGTAATACCAGAAAAAGTGTGAGTGTGAGAGTGAGTGCGAGAAAAAAGAGCGATCGTGTTCGCTCTCGCTCTCACTCTCGCTCTTTTTTGAGTGGGCCCAGCATATCTGATGAGAACTGGTCAGATGTATATTGGGAATTGTTTATATCGCTCTGATTTATAAGAGGTGACTCAGATTTATTTGACTTCGGATTTTTGGTGATGTAACTTTAGGTTTCATAACTTGACATACATAATCATATGTCAGACGAAAAAGATGACAATATGGGAAATGAAATGAATCGTCGAAATTTTATGAAGGCGATGGCAGCTGCAGGAGCTGTTTTCTTCATGGATGGTGTTTTTCATGAGGGCGCTACAGCCATGGAGGGATTAAAGATAGAGGAAGCAGAAAAATTAGTTATCACGGTTATTACTGATAATTACACGGATGCCCTAAGACCTCATTATAAAATTGCCAGACGACATGAGGGCACTAAATCTCCAATGGATATAATACTACACGCCGAACATGGACTGGCTTATCATGTTGAGACTGTAGTGAATGCCGAATCTCATTCTTTCCTTTTTGATTTTGGAACCGATTTTCAAGGAATCAAAAGGAATATCGAGTTATTAAAGATTGATTTAAAAAGGATTGAGGCACTGATTTTAAGTCATGATCACTTTGACCACCAGGCGGCAATGATCGAGTTACTGAAAGATAAAAAAGGGGACATCCTTAAAGATATTCCCTTTTATATTGGAGAACAATTTTTTGCGGGAAGCCATATGAGAACATCCAGTAATAATGTTGTGAGTCTTCTGGCGTTAAAAATAGAAGATATTGAGGAACTTGATCTGGTAAAAATTATTGAGATAAAACTTCCCACGCAGATTGTACCAGGCGCATATCTGATAGGGAAAATTGACCAGGTTACGGATTATGAGAAAATACCACCTGTATTTTTAACCAAAAGAGGAGATCAGCTAGTACAAGATGATTTTATTGGTGAACAGGCGATTGTATTGAATGCAAAAGGTAAAGGATTAGTTGTGCTTTCGGCGTGTGCCCATCGGGGAATTGTGAATACTATAAGACAAGCTCAAAAGATAACTGGGATTGAGAAAGTCCATGCTGTTCTTGGTGGGTTTCATTTAACTGGAGCTAAACCAGAATTAATCCAAAGAACGATCTCAGATATCAAAGCCATTAATCCAGATTATATTGTTCCATTTCATTGCACAGGATTTGAGGCGATTACAGCCTTTGCACGCGAAATGCCAGATCAGTTTATTCTAAACACTTCAGGCACCCGATACATAATAACTTAAAGGGAGAGAATTGTATTCACCAATTGGATTTTAAAATCCCTCCTTCTTTGACCACTTCAAAAGAAGGTCTGAGAACACATAACATACGTTTGGAAACAAGAAGGATTAGACGAAAAGAATGAGGAGAAACACATTATTCTCACTAAAAATCGGTAATGTCCGTTTTAGTCATCCAAAATTCCTCTGATTTATCTCGCACTTGTTATAAACCATTAACAAACATTGATAAAAGTATAGTTTCTGAAAAATTCATCTAGAATTTATTCTCTCGGTTTTATGAAGATTACTAATTCATTAGATTTGAGTTGAAATCTGAATTTAATAAATATGAAAACTTACCACATCTTTTTGATCCTGATTATTAATTTTTTTACCCTCTGCGGTCAGGATGCCAAGACTCAAGATTTTTCATCAGGACCAGCTAACGGAACACTCATTATCATCGGCGGAGGTGACATAAGTGAATCACTGAATAAAAAGATAATGGAAATAAGCGGAGGGCTTCAAATTCCGATCGTGATTATACCCACAGCTGACGGAAGGGAAAACTATGATCAAAATTTTGGTGAAGCAGGGATGCTCCGAAAAATGGGTGCAACCAATGTCACGGTTCTTCATACGAGTGACAGGAATATAGCAAATACCGAAGAATTTGTGAAACCGCTTATAAATGCTAAACTGGTTTGGTTCAGTGGAGGGCGTCAATGGAGACTTGTTGACGCATATAAGAATACACTGACTGAAAAGATGTTATGGAAAGTTCTTGAAAACGGAGGCACAATTGGAGGATCATCGGCTGGCGCTACCATCCAGGGCAGTTTTCTGGTAAGGGGAGATACTAAGAATAATCAGGTTATGATGGGTGATCATCAGGAAGGATTTGGATTTTTGAAGAATGTAGCAATTGATCAGCACGTACTTGCCAGAAACCGACATTTTGATATGTTTGAAATACTAAGGAATCGACCTGAATTACTCGGAATTGGCATCGATGAGTCAACAGCAATAATAGTAAAGGGAGATATTTTTGAGGTTGTGGGGAAAAGTTATGTTGTTGTTTATGATGGGAAATTCTGGTCGAGGGAGGGCTCAGAGTTAAAGAAATTACCCGAGAAAGAGCAGATATTCTATTTCCTGCGGGAAGGCGATAGATATAATCTTATGGAAAGGCATATAATAAACTAAAAATTGATCTGGGCAGTTCTCGGTACCACTTGCTTTTCCACAAAACCGCCTGTAACCTTACAGGAAGTTCAAGATCCGTCCTTCTTTGACCACTTTAAAAGAAGGTCTGAAAACACTTAACATACATGAGTAAACAATTTCTGATCCAAGAAATCCGTCCTTCTTTGACCACTTCAAAAGAAGGTCAGAGAAGACTTAACATACATTTGGAAACAACAAGGATCTAACTCCAGCCTTTAATGGTCAATTTGATAGAACTGATATAATCAATAAGTCTCCTTTTACAATAACTCACTGATTAAATATATTTACCTTTAATCTACAGTTTCATTCAACCTCAGGAAATGCGCAGCATTGTTATAAAAAATGTCACGCTTTTCTTCTTTAGTAAGAAACTTAGCTGATTCAATTCCATCGATGGCCATACCAATAGCTTCAGGCCAAACCATCTGGTCGGATCCGAACATTAGTCTTTTTCCAAAACCTGCTCTAATCAAATCTTTGAGATATTCATGGAATTCTTCCCGTGGGATGATCCAGCTAATAGTTGCAAGATCAGCATACACTTGCGGATAGACAGACATAATTGCCTTTGTTTCTTCTACGTAAGGCCAACCCCCGTGCATTATATAGAGTCGTAGCTTTGGATGTTTGACTAACACTTCTTCCAGAAGAATGGGATCGCCATATGTTACACGGAATTTAGGACAGCTTGTGTAGGGTGTTCCAGCAGGACCCAGACCCGTGTGAACTCCAACAGGGATGTCCAATTCTTCAGCGAGTGTTAGATATGGGGCAAACAGCGAATCATTCAGAGAAAGTCCAACATGTTGGGCTACTAGTTCACCTAACATACCAAGTCGTCCTGATATAAATTGTTGACGCAGTTGTTCCACATCTGGTAACGTTGTTAATTCATCGAAATATACTCCTCCAACAATGCGTTCTGGTGCTTCAGCCTTCCAACGATACAAAACCTCTAAGGGTCCGCTCGTCATCGCTAAGGTGATATTGTAACGGCGCATCTCTGACAATGTTGCCAGCATAAGTTCTTCATCACTTTTAATCCCAGAAGACTTCCCCATAATTGGATTGGGGATGTTTGCTTCACCCATGTAATCAACAGGGTACGAATGCATGTGCATGTCAATAATAGGAAGGTTCTTATTTGAAGTGTTTTGACACGACGCTAAACACAGGATTCCCAAAAATCCAGAGACAATAAATTGTAGTATTATAATTTTCCTTTTTTCTGTCAAGAAGTGTTTGTCAGCTTGCACGTTAGTTGATTGGTCCATTTTTAAGAATCTATTAATAAAGGTATTTTTTGTCACTGAAGACTAAGCAGTTTTTTGATTATCACTATATATCCGTCTTACCAAAGTTACAACTTGTTGTATCAGTATTCAAGTAGAAATTAGCAAATGGTGTACTTATGGCCAATTTTTAGGGAAGGATCATGAATTCTTGGAGCTAAAACTCTTAAAATCTTGTTTTGAGGAGAATATTTATAATTACTTTTTTTTTAGCGTCAGGAGTCACCCTAATCACCTATAAATATGTGAAAAACATTCAAATCCTGGGACAAATAAAAATACTTACAATTTGAGGTTGTAAGTGCTTGTTTTCTTCAAAATCCGTCCTTCTTTGACCACTTCAGAAGAAGGTCTGAAAACATTTAAGATACAAAAGGAGACAACAAGCATTCAGCTCCTTTCATTAGTGGTATTCTCACTCTGACCAATTGTATTCAAGGCTTGGGGTTTCTTACTCCATGATTTATAAAGAGGTGACTCAGATTTATTTGACTTAGGTTTTTTGTTGGTGTAACTTGCATAAAATATCTGGTTTACAGTTTTTTAGTTCTATTATAGTCACTAAAACCATATCAAATGAAAACAAGACTTTTTTTTCTGGTTTTGCTATTTATCTGTTTTTCCTGTGGGACAAACAATAAGCCTTTATCCGAAGTTCAGAAGGAGAAAATAAAAGGAGAAGTAAAAGAAGTTGTAAATACTATTATTAAAGGTTTGAAAGAAGTGAATTTTGAAGTATTCATCGAACCATGGCTTGATTCACCTGATTTTGTTTTTATTTCAAATGGTGGAGGGATTTACAATTATAAATTTTTAATGGACAAGATTAAACCTGTTTGGAACGAACTTCTAAATCATGAGTTAACTTTAATAGATGAAAAATATGCAATTCTCGATAATTCCACTGTTTTATGTACAATGAACTGTAAGGATTTAGTTGATTACAAGGATGGTCATTCTGTTATTGCTGACCCAATGGCATTACTGTTCATATTTAAGAAAATTAATGACGAGTGGAAAGTGATCTATGGTGTTCATACATTTAGTCCAAAAAGTGTCAACAAAAGTGAGGATTCGCAATTAGATTAAAAATAGTCGGCAGTCAATTGGCTGACATTTTCAAATTTAAGTGACTTTGGGTTTATATGGGTGTAACTTGCATCAATACTATTGATTTACAGATATTTTAGTTATATGCATTCACAGAAATTCATTCAAATGAAAAAGTGGTGTTTAACATTCGCAATTGCTGTATTCCTTTTATTCTTTGTGAGTGGGATACAGGCGCAAACCACGCAAACAAAACTCAATCAGGTTGAATTATACAGGCAGTTGACAGGCACCTGGAAGTACGACTATAACACTGATACAATTTTGTTTTGGGAAATAAAATCTTTTGGAGGAGGATTTGAGGTTCGCGTCAGAGCCGAACTAAAAGACAGGACAATATTTTATGAAGCGAAGTCCTTTATCGGTTATGATAATAAAAACGACAGACTTATCGAATCCCAGGTTAAAAGTAACAGCCCAAACATTTTTCTTTATATAGTATGGTTCACATCCTCAAATAGATTCATTGAGATTTTACTGGAAAATATTTCCAGTCCTGAAAAATCAACTGAAAAATGGGCTTTTGAATTAAAATCCCCCGATTTGATTGAAACGAATTATATGAAAAGTGACAAAATTATTGCAGTAAGTATTTGGAACCGTTTGAAAGAGTGATTTATAAAAAAATCAAGTCAAATGAAAGTACTCTCTTTAGCCATAATAATTGCTTTATCCCTATTTTTCTGTACAGGGGGAGTACAGGCGCAATCCACCCAGACAAAACTCGATCAGGTAGAGTTATATAAGCAATTTATTGGCGTATGGAAATGTGATTATGCCAAGGACACAACCTTTTTTTGGGAAACCAAATCATTCGGCGGAGGTTTTGAGGTTAATATGAAATGGGAATCAAAAGGGGAAATAGTATTCGAAGTAAAGTCAGTTGTCGGTTATGACAAAAAGAATGATATGCTTATTGAAGCGATGATTATGAATTATAGTTCAAATATTGATTTATGGTCAATACGGTTCTCATCACCTAATAAACATGAAGAAATTTTGTTAAAAGATATTTCCCATCCTGAAAAAGCCAGTGAAAAAGACATCGTTGAATTTTTATCCCCTGACATGTTTATAGACACATATCTGACAAATAACAAAGTTGTTAAAATTGATACTTTAAGACGGGTAAAATAACAGTTTTTAATCCAGAGAGACACTTAACATGAGATCCACAATGAATTTAAAAGTATTGCGTCTTCAATTATTTTATGGACTGACAGTATTATGCATTATCGCCACAATCAGATGCCAGAGCTCCGCTGAAGTTCAACGCACTGAGACTGAAAAAACAAACCTTGCTACGAGAGTCGAGCATTTTTATTTGGTGTCCAATCAATCACAGAGGCTCTTTATCTTCTTCAGAGATAATTTCCAGCTGCCCGAAGTTTGGCCTTTTTATCAGCATGAAACATTTGCAAGTGGCGGCCTATCACTCGGTAATGTGGTGCTGGAATTTGTTTCGTTACCAAAAGAAGATCCAAATCCATGGAAGACAGAGTTCCGAGGAGTAGCACTTGAGCCCACAATGGATGCTATTGCGACTTCAGCAGAGCTCTCCGAAAGAAATTTATCTCATACTGAGATACAGTCATACAAATCTCTGGTTCCTGGCTCCCAGGTTGTGGCCGAATGGTCTAGCATAGGCCTCTCAAATTTACCGCCAGAAAATGCAGACATATTTTTCTGTGATTACAATGACCGTGAGAGAGTTGAAAAAGGACGAAAGGAGGCTCGTAGTGAGCTTGCCAGACAAGGTGGAGGGGCATTGGGGATCATCGATGCTGCTGAGATTATCGTCGGCGTCAAGAACATTAAGGAAGCACGACGAAAATGGAGTGCTCTGCTGTCGCCATCACCACGGATTTCAAACGATGCCTTCCTTTTCAACACTGGCCCTGCAATACGCCTTGTCCAGACAAAATCTCCAGGTATTAAGGGTATTATTTTAAGGGTAAATTCCCTGGATTATGCTGTGAGGTTCCTCGACGAACACGGATGGCTGTCAAAGGATAAGAACGGTCAGATAAACATCTCTCCTGATGTAATAGGAGGATTGTCAATAAAACTTGTTGAAGTATCCGTGGGAGACAAGGAGACTTTGCATGAAAAGAGTAATGAATTCTTAGCTGATCGTTGATAGATTTGACTAAGCCTTTATGTTGATTTAACTTGCATTAAAAATACCTCCAGACCATGAAAGATGATGCTTTAAACAAGAATGACAGAAGGGAGTTTTTGAGGAAGACCTTCTCTTCGTGTGCTTTTTGCTGTTTTGCTGCCCCCATTGCATTTGGTTCTGATAGAATTAATCCAATAACATCCGACCAGAAACATAAGTTTGAATCAGATTCTGGAATGACTATGCAGCAGGTATTCAACTTTGCATTCAAAGAAAATTATATCCCTGCAATGAAGAACCTGATGAAGCAGATTGGGTGTGAAGATTTTCTTGAAATGCTGAAGAAATCTTCGGAGATGCAATATGAAAACGATGAGAATGCTTATTTTAAAAATAAGGAACGGACACTTAAAACCTGGTCAGATTTTTCTAAGAAATTAATGAAAGACTGGGATAACAGTCTTACGGGTGAAATTCTTACTGATACAGACAATGTATTGGAGATAAAATATACAGAGTGCCTGTATGCAAAGACATTCAGGGAAGCAGATGCTGCAGATATCGGATATGCAGCATTATGCTATGGGGATTATCCATGGACAAAACAATTCAACCCCAATCTGAAACTTATAAGAGAAAAAACACTGATGCAAGGTGATGATTACTGCCATTTTAAGTGGGTAATGGAAACTTAAATGGAGTGATGACTTCGTGATATGATGAGTGTAACTTACATTAATATTCTTGAATCACAGATTATTTAGTTATATACATTCACAGAAATTCATTCAAATGGAAAAGTGGTGTTTAACATTCGCAATTACTGTATTCCTTGTACTTTGTGTGAGTGATGCAATGGCACAAACCACTCAGCCAAAACTCAATCAGGTTGAGTTATACAGGCAGTTAACAGGCACCTGGAAGTATGACTATAACACTGACACAATTTTGTTCTGGGAAATAAAATCTTTTGGAGAAGGATTTGATGCTCTCGTAAGAGCCGAACTTAAAGACAAGAAAGTATTTTATGAAGCGAGGTCCATTGTCGGTTATGATAATAAAAATGACAGACTAATCGAATCCCAGATTAAAAGTAATAGTCCAAACATGTTTCTTTATTCATTGTGGTTTACATCAGCGAATAGATTTACAGAGATTTTAATGGAAGATATTTCCAGTCCTGAGAAGTCAACTGAAGAATGGGTTTTTGAATTAAAGTCTCCCGATTTGATTGTAACGAATTATATGAAAAATGATAAAATTGTCTCAGTAAGTACTTGGAATCGTTTGAAATAGTGATTTAGCCATGAAAGAGAAGAGTTTCTTATCAACAATATTTATTTGCCTGGTTTTAAGCTGCATCAGTTTAAATGCTCAAAAGATTGACAACATACCATCGGTATGTCTGAATCATGTATATATTTATCTTGACACCGTCACCTATAATAATCTGTTCAATTCATCTTTTCTTTGCGATACCGTCGGTAACTGCGGTGCCCATGCAGTAAAAACCACTGATCAGGAATATTCAGGAAAGTACCTTCTTGGAGATGAAGGGTATCTTGAGTTTTTCCCCACAGACGAAAATGATTCAATTCCTTCGGGTGCTATTGGTTTAGGTTTTATTATATTTCGTTCAGGTGATATATGGAAAATACTGAACGAATGGCAGAAACATACTACTCAGACCATCTGGATTGATACAACATTTGTTGATAGTAATGGTATAAAAGAGAGTATTTATTATTCAATCGGAATAATTCCCAAAGATACCACCGAGGACATGCCAGTCTGGGTTTGGCTTATGGAATATACACCTGAACATATGAAAAAAGCTGGATTCAGCGATTCCGATCTTAAAGAAGAGATAACCTGGGGTACCTATTACAGGCAGCTTCATAAAAGTAATCCCTTTATGAAACTTCTGAAAGGAATCACCTCTGTCAAAATATCAGTTGGCAGTGATAGAATAGACTTTTTGCAGGAAATCATGGAGGGTTTTGGGCTTAAGAAGACAGGTTCAACTTTCTCAAACAAACATGTGAACATAACCTGTGATATCAAGCCAGATCCAGTTTGGAAGATTCAGACGGTTACCTTCGAACTAAAACAATATATTCCTTACCGAAAGCTGATAATAAGTGACAATCTTCTCCTTGAACTGGAAGGAAAATATGCTGTGTTTACTTTTAAATAACCATTTCTATCCTATTTTTACCCAACCCTGGCACAACAAAAAAAGGCACCCATAATTGGTCTTGTCAGTGTCTGATTTTCTCAGAATCCGTCCTTCTCTGACCACTTCAAAAGAAGGTCTGAGAACACTTAACATATCAGAAAACAACATCAAACAATTTCAGATGATGCTCTTGTCGGGGGTGGAATATTGCCACCTCATTTTTTCGGTCAAGAAAATCCGTCCTTCTTTGACCACTTCAAAAGACGGTCTGAAAACACTTAACATATATAACAAAACAACAAGGATTTAACTCCCACTGTTGGTGGGGAATGTGATACGCCTATATCAAAGTCAGATTTATAATTAAATATTTGATATTGAGTATATACTGTAGTAATTTTGATATAAAATACATTAGAATTTGTTGACAGTGAATTTTATACACTTTGCTATTGTGAAAATCTGGAGATCGCTATGAAAAAGAATTTTGAATTGATAATTCTTCTTTCACTGCTGGTTTCTTGTTCAGGAGGTCGGCCTGAGTCGAACAAGGAACAAAAAGTACTTATCTTCACTCACACTGCAATCATAAATACTGCAAGCGGTGGTTATCAGTCCGACATGACTGTGGTTATCACGGGAGGGCGCATCACAGATATTAAAAAGTCAGGGGAAAGTCGTTCTCCTAAAGGCGCTCAGGTGATTGACGCCACTGGCAAATTCCTGATCCCAGGTCTCTGGGACATGCATGCACATTGGTGGGATGCTGATTACCTTCCGATTTTCATAGCTAATGGAGTTACGGGTCTTCGTATTATGTGGGGTAGCCCGATGCATTTTAAGTGGAGAGAAGAGATTTTCAACGGTACAAGACTGGGACCACGATTGTTTATCGGCAGCCCTATCATTGACGGACCTCACCCTCTATGGCCTGGTACTATCAGTGTCAGCAATGAAAATGATGCACGGGAAGTTGTAAGAAAATTTAAAACAATGGGTTATGATTTCATCAAGACCTATGACCTTCTTCCCCGCGATGTGTACTTTGCGATTGCCGATGAATCAAAAAAGTTGGACATCACATTTGCAGGACATATACCTTCATCGGTTAGTGCGACTGAAGCTTCTGAAGCAGGGCAAATATCTTTTGAACATCTCGCCAGTGGATCGCTCGGAATATTGTTGGGTTGCACGGGGAAAGAGGCAGATTTACTAAAAGAAAGAGAAGAAGCCTTTAAAGGAGTTTACAATCAGTCTCAGACACATTCACAATTAGGAGCATATAGAAATTACGCTAATAAAGTACTGGAGACCTATAACGATGAAAAGGCTTCATCCTTATTCACTCTGTTCGCCAGAAATAATACCTGGCAATGTCCTACATTGACATGTCTGAGAAGTTACAGGTATCTGAATGATACTGACTTTACCAATGATGTAAGACTGAAGTACATGCCAAGAGCTGAAAAAGAATCCTGGGAACTGAAGAACAATCCGCGGGAAGCAAGCTATTCATTAGAAGACTGGGTTGTTGAAAGAAAAGTGTATAATCAAGAACTCGAACTTGTTGGAGCCATGGAGAAGGTTGGTGTGAAATTCATTGCTGGGACAGATGTAGCGAGTCCCTTTTGTTTCCCTGGTTTCAGCCTGCACGATGAGCTGAGTCTGTTTGTTCAGGCTGGATTAACTCCAATGGAAGCACTTCAAACTGCTACATACAATGCAGCAGAGTTCATGGGTCATCTCGATTCGCTTGGAACGGTGGAGGTTGGCAAAATCGCAGACCTTGTTTTACTGGATGCAAATCCTCTTGAGGATATCAATAATACAAGAAAAATATCTGCCGTTGTGGTTGGTGGCAAATATTATCCAGGGACATCACTTGATGAAATGCTTAAAAGAATCGAAACTCTGGCTGGACAGAAGTCGATTGCCGAAACTTTGCTCCAAACCATAAATAAAAAAGACCTCCAGTCTGCCATAAAACAATATCATGAGTTGAAGACAACCCAGTTTGACTATTATGATTTCAGGGAGAGCGAACTGAATACTCTGGGATATCAGTTTCTGAGGATGAATAAAATAATGGAGGCTATCGAAATCTTCAAACTAAATGTTGAAGCTTATCCTCAATCTTCCAATGTCTATGACAGTCTGGGAGAAGCTTATATGGTCAAGGGCGACAGACAGCAGGCAATCATGAATTATAAGGAATCACTTGAATTGGATCCAAATAATTCAAACGCTGTAGAGATGCTGAAAAAGTTAGGTGAGGAATAGGGAGAGACTTAAAAGGATATTCGCAATGAATTTAAAATTATGGCGTCTTCAATTATTTTATGGACTGGTAGTATTTTGCATTATCGCCACAATCAGATGCCAGAGCTCCGCTAAAGTCCAGCACACTGAGACTGAGAAAACATGCCTTGCTACGAGAGTAGACCATTTTTATGTGGAATCCGACCAGGCCCGTCTGCTCTTCACTTTTTTCAAAGATACCCTACACTTGCCTGAGAGTTGGCCTTTCCGCGATGCGGGGACACACACAAGCGGCGGCCTCTGGCTAGGCAACACTGTAATAGAGTTTGTTAAGTTCCCCCATAACAGCGACACAGCTACCAGGACGGGCTTTCGGGGGATCGCTTTCGAGTCTGCCGAGGGAGCCGACGAGACGGCGTCAGCGCTGACAAAGAGAAATATTTCCCATTACGAGGTTGAGAACTTTATGGGTAAAGGCGCCGACGGACAGATGCGGGTCAATCGATCTTTGCTGGATTTGAAGGATTTCCCGCCAGCCGAATCGGATATATTCTTCGTAGACTATAAATTCAGGAAGGCTGTGGCTGCCAGACATGAAGCAATAAACGATGAACTGGAGTCAGATAAAGGTGGACCATTGGGGATCATAGAGGTTGCTGAGATCATCGTCGGTGTCAGGGACATTAAGGAAGCACGACGAAAATGGTGTGCTCTGCTGTCACCTTCACCACTGATCTCAAACGATGCTTTCTTTTTCGACACTGGTCCCGCAATACGCCTTGTCCAGACAAAATCTCCAGGTATTAAGGGCATTATTCTAAGGGTAAATTCCCTGGATTATGCAGTGAAGTTCCTCGATGAACACGGATGGCTGTCAAAGAATAAGAACGGTGAGATAACCCTATCCCCTGATATAATAGAAGGATTGTCAATAAAACTAGTTGAAGCATTATTGGGAGACATGCAGAACAATCCTTTGCTTGGTTCAGGCAGAGGTGTGGATCATTTGGGATTAGGAGTAAGGGATATTAAGGAAACCTGCCGTGATTATGAACAGACACTTGGTTTCAAATGCATAAAAAATCCGACAGGCAATTATTCAGGTTCACTTCGCAGCCTTATTATTTTCAAGGATGAAATCCTGCTTGAGCTTCTCTCTCCTCCGAAAACCGATTCAGTAATGAACAGTGAATACCTTAGCTATATGAGGGATTTTTTAAGTAAACACGAAGGTGCAATGTCGCTGGCGCTTGAGACATCTTCGTCAAAAGATGCTGCTGAATATCTCAGGGGAAAGGACTTTGAGTGGAAAATCCGGTCAAACTGAGCATCTGATTCCGGAGTAAAGTGAGCATGACCAGCTAATTAACAAGAGGATAGATCTTATAACGAGGAAAGGAGGGCCGAACGGGAGCGCGAAACCAATATAGAAAACCATTTCAACAGGGATAATTGCAAAAGATAAGATGGCAGCACCTTTATCGCCACTCCATAATCCCCAACCTGCAATACATTCCAGGGCGCACACAAAAAGAAATCCGATAAGTAAGGGTATGGTTGTATGGACG
>Ga0316630_10000429_pt1 | contig 13099 bp, 7 predicted proteins | sample OWC_May_M1_C1_D6_FD_207658 | JGI IMG/M metagenome (GOLD analysis project Ga0316630, IMG submission 207658) | Wetland soil microbial communities from Old Woman Creek delta, Ohio, United States - OWC_May_M1_C1_D6_A | ecosystem: Environmental > Terrestrial > Soil > Wetlands | place: USA: Ohio...
CCCGAGCATCAGCTGCGCTTCGCGCCTGAACCGCCGCCGGATCTCGGGGTCGCCCATCAAGTTCGCGTGCAGCGCCTTGATCGCGACGAGCCGGTCCTTCTGCAGATCGGTGCCGCGATAGACGACGCCCATCCCGCCCTCTCCGATCACGCCTTGGATCAGGTAGCGGTCCGCGATCCGCGTGCCGGTCTGGAGCAGGCGCGGCGGCAGGCGCTGCTGGTTCGGATCCGTGCGCGTGCCCTCGACCGGCGCACCGAGCGCGCGGCCGCAGCCCGGGCAGAACCGTGCCCGCGGAGGCAGTCCCTCTCCGCAGTCAACGCATTTCGCGTGGTCCGCGTCGGCCATCGCCCGACATTATCAGGCAACCGCATGCAGTCGCGCGTGTCACCCGCGCATGCGAAGCGCTCCGCTGCTCCTTGTCCTCGCGACGTCTTGCGTCTCGCAGGTCCACGCCGTCGGCGGGACGCCGGGCGGACCCGCGCTCGAGTGCGCGCCCGGCGACGGGTTGTGTACGAAGCTCGTGGACGCCCTCGAGGTGCATCGCCGCAACATCGGCGGCTGGTGCGGGACGCCGAGCATCGCCGCGTACATGTTGCTCGTCGATGCGGGACCCGACGCGATCCCGTACCTCGCGCGCGCGTTCGACGATCGCGATACGGAGGTCGCCGAGCTCGCGATGCGCGCGACCGTCGAGCTCGGCGACGTCGGGCCCGTCGTCCAGTGGTGTCGCGGCGTGCACGACCTCGTGCGCATCGACATGTGTCGCCGCGCGCTACCGCGAACGGCGCTATTGTAGGGCGTGGCCTCGCCGCCGGACGACGACGCGCGGTTCGACCGACCGACGGTGCGGGAGTCGCCGTCGGCGGGATCTCGGCCGTCACGCAACGTGGTCGCGTCGCCGTTCGATCCGCCGTCGTCACGCGAGCGCTTCGAGGAAGGTGCCGAGCTCGGCCGCGGCGGTATGGGCCGCGTGTTCGAGGCGCGCGATGTCGTGCTCGACCGCGCGGTCGCGATCAAGCAGTCGCTGACCGACGACGCGGAGATGCTCGTGCGGTTCGAGCGCGAGGCGCTGATCACCGCGCAGCTGCAGCATCCGGGCATCGTGCCCGTGCTCGACGCGGGCCGCGACGCGCACGGCCGGCCGTACTACGTGATGCGCAAGATCGAAGGGCGCCCGCTCGCGACCGTCGTGTCCGAGGCGCGGACGGTCGGCGCGCGCCTCGCGCTGCTGCCGAACATGCTCGCCGCCGTCGACGCGGTCGCGTACGCGCACGCGCGCGGCGTGATCCACCGCGATCTCAAGCCGTGGAACATCCTGCTCGGTCCGTTCGGCGAGACGTTCGTGATCGACTGGGGCCTCGCGCGCGATCTCGCCGCCGACGACACCGACGGCGGATCGACGAGCAGCGGCGACGACGGGCTCACGCGCGTCGGCAGCGCGCTCGGCACCCCCGGCTTCATGGCACCGGAGCAGGCGCGCGGCGAACCGCTCGATCGGCGCGCCGACGTCTACGCGCTCGGCGCGACGCTCGTGCACCTGCTCGCCGGTGCGCAGCCATTCGCGGGCATCGAGCCGACCGTCGCGATCGAAGCGGCCGCGCGCGACGAAGCACCGCGCGTCGAGTTTCCCGACGAGGTCCCCGCCGAGCTGCGCGCGATCGCGATGAAGGCGATGACGCCCGGCCGCGACGCGCGCTACCGCGATGCCGGCGAGCTCGCGAGCGATCTGCGCCGCTTCCTCGCCGGCCAGCTCGTCGCGGCGCACGCGTACACCCGCCGCGAGCGGCTCGCGCGTTGGCTGCGCAAGCATCGCCTCGCCGTCGCGATCACGACCGTCGCGACGATCGCGCTCGCCGTGATCTCGACGGTCGCGATCCGCCGCGTCGTCGTCGCCCGCGATGCCGCACGCGCCGCGCAGGAACGCGCCGCCGAGCGCGCCGATGCGATGCTCGTCGAGCGCGCCTACTCGCTCGCGACGACCGATCCGGCGTACGCGCTCGCGCTGCTCAAGCAGCTGTCGCCGACCTCGAGCGCGTGGTCGCGCGCACAGACCGTCGCCGAGACCGCCGCCGCGGCTGGCGTCGGTTGGGGACACCAACTCGCGCGGGTGCAGGGCTGGGCGCGCGTCGACGCGTCCCCGAGCGGAGACGCCATCGCCGTCTCGAGCTTCGAGACGCTGTACCTCGGCGACCCGAGCCTGCAGACGCCGCCGCGCGTCGTGATGAACGGGCACGGCGTCCTTGCGCAGCTCGGCTGGCTCGACGACGACACGCTGATCGTCGGCACCGACAAGAACGGGATCCTTCGCGTCGGACGGGACGGCTCGGTGCGCTCGCTACAGACCAATGGTCAGCGCGTCACGCTGCTGACTCCGGTCGACGCGCGCCGCGTGTTCGCGCGCGTCGACGGTCGGCTGCGCGAGCTCGATCCGGCCGGCGGGCCGCCGCTCGCCGATCTCGGACCCGTCGACGCGGGCGAGCGCGTCGGCGGCGGTCTGGTCTATCAAGTCGGCGAGCAGCTCGTCGTGCACGTCGACGGCCGCGACCCGGTCGCGGTCCCGGGATACCGGCTCGACAACTTCCGAGTGACCGCGAACCTGGCGCTCGGTCGGCTCGCGCTGTTCGACGTCAACACCGTCATCGAGCTCGCCTTCGACGGTGCGGCCTGGAAAGAACGCGCGCGGTGGCTCGTCGGAGCCGACCACCTCGTCTATCGCGGCGCGACGTTGATCGCCGTCGAGTCCGTGGGCATTGCCTACCTGTGGCCGGGGCAGCCGCCGATGCGCGCCTCCATGCCGATCTCGCGCACCCGCGCGCTCGTCGCGGGCGCGGTCGCGGAAGCCAAGGACGGGGTGTTCATCGCCGGCGATCACGCCGTGTATGCACTCGTGACGGGACAGCCCGCCGCGATCGCGCCGTTCACCGATCCGTTGTTCGCGTTCGCGAAGGCTGGACCGTATCTGTTCGGCATCACGCGCACCGGCATGATGCGGTCGTGGGACCTCCGCAAGATCCTCCCGCAACGCATCGCGATCAAACAGGGCGCGCAGTGCGTGGCGGTCGACGCCGATCACGCGTGGTTCACCGCGAACGGGCTGCTGGTCCCGTTCGACTTCGCGACCGGCAAGGTCGGCGCACCGATCGGACACGACGACACCATCGAGAGCAGTTACATGTGCGCGGGCGGCGCGGAGCGCACGATCGTGCGGCTCGACGCGCGGCGCCGGATCGCCTTTCACGAACCCGCGGAGCTCGTGGTCGTCGATCGTGCGGGCAAGCTGACGCCGATCCCCGGGGACTTTGTCGACGCCATGTGCTCGCTGGATGCCCGGCACTTGGCGTTGGTGTCGACCACCGCCGTCGAGGTCCGCGACGCGATGCACCCCGATCGTCCCGGTCGGACGTGGTCGACGGCCAAGCCGATTCGCTTGTTCACGGTGACCCCGAACTGGCTCGCGATGCTCGACGACGCCGGTGAGCTCACGCGCGTCGAGCTCGCGACCGGAGACCAGACGCGGCTCTCGGTCGATGCCGACCTCGAGGCGTTCGCGATCGATCCGCGCGGTCGCATCGCGACCGTCAAGGGCGGCGCGATCGAGGTGTGGATCGACGGCAAGCGCCACGCCGTCGCGACCGGCCTCGACGTCTCGCTGATCAGCGCGCACGACATCGGCTTCATCGTCTCCACGCGCGATCGCGCGATCGTCACGATCGACGTCGCGAATCGCGTCTCCCGGTTCGACGTCGGCGAGGCCGTGCTGTCGCTCGCTCGAGACGCGCCGCGGGCCGCGATCATCGTCGATGGCAAGCTCGCGATGCTCGACCTGCGCGACGGCGACATCGTTCGGTTCCCGTGGGCCGCGACCTCGGCGGCGATCTCACCCGACGGTCGGATGCTGACCGCCGTCGTGTTCGGCAGCGAGAGTGCGGGCGCGGTCCGTACCCAGGTGCCTCGCGATCCGCGCGAGATCCTGCGCTGGCTCGACCGCACCACGAACGCGACGCTGGAGCCAGGCTCGACCGAGCTGACGTGGAAGTAGTGACTACTTCTTCGCGTCGGCCTTCGCCTTCGCTGCCTTCGCGAGGAGCTCTTCGGCGATGTTCGACGGCACTTCGGAGTACTTCGCGAACTCCATCGTGAACTCCGCCTTGCCCTGCGTCGCCGAGCGAAGCGGCGTGGAGAAGCCGAACATTTCGGCGAGCGGCACCTCCGCGTCGACGCGCGAGTTGCCGTCCTCTTCGGTCGAGCCGATGACGATGCCGCGGCGCTGCATGATCAACGACAGCATGTTGCCGGAGAACTCGGCCGGGCCTTCGATCGAGAGCTTCATGATCGGCTCGAGGATCTTCGGCTTCGCGCGCGGGAAGAAGTCGCGGAATGCACCGCGCGCGGCTTCCTGGAACGCGATGTCGCTCGAGTCGACGGCGTGCGACTGACCATCGTCGATCGTCACCTTGAGACCGACCACGGGGACGCCGAGGCGCGGGCTCTTCGCGATCATCGACTTGAAGCCCTTCTCGCACGACGGGATGAACTCGCGCGGAATCGATCCGCCCTTGATCGCGTCGTTGAACTCGAAGTCACCGTCGAACGGCTCCGCATAGCCGGCAACGCGGCCGTACTGACCCGAGCCACCGGTCTGCTTCTTGTGCGTGTAGTTGAACTCGGTGCGCGCGCCGATCGTCTCGCGATACGCGACCTGCGGCGGTGACGTCACGACCTCGGCCTTGTACTCGCGCTTCATGCGCTCGATGTAGACGTCGAGGTGGAGCTCGCCCATGCCGGCAACGATCGTCTCGTTCGACTCGGGATCGACCCAGCACTTGAACGTCGGATCCTCGCGCGTGAACCGGTTGAGCGCCTTGCTCATGTTGATCTCGGCGCCGGAGTCCTTCGGCTTGATCGCGACCGAGATGACCGGCGAGGGCACGAACATCGACGTCATCGCGTAGTTCACGCTGCCGTCGGTGAACGTGTCGCCGGAGTTGCAGTCGATGCCGAACAGCGCGCAGATGTCGCCCGCGCCGGCCTCGGTGATGTCTTCCTTGTCGTCGGAGTGCATCCGCACGAGGCGGCCGACCTTGACCTTCTTGCCGTTGCGCGAGTTGACGATGAAGTCGTCCTTCGCGACCCGGCCCTGATAGACGCGGACGTACGTCAGCTGACCGTAGCGACCGTCCTCGAGCTTGAACGCGAGCATCACGAGCGCCTTGCTCGGATCCGACGAGAGGATGACCGGTTCCTCTTCCTTGCTGAGGTTGAGCGCGACGTTCTCGACGTCACGCGGCTCCGGCAAGTACGAGCAGACGCCGTCGAGCAAGAGCTGCACGCCCTTGTTACCGAGCGCCGAGCCGAGCATGACGGGCGTGCACTTGAGCGCGATCGTCGACTCGCGGAGCGACTTGCGGATGATCTCCGGCGTCACCTTGTCCTCGAGCATCGCTTCGGTGAGCGTGTCGTTGACCATCGAGAGCTGGTCGAGCATCTCGTCGCGCGCGCTCTGCGCCTGCTCGGCCATGTCGGCCGGGATCGGGCCGCGCTCGATCGTCTCGCCGTTGTCGCCGTAGAACTTGTACGCGACCATCTCGATCAGATCGACGACGCCCTCGAGCTTGTCCTCGAGGCCGATCGGCAACTGGATCATGACGGGGTGGAGCTTGAGCTTGTCGCGCAGCTGATCGCGGACGCGGAACGGGTTCGCGCCGGTGCGGTCGAGCTTGTTGACGAACGCGATGCGCGGCACCTTGTAGCGGCGCATCTGGCGATCGACCGTGTACGACTGCGACTGGACGCCGGCGACGCCGCACAGCACCATGATCGCGCCGTCGAGGACGCGCAGCGAGCGCTCGACTTCGATCGTGAAGTCGACGTGGCCCGGGGTGTCGATGATGTTGATGTGGTGCTGCGCCTTGATCGGGCTGCCGGGGACGCCCATGACGCCCTTGGCCTTCTCGCCGGGCGGCCACTGGCAGAACGTCGCGGCGGATTGGATGGTGATGCCACGCTCGCGTTCGAGCTCCATCGAGTCCATCTTGGCGCCGACGCCGTCCTTACCCTTCACCTCGTGAATCGCGTGGATGCGGGCCGTGTAATAGAGGATTCGCTCCGTCAACGTGGTCTTGCCACTGTCGATGTGAGCCGAGATTCCGATGTTGCGGACTTTGGACAGGTCGGTGAGCACGGGGAACGTCTCCTGCAGACCCTCGCTTCGTGCGAGGGGAAAGACCCGATAAGGGCGCGAGATTGCTACCTTGCGACTTCGTTGATTGCAAGCCAAACCTGGCGCCGAAACACCCCGCGAGGCCTTTTGTCCCTAAGCACGCAATCTCTGAACAAAGTACTGCGTCTTGCTACCGTTGATCCAAGCGTCCGCGCGGCCTATGTCCGACCACCTCGATGACAACGCAGCCAGCGAATTTGTCTCGGGAGGGATGCCGCCCTCGGCGATCACGAAGGTCGAGGGGCACCTAGCCGGCTGCCGAGACTGCCGGCAGCTCGTGGCGGCCCTGGCGATGGACGCGTCGAACGACTCGAACGCCGCGACGGTCCCCCACGAGAAGCTCTCACCCTCCCAGGTCGCCCAGCGTCCGACCCGCAAGCTCACGGTGGGCGATCGCGTCGGTCGGTACCTGGTCCTGTCGGCGCTCGGGGCCGGTGGGATGGGCGTCGTGTTCTCCGCCTACGACCCGCAGCTCGATCGCAAGGTCGCGCTCAAGCTCCTGCGCGCGGGCATCACGTACAACACGAAGGATGCGCGGACGCGGCTGCGTCGCGAGGCGCAGGCGATCGCCCAGCTCTCGCACCCGAACGTCGTCGCCGTCTACGACGTCGGCACCACCGAAGAAGACGACCTCTATATCGCGATGGAGTTCGTCGAGGGCGACACGCTCACGACGTGGCTCAAGCAGTACCCGCGCACGTGGCGCGAGATCGTCGACGTGTTCCTCCAGGCCGCACGCGGGCTGATGGCCGCGCACTCGGTCGGCTTGCTCCACCGCGACTTCAAGCCCGACAACGTCCTCGTCGGTCACGACGGGCGCGTGCGCGTCACCGACTTCGGCCTCGCGCGCTCGGTGATCACGCCCGACGACGGCGTGCGTCCGCGGCCCGGCCCCGAGGGCGGAACGACCGCGCTCAACGTCGAGCTCACCGCGACCGGCACCGTGCTCGGCACGCCGCGCTACATGGCGCCGGAGCAGTTGACCGGTCCCGACATCGACGCGCGCGCCGATCAGTTCAGCTTCTGTGTCGCGCTGTACGAGGCGCTCTACGGCACGCACCCGCTGCCCGGCGCGACGAGCGTCTCGATGCTCGAGCAGAACGAGCCGGCGACCCCGCCGCCCGACGGGTCGAAGATCCCCGCGTACATCGCCCGCTGCGTGATGCGCGGCCTCGAACGCGAGCGCAGCAAGCGCTACCCGGGCATGGCGACGCTCGTCGGTGATCTGCAGCCGCCGGCGCCGCGCGCGACGATGCGCTACCTCGCCTTCGGCGCGGTCGGCTTCGTGCTGATCGCCGGCGCCGCGGCCGCGATGTGGTGGCGTCCCGAGGAGCCCGCGCTGATCGAGCCCGCCGACAAGAAGGGCGTGCAGCCGCTGATCGATCGGATCAACGAGCTCGATCGCCAGCGCCGCACGCTGATCGCGCAGCTCGAGAAGCAGGGCCACATCACCGAGGAGAAGATCAAGGCGTTGCAGACCGAGATCATCGCGAAGGACGTGCAGATCCAGGAGCTCGTGAAGAAGGTCGAAGAGGTGACGAAGGAGAAGCCGAAGCCGCCGGTGAAGGCGGGCCCGACGCAGGCGACGCTCGTCACCGGCGCGTTCGAGCAAGCGCACGGCGATCTCGAAGGCTGCTTCGTCGAGTGGAACGAGCGCGAGCGCGGCGACGCCGACATGCTGGTGCGGATGACCGTCGGCGCCGACGGCATCGGTCACTCGTCGACAACGCACGCGGGTCCGGACTCGCCGATGCTGCGGCTGTGCGTCTCCGAGGCGATCGGGCGCGTGAAGTTTCCGCCCGGCCCCGAGACGCTCGATCTCGACGTCTTCGTTCACTGGGACGCGGGCATCATCACGGTCTCGCCGCGCGTGACCGGCCGGCGCAAAGGTTTGCCGAACACGTTCGATCTGGGGCCCGGATGAACCTCGCCACGCGCTGCTTACCGGCGCTCTCCGTGATCGCCGCGTTCACGATCCCGGCGGTCTTGTTGCGGCCCGGCAAGGCGCCGGAGCTCCAGCACACGATCTGCCTCGACCTTCCGGTGTCGCAGCCGCCGCCGAGCGAGCTGAGGATGTCACGGCCGGGCATCGAGGCGTGCCTCGCCGCGTGGGACGAGCGCGGACGCGGCGATGCCTTCGTGACGGTGCACGTGCGCATCGACGCCGAGGGTCGTGCGAGGGCGGCGACGTTCGATGGGCCCGACGAGGACGCGCTCGGGCGCTGCATCGAGGCTGCCGTCACCTTCCCCGTGTATCCGCCGGGCGAGCCGCGCGAGGTCGACGTGTACGTGGAGTGGTTCGCTCGCTGGCTCGTGCTGTCGGTCGATCTCGCTCACCACCACGCGAGCGTCGAGCAGGCGCTCGACGATGAGACGTACGGGCCGAGGCATCTGCTGCCGCGCGAGCTCGAAGCGGCGCGCGCGCAGCTCCGGCTGCTCCAGCAGCAGCACGCGAAGCTGTTGCGCGAGATCGAGCTCCGCCGGCGACGCTAGTGGGCTCGCGCACGTCGTGGTCGAATCCCTAGGGCAGATCGGCGCGAACGTGGTCTACTAGGTGCCGCCTGATGAGTCGTCGGCTCCTGCTCGCGCTCGCGCTCCTCGCGCCCGTTCACGCCGTCGCCGAACGCGCTCAGCGCATCACGATCGAGGCGCCGCTCGAGCTGACGCCGGTCCCGCACGCACCGATCTCGCGCGTCATCTATCTCGAGCGCTGCCGGGGCGGCTGCACGGTGACGAAGTCGACGACGAACGACGCGCAGGCCGGCCTCTCGATCCTCCCGCAGATGCCCGGCACGCACCCCGTCACCGAGTTCATGAGCTCCGACGGCATGACCGGCGCGGCCGCGGATAACGAGTGGAACGCGCTCCTCGCGTGCGTGCGCGAGGTCTACTCGCCGTACGACGTCGAAGTCACCGACGTGAAGCCGGCGGACGGCACGTATCACATGGCCGTCGTCGCCGGCTTTCCGAGCGAGCTCGGCTTCGGCGAAGACATCCTCGGCGTCGCCCCGCTCGCCCCGAACTGCGCCGCGCTCGACAACGTCATGTCGTTCTCGTTCGCGAACGCGCACGGCCCGACGCTGCGCAACAACAACCTGTGCTGGACCGTCAGCCAGGAGAGCGCGCACGCGTTCGGGCTCGATCACACGTTCAAGTTCATCGACGGACGCTCGACGTGCAGCGATCCGATGACCTATCAGATCGACTGCGGCGGGACGCGGTTCTTTCGCAACTACCTCGCGAAGTGCGGTGAGTTCAACGAGCGCGCGTGTCGTTGTGGCTCGACGCAGAACTCCCACAAGAAGCTGATCGACACGTTCGGGCCGGGCACGCCGACGACCGGTAATCCGACGTCGGTGATCACGATGCCGATGACCGGTCAGGACCTGACCGCGATCATCGGCGTGGCCGCGGGGAGCAAACGCGGCGTCTCGAAGGTCGAGTTGCTCGTCAACGGCTTCCCGTGGGCACAGGCGAAGGGCGCGGAGTTCACGCTGAGCGGTCAGTCCAACCCGTCCGCGTACAGCCTCGTGTATCCAACCACGCTCCCCGACGGCATCAGTGACTTCGTCGCACGCGCGTACGACGATCTCGGAGCGTTTACGGACTCCCAGGTCGTGACGCGCACGAAAGGCGCGCCTTGCACGACCTCCGAAACTTGTGCGCCGTACCAGCACTGCGACGCCGGTCGCTGCCTCTGGGATCCGGCGGTCGGCGAGGTCGGCGATTCGTGCGACTACCCGCAGTACTGCAAGAGCCTGTCGTGCGTCGGCACGGACCCCAGGATTTGCTCGCAGGAGTGCAACCCTGACGAGGCGAACACGTGTCCAAACGATCTCGTGTGTGCGGAGCTCGGACCGCAAATGGGTGTTTGCTATCTCGACTCCGGGGGCTGCTGCAGCGTGTCGAATGGCCGCGTTCCATGGGCATCCATCGCAACTTCTGCGTTCGTGCTCGTCCTGGTGATGCGTCGCCGACGCCGCCGGTAAGCAAGCGCTATCGCTCGCACGACGTTGCTGTGACGAATCCTGCTGACGGCGCGTCGCGTCGTGTAGTAACTCCGGCGTCTATGTTCCGTCGACTCGTACCGGCTCTGGTGCTCGCCCTTGGTCCTTCGGCTGCGCTTGCAGACGCGCCTACGTACCCGCTCTCGACGCCGCCTCCGGCGACGACGGATCCACAGTCGGCGGAGTGGGGCCGCCGCGAGGTGATCCGCGTCGACCCGAAGCCGGGAGAGGACCCCGCGGAGCACGCGCTGGTCTCTCCGATCATCTATCTCAACCGCTGTGTCGGCGGCTGCATGGTGATGCCCGGCAACGACGACGACGCGACCACCGCGAACCCGACGTCGGCGATCGTCGCGCTGCCGAGCCTGCTCTCCGAGTTCCAGTTCTCGGACACGGTGTGGAACGACTTCGTGCAGTGCATGAAGGAGGTCTACTCGCCGTTCAACGTCACGGTGACCGAGACGCGGCCGGGCGCCGGCACGCAGTACCACCACGCGATCGTCGCGGGCACCGCGCAAGAGGCCGGCCTCGATGCGGGCGTGCTCGGCATCGCGATCGTCCGTGGTGACTGCGCACCGCGCAACAACGCGGTGTCGCTCTCGCTCGCGAACTCGCACACGAACAACGCGACCACGGCCGTCACGCTGTGCTGGACGGCCGCGCAGGAGAGCGCGCACGCGTTCGGGCTCGATCACGCGTTCTCGTTCGTCGACGGCCAGTCGGCGTGCAACGACCCGATGACGTACCGCATGGACTGCGGCGGGCAGAAGTTCTTCCGCAACAACACCGCGAACTGCGGCACGAACAAGGTCGCGCCGTGCAACTGCGGCTCGTCGCAGAACTCGCACGCGAAGATCCTCGCGACGTTCGGTCCGAACGAAGGCGCACAGCTCGTCGGTCCGCCGTCGAGCACGGTCACGTCGCCGACCAGCGGCTCGCTGGGCGCGGCCGTCATGGCGTCGGCGGGTAGCAAGCGCGGGGTCTCGAAGGTCGAGCTGATCTTGAACGGCTTCAAGTGGGCCGAGGCGAAGGGCGCCGCGTTCGGTGCGAACGGCCAACCGAACCCGTCGATGTACACGCTGATGGTTCCGGGCACCGTGCCGAACAGCATCATCGACGTCGTCGCGCGCGCGTGCGACGACCTCGGGCGCTGCACCGACTCGGCACCGGTCACGGTGACGAAGGGCGGCCCGTGCGCCGACGCGTCGACGTGCGCGAAGGGTCAGAAGTGTGAAGCCGGCAAGTGCTTCTGGGATCCGCCGGTCGGCGAAGTCGGCGACTCCTGCACGTACAACGAGTTCTGCACGAGCCTGATCTGCGCGGGCAACGAGGGCTCGCAGATCTGCTCGCAGAACTGCGTGCCGGGTGCTTCCGACTCTTGCCCGATGGACATGGAGTGCGTCGCGACTGGCGCGACGTCGGGCTTCTGCTATCCGAAGGAAGACGGTGGTGGTTGCTGCAGCGTCGGTAACGACGACGGCCCGTCGGGCTGGTTCGTGCACGGTGGCTTCTCGCTGTTGATGCTCGGTCTGCTCCTCCGTCGCCGAAGGAAGTAATTGATGCGCAACTCGACGATCGCCCTGCTCGCACTCCTGGCACCCGCGATCGCGAGCGCGGAACCGAAGCCGCCGGCGACCGTCACGGTCCCAGCGCAAGCGGCAGAGCACGCGCAGACCGCGCAGGTGCTCTACTTCAACCGCTGCCGGGGTGGTTGCACCGTCACGAAGTCGGCGCAGGATGACGTCCGCACGCGCGCGACGACGATCCCGGGCGGGGCGATCGGCGCGCAGTTCACGCTCACCGAGTTCCGTCACAGCGACGCGGTGTGGAACGAGATCATGCAGTGTCTGCGCGAGGTCTACTCGCCGTACAACGTGATGATCACCGACGTGCAGCCCGCGCCGGGCGTCGCGTACAACGAGAACATCGTCGCGGGCAGCGATAGCGACATCAACTACAGCGCCGGCGGCGTCTCGCCGGTGACCGGCGATTGCAGCCCGTTCAGCTACGTCATCTCGTACACGTTCGCGAACGACTACAACCCCGATCCGTACACGCTCTGCTATGTCGCGGCGCAGGAGACCGGCCACGCGTTCGGCATGGCCGATCACTCGTACTCGTTTCAGTCCGACAATCGCTCGGCGTGCAGCGATCCGATGTCGTATCGCCAGGATTGCCTGGCACGCGGGCAGCGGTTCTTCCGCAACGAGGCCGCGAACTGCGGCGAGTTCTCGCAGAAGACCTGCAACTGCTCCGGCATGAACTCGCACCTGAAGCTGATCACCGCGCTCGGTCCGGGCCAGTCGATCATCCCGGCGCCGACGCTATCGATCACGTCGCCGGCGCAGGGCGCGGTGAACCCCCCGGAGATCGTCGCCACCGCGTCGAGCAAGCGCGGCGTCTCGCGGGTCGAGCTCTGGCTCAACGGCCACAAGTGGGGCGAGAAGAAGGGCGTGCCGTTCGGCGCGGCCAACCAGCCCGAGGCTCCGTACTCGCTGCCGATCCCCGCCGAGGTTCCGAACAGCGTGCTCGATGTCGTCGTGATCGCGAAGGACGATATCGGCACGGCGACGACGTCGCAGACGCTCACGGTGACGAAGGGCGCGCCGTGCGCCGATGCGTCGGGTTGCCTCGCGGGCATGAAGTGCGAAGCGGGCAAGTGCTTCTGGGACCCGGCGATCGGCGAGGTCGGCGATACGTGCACGTACCCGCAGTACTGCCTCTCCGGCATCTGCCTCGGCCTGGACGGCGACGGCACGGACATGAAGTGCTCGCAGGGCTGCGTGCCGAACGTCGAGGACAGCTGCCCGATGGACTTCGAGTGCATCGCGTCGACCGCGACCTCGGGCGCGTGCTGGCCGAAGACCGAAGA
>Ga0316630_10000430_pt1 | contig 13096 bp, 7 predicted proteins | sample OWC_May_M1_C1_D6_FD_207658 | JGI IMG/M metagenome (GOLD analysis project Ga0316630, IMG submission 207658) | Wetland soil microbial communities from Old Woman Creek delta, Ohio, United States - OWC_May_M1_C1_D6_A | ecosystem: Environmental > Terrestrial > Soil > Wetlands | place: USA: Ohio...
TCGTTGCAGCCAGCCCCGAATCCGTGCGGGTCTTTTCCTGGACGGTCTTGAGATTGAGGTAACACGCGCTGCAGGGCACCAGGACATCCATGGGGGCGGCCTGCCGTTCAGCCAGGGCCAGGTTGCGTGCCGGCAGGACCAAGGCCAGCAGGGCGCTCGTGGCTTCCGCCGCGGAAGCCCCGCAGCAGCTCCAGCCCTCGATCTCGGACAGTTCCACCCCCAGCGCCGCGAGCACCGCCCGGGTCGATCGATCGTATTCCAGCGCCGTACCTTCCAGGGAGCAACCGGGGTAATAGTGGTATTTCATCGGCCCTCCTCCAGTTCGGCCGCTTTGCGGAACAGCGCCTCCAGCGGCCGTTTTCGCCGCAGAGGCCACCGCAGGGGCAGTTTGCCCTTGGCCGTCAGCCGCATTCCGAGGCCCGAATACCGCAGGGGCAGCAGGGGGTTCTTCATCTCGGCAAAGTAAAGGGTCATGAACTCCAGCTCGTTGACGCGGCCGTGGCGCCGAACGCTTTCCATGAAATGCCGGAAGAAGGCGGTGACCGGTCGGTAGCGCGGCAGCCGTTCCCGGGCCGCCGCCTGCTTGAGGGCGTGCATGGCCTCCGTCAGGGGAAGCCCCCGTGGGCAGCGCAGCGTGCAGAAATAGCAGGCCGAGCACAGGGTGAAGGTGCGGCTGTGGAACACCGCCTCGCGCCGCCCCAACAGCACGTGTTGCCACAACTGGCGGGGCGTCAGGTCCATGGCAAACGCGTTGGGGCAGGACCCCGTGCAGGTGCCGCATTGGATGCAGCTTTGGACCATCCGGCGCACCTGCTCTATCTCGTCAGGTGCGTGAGTCGTTTTTATCTCTGCATCGGCGGACGGGTTCATTCAATTTCCTCCTGCAATTATTTAATTTTTGGCTGCCGGCTTTCGGTCGGCAGCCAGAAATTAAATGGCCGCATCGATCGTCGCCAGCATCTGCTGGGCGGCGTAGCCCTCCAGGAAAGAGGCGTCGTTCGGGCACACGGCGGCGCAGGCCCCGCAGCCCTGACACATCGCCGGATTGACCCGCACCTCTTCGAGATCCACGTCCAGGGAGCGCGCCCCGTAAGGGCAGGCGGCGATGCACTGCTCGCAGAGGCTGCACAGGCTGTGGCGAACCCCCGCCGTCACTTTGCCGGCCGCCAGCCGCTCGCGGGACAGGAGGCGCAGGGCGCGCTGGGCCGCCGCCTCGGCCGTGGCCACGGACTCCGTGATCGTGCGCGGTCCCAGGGCCAGCCCGCAGGCAAAGACCCCCTCCTTGAGCCCGTCGACCGGCCGCCACTTCGAATCGGCTTCCTGGAAAAAGCCGTCCCGGTCCAGGTGGGCGCCGTAGGCTTCGGCCAGTTCCGGCGACAGCCTGGGAACGATGCCCGTGGCCAGGACCACGAGCTGCGCCTCGATGGCGAGCGTCCGCCCCAGAATCGGCTCCGCCACCGTCACCGTCGCACCGGTCTCGGTCGGTTCGACCTGCGGCGGGCGATCCGGATGGTACGGGATAAAGATCACGCCGGCATTCCGCGCCCGGGTGAACGCCGCCTCGCTGAAACCATAGGCCATGACGTCCCGGTGCAGGATGAACACCTCGGCCCGGGAGTTTGTCTCGTTGAGCGCCAGCGCGTGCTTCAGCGCCGCGGCGCAGCAAACGCGGCTGCAGTAATTCCGCGGCTCCCGGCGGGAGTCGACGCACTGGATCATCACCACCCTGTCCAGCCCGCCGGTCTCCAGGCTGCCGTCGGCCATCCGCCGCTCCAGCTCGGACTGGGTCAGGATCGCCGGGCCGGCCCCGTAGGCATGGGACCGGGTGGGCGCCTCGACGCCGCCGGTCGCCAGAACGATGACGCCGTGGGCCAGGGTCTGAACCTCTTTGGCCGGCCCCTCGACCACGGTGGAAAAAGAACCGACCTCGCCGGCGGCATGGACGACCCGCGAGCCGAGGTGCACCTGAATGCGCGGATGCTTCTCGACCCGCTTCAAGCGGTCCTTCAACAGGGCCGTGACATCCTGGCCTTCCAGCGTGCGGTTAAGCCAGTTGAGGTTGCCCCCCAATCGGTCGCTTTCCTCCACCAAGTCGACCTCGTAGCCGTGGTCCGCGATCGCCAGGGCCGCGCTCATTCCGGCAATGCCCCCTCCCACCACCAGGGCCCGGGGCGCGATCCGGATCTCGGCGGCCGGAGCGGGGTCGGCCCACTTCAGCCGGGCCGCACCGGCCCGCAGCTTCGCCAACGCGTCGGCCGACGACTCCCCTGCCGATGGGAAGGACCACGGGGCGATGTCGACCACTTCCATCAGGGCGGGGTTCATTCCCAGCTCCCGGCCCGCCTCCTGGAGCCGGCGCCGGTGCAAATGCGGCAGGCAGGCCCCGATCAGCAGCCGGTTCGGGTTCACCTCCCGGACACAGCCGACCAGCTGCTCCCAACCGGATGTGGTGCAAAGGCCGGCCACGGTCTCCACGGCGGCGATCTCCGGATCGGACAAGAGCGCCCGGAGCGCTGGAGCGGAGGGCGCCACGCCGGCCTCTCCGCTGCTGCAGCGGCAGACCACGGCCAGGACCCGCGGAAACTCGCGCATCAGGCTCACCGGCGCCTCCGGGGCCGGTTCCTCTATCGCCAGGCTGCCGCCGGCGGCGTGCAGGACGCGCGAGGCGCCGGATGCCGCCGCCGAAGCCTGGATCACGGCCTCCCCGATGTCCTTCATGCCGCCGAAAGCGCCGCCGATGAAGATCCCGGGCCGCCCGGTGCGGCTCAGCGAGAACGGCTCCGGCTCGATGAACCCCCAGGGGTTGAGCGGCAGATCCAAACGGCCGGCCAGCTCGGCGGACCCGGCGGCCGGCCGCTGCCCCGCGGCCAGGACCACCATGTCGAAGGACTCGTCGCGGCATGCGCCGGAGACGTCCGCCCATCGGATCGCCAGCCCGCCGCCGGCCGGGTCGGGCACCACCGAATGCGCCCGCGCGCGTTCGAACCGGACCCCGTATCGCCCCTCGGCCTGGTCCCGGTAGCGTTGGAAGGACTTGCCGAAGGTGCGCATGTCCATGAAGAAGATGGCCGTCTCCAGCTCGCCTTCGGACCGCTCCTTGGCGAGCACGGCCTCCTTGATGGACGCCATGCAGCAAAAGCTCGAACAGAAATCCGCCTCCAGCTGGAGGTCCCGGGAGCCCACGCACTGGAGCCAGGCGATCTTGCGGACGGGGCGCCCGTCGCTCAGCCGCACGAGGCGGCCGGCCGTGGGCCCCGTTCCGCTCAGCAGCCGCTCGAATTCGATCTGGGTCAGAATGTCCGGCGAGGCGCCGTAGCCGAAGCTGTTTTTCCCGTGGGACGGGTCGCAGAAGTCGGTCCCGCCGCAGAGCACCACCGCCCCGGCTTCGATCTGCCGGGCCTCGCCCGACTCCAGCTTCTGATAGGCCTGCACCACCTTGGGCATCAGCGCCTCCAACTCGAAGGGCTTGACCAGGTAGTCCAGGGCGCCGATCTTCATGGCCTCCACCGCGGTTTCAACCGTGGCGTAGGCGGTCATCATGATCACAGTGAGCTCCGGCGCCAGCGCCTTGGCACGCTCGAGCACCTCGACACCGTCCATGCCCGGCATTTTGATGTCCAGCAGCATGAGGTGATACGGCGCAGCCAGCATCAAGTCCAGCGCCTCGGGCCCGGACCCGGCCATGGCCACCGTGAACCCCTCTTCCTCGAGCCACTCCTTCAAAGAGTCGCGCACGGCCAGCTCATCGTCCACGACCAGGATGCGGAATTTCTTGCGTGCGGCCTCCGGCATGCGGATGGCCTCCGTGGGGCAGACCGCGAGGCAGGCCCCGCAGCGGGTGCAGGTTTGAGCGTCGATCAGGTAAGTGTTGGGGATGTTGTGGGGCACCGGCAGGTAAATGGCCTTGCGCTTCGAGAGCCCGGCGTTGAAGCCGTCGCGGACCTCCACCGGGCACACGGGCACGCACCGGCCGCAGCCGACGCAGCGGTCCGGGTCCACCCAGGAGGGCTGCTGCTTGAGCGCCACGCGGAATTTGCCGGGCTCGCCCTCGATGCCGGTGATCTCGGTGGAGAGCAGGATCTCGATGTTTTCGTGGAAGAGCCCGCGGCGCAGGCAGTGCTGGGAGGCGGCGTCGCGCTGAACCAGCGGCAGCATGCGGCACATGCCGCAGTGGTCCGTGGGGAACTGGTAGTCCAGCCGGCTCAGGATGCCGCCCAGGTGCGGGGCCCGGTCCACCAGGGTGACCCCGTACCCGTATTCGGCCAGGTCCAGCGCGGCCCGGATGCCGGCGATCCCGGCGCCGAGCACTACGGCGTTTCCGGCTTTACGCTTCATCCTACCCCCTCCCCTTCATTTTTCTAAAACGTTAGGGATCAGCCGGCGGCCTGCCGTCGGCTGATTCCTACGACCTCGGGAAACTCCGATTCCTTGAAGACCGACAGCGGCGGCGCCTCTTCCAGGTCGCGGCCGGCCTCGTAGCCGAACGCCTGCTGGGTGTGCCGCGCGACGGTCCGAAAGACCTCCATGACCGGGATGTCGTTGGGGCAGGCGTTGGAGCATTGCCCGCAGCCGACGCAGGCGGTGCTCATGTGCGCCAGGCGCGTCAAGTGGTAGAACAGGGTGTCGGTGGGCATCTTGAGCACGCCGCTGCGCCCCGCCCACTGCAGGTACTGGGCCGGCTCGTGGTTGAACACGTCGGTGACGAACACGCACTCCTTGCAGTAGCACACCGGGCACGCCACGCGGCAGTTGTAGCAGTTGATGCAGTCGGCAAAATAGGCGGCCGCTTTGTCGAGACTGCCGATAGCCGCCTGCGTGGCTGCGAACATCTCGTCGCGGCGACCGACCCGCCGGGCCACCAACGCGTCCAGGGCCGCCTGGCGGGAGGCCGGCGTTTCACATCGGGCCAGATTGAGGGATTCGACCGCCTCGCGGCCCGCCGGCGATCGCGCCTCCGCCATCAGGGCGCCGCCGCACCCCAAGAACCCGATGTGGATGTCGCTGTGGGGCGGCACCGGGAACTCGCAGGCCCGGCAGGCCGGGGCGAGGTCCGGTTCCACCTTTTCTTCGGCCAGCGCCTTGCTGACAAAATCCTGCGTCGTCGCTGCGGGGTTTTCACCGGCACGGCGGATGTAATCCTTGTTTTGAAAAGCGCCCAGGCAGTCGATGCTGACGAGAACCACCTCGTCCGTCCGGGCCTGCTTGAGCTTCACGAGCTCCACCCACGCCCGGATTTCGCAGGGCCGCAGGACCGCCGCCCAGCGGGCCCCCATGGGTTTGCGCGCCAGGCGCGAGGCGATGCGCGCGGCGTTCATCGGGAAGCAGGGCGCCAGCGGGTCGACGCCGTCCATCCCTTCCGGGCGGGTGACCAGGGTCGGCATCACCAGGCGCTTCATGGGCAGGTGCTGGGGGACCAGCACCGCGCGCACCGCTTCGGCCGCCAGCAGGTTCTGCAGAAACCCGCGAATCCCCGCCGGCAGACCGCCTTCTTGCAAATCGAGACGATAGGTGTCGGTCATGTCCTTTTCCTTTCACGCCCGGGTGTCACACCGCCAGCGCCAACGGGGACCGAACGGGCCCCAGGGCCCTGACCTGCTCGACGAGCTCGCGCATGATCTCGGCGAACCGGATGCCGTCGCTCGCCCCGATCCAGGTCAGCCGCAGGCGCTCCTCTTCGAATCCGAACCGCGGCAGGATCTCCTTCAGGAGCTTGATGCGGCGGCGCGCCTTGAAATTGCCGTTGATGTAATGGCAGTCCCCGGGGTGGCAGCCGCTCACCAGGACCCCATCCGCCCCCTGAAGAAGCGCCTTGATCACATACTGGGAATCGACCATGCCGGTGCACATCACCCGGATCAGGCGCACGTTCTTGGGATACGACAGCCGCGAGGTCCCGGCCAAATCGGCCGCCGTGTAGGTGCACCAGTTGCAGACAAAGGCTACGATCGTCGGTTCAAATTCCCCCATGAGTCCTCCTCGACATGAATCCAACCGGGCTTGCCCCGGTTGGATTCATATTCCGACCGCCTTCAGGGCGTTCATGATGCCGTCGCACTCGGCGAACAGTTGCTCCTTCTTGAAATGGCGCACCTGGGCGGCGCCGCTGGGGCAGCCGCCGCCGCAGCTGCCGCAGCCCTTGCACAGGGCCTCGTTGACCACCGACACCGCCCGCCGCGCGTCGAACTCGATGGCCGAATACGGGCAAAGCCCGATGCAGGTCTGGCAGCCGGCGCAGATGTCGGGATCGATCCATGAAATGGCCGACGGGATCACGACCATGCCCCGGCTGGCCAGCGAGAGCGACTTGGCCGCCGCGCCCGAGGCCTGGGCGACCGTGTCCGGGATGTCCTTCGGGCCCTGGCAGGCGCCTGCCAGAAACACCCCGTCGGTGGCCGTGTTGAGCGGGCCCAGCTTGGGGTGCTCCTCCAGGAAAAAGCCGTCCGCGCCCTGGTTGACGCCGAAGACCCGCCCCACGTCGGCGGTGTCGTCGCGCGATTCCATGGCCGCGCACAGGATGACCATGTCCACCGGCACGCGCAGCCGCGCGGCCGAGAGGGTGTCCTCCGCAACAGCGACGAGCTTTCCCTGCTCATCGGCGCAGGCGGCCTGGTCGGTGATCTCGGCCACCTTGCCGCGGATGAACACGGTGCCCTCCTCCTGGCAGCGGCGGTAGAACTCCTCGTAGCCTTTGCCGTAGCAGCGCTGGTCGATGTAGAAATCGTAGATGCGGGTGTCGTGTCCCACCTTCTCCTTGATGAGGTGCGTGTATTTGAGCGCGTACATGCAGCACACCCGCGAGCAGTACTCGTGGTAGTTCACGTCCCGGCTGCCGACACAGTGCAGAATGGCGACGCTCTGCGGCGTGCGTGTGAACCGCCCGTCGTCGTCGCGGATCAGGATCCGTCCGCCGGTGGGGCCGGTGGCGTTGCTCAGGCGTTCGAACTCCAGGCTGGTGAACACGTTCGGGTAGCGGCCGTAGCCGAACTGCCGCATGGGGCTGGGGTCCATCAGGTCGTAGCCGGTCGCCAGAATGATGCTGCCGACCTTCACCTGCAGCTCCTCGGTGCGCATGCCGTGGTCGATGGCCTTGGCTTCGCAGACCCGCACGCACTCCATGCACTCGCAGCAGACGCCGCAGTTGAGGCAGCGGCCGGCTTCGCGCCGGGCCTCGGTTTCGTCGAAGTTGAGGTCCACCTCCGCAAACCCGCCCACACGGCGGTCCGCATCCAGGTGGCGGCTGCGGACACGCTCCTGCCGGCCGATATCTCGGGGAACCTCGGCCCAATCCTCGCCGGGCGGCGGCTGCGCCGCGGCCTCGGCCGCCATTTCCGTCAGGTCCGACTGCCGGAGAAACCGATCGATCGCCTCCACCGCAAGGTGCCCGGCCGCGACGGCCTCGATGACGGTCGCCGGCCCGCTCACCGCGTCGCCGGCGGCGAACACATAGGGTCGGGAGGTCTGCATCGTGCGGGGGTCGACGGCGACGGCCCCCCGGGAGGTGGTCTTCACCCCGTTGTCGTCAACCGCCCAGCCCAGGTCGATTCTCTGGCCGATGGCCGGGATGACCGCGTCGCAATCGATCACGAACTCGGACCCCGCCTTCGGCACGGGGCGGCGCCGACCGCTTTCATCCGGCGGCCCCAGCTCGGTCCGCAGGCATTCGAGGCCGGCCGCCTTGCCCTCCCGGTCGATCACCCGCAGCGGGGCGGTCAGGTAGTGGATCTCGATGCCCTCTTCCAGCGCGTCCGCGATTTCCTCGGCGTAGGCCGGCATCTCCTGCCGGGTCCGGCGGTAGACGATGACGACCGACTCGCTCCCCAGCCGCCGCGCCACGCGTGCGGCATCCACCGCCACGTTGCCGCCGCCGATCACCACCACCCTCCGGCCCGGGCAGGCGCGGTTTCCGAGGTTCACCTCCCTCAGCCAGTCCACCGCGTTCACAACGCCTTCGAGGTCCTTTTCCCCCGGGATGCCGGCCTGCAGCCCCAGATGAGCGCCGATGGCCAGCAGCACCGCATCGAAGCCTTCGGCCTTGAGGCTCTCCAGGCTGAAGTCGCGGCCCAGCCGCCGGCCGGGTTTCACCTCGATGCCCGTGCGCAGGACGTAATCGATCTCACGATCGAGCAGCTCCGGCGGCAGGCGGTAGTCCGGTATGCCCACCCGCAGCATCCCGCCCAACCGGTCGAGCGCCTCGTAGATCGTCACCGCATAGCCGCGCCGCCGCAGGTAGTAGGCGGCCGTGAGGCCCGCCGGGCCCGAGCCGACCACGGCGATCCGCTGCGGGCGCTCCGTGATCTGCGGCAGCGGCAGGGCGGAGAGGTCCACCCGGTCGGCCGCAAACCGCTTCAGGTTGCGGATCGCCACCGGTGCGTCCACATCGGCGCGCCGGCAGCGGCTTTCGCATGGATGGGGGCAGACCCGGCCGAGCACGCCGGGCAGCGGCAGCCGCTCCATGATCAGGCGCACGGCCTCGGTGTATTTTCCCTGGCCGACGAGCTGAACGTAGCCCTGCACATTGATCCCGGCGGGGCAGGCGGCGACGCAGGGCGCGCGGTCTTTTTTCACGATCGCGAAGGTGATGGGAATGGCCTGGGGGAAGGCCCGGCCGACGGCTTGGCGGGTCCCGAGACCGGCGTCCCAGTCGCTGGGAATCGTCACCGGGCAAACCTTGGCGCACTCGCCGCACCCGGTGCAGACCCCTTCCTTGACGTAGCGCGGTTTGCGCCGGACGGTGACGGTGTAGTTGCCGATGAACCCGCTCAATTCCTTGACCTCGCTCCAGGTGTAGAGCGTGATGTTCGGGTTCTGGGCGACCTCCACCATTTTGGGCGTCCCGATGCAGGCAGCGCAGTCAAGCGTCGGGAAGGTCTTGTCGAACTGCAGCATGTGGCCGCCGATGGTGGACTGTTTCTCGACGAGATAGACCTTGTGCCCGCCGTTGGCGATGTCGAGCGCGGCCTGCATGCCGGCGATGCCGCCGCCCAGCACCAGGACGTCCGGGTGCACCTTCACCTCGCGGGTCTCGAGCGCATGGTGGTGCGCCACCCGCTGAATGGCCGCCGCCGCCAGGGTCTTGGCCTTGCGCGTGGCGTCGCCCTCGTCCCCGGTCACCCAGGACACCTGCTCCCGCACCGATGCCATTTGGAAAAAATAGGGGTTGACGCCGGCGCGCCGGCAGGCCGCCTGAAAGGTTTTCTCGTGCAGCCGGGGCGAGCACGAGGCCACCACCACCCGGTTCAGGCCGTGGGTCCGGATGTCGTTTTCGATCATCTCCTGGCCGGGGTCCGAGCACATGAACTTGTAGTCGCGGGCGACCGCCACGTTCGGCAGCTGCCGCGCGAAGGCCGCCACCTCCTCCACGTGGACCCGGTAGGCGATGTTGATCCCGCAATGGCAGATGTAAAAGCCGATGCGAATGGGCATGCGCGTCACCAAGGGTTGGCGGTCAAGCTCCAGGGGCGGCTGTGGTCAAAGCGTGGACCCAGCCGATGAGCTCGTCCGCGTTCAAGGGTTTCTTCAAATAGGCTCCCGGGGCGGTCGCGTCTGCCTCCGGCAGCGTACAGTAGGACCTCTGGTACTGCAGAAACGTGTTTTTCCCGACGCTGGACACCATGATGACCGGGATGCGCTTCAATCGAAGGTCCTCCTTGAGATCACGGTAAAGCTGAAGCCCGTCTTCGTTGGGCATCATCACATCCAGGATGATCAAGCCCGGCTTTTCGCGCTTGGCCTTGCGCAGACCGTCCCGGCGGTCTCCGGCATGGATGGTGGCGTACCCGCAGCCTCCCAGGAGATTGCAGAGAAAGAACCGCATGTCGGGCTCGTCGTCGACGATCAGGACCTTGATCCGTTTTTTCATTCTCCACCTGGAGCGATGGCGCCGTTTTATGCCGATACCTCAGCATTAAGCGTACCAAAACCGCTAATTCTTGCTTTTTACTAATGGATACATTGAGTTGAAATAGGTGATAAAGCGAACGTTGATGGGGGCCAAAGGCAGGAACGTTGCAAAATTTGCGACGCTTGTAATTGATCAATTAATCGATATAAATCATTATTTCGTGTTGCAAAATTTGTGTTTGCAACACATTTGCAACAAACGGAAAGGTTATTTGATCGATTTATCGATTAATTGGTGTTTTCTCATCTTCCGCCACAGCGTGCTGCGGTCCATGCCCAGAGAGCGCGCGGCCAGGGAGCGGCTTCCCTCGTGGCGCCTCAGCGCCGCGAGGATCCGGGTGCGTTCGGGCGAACCGGAGGCCTCGGCCTTTTCGGACCGAGTGCCGGACGCCTGAGGCCGCTGCCGCAGGTAATCGGGAAGGTGCTTGCGCCGCAAGGTGCTCTCCGAACAGAGGATGAGCGCGTGTTCGAGGATGTTTTCCAACTCGCGGATGTTGCCGGGGTAGGGGTAATTCAAGAGCACCTGCATGGCGTTCTCCGATATCTCCGGCGGCGGTACGTTTTTGGATGTGCACAGGCGCCGCAGGATGTGGCTGATCAGCAGCGGAAGGTCCGCCGGCCGGCCCTGGAGGCTGGGCAGTTCAATGCGGAAGACGTTGAGCCGGTAATACAAGTCCTCGCGGAAACGCTTGCGGGCGACCAGCCGCTCCAGCCGTTGATTGGAGGCCGAGATGATGCGCACATCCACTTTGGTGGTCTGCGATGTGCCCAGGCGGAAGAAGACTTTCTCTTCGATCACCCGCAGCAGCTTGGCCTGCAGCGCGAGCGGCAGGTCCCCGATCTCATCCAGGAAGATGGTCCCGCCGTCGGCGGCCTGGAAGCGGCCGATGCGGTCCTGCACGGCACCGGTGAAGGCCCCCTTGACGTAGCCGAACATCTCCGATTCGAGCAGGGTGTCGGGGATGGCGGCGCAGTTCACCTTGACCAGCGGTTTTTCGCTGCGCCGGCTGGCCGCGTGGATGACCTTGGCCAGGACGTCCTTGCCGGTTCCGGTGGGGCCTTCGATCAGAACGGTGGCGTCGGTTTTGGCCACGACCTGCACGTTTTCAAAGATCCGCTGCATCGCCGGCGACTTCCCGACCATGTCGTGGAAGGTGTAGCGGTCCTGGATCGCCTGGCTCAGCTGATGGACCAGCGTAAGGTCGCTGAAGGTGGCCAGCCCCCCTACGGCAATCCCCTTCTCGTTGCGCAGCGGCAGGTACGTAACCCGGATGGGCACGGCGACCCCTTCACGGGTGAGGATCCGGCTTTCGATGCCGCTGCGCGGGCTGCCGCTCGCGATGGTCTCCCTGAGCAGGTCCCACTCCGCGGGGGATCCCCCATGGAAAATCGCGGCACACGGCCGCCCCAGGACCTCCTGCCGGCTGAAACCGGAAATTTTCTCGGCGGAGGTGTTGAAAAAAGTGACGACCCCGCCCCGGTCCACCGTGAAGATGCCGACCTCGAGATTGTCCAAGATGAGCTTCAGACTGCGCTCCTCGTGGTGGATCCGGTTGACGAGGTCGGCGATGGGCGCATGGTCCTGGAGAATGGTGAGGCATCCCACCACCTGCCGATCGGCGTCGTACACCGGTGCGGCGATGCGCGTCACCAGGTAGCTTTCATCGCCTTCGCCCGGCAGCCGCAGCATCGGCTCCGCCGGTTCGGAGCCCTGCGGCCCTTTGAACGGGCAGGAGACCAGGCAGGGCACGCCGAGAAAGACCTCCCGGCAATCTTTCCCGACGGCGTCGTTTCCCCGGACGCCGATCATGGCCTGGGCGCTCAGGTTCAATGCCTCGATGCGTCGGGTCCGGCCCACCATGAAGGCACTGATGTTGAGCTCGTCGAGGATGGCCAGCCAATCCTTGCAGGCGATGGTTTTTCCGGAAAAACTGGGGGTGCGTATCATTCGGCACTTCCTTGGGCCACGTGTCTTAAAACAGCGCCTCAGCCTCCGGGACACGCCGGGAGCGTGATCTCGAACAGGGCGCCGCCTTCGTCCGGGTTGCGGGCTTCGACCCTTCCGTGATGCCGATCCACGATACCGTAAACCGTGGACAAGCCCAGCCCTAAACCATGGCCCTCGCTCTTGGTGGTGAAAAACGGCTCGAAAATGCTGGGCAGGTGTTCGGGGGGGATTCCCGCGCCGCTGTCCTTCACGCGGATGGAAACGGTTTGCGCCGATTCGCCGGCCTGCGCAGCCAGGGTCAGGGTGCCGCCCTCCGGCATGGCATCGATGGCGTTGAAAATCAGGTTGATCACGCACTGCTGCAGCTGGTTGAAATCCCCTTGGACGGGCGGCAGGTCCGGTTGGATGTTGGATTCCAGGCGAATGCGGCTCAGCTCCAGCTTGTGCCCGCTCAGCAGGATGCAGCGTCGCAGCAGCTCGGCGACATCCACCGGTGCGAACGCTGCGGGCGACCGGCGCGAAAAGCTGAGCAGGTTGGACACGATCTGGGAGCAGCGGCTCGTTTCGGTTTCGACGACGCCCAGGTACCGCTGGAACTTGTCCCGGCGTTCGCTCGTCAGCTCGCCCTGCTGCAGCACCCGGGTCATCAGCCGGGAGTAGTTCAGGATGCCGGACAGCGGGTTGTTGATTTCGTGCACCACGCTCGCCGCCAGCCGCCCCAGGGACATCATCTTGTCCTGGTGCAGGATGCGCGCCTGGTCCGCCAGCTCGCGCTCCAGACGCCGGAGTGCGCCCAGGTCCCGAAAGAAGCCGACCAACCCGTTTTCACCCCCGTCTTCCTTCAGGGCAACGGCGGATACTTGAACGGGAACCTCCCGGCCGGATTGGGCCTTCAGCAGGGTTTCGAAGAGGAACAGCTTGTCCCTGCCCCCGAAACGTTCGCCGCGAAGCTCCTCTTGAAAGCGCCGGGCCTCGGCCGGAGGGAAGAGACCGGACAAGGTCATTCGATGCAGAACCTGGTCCCGCGGGAATCCGAGGATCTGCTCCATGCTGCGGTTGTAGATCACGACGACCTCGCGCTCGTCCACCCCCAGGATGCCGTCCATGGAGTTTTCGATCAGGTTGCGTTGAAAGGCGAGGGTCTTGAGCAGCTGCTGGCTGGTTTCGGCCTTCTCCCTTTCGAGCAGCAGCGTGTAGTCCTTGAGCCGGCGCCGGGTGGTGTAGCGCTCCCGGGCGCGCTCCAAAGCG
>Ga0316630_10000431_pt1 | contig 13090 bp, 13 predicted proteins | sample OWC_May_M1_C1_D6_FD_207658 | JGI IMG/M metagenome (GOLD analysis project Ga0316630, IMG submission 207658) | Wetland soil microbial communities from Old Woman Creek delta, Ohio, United States - OWC_May_M1_C1_D6_A | ecosystem: Environmental > Terrestrial > Soil > Wetlands | place: USA: Ohio...
ATGTTCTGCTCGAGGGTCGGGTCTTTTTCGGATTCGACGGCGTAGCGCACGTACCACTTGCCGACGAAGTGGTCGCCCTTCATGCCTTCCGACTCCGGGGTTGCGCCTTGGCCGAAGCGCTCCCAGGCAAGCATGCTTTTGCAGATGTGCACCCCGCGGTCGTTGATCAATATGGATTTGACCAGCCAGTGCCCGGTGGCCTCGAGCAGCCGCGACACCGAAATGCCCAGGGCGGCATTGCGCAGGTGCCCCAGGTGCAGCGGCTTGTTGGTGTTGGGCGAAAGATACTCGACCATCACGCGTTTGTTGCGCCCCACGGGCCCGTCGCCGTAGCGGTCGCCGGCCGCGAGGATGGTGTCGATGGCGCTGCCGAAGAAAACCCGGTCGGCGAGCTTGAAGTTGATGTAGGGCCCGGCCGCAACGGCCGACTCGATCACCTCGCCGGCGGATATGGCGGCGGCGAGGGTTTTGGCGATCTCCGCGGGGCTCTTGCGGAGCTTCTTGGACAGGGGAAAACAGCCCACGGCAAAGTGGCCGAGCTGCAGGTCGGGCGGGAAAACGACATCGAGCCCCTCCGCGGCCTGGCCGAACGCCTTCCGGCCGGCCGCGGCCACCTGCTCGAGAATGTGCTGTTTCAGGTGCTCAACGGGCATAAAAGCATCCTCAAGATTACGGTCGATCAACAGCGCCGCCACCCTTCATTGCCGGCAGGCTGGCTCAGCAGACATGCACTGTTTCCTGCAAATTTTTTAAATATGGCAAAAATCCCGGCGCGTATCAACTTCAAAATCCGGGCGCGGCCTGGAATTCTTCCCAATGTTGACTATTGCCGCCGCAAGTGCGACTGTCCGCAATCCGAGGTGTTTTTGACTTGGATCAATGCCTTTGGGCTCCCCTCAGCTTATTTTCAGGACGAACCTTAACCTCAACCCATCCCACAAGAAGGAGGATACCCATGTTTTGCTATCAATGCGAACAGACGGCCAAGGGCACGGGGTGCACGGTGCTGGGGGTCTGCGGCAAACAGCCCGAGGTTGCCGCACTTCAAGACCTTCTGCTTTACACGCTCATGGGACTGTCCCAGGTTGCTGTGGAAGGCCGGAAGGTCGGGGTGTCCGACCCGGATGTGAATGCGTTCACTGTCCAGGCGGCCTTTTCGACCCTGACCAACGTCGATTTCGACCCCGCGCGTTTCATCGATTTGATCGGCCGGGCCGCCCAGAAACGCGACCGGCTCAAGGCGAAGGTGAAAACCGCCGGCGGCAAGATCGATTTCCCCGGCGGGGCTTCGACCATGATTCCGAAATCCACCGTGGAGGAACTGGTCAAGCAGGCCGAGCCGCTGGGCCTGAAGTCTTACCCCGCCGAGAACCCCGATATCCTCTCGCTGAAGCACACGGTCCTTTTCGGGATCAAGGGCGTGAGCGCCTATGCGGACCACGCCCAAATCCTGGGACAAAAGGACGACAAGGTCTATGCGTATGTGCATGAGGGGCTGGCCGCCATCCAGCGGTCCGATTTGAGCCTGGATCAGTGGGTGGGCCTGGCCCTCAAGTGCGGGGAAGCCGCTTTGCGGGCCATGGAGCTTCTGGATGCGGGCAACACCGGCATCTACGGCCACCCGGTGCCGACCCAGGTCCCCTTGGGGCACAAGAAGGGCAAGGCCATTCTCGTCTCGGGTCATGACCTCAAGGACCTTGAAGAGCTTCTCAAGCAGACCGAAGGCAAGGGCATTTACGTCTACACCCATGGGGAGATGCTTCCCACCCATGGCTATCCGAAACTGAAAAAACACAAGCATTTTTACGGCCACTACGGGACGGCGTGGCAGAACCAGATCCGGGAGTTCCCCGATTTCCCCGGCGCCATCCTGATGACCACCAACTGCATTCAAAGGCCGAAGGATGAATACAAGAAGAACATCTTCACAAGCGGCCTGGTCGGGTGGCCCGGTGTGCCGCACATATCCGACCTCAACTTCAAGCCCGTGATCGACCGGGCTTTGGAGCTCCCCGGTTTCCAAGAGGATAAAAACGGCAAGGAAGTCACGGTCGGCTTCGCCCGCAACTCGGTCCTGGGGGTGGCGGACAAGGTCGTCGCTGCCGTCAAGTCCGGGGCCATCCGGCACTTCTTCCTGGTGGCGGGCTGCGACGGGGCCAAGCCCGGCCGGAACTACTACAGCGAGTTTGTGGAAAAAGTCCCGAAAGACTGCGTGGTGCTGACCCTGGCGTGCGGCAAGTTCCGCTTCTTCGACAAGGATCTGGGCGCCATCGGCGGCATCCCGCGCCTGCTCGATGCCGGCCAGTGCAATGACGCCTACTCGGCCGTCCAGATCGCCTCGGCCCTGGCCAAGGCGTTCAACGTGTCGGTCAACGAACTGCCTCTGTCGCTGATCATATCCTGGTACGAACAAAAGGCGGTGTGCGTCCTGCTCGCGCTGCTGCACCTGGGGATCAAAAACATCCGGCTGGGCCCATCGCTGCCGGCGTTTCTGACCCCCAACGTGCTCGACACGCTGGTGAAGACGTTCAACATCAAACCCATCGGCACGGCCGATGAGGATCTAAAAGCCATATTGGGATGACCTGACCTCTTGAGACTGCCCGCCCCCCGCTCCAGCCGCCGCCATCGCCGGCTGGAGCGGGGCCTTCTCGCATTGCTCCCGGCTTCTCCCGGACGGACTTCTTGTCCAACAAGCCAATGCTTCCTTATCGCAGAAACCACCATATCCTGTGCTTTCATCCTGCTTGACACACAATATGAATTTTGAGATCATTCCAACCATCAGATTTTATCCCCCACCCATGCGACAGGCCGAGATAAAAACCCTATAAATAGCTGGCAGGAGAGACCCATGGAGCGCTACGCCGAGACCACCAAACAGACCTACGAGGGATGGGACGAGTTCTACAGCAAGCCGGTGGACGAGAAGCTTGATGCGTTCAAGCAGAGGGGGCGCATTTTTGATGTGATTTTCGCTCAGCAGTTCGACCGGCAGTTCCTGGATGATCTCTGCGATCTGGCGGACAAGGTCCGGCTGCTCGCGAAGACCAGGGCGGGCGCGCAGAAGCTGAGCAGCCTGCTGCCGCACAAGCGGGCCATGCTCTATTTCGTGCAACCCTCCACCCGGACGTTTTTATCGTTTCAGAACGCCTGCTACCTCCTGGGCCTAAACGTCTCCGAAAGCCGCGGCACGAGCACCAGTTCCGAAGTGAAGGGCGAATCCCCCGAGGACACGATCCGCACCTTCGCCAGCTACGTGGACCTGATCATCTCCCGGCACCCCGAGGCCGGCTTCGCCGAGAAGACCTCGTGGGTGCTGAACCAGACCGAACGGCCGGTGCCGGTCCTGAACGGCGGCTCCGGCCCGGATCAGCATCCGACCCAGGCCCTGCTCGACATCTACACGCTGCAGCGCGAGTTCCAGGCGATCGGCGGCCTCGACGGCAAGAAGATCGCCATGGTGGGCGACCTCAAGCGCGGCCGCACCGTTCGCTCGCTCTCGTATCTCATGAAAAACTACAAGAACGTCACCCTCTACTATGTGGCGCCCGAAGTCTTTCGCATGAAGGACGACATCAAGGCCTTCCTCAAGAAGCATGCCATCCCCTTCCACGAGACGGACGACTTCGCAAGCGTCATGCCCAAGGTCGACGCCATCTACATGACCCGCATTCAAAACGAGTACGCCAGCGACCCGAAAAACGAGACCGAGACCTTCCCGGCCTTTCATTTCAAGAAGGAGCACCTTGCCAAAATCCACGCCCACTGCGCCATCATGCACCCCCTGCCCCGGCGCTACGAGATCGACGTTGCGGTGGACAAGGACCCGCGTGCGGCCTACTGGCGCCAGGAGCGAAACGGCATGTGGATCCGCGCTGCCCTCATCGCCTACGTCTTCCGGGTGGAGCAGGAGATCCTGGCCGAGTTTGCCTGATGCGGTAAATGGATTGAAATTGGACTGAGAAAAGCCAGGAGGGAGGTGCTCTCCTGGCTTTTTTTGGGCTTGACGCCCGGTAAAATAAGGTTTATAAATGGTTCCAAAATGGTTCCTTTTTGCAGGAGGATTCGGATGGCGACTCTGACGGTCAAAAACATACCTGAGGGGATTTACGAAAAGCTCAAGCAACGGGCGAAATCGCACAACCGCAGCGTGAATAGGGAAATCATCGTGTGTATCCAGGAGGCGGTGGAAAGCCGGCGTGTGGACCCTGAGACTTTTATTGCAAGAGTTGAATCCCTCCACAACCGCATATCCGCCCCCCGCCTCACGGACAAGATGCTGCGTCAGGCGAGAACCCAAGGCCGCCCATGATCGTCGCTGACACCAATCTGATCGCGTATTTTTTCATCCCCGGCCAACATACCGCCGATGCCAAGTCCGTGTTTTTGAAGGACCCGGATTGGGCCGCACCCCTTTTGTGGAAAAGTGAATTTCGAAATGTTTTGGCCACCTATTTGCGGGAAGGATATTTGCATTGGGACGATGCATTGCAATTGGCCGGTGAAGCGGAATTGCTCTTTTACGGAAACGAATATTCCGTTCAAACTGACAGAATCCTCAAACTGGCAGTCATGTCAAAATGCTCGGCTTACGATTGCGAATTCGCGGCGTTGGCGGAAGATATGGGGGTCAAACTCGTGACATCGGACAAGGTTATTCTGTCGGCTTTCCCGAAACTCGCCGTTCACATTAAAAAGTTTTAGGACTACGGGCGGAGTTTTTTGAAGCTGTCTTGAAAGACAAGAAGAGGCGAGGCAGTAAAATCGCCCCCTCATGGTTAGAACGCCGGCTTCCTTAGCCAAGAGGCTTGCCTACCGGCTGCCGGTGTCTCCGGATCCTTTTTGGGAGCACGCATATTCCCTTAGAAAATGGTCGATGATCCGCACTTGGTCCGGCTTCATGAGCTCATCCCCGCCGTGGCCGACCCCTTTGGTTGATTTTTAGGCAATAGTTGGTTAGGTGAAACGGTAGAACCGGTTGAACTGAACCAGGTGCGAAACCGTATGACAGACGCGATCCTGAAACGCTTTGATGTGCGCGGGAAAACCGCCGCCATCACCGGCGGGGGCGGCGATCTTTGCGGCCACATGGCCGAGGCCCTCGGCGCCATCGGCGTGAAGGTGGCCGTGCTGGACATCAGCCTTGAAAAAGCAGAAAGCCGGGCTCATTTCGTCTCCAAGACCGGAGGGGCCGCCGAGGCGTATCGATGCGACGTCCTGGATGTGGACCAGCTCCGGGGCTGCTACGATGCGGTCTGCCGCCGATGGGGGCCGCCGGATTTTCTCATCAACGGCGCCGGCGGCAATGACCCGCGGGGCAGCACCTCCGAGGAATTCCACGAACCGGAAAAGCCCCTTGCCCCCGGGGGAAAATCCTTCTTCGACCTGGACCCGGACGGGTTCCGCCAGGTGTTCGATCTCAACTTCCTGGGGACTTTTCTCGTCACCCAAACCTTCTCCAGGGGCATGGTGGCAAAGGGCCGGGGGGCCATCGTCAACATCTCCTCTATGAGCGCCTTCACGCCGCTCACCAAGGTGGCCGCCTACTCGGCCGCCAAGGCGTCCGTGAGCAACTTCACGCACTGGCTGGCGGTTCATTTCGCCCGCACGGGGGTGCGGGTCAACGCCCTGGCGCCCGGTTTTTTCATGACCGAGCAGCTGAAGTTTCTGCACATCGACCGAGAGACGGGGGAGCTGCTGCCGCGCGCGCGCAAGGTGATCGCCCACACCCCCATGGGCCGCTACGGGGAGCCGGACGACCTGATCGGCACGCTGGTCTGGCTGCTGTCGGACGCGTCGAGTTTCGTGACCGGCGTGGTGGTCCCGATCGACGGGGGGTTTTCGTCATACAGCATTTAGCGAACCATGACTCGGCAGAAAGGCAGATTAGGTGGCCAGCGTAACCCTGAAAAACGTGGTCAAGCAGTTCAAGTCGGTGACCGCCGTCGAAAACCTCAGCATCGAGATCCAGGACCGGGAGTTTGCGGTGCTGGTGGGGCCTTCCGGGTGCGGCAAAACCACGGCCCTGCGGATGGTCGCCGGCCTCGAGCCCGTGACCTCCGGCGAGATTTACATCGGCGACCGGCTGGTCAACGATGTCGACCCCAAGGACCGGGACATCGCGATGGTTTTTCAGAACTACGCTCTTTACCCCCACATGAACGTCCGCGAGAACCTGGGCTTCGGGCTGAAAATGCGCAAGTTCCCGAGGGAGGAGATCGACCAGCGCGTGCAGGAGGCGGCCGACATCCTCGGCATCCACGAGCTGCTGGACCGCAAGCCCAAGCAGCTCTCGGGCGGCCAGCGGCAGCGCGTGGCGGTCGGCCGGGCCATCGTGCGCAAGCCCAAGGTGTTCCTGTTCGACGAGCCGCTGTCCAACCTGGACGCCAAGCTGCGGGTCGCCATGCGCGCCGAGATCAGCAAGCTCCACCGCCGCCTGGGGGCGACCATCATCTACGTCACCCACGACCAGGTGGAGGCCATGACCATGGCCAGCCGGATCTTCATCATGAACCAAGGCAGCCTGCAGCAGTCCGGAGAACCGCTGGAAGTCTACAAACACCCGGCCAACCGGTTCGTCGCGGGGTTCATCGGCTCCCCGGCCATGAACTTCATCGACGCCACCCTGGTGCGGGAGCAGGGCGCCTATTTTGTCGCGGCGGAAGGCTTCAAGGTCAGGCTGCCCGAGGTGTTTTCATCAAAGATAGCGCCCTATGCCGGGCGGCCGGTCGTCTTCGGCGTGCGGCCCGAGGACATGGCGGCGCAAGCGCCCGGGGCGGATAGCGGCAACGGCAACACCCTGGCCGCGCGTGCGGACGTGGTGGAAACCCTGGGGGCGGAAACCTTTGTGTACCTGACCTGCGGGCCCCACTCCATCGTCGCCCGCATGGAGTCCCCGGAACGCCCGCTGGCCGTGGGTCAGGCGCTTCTCGTCGATCTGAAGATGCCCAAGACGCACCTGTTCGACCGGGAAACTTCCCAGACCATCGTTTGAAGACCACGCAACCGGAGATGTGACCACCAACCAAGACCCATCAAGGAGGGAGGCTTACCATGAGAAGGATCGCAAACGTTGTGTCGATGGCCCTGCTGGGCGCCGTGATGATGTCCGCGACCGCTTTTGCCCAGGTCAATTGGATGCAGTTCAAGGGCGCCGAGATCCGGTTCCTGATGAACAAGCACCCGTTCACGACCTACATCGAGCCCAAGGTGGCCGAGTTCGAAAAGATGAGCGGCATCAAGGTGGTCATGGAGGTTTTCCCGGAAGACCAATTCCGCAACAAGCGCACCATCGAGCTTAACGCCGGAGGCAAACTGGACGGGTACATGATCATGCCGGGCCAAGACGAACTCTATTTCTGGAAAGCGGGCTGGCTGCAGCCGCTGGACGACTACATCAAGGACCCCAGGCTGACCGACGCGGCCTGGGAGCCGAAGGACTTCTTCGCCAGCTTCACCAAGGCCGCCACTGTCGACGGCAAGCAGATCGGCGTCGTCATCAACTCCGAAACGTCGCTCCTGGCCTATCGCAAGGACCTCTTCGGCCAGTTCAAGGTCAAGGTCCCCACGACCATGAAGGAGCTTGAGGAGACCGCCAAGTTCTTCCACGGCAAGGAGGTCGACGGCAAGAAGATGGTCGGCATCACCCTGCGGGGCAAGGGCGCCGCGGCCACCTCTCAGTGGGTGGATTTCCTCTACAGCTTCGGCGGCTCCTGGACCAACGCGCAGGGCAAGTCGAACCTGGCGTCTCCCGGCAGCATCGCCGCCTTCAAGTTCTACGGCGACCTGCTGAAAAACTACGGCCCCGAGGGCGGCACCATGCTGCACTGGGCCGAGAGCACCTCCACCTTCATGGAGGGTAAGGCCGCCATGATCTACGATGCCAACGTGTTCAAGTCGCTTTACGAGAACCCCAAGGAATCCAAGGTGGCCGGCAAAGTCGGCTACGCCGTCATCCCGGCCGGACCGGCCGGCAGCGTGCCCCACGTCTCCAACTGGAGCCTGTCCATCAACAAAAACAGCCCGGCCGAACGCCAGAAGGCAGCCTGGCTGTTCATCCAGTGGGCCACCAACAAACAGAACTCGCTCGGGGCCATGCTGGCCGGCGTTCCGGCGGGGCGCGCATCGGCCTGGAACTCCGCCGAATACAAGGCCGGGGACAAGCAGCCCGATTGGACCGCTAATTCTCTGAAGTCCTTCGAGATGGGCCAGCCGCAGTGGAACCCGCCCGTCATCAACGTGCCCGAAATCCGCGATATCACCGGCCAGGTGATCGTCGACGCCATCCAGGGCAAGGACGTGGCCGAGTCGGCCAAGAAGGCCGCCGAGCTCATGGACAGGAAGATGGAGATATAGCGTCGCCCGTTGGCCCGTCAGCCGGTCGGTCCGAACACCTGAATTGAAAGCCGGACGGCCGGCAACGTGCCTCGATAGGTGGGGGCGGCATTTCTGCCGCGACAAACTGTCCGCTGTTTGTGGACACGCGGCTGAAAGCCGCTCCCAAGAACGAGCCAAGCAGGCGTTGTTGCCTTCGCCGGGCACAGAATCATCGTCATGAACACTGCCGCAAGCACTGTAAGCCGCTTCATCGATCGTCGCCAGTCTCTGGTTTATCCGGCCCCGGCGGTGATCGTGCTCTTTCTCATCGTGGTCCTGCCCATTGCTTTCAACCTCTACCTCGCCTTCACCAAGTGGACCGTGGGGCTGGGGCAGCCGCGCTTCATCGGCCTGGACAACTTCGTCGAGCTGGTCACCGATGAACGCGTCTGGAACGGGGTCAAGGTGATGGTGGTTTTCAGCGGTCTGAGCCTTTGCCTTGAGCTGGTGCTGGGGCTTCTCATCGCGCTGTACTTCAACCGCGAGTTCAGGGGCAGCGAGGCAGTCCAGGCCATCTACATCTTCCCCTTTGCCGCGACCCCGGTGGCCGTGGCCTTGATCTGGCGGGTCATGCTCAACCCCGAGATCGGGGTCTTGAACTACCTGCTGCGCAGCATCGGCCTTCCGGGCAGCCTGTGGGTGAGCAGCGAACACACAGCGGTCCTGTCGCTGGTGATGGTGGATGTCTGGAAGTGGACCCCCATGATCACCCTCATCGTGCTGGCGGGGCTCAAGTCCCTGCCGCCCGACCCCTACGAGGCCGCCCGCATCGACGGGGCAAACGCGCTGCAGATCTTCTGGTACATCACCCTGCCCCTGATCCGGCCGGTGCTGATCGCCGCCCTGATGCTGCGCTCCCTGGACAACCTCAAGGAATTCGACATGATCTACACCATCACGCAAGGCGGGCCGGGCATCGCCTCCGAGACCCTCTACCTTTATTCCTACCAGGTCGGGTTCGGCTTCTTCAAGGCCGGCTACGGCTCGGCCCTCATGGTGGTGGTGTTCATGATCGTGCTGGTGTTCAACGTGGTCATGAACCGGATGCGGCTCAGCGCCCTGGACCGCTGACCGCGTGGCACGCGAGGGACGATGACGAAACGAGCCGCCATCAAGACCGCCCGGTCCGCTCTCTTCTACGCGGGCGCCGCCGCCCTGTGCGTCGGGCCGCTGTTTGTTTTTGTTTGGATGATCATGACCGGGCTCAAGACCGGCGTGCAGAACATCACCTACCCGCCGGAGTTCCTTTTCACACCCACCCTCGAAAACTTCCAGGCGGTGTTCCAGCAGCACCATTTTTTCCGGTACCTGATGAACAGTCTCATCATCGCCACCCTGGCCACGGGGCTTTCGCTGGTGCTGGGGCTGCCGGCGGCCTATTCCATCGCCAAGTACCGGCAGGGCAGGATCGGGATGATCATCCTGCTCGCCCGGATGACCCCCTTCGTGAGCTACCTGCTGCCCTGGTACATTATTTTCCGGTACCTGAAACTGATCGACACCTACGCGGCGCTGACCCTGACCCACCTGATCATCACCCTGCCCATGGTGGCCTGGCTCATGGTCGCCTTTTTCGAAAGCGTGCCGGCCGAACTGGAAGACGCGGCCATGATCGACGGCTGCTCCCGCTTGAAAAGCTTCCTCATCATCGTGCTGCCCTTGGTCCGAAACGGCATCGCCACCTCGGCCATCATGGCCTTCATTTTCTCCTGGAACCAGTTCCTTTTCTCGCTGATCCTTTCCGGCCCGCAGACCAAAACCGTGCCGGTGGCCGTCTACAACTTCATATCCTACGGCAAGATCGACTGGGCCGGCATCGGCGCCGCCGCCACCCTGATCGTCCTTCCGGTCTCGGTGTTCGCTTTCTTCGTGCGCAAGACCATCGTGCAGGGGCTGACGATGGGGGCGTTGAAGGATTGATGGTTACCCTTTCAGTCGACTCAAAAGTGATCCGCAACGTGGGTCTCGTGATCTTCGACAAGGACGGGACCCTCATCGAGCTCTACCACTACTGGTCGCAGATGGTTGCGCTGCGCGCCCGGCTCATCTGCGAAGCGCTGGGCCTGGGCCCGGACCTTCAAGCCGGCCTTCGCTGGGCGCTGGGGGTGGATGAGAAGACGGGACGCCTCAGGCCCGAGGGGCCGGTCGGCTTGAAGAAGCGCGAGATCGTGATCAAGGCGGCCACGGACTACCTCGAAGAGATCGGCCGCAGAGACACGCTGCGGTTCTGCGAGCAGGCCTTCGAGCGGGCCGACGAGATCTCAAGCCGCGACCTTGGTGGATTCATCCGGCCGATCCAGGGAGCGGTGCCCCTGATGAGGGCGCTGCACGATCGCGGATGCTGCGTTGCGCTGGCAACGGTCGACGTCAGCCGGCGCGCCCGCCTGGCCGTAGAATTCATGGGCGTTACCAACGCGCTCGACCTGGTGGTCGGCGGGGAAGAAGTGTCCCGCTCGAAACCCGACCCCGAGATGATCCGTATCATTCTCGATCGCCTGGGGGTCGACCGCTCGCAGGCCGTCATGGTCGGTGATGCCCTCAACGACATTCAGATGGGCGCGAACGCCGGCCTCAAGGCATCCATCGGCGTGCTCACGGGCTTCGCGACGGCCGAGCAGATGCGGGCCTTAACTTCTTTCGTCGCCCAGGACGTGTCGGAGCTTGCCGTGCTCTCATAAAATGCCCGAGTAAAGAAACCTCGGGGAGGGAAATGGCTTATGGAGAAAATGTTGAAATGGGCTCGTTCGGTTCTCACGACCACAGCCGGCCATTGGCAAAGCTTAAGCGAAAAACTGCCCGTTGAGCTGCTCTCGCAGGCACCCGCGCCGGGCCAGTGGTCCGCCCTGGAGTGCCTGCAGCACCTCATCGACACGGAGCGGATGTTTTGCTTCCGGCTCCAGTGCCTGCTGGAGGGAAAGAATTTTCCGGCCTTTGATCCCGACAAGCAGGGCACGCAACTGAGCACACAGCCGTCCCCTCCGGAGCTCGCCGCAGAGTTTTCACGGCTGCGCGCGGATAGTCTGCAGGCATTGTCCCGGATCCAGCCGAGCGACCTCGGCCGCAAAGCCCGCCATCAGGAGCTGGGGATCGTGACGATGGGGGAGATGGTGCACGAATGGGCGGGGCACGATCTCAACCACACGGTCCAGGCCGAACGGGCGATCATGCAGCCCTTTATTCGCGGCTGCGGCCCGTGGCAGAATTATTTTTCCGATCACCTGGCCCGGACTGATAAATAGCATCCACGGGTAATGCTGCCTGATTGGATGGCGAGCCGAAACTGCCGCCGGAGAAATGGTCAGTGATGGATACGTGCGTTGAAAGCAACGTTCTGGAAGAATTGCTGAAGCTGCTGAAGCTGGAGCAGATCGAGGAGAACATCTTTCGCGGCCAGAGCCAGGATCTCGGCTTCGGCAACGTCTACGGCGGGCAGGTGCTGGGCCAGGCGCTGTCGGCCGCCTACCAGACCGTGCCGCCGGAGCGCCGGGCCCACAGCCTGCATTCCTATTTTCTCAGGCCGGGGGATGTCCACCGGCCGATCATCTACAACGTCGACTGCATCCGCGACGGCAAAAGCTTCACCACGCGCCGGGTCGTGGCCGTCCAGAAAGGCCGGGCGATCTTCATTTTGGCGGCCTCGTTTCAAATCGACGAGACGGGGTTTGAACACCAGGACCCGGCGCCCGACGTACCCGGCCCCGAGGGCCTCGCTTCTGAGCTGGAACTGGCAACCCGGATCGCCGACCAGATCCCTGCCCCCATCCGCGAAAAGTTCCTGTGCCGGCGGCCGATCGAGGTCCGGCCGGTGAACCCCATGAATCCCTTTGCACCGGAGAAGCGCGAACCGGTGCGATACAACTGGGTCAAGGCCATCGACAAAATGCCGGAGGACCCGGCCATCCACCAGTACCTGCTGGCCTATGCGTCCGATTACGGCCTGGTGGTGACATCGCTTTACCCCCACGGGCAGAGTTTTTGGCAACCGGCGATGCAGGTCGCCAGCCTGGATCACGCCATGTGGTTTCACCGGCCGTTCCGCATGGACGACTGGCTGCTCTACGCCATGCAAAGCCCCAATGCCTGTAAGGCTCGTGGGTTGGCCTTTGGGAAGGTTTACAACCGCGAGGGGGTGCTGGTGGCTTCCGTGGCCCAGGAGGGGCTGATCCGCTACCACGGTAAGCCGAAGAGTAAGGATGATGGTTATCCGACCGTTCCGCCCCGATGACGAAGCAGCGGTGATCGCGCTTTGGAAACGCTGCGACCTGGTTCGCGCGTGGAATGACCCGTCCAAGGACATTCAACGCAAGCTGCAGGTCCGGCCCGATTTGTTTTTGGTGGGACTGATCGATGGCCAGATTGTTGCGTGCGTCATGGCCGGTTACGAAGGGCACCGAGGCTGGCTGAATTATCTATCGATCGACCCCGGACATCAACGCCGAGGTTATGCACGAGCTATTGTCAATGAAGCTGAGCGGTTGTTGCGAGAAGCTGGCTGCCCGAAAATAAACTTGCAGGTCCGGACTTCCAATCACCGGATGATCGAGGTTTACCGGAAGCTCGGTTATTCAGTGGACGAAGTCACGAGCATGGGCAAGCGGCTGGAACATGACGATGGAACCGGCTGACAATGACTTCCGGGAAGAATAGAGCATCTCCATAATCGCACGAATCGCACTTGAGGGGCGGCTTAAAGACTAATGCGGCAAGGGGA
>Ga0316630_10000432_pt1 | contig 13085 bp, 9 predicted proteins | sample OWC_May_M1_C1_D6_FD_207658 | JGI IMG/M metagenome (GOLD analysis project Ga0316630, IMG submission 207658) | Wetland soil microbial communities from Old Woman Creek delta, Ohio, United States - OWC_May_M1_C1_D6_A | ecosystem: Environmental > Terrestrial > Soil > Wetlands | place: USA: Ohio...
CTCCAGATCGGCAGGCTGTCCCGCACCAGGATCCCCCCCATCGCCTGCCCCTGGGCGTGCGCGATCTGCGCCAGGACGGCGCTGCACCGGGCAACCTCTTGGGCAACTTGGCTCTGCAGGTCGAGCGCAGCGGTGAGTTGTGCTTGCAGTTCAGCCTGCGCCGCGGCGATCCCTGCGAGGAGATCCGCGACCTGTTGGAGAACCGGGACGGGCGCCTGGGACGCCTGCGCGGACGCCTGCGCCCGGCCCCATCTCGCCTGCAGGTCCGTCAGGCGACCCATCTCGGCCTGGAGATCGGAGGTCCGCCTGGTGAGCGCACTCAACCACCGGTCCGTCTGCAGCTGTCTGACCTTCCACAACTCTTGCTGTGAGGCGATCGCCGCGAGCGACGGCCGCCCCCGCAGCATCTGGGCCGTTCCCTCGCTTTCCAGTTCGATGAGCTTGCTGGCCTCCGGGAGCGTCCGCTGAATCCTCTCGATCTCGGCACTGGGGGCCAATCGCGAGGTCAGTTCTCGGAGAAACGCCGTCGTAGTCGTTGCTTGCGCCGCGATCTCTGCGACCGGGATCGCGCCCGATGGGGGCGGCGCGGCCTGCGGCGGAGGGGAAGCGGCCGGCGCCTGGGCCTGCTGGTCCGCCGCGTGTCCGCAGACGGCGAGACTCCACAGCCCCAGACCCACCAGAAACGCGCACGCGATACGGGTCCACGACATCACCGTCTCCCCCACACCGAGAGGTTTCCTAGACTAAGAATCGTGCGAGACGTACCGCGTTCGCAAGGCGGAGCGCTCGCCGGATCTGCGCGAGAATCTGTGGCCGGGAAATCACGCGTTGGCGATACCATGAAAATCGAACACTACATATTCTTTTTTCATGGTGAGGGCCACGGGGATCCTCCCGAGGACGCTCTGCGCCTCTTGGCCTACTCGGGGTCCTATGGCAAGCACGGAGATACTCGGGGCGAACTCGACGTCAGGCCCTCTTGTCGTGCAACCCTGCAACACGATGTTCCCGGCTTATGCAGGCGCGGCCTCGGGCGGGCACGCCGGCAGCGTGAACGAAAATGTCGCGCCGCGGTCGGGGTTGTTCGCGGCCCAGATCCGGCCGCCGTGCGCCTCCACGATGGAGCGGCTGATCGGGAGGCCCATGCCCAACCCGTTGGGCTTGGTGGTATAGAAGGTCTCGAAGAGGCGGGGGAGGGTCTCGGCCGGAATGCCCGGGCCCTGGTCCCGCACGGCGACCTGCACGGCGGCGCCGGTGGACCGCGTCTGGATCACGAGCCGCCGTTCCTCGCTTTCCGGCCTCGCGGCCTCCATGCCGTTGAGGACGAGGTTGAGCAGGACCTGCTGGAGCTGGACGCGGTCGCCCCGGACCGGGGGGAGCGTGGGGGCGAGGTCCAGGGCGAGCGCCAGGTTCCGGAGGATGGCGTCCGTGTGGACAAGCGTGGCCACCTCCCGGACCACTTGGTTGATGTCGAGCGGCAGGAAGCGCGCCTCGTCTTTCCGGAGCAAGCTGCGCAGGCGCTGGATCACCTCACCCGCCCGCCGGGCGTCCCCGGCCACGTCCTGCAGGATCTCGCGGATCTCCCCCAGGGGCGGCGCGCCCTGTGCCAGGTAGCGCTCCCCCGCATGGGCGTTGCTCAGGATGGCGGTCAATGGCTGGTTCAACTCGTGGGCCAGGGCCGCCGCCATCTCCCCCATCGTCGTCACTCGCCCGACGTGGGTCAGCTCTCGCCGGAGGCGTTCCGCCTCCAGGCGGGACCGTTGCTGTGCCGTGATGTCCTGGCAGTAGATGACCGCGCCTCCCTCCGGCCACCGCAAGGGCAAGACGCTGACGCTGGCCCAGCGCTCTTCGGTGCGCGTCGGGTAGGCATAGTCGAACCGGAACTCGGTCTGCGTGCCCGTCAGGACCGCCGCGATCCCCTCCTGAATCTCCGTGACCACCGGACCGGCGTGCTCAACGGCGCGTGGGCGCGCATGGGGCCGCCCTGCGCCGACCGCCAGGACCGTGGGATCCAGGGCCCCCTCTCCGGCGGCGAACGCCGGCCACGCGTCGCTGGTGCGCAAGACGCTCCCCGCGCGATCCACGATGGCTATGTGCCCGGGAAGCGAGGCCAGGACCCCGCTGCTCAGCGCCTCGCTCGTGCGGAGGCGGTCCTCGACCTGCCGGCGGTCGGTGATGTCGATGGACACGCCCAGCAAGCAAGGCGATTCTCCGTCCCTTCGGACGTGGGACCGACCTTTCGAGACGAACCAGCGAATGGTACCGTCCGCGCGTATCACACGGAATTCGTTGCGCATGGGCTGGCCCGACTCCAAGGCCTGCTGTATGCTTTGGCGCCACGACTCGCGATCGTCGGGGTGGATGGAGCTGGCCACCTGGTCGAGCGTCAGCGCCTCGGCTGAAGTCGCGCCATAGAACGCGCGACCTTCCTCCGTCATCCACACGCGCGCGGAATTCGGATCCAACTCCCACAAGCGCGCATCGGCGCTGGCCGCCGCCAGGGTCAGGCGCGCCTGGCTCTCCCGGAGCGCGTCATCCGAGCGCATCCGAACAAGCGCATTGGTGAAGACTTGCGCGATCAGTTGCAGCCGCGTCACCGCCGCGTCCGGCCAGTCGCACTCCGCCCGCAGGGTATTGAAGCCCAGGAGGCCAATGGGGGGCGTGCCCCCGACCATGAGCGGAAGGCTCAGATTCGATTTGACACCGATGAGGCGGCAGGTCTCCCGGTCGAGAGCGGCCTCCGCCGGCAGGTCCTCCAGGGAAGAAATCGCAACCGAGCGGCCGGCCAGCATCTGTTGTACGTACCAGGGGAAATGCTCTTGGCGCATCTCCTTGGGAGCTTGCAGACCTTCCCGGGCGTAAACGTGGGTGGCCCTGAGGATACCCGTGCCCGCAACCGACCATTGCCAAAGCACGGCAAGGTCGAGGTCGAGGAACTCGCAGACACGACGCTGGGCGTCTTCAATTGTGCTGTCGATCTGGTCGGAGCGCAGGTTGACAAAGCGCGCCGAGAGTTCGCTCAGCAGCGACTCGAACCGCAAACGGCTTTCCAGGGCTTCCTCCGCCCGCTTGCGCGCGAGCGCATTGGCCATCACTTCTGCGACCATGCGGAACCCCTTCACGACGTCGTCCGACCACTGCCGTTCCGCGCGCACCGTTGTGAAGGTTAGCGCACCGAATACATCGCCTCCTGCGAATAGAGGAACCACCACGACCGACTTGGTTCCATACCGTTCGAAGGTTTCTCGGTCCCGGGCGGCTTCTGACGGAAGGGCCGCGAGCGTCGAAAGGGTGAGCATCTCTCCTCGCATGATCATCCGGAATCCCCACGGGAAGAAGTCTCGCATATCCATCCGACTCGGCACTGGCGCAGTCCCTTCGGGTGTGTGGACATGCGTCAGCCGTAATGTGGCGGGCTCGTTCTCGGGCACTTGCCACAGGGTGGAGCGATCGAGGTCGAGCAATTCACAGATCCGGCGCTGAGCGTCCTGGATCTTGCCCTCGATCTGGTTGGCGGGCAGATGGACAAAGCTGGCCGACAGCTCGGTGAGGAGTGTCTCGATCCGAAGTTGCCGCGCGAGTTGCCGTTCCGCCCGCTGGCGTTGCGCCCGGTTCACCGCAAGGATCACGATCAGCAGCGCCTGCACAACAAGCACAAAGAATGCGACGATCACCGCCGTGCCGTACTGCTCCCAGAGCGTGTACTCGCGGTTGATGTTAATGCTCCCCGGCGGCACGGCGGCCACGGACAGGTTCCAGCGCTTGAGCTGCCGCCAGTCGAACTTCAACACAGCGGGCAAGTCCAAGATGGCAGGTATCGTGTTTGGATCTGACCCGTTTTGGAGGAAACCCAGAGCCAGTTGGCCCGCTTGGGTGCCAATGCTGTCGTAGCTGACCAGCGATCCCCCGGCTATGCCGTATCCCAGGATGCTCTCATAGACCCCAAAGACGGGGCCATTGGCGACCTGGCTCAGCCGTTCGGCCACGTCCCTGGGATTGTAAGTCTGTCCGGTATTGTCGGCACTCACGGCCAGGTACAAAATGATCGTGTCGCGAGGCGCGCCGGATATCACGGCGACCATTTCATCCAGCGACATGTTGGTCACGTAGCGGACGTCCAGGCGGCCCTGCCATTTCTGCAGATCCAGCCGCGCCTGCGCCTCGTTCTTCTTATCGAGGGGATGGACCCCACTCACGACATAGACGCTCTTGGCCTGGGGGACGAGTTTCAGCGCGCTTTCGAGCGTGCCCGCGATGTCATTCCTGAGGACGTGCTGGACGATGCGGCGCCCCGCTTTCGGCGCCTCGAAGCCCGGGTACATGTACAGCGCCACAATGGGGGCGTCAGGAAAAATCGTCCGACCCTCGTCCAGCACGAACTGCAGAGCTTCTGGATAGAGGGTGATGATCGCGTCGATCTTGCGATTGCCGTGCCGTACGCGCAACATCTCGGCGAGAACCTGCAGATGTTTGGCGCTCGGGTGGCGGTGCAGATCCAGGTATTCGTAGAATTGATTCTTCAGCCCCACTCCGCCCGTCTCCAGCGACGCCATGATGGCCCGGTCGGTGCGGACGTTGAGGGGCATATTGGCTTCCAAAGCGTGCAGGATCAGGACATTCTTTCCCCCCAGGGCGTCGCGCGACTGGGCTTGCGTACCGACCGCCCACACCCAAGAGGAGAGAAGGACGACGAGCAACGGTAGAGGACAGCACTTGAGAAATCCGATCCGACCGTCACGCGCCATCAATCCTCTCCGCCGCCCCGACGGGCAAACCCGTCGTCGGAGCGCACCCTACGCGGTCCGCAGGAACCGGGCGTCGCACTCGTCCACAACGGCCACGGATGCGCCACTCATCGGACAGGAGACTATCGAATGCCGCACGGAGAGTCAAAAGGAAAGACCAGTTAGGCGCGGTGAATGTACGTTCGTGCGCGAGGGTTTGGAAGCCAAGTAACGCTTCACCACACGAGGCAAGAAACTCAAGAGCGTTTGCGGTGGCGGGCTAGAGGTTCTGCCGTAAGAAACTCTCACCCCGGGACGCTCAACCGCGACAACCGAGACTCGGTCGCGATTGTAACCGCACAGTATCTAATTCCCTACCTAATTGAATAGTTCCTACCTATTTCCACCGTGACGTCTTCTGCCAACTCGCGCGCTGGCCTCGACCGAGGCACTTCACCCGGCCATCCGCGCGAAATCGCTTGAGGGTGGCCCGGATTAAGTCCAGCCCGACTCCTGGGCATTCTCGTTGAAGCTCACCGACGCTGAACGACCCCTTCGCCTTTTCTATCGCCTGGGCAACTCGCTCCGTCTTGGCGCCTCGCGGCTCAGCCGGTTGTCCGATGCGTTCCTCGAACTCTCGGTAGGCGCTCTTCAGGATGAAGAAGAGGTAATTCACATAGGGCCATGGGTCGTGCTTATTTTGGAGTTGACCAAAATGCCGCGACTCTCTTGCCAATCACATCCCACGAACGATGGCAGGGGAAGCAGGTGACAGGAAAGGAGGTCAGGAGATTACCCCGACTCCCACTCGGATCTTCCTTTGGCGAGTTAGCGTGGAAAGTCCAAGCCGATCGCTGACCGCTGATTGCTGCGCCTACTTGAAATCCGCCTCGTTGAACTGGAGCTTGAAGCCCCGCACGCGCGGGTCGATCTCCATTTGCCGGCGCCACTGGACGTCGGGGAGCGTCCCGGGCGGGGCACCGGTCGGGCGGGCCAGCAGCGTGTGCTGGCCCGGGCGGAAAGCAACCTGGAGATTACCGTTCGGGCGCAGGATGGCGAAGGGGGCCACGCCGGGCGTCCCCGGCTCCTGGTTCAGGATGTGGTGTCAACTCTCCCCTTTCCCTGCCGCTGTTGACTCAGTAGGGCTCCGGGAACGTATGAGTCTTCATCCTGAAAGTTTATACAAGGAGGCCGCTGGGCGGCTATAAGACTTTGGTCCCATAGGACCGGTAGCAAAGGAGTGCCCCCTGGGTGAAAGCGCCTCACTTCGTCCGCCGACGCAGGTGGGTCGAGGCGGCGCGTGAGGGGCTGAGCGTCGCCGGACGGCAGTTGGTGGCTCATAAACAACCGTCGGTCGTTTGACGGCCCTAAACAACGGTTCCGTTGTTTTCGGGAAAAGAGCCTGTGTCCCTTGGAAGAATTTCCTGAAGCGCCGCTTCGCTGTTTTATCCCGAATAATCGCTTCAATCTCTCACCGGCCGCAGTTCGAGCCTCTCTCTGTTAATTCTTCGATTGGGGTTCTTGTTTGAGGACCCGTGTCTGGCGGAGGCGCCAGCCGCGCTCCTCGTCAGGAAATCCAAGCCACGAACCGCAGGCCAGATCGGTGTGAACCCACGATCCCGAGGAATGATTTCGCCGAGGAGACGTTGACGAATTCGAAGTTTTTTGCGTAGGGCTTTTTCGTTTCGACTATGGAATCGGTAAGAGATATCTGGCGGTCGCGCTAGCGACTGATCCTGCCAGGAGACCGAGGCCATGACCCGAACGGCAAAAGAACAACTCCTTGCCGCCCTAGGAAGAAGAACGGAGCCCATGTTTGGAAGGGAATGCCAATTGATGAACCTCACGCCAGCCCATGAGCTTAACAATTCTCCCGTATTTTCGGCCCTTCCCCCCGGTTATCCCGCTGGGCGGGCATCCCTCTGTTACTTGTTCGATTGCCATCCCCAGGCTGAGGACCGGAATTGGCCGGTCCTCTCGCCGAGGAGGCCAGTATGGATACCAGACCAGCAGAGGGACGTAACCCCGGTACTTCGAAAGCCGACAGCTCTCGGGATCTCTGGGTGGAACTGCTCGCCGAGATCATCGTGGCCGCGGTACGGAAGGAGGGCGAGAGCAATGCCTGACACTCGCCAGCCCCAGCCCGTTGATTCAGGTCACACACTGGCAAGCCTGGTTGGACCAGGCGAGCCAGAGAGCCTACTGCCCATCGCTAGTGACCCGTCAGGACCTAGCGCCCCAGGGCTAGCTGCGCCCCGAGCGGACATCCCCGTGCCCGTGCGACTCAGGCCCGAGACTTCGGTGGCGCAGTCCCCGGCGCTCCCTCCACTCCCGCTTCCGTCGAACCAGGCATCCGCACTCCCTGGCCAGACGGGCGAAAGTACGGGAGTTGTCACACCGGATGCAGGCCAACTGGAGACATCTGCCACCGCCTGCATCCTATCACCTTCACTGATGCCAGAGTTACAGGATGCGAGCCTCTCTTCCCACTCGCTATGTATTACATTCCAGGCCTTGTGCGAGGCCGTGGAGGTCATCCGCTCCATCTGCGATCAGACATCTCCGGACGGAGGTGATGGCCATGGCCAGCCGGGAGCGCCAGACCCCTCCCCAACCGGACCAACCGGAACTGACCCCGAATCCAGAGGGGACCCTAGACGGCGATCAAGCGGACGTTAACCGCCAGGCGGCCAGATTGTTAGCCCAGTGGGCGGTCCAGCGATACCTGTCTCTTCGAGGAGAGAACGACAATGAGGACGCAAAAACTCCAAACGATCAGGTCCCATTATCTTCAGCGGCAAACGGTCTCGGGTCTCCGCTGCCGTCGCCACCCTCAGGCGACGACGGCACGGGCGACGGGTAAACTGGGTCCGGCACGCCCCGACCGGTCCGCGCTGGTTTGCGGAGCGGCCCGAGGAAACTCGGATCTTTGAGGCAACCCGGGGAGGCCCGGCGTCAGGCTGGCGTATGACGCCGGGACCTTCCCGCTGACCGGAGGAACGGCACATGAATGACAATCGACCCTCGAAAATCACCCCCGCTCATTTGGACCGCCAGGCCGTCGTCTACCTGCGGCAAAGCACGATGCACCAGGTCGAGCACAATACCGGGAGCACGGCCCACCAGCGGAATCAGGAAGCCTATGCCCTCCGGTGGGGGTGGCCGAAGTCGCGCATCAAGGTTATCGACGAGGACCTCGGGCTGAGTGGCACGTCTACGGCGAAACGGAAAGGCTGGCAGCAACTCCTGAAAATGGTCCTGGATGGGGAGGTCGGGGCAATCTTCGCCGCGGACATCTCCCGCTTGAATCGGTCCACCCGGGACTTCGGTACCCTGGTGGACCTCTGCCGCGACTTGGACGTCCGGCTGGTCGTCGACGGGCAGGTCGCCAACCTCGACGACCCGAACGACCGGGTGTTCGCCAATATGAGGGCGATATTCGCCGAGTACGAAAACGACGTCCGCAAGGGGACCCTGGCGAAGGCGAGGTGGGCGGCGGCGCGCCAGGGCCGTGCCGTCCAGCGCCCCCCGGCCGGCTACATCCCTGAACGGCCTGGCCAGTGGCGGAAGGACCCCAACCAGTGGGTGCAGGAAAGCATAACCCGGCTCTTCGATGATTTCGAGCGGCTCGGATCGATCGGGAAGGTCTTGCGGCTCTACTACGCGCAGGGCATCCAACTGCCGGTTCTCAAGGCGAGCGGGGTGCAAAAGGAGCGACCCTACCGCGCCCGTATCCACCAGATGCTCACCAACCCGGCCTACAAGGGCGACTGCGTCTTTGGGCGGACCATCTGCGTGCGCGGCCGCCAGCGTCGCCAGCCGGACCCCGAAAAGGTCCTCACGCTTCGCGGCCACCATGAGCCCTACGTGACCCCTGAGCGGTGGGCGCGGATTCAGGCCCAGCTCCGGGAGAACAATGTGACAGTCCGCCAGCCCCCCGGGAAAGGGCCAGCCCTCTGTCAAGGAATCATCTATTGCGGCCGCTGCAAGCGCGAGCGTGATCTCCGCATACTTGTGAATGTCCAGTACTATTCCCGTAAGACCGGGCAGGGAATCCGCTACGTGTGTAATCAGGAATCTAGGGAAGAGGGAGGGCCGCTGTGCTCGGGTGTACACGGGGACCCGCTCGATGCAGTGGTGGTGGCTGAGTTGCTCCGCAAGCTGCGTCCGCCCGACCTGGAGGCGGCCATCGCGGCGGCCGCCGACACGAACGCTGGCTACCACTCAGCTCTCCGCCAGCGCGACGCGGAGCTCCAGACCGCGAAAGCCGACGTGGCGTTTCGCAAGCGGCAACTGGACGCCGTGGCCCCCGAATACTACCAGACGCGACGAGACCTTCTCGGAGATGTCGAACGGGCCCTTGAGCGCCTCGCGGCGGTGGAGCACGCCCAGCGTGACAACCCGCCCGTGCCTCCACTCGTACCAACCCCGAAGACGATCGCTGCCATTCACAGGCTCGCGCAGGATCTTCCGGTGCTCTGGACCGCGCGTTCCACCACCTCTGCGGACCGGAAGCGTCTCCTGCGGGTGTTCATTCACGAAATTTGGTTGGAGAGCGTGGACCCCATCTATTTCACTATTGCCATCCACTGGACCAGCGGCGCGGTCACCCAGCACACTGCCTTCCTTCCAAGAGGGCCCGCTCGCCTGGCCTACGAACTGAAGCGGCAGGGGAAGAGCCTCGACGAAATCACGGAGGAGTTGAGCCGACGTGGGGCTCGGACGCGTCGTGGGCAGGTGTACGGCCGGGAGGAGTTGGAGGCGCTCTTCCGTTACAACCCCGAGGGCTCCGCGACCCAGAAATCGGTCTCCTGGCATGACCGGCGGGAAGAGCTGCGTCCCCTCCTCGCTGAGTTGGTTGCCGCTGGGCGTCTAAATGACGAGATCGCTGCGGAGTTCCAGCGTCGAGGCGTGCCCGGCCCTACCCCAACGCGTTCCTGGACCTGGGCGCAGATCGCCTACCTGCGCAAAGCGTGGCAGATTCCCGCTCCAGGGTTCGCCAAGGCCCGGCGGGAGGCGTTGCGGGAGCTCCTCTCCGAGCTCGCCCACATCAGCAACAACGCGGCCGTCTCTCGAGAGTTGCAGCGGCGCGAGGTCCCGACGGTGAGTGGGCAGGGGAGATGGTCCAGAAAACGGGTGGCCTACTTTCGCAGCCAGCTCCGGATCGGAGAAGCTGCAGGGCGTTGCGCGACAACGGCCTCGTTCCCCGACAGCGAGCCAGAGGCCGCATGATACTGCCGCGGCCGGGGGCCCGGGCTGTCGAGAGGCTGGCCATGACGATGCTCCGGCCCTTCCTGCGCTTCAAGACGGCGGCGCGATCCGCGAGGCTCCCCGCAAGCTGGCAGGGTCCTTCGCTGGAGAAAAGCTCAGGCTCGTGAATCGATCCTCCGCGTGAAAACTAGAGGACTCTACCGACGTCCGTAGGGAGTCCAGGAAAATCATCGGAGGGCCTTTCTTACCGTGAGTGGTGGTTGTACTAAGGGAGATACAGATCTGATCGGACGCCTGGCAGGCCCCAAGGCACACTATCAGGCACCTGAGATGATGGAGAGGAAGAAGCCATGCGCGATGACATTCGGCTCAAAGCGCGCTACGCCGACCTGTTCCAGTGGGTGAAGGACCAGGGGTACTGGCCCAAGAGATTCCGATCGGGGCACACGTTCCTGATCCCGGTGACGCAGCAAATCAAACCCTACCATGCATTGACGCCGGCGCAGTTCCGGCAGGCGCTCTGGGTGCCCTGTCCGGAGGACGTCCCATTCACGGTCACGTATCACCACCCGGACGAGGCCCCGGACGTGTTCTTGGTAGACCTGTTCGATCCGGCCACCCGGAAGCACGTCGCCTTTGGTTACGGGATGAGTCGGATTGACGCTTTGTTGTCGGCCCTGCAAGCCATCAGGATGCGCCAACGCCGGCGTGTCGCTGCGTAATAGGACCAGGGGTTCGTGTTCTCGGCTCCAACAGGCGACAGTTGTTCCCTGAGCAGAGGTGTGATCCGTGAGTGGCGGTAATCGCTGCGCCATCTACGCCCGCTATAGCTCCCGCGAACAGGATGGGACCTCCACCATCGAGTCCCAGATCCGGGAGTGCCGGGCCTACGCGCACCAGCACGGGCTCACCGTGGTGGAGGACGCCCTCTTTGTGGATCGCGCTCGGGCGGGGACCACCACCGAGCAGCGGGATGCCTTCCAGGCCATGATTGCGGCCGCCCAACGTCTCCCCCGGGCGTTCGAGACGATCCTGGTGTGGAAGTTCTCCCGCTTCGCCCGGAACCGGGAGGATAGCGCCCTCTACAAGGGGCTCTTGCGGCGCCGGGGGGTCGAGGTCGTTTCGGTGAGCGAGCCGGTGGACCGGCATTCGGCGACGGGGATTCTGAGCGAGGGGCTCATCGAGATCATCGATCAGTTCTACAGCGCCCGCCTCGCCGAAGAGGTCCGCCGGGGCCAGACCGAGACCACGCTGGAAGGCTTCTCGACCGGGGGGCGGGCGCCCTACGGGTACCGGCGCATCGAGATCGCGGACCCCAAGGGCCGGCTGGACCGAACCGGCCATCCGATCCTGCGAGTCACGTTGGAGCCCGAGCCCGCGGCGGCGGCAATTGTCCACCGGATCTTCGAGGCTTACACCAATGGGGGCGGCTACAAGCGGATCGTCCTCGCCCTCAACCAGGAGGGCCTCCCGGGTCCCCGTGGCGGGAGTTGGGACTTGGGGGCGGTCCGCGAGATGCTCCGAAACCCGGTCTACCGAGGCGCCCGGGTGTATGGGCGCATCAAGAAGGTCCGGACCGAGAAGGGCACGCGCTCGAAGCGCGCCCGGCCGACCGACACCTGGACGGCCACGGAGAATGCGCATCCGGCGATCATCCCCCCGGAGTTGTGGGAGCGGGTCCAGAAGAAGCTCGCCCGGGTGGCCGAGACGTTCGCGCAGAGCGGCCAGAAGATGGCCCACCTCCAGACCCTCCAGAGCCGGCACCTCCTGACGGGGCTCCTGCGCTGCGCGGTCTGCGGGGCGCATTTCATTGCCCGGCCAGGGTATAAGCGGAAGACGGGCCGCAAGTACCGGTACTACGGGTGCGCCTTCCACGCCCGGCGGGGGAACCGCGTCTGCGCGAACGCGACCTACCTACCCCTCGAGGCCACCGAACAGGAACTGCTTGACCTGCTGTTAGCCGAGATCCTGACCCCGGCCACGACCGAGCGGCTCCTCACCGAAGTCAACGCCCGGTTGCGGGCCCAGGCGACCGCCTCTCGCCCGCGAGAGAAGGAACTCAAGGGGGCCCTCGCCCGCGTGGACCGCGAACTCACCAACTTCACCCGGGCCGTGGCCCGAGGGGACTTTTCCTCCCTGGAAGGGGCGCTCAAGGCCGCAGAGGGCCGGCGGGCCACCCTTGCTGCTGAGCTCGAGGAATTGGAGCGGAAGCAGGCGCCGGGCGTGCTTCAGTTGACGCCGGCCGCGCTCGCGCACCACTTGCATGGGGTGACCGAGAAGCTCCGGAGCGGGGTCACCGGCAAGGTGCGGGAGGCCATTGAGCAAACGATCACCCGCATCCTGGTCGGGATGGACGGAACCCTGACGCTGGAGGTGAAGCCTGATGGCCTGTTGGGGCTGGAGGGCCAGTTTGCCCAATCAGGGTGTCTGGAGAATAAACCCCTAGTCCTGCATGACGCCCTGTTTGCAACCGGCAGGCTCACGCGGCTGGTCTTGCCCTCGAACGGAGACGGCGCGGCCCCTGACGCCGCAGCCGTCCTGGTTCCGAGGCGTGCGCGCCGGTGCTGTGCCCGCGTGAGAGAGCTTCTTGAGGGCACGCAGCCTGACCCGATCCCCGGGACGGACCTTCGGGAACAGTGCGCGGGCATCCGGCAGACGCCGGAAGAGACATGAGGAGAGGTCCATGGGTTCCGAGAAACTACTGCCGCGTGGAGGATTTCCCCTCGGGCGTCTCCTGGCGACGCCCGGGGCGCTGCGCGACTCACGAACGACGACCTGCTCTCCGCCCTCACCCGCCATGCCGCTGGCGACTGGGGGGATCTCGGCGAGGAGGACCGCGCCGAAAATGCGCTGTCGCTTCGGGAGGGCTTTCGACTCTTCTCAGCCTATCATTCGGCCACCGGCGTGACGTTCTGGATCATCACCGAAGCGGATCGATCGGCAACAACCGTGCTGCTGCCGGAGGAGTACTGAACCGATCCGGCGATGGCGCTTGATGCGGGAACTCGGGGCATTGAATTCTGGAGCCCGTCGGGCATCTGAGGCTGGACGGGCGGTTCGCTCCATTAGGGTGCCGGGGGGACGGCACCCTGATTGCGGCCAGGGTGTTGGCTGGACCGCCGGGTCGGATGACAGAAGGCAGTAATAGGA
>Ga0316630_10000433_pt1 | contig 13072 bp, 13 predicted proteins | sample OWC_May_M1_C1_D6_FD_207658 | JGI IMG/M metagenome (GOLD analysis project Ga0316630, IMG submission 207658) | Wetland soil microbial communities from Old Woman Creek delta, Ohio, United States - OWC_May_M1_C1_D6_A | ecosystem: Environmental > Terrestrial > Soil > Wetlands | place: USA: Ohio...
GTAGAACAGGATGCGCGTCGCTCTGGGGTCTGCGATCTCGCAACCTTCCTCCTCCGCGATTCGGTCGTAGCCGGCCTTCTTCATCACCTTACCCAGGGGTTGAAAGCCAGGCGACTCGCACAGGATTGGTGTACCTCCGTGGTCCCGGACGATATGCAACGCCGCACGAAAGAACTCCGGGTGAGTCACCACGCTTTTCTCCGGCGCTGAAGCGCTCAACAAGTTCGGCTTGACGGCCACCTTCTTTCCCGCAAAGATCCTGGGCTCAAGACCAAGGAGAGTCATCGCTTCGAGCATTTTCTCTCTGATCTGAACGGAATCGTAGTCTTCACACTTTAAAAGGGCAACGCGAGTCATGATCTCTCCTTAGCAGGTTGCTGAAAAACGCCCATCTACTCCGTTGCCCTCATCCCTCGTCATTGCGACGTACTGGACTGTACGTCTCATTCCTCGGGATTTCGGTCGCCTTGTATCTGAGCGTTTTTGAGCAACCTGCGACCAAGGTCTTTTTCAGCACCGTGCGCCTTGCGCCGTGTACCGTTTACCGTGTACCTTCCTGTGTTGAGGTTTGAGATATCGATCGGGTTTATGGCAAAACAGGCGGATTGAAAGCCGACCAGATGAAGTTTCTCCAGAACCTTTACCGTCGCCGTGTATCCGGTCACGAAATCATCACTCATGAACTGACCCGCCAGCTTTGTTCCATTTCTTTCGAGATTCAAAGACAGGTAGCGCTTCTGGTGAGCCGAAAAGGAGAGGTGGTCTCTGTCATCGTGGGAGACGACAAGAACATCCTCATCCCTGATGTGGGGAGATTCAGGCTCGGCCTGGGCAGGCTCAAGGGCCTGAGGTGCCTCCACACGCACATCCACGGCGAGCCCCTGTCCAGGGAAGACCTCACGGATCTCGTTCTTCTGGGTCTTGACCTGATGGTGAGCATCGAGGTGGGAGAGGAAGGCTCTCCAGGGCCCATTGCCTTTGCCCATATCCTTCCTGAGAACAGCCAGGGAGAAAAGTGGAGCCTTCAAAGGGTCCCTGATGTGGGCCAGCTCCACACCGACTTTCAGGAACTGATCGAGTCCCTGGAAGATGAACTCGGCCGGAGCAGGGAAGCGAGGACTCTGCAGCAAAGGGAAAGGGCCGTGCTCGTGGGAGTGAGTTCAGGCCCGGTGTGGCAGATCAAGGAGTCGCTGGAGGAACTTCGTGACCTGGCTGTGTCCAGCGGCGTGGAGGTCACGGATGCGGTGGTGCAGCGTCTCAAGAAGGCGGACACTCGGTTCCTGATCGGAAAGGGCAAACTGAGCGAGCTGGTGCTGAGGTGCCTTCAAACCGGATCGACGCTTCTCGTTTTCGATCACGAACTCACCCCGGCCCAGGTGCGAAGCCTCACAGATGCCACGGAACTCAAGATCATTGACCGCAGCCAGCTCATCCTGGATATCTTTGCCCGGAGGGCGGTCACCCGGGAGGGGAAGATCCAGGTGGAACTGGCACAGCTCAAGTATCTGCTTCCAAGGCTCGCCACAAAGAACACGGCCATGTCCCGCTTGACAGGAGGCATTGGAGGAAGGGGTCCCGGAGAGACGAAGCTCGAGATCAACCGCAGGCGAGTCCGAGAGCGGATCACCCGGTTGAACCGGGAGCTTGAACAGATCAGACAGCAGAGGGAGGATCGACGCCGGTTGCGCAACACAAGGGGGCTCCCGGTGATCTCCATCGTGGGCTATACCAATGCCGGAAAATCCACTTTGCTCAACAGCCTGACCCGCAGCCACGTGGCAGTGGAAGACCGGCTTTTTGCCACCCTGGATCCGAGCAGCCGGAGGCTCCGGTTCCCCCGCGAAAGAGATGTGATCATCACCGATACGGTAGGGTTCATCCGTGATCTGCCTGAAGATCTCATGGAAGCCTTTGCAGCCACCCTGGAGGAACTGCATGACGCGGACCTCCTCCTCCATGTCGCGGACGCGAGCAGCCCGCGCATGGATGACCAGATCAAAACCGTGGAAGGGATTCTGAGACAACTCGACCTGGACAGAATTCCCGTGGTCTTGGTTCTAAACAAAATCGACCGTCTGGACCCTAGCCAGACGGCCGATTTGTCGAAAAACTTGAAAGGCATTGCGGTTTCAGCCCTCCATCCCAAGACCTTTTCAGGTCTGCTTCAGGAGATGGAGCACCTCATATGGCCGCGCTCTTCCAACCCTTTGATTTCCACAGCGCCCCATCCTTCCCAATGACCAGGGATTCGCAGGCGGAAAGGCCGTTCACAAACTCCGTGCCTTGAGAGGGAGTCATGATGCACACGGAGGTCGCCAGCGCGTCCGCTTCCATGGTCGTGTTCGCCCTGATCGAAACGCTGGTGGTCAGATCCGGAGAAAACCCTGTTTTCGGGTTCACGATGTGGTGAAACATTTTCTCTTGGTCGTAAAAGACCTCGTAATTGCCGGAGGTGGCAATGCATCCGTCGCCGATCTGGACCACATCCGGGTAGGTCTTCCGCTTCCACGGATCCTGAATCGCCACGGTCCATGGTTTTCCGTCTTCCTTGGATCCTCTGGTCCGAATATCTCCACCGGCATTGATCAGGTGGTTGCGGATTCCGCGGCTGCTGAGAACTTCGGAAGCGCAATCCACGATAAAGCCCTTGGCAATCCCGTCCAGGGTGATTCCCATCCCAGGGGTCCTGAAGGACAAGGACTTCTCCTTGAGCTCGATTTTCCGGGAATCCACCAGCCCGAGGAGTTCAATGATTTCCGCCTCGGTGGGCCAGATCTTTTTTTCGCCCCCAAGCTTCTCTTGGAACAGATCCACTACCGGCTTCACGGTGACGTCAAAACAGCCACCTGTAAGCTGGTGGTAGTAAAGGGAACTCGCAACGACTTGGGTGAGTTCTGGGCCAAGGTCCTTGAGGTGTCCCTGGGTGTTGAGGTCATAAACCGCGGAGGCGTGATCATAGCGGCTCAGCAACCTGGACAGCCGATCGATCTCGCTGAAGGCCTCTTCCATGGACTCTTCAGCCTGGTCTTTGGAAGGGTGCATCAGGGTCATGGAAACAAAGGTTCCCATGGCAAGCCGGGTCTTGGAAACCTTCATCATTTTCTTGTTGAAAGAGACCGCTTCTGCTGCAGCGGGGAGAGCGGTGGCCGAAGCTATGCCCAGCCCAAGCAGGCCGGATAATTTCAAAAAAGACCGTCGATCCATACCCCTCTCGGGATGATCGGTTCCTTTCATTTTGTGCCTCCACGTGAAAAATCGCCAATGAATCTACCATCGCCTTTTAGGCGTGGCAATCAAAACCTTCTAAGATGCAGCTGCAGCCTGCGCCTGTTTCTCAGCAGGCTGATAGTACCGGAAAATCTTCCTCGGGCACTTCTCGACGCACACTTCCTTGCACTCCGGCCCATAGGCGATGCAGGCTTTGTGGTCGATGGCCACCACGTTGTCTTCCATGCGGACCGCCTTGGCCGGACAGACCTTGACGCACATCTTGCAGGAGATACACCCGGCCTGGCAGATTTCCTTGACTCTCTTGCCGGAATCCTTGGTGCTGCAAGGGACCCAGACCCTTGCTCCCCGCGGGAAAAGTTCGATGATTTTCTTCGGGCAGGCGCGCACGCAGGTCCCGCAGCCCACACAGGCCACCGGGTCAACCACCGGGAATTCACCGACCATTTCAATGGCGTCAAAAGGGCAGGCAGTTGCGCAGTCCCCGAAGCCGACACAAGCGTACTGACACTCCTGGGGCCCGCCAAAAGCAAGATTGGCTCCGGTACAGGTCGGGTAACCGATGTAGTAGTATTTCTTGGGAACCTTCCCCTCCAGCCTGGAGCACCGCACCCCTGCGACCACATCTTCGATGGCGGCCATTTTTTTCCCCGTGATCTCAGCCACCTCCTTGGCCACTTCGGACTTGCCCGGGAAACAGAGGCTGGGCTTGACTTCCGGATTATTCACGACCGCTTCGGCATAGGCTTCGCACCCGGCGTAGCCGCACCCGCCTCACTGGGCGCCGGCAAGGACTTCCAGGACTTCTTCCACTTTTGGATTGGCCTTGACGGCAAATTTCTGGGCCGCAAGGGCCAATCCAATACCGAAGAGGAGGCCGATGCATCCGAGCACGGCAAGAGCGATCAGAGCTGACTTCACGAGAACAGGATCCATTGAAACGAACACCTCTTAAAAGACAGACATTCCGGAAAAACCCATGAAGGCCAGAGCGAAGAGGCCCGCGGTAATAAACGCGATGGGAAGTCCACGGTAGGTCGGCGGCACATTGGCCACTTCCAGCCTTTCCCGCACGGAGGACATCAGGAAAAGCGCAATGAGGAACCCTCCTCCTGCACCAACGGCCAGCATCAGGCTTTCCAGAGCATTGTACTCGTTGTTGGCGAGGATCAGAGGGACGGCAAGTATGATGCAGTTGGCAATCACCAGCACAAGGTACACGCCGAAGGCCTTGAACAGAGCCGGGTTCACTTTTCGAAGGATCGTGTCCACCGCCTGCACGGAAAGAGAAACCAGACCGATGAAGACCACGATCTGGAGGAAGTCGAGTCTGAACGGCTTGAGGACGAACTGGTACATGAACCAGGACATCATGGCGCTGGCCACCATCACGAGCGTGAACGTCACTCCCATGCCCACGGCCGTGGACTTCTTCTGGGAGGTACCGAAGAAGACGCACAAGCCGAGGTATTTCGTAAACACAAAGTTCTTGATGATCATGGCCCCCAAGAGGACCGAAAGAAGGTACCCGAGGTAGACTTTCTTGACGGTCAAGAGGGCGGCTCCCTGGGACTTTCCTTCGCTCATGATTTCTTTGAGAGCCAGGACATGGGGCTGTTCCTGGTTGAGAGTCTCCTGGAACGTGAGAGTGACCGTGGTCTTGTCTTTGCTCAGGGCCACTCCGGCAAGGCCCAGGAGGATGTCCGGGTCCTGCTTCTCGTAAATCGCATAGTGATCCATTTTCTTGGCCCACGTTTCATCCACAGGCCCTGCAAAAGTGATCACGATCTGATTGGTCCCCTTGAAGGACGTCCCTTTCACAAAACGGTGCTCGGAGTCGCACCCGGCCAAAAGGAAAATCCCAACCAGGAGGATCCATCCCAACAAGACGTGCTGTCTTTGAACCTTCTTCATCCCTATCCTTTTTTCTCTTTCATCCTCTTGAAGACAAGGTCCATGTAATTGTAAATGGCCATCATGAACCCGACAACGAAGAACCCTGCCGCAGGAAGAATAAAGAAAAGAAGCGGTTTGGCTCCCACGAGATCGAAACCGAGTAAAGTCCCTGACCCCAGGATTTCTCGAACGGCTCCGAGCGTCACCATGCCGAACAGGAATCCGAAGCCCATGCCCACGGCGTCCCAGAAAGAAGGGATCATCGGGTTCTTGGCTGCAAACATCTCCAACCGCATGGTGATGATGGCGAAGGCGACAATGAGTTTCACGAAAATCCCCATCTCCTTGTAGGCCGCCGGCACATAAGCCGCAAGAACCAGATCGATCACCGTCACCCATGTGGCAATCGTCAGGGTGTAGGTGGGAATGCGAATGCGTGGGTGAATGTAGTTCTTGATGGCGGAAATGGTGCAACTCGAAAAGACCTGGACAAACAGGACTGCCACGCCCAGAAGAATGCCGTTCATGACGCTCGTGCTGATGCCCACAGCCGGGCACATGGAAAGAGCCAGCCGGAAAATCGGGTTTTCCTTGAGGACCCCGTCGAAGAACAACTGGGAATTGCTTTTTTTTGTGTGTGCCAAGATCTTTCTCCTCCTGCCTCGTCCTAGAAAGCCGCAGGAAGCTTCTGCGATTGGACCACGCGCTCAAGCCTCTCGACCCGGTAAGCGAAGCGCTTGACCATGCCCTTGACGCCGTCTGTCACAGCCTTGCTGGAAATCGTCGCCCCGGTGAGGGCATAGATGTCGTTGTCCTGATACTTGGCCCGAATGCGCTGGACTTCTTCAGAGGACATGGAGCCTTTCTTAACTTCCAGGGCCTTACGGTACTCTTCAGGAAGAGGTTCCTTCACCACATCGAGCTGTTTGAGCTTTTGATAGGGCTTGTTCTTGAACTGGTTCTTGAAAAAGTCCTGCACAATGTCTCCGCCCAGGCCTGGGTCTTCTTCGTGCTCCATGATCTCCAGCCCAAGGACATTATACCCGGGATCCACGGCGAGCATCACTTTGATGAACGTCTTGAACCCCTGGAAGTGCCCCGGGAGCAGATAGGCCAAGCGTTTCCCATCCATGGAGGCCGCGACGGTTTCATCGGAATAAACAAAACCGGCCGCCCCTTTGAGGGCTGCGGCCATCGCCTTTTCCCGCTCCGGCGCCTCAAGGGCCTGTTCCGCGGTAATTTTCAGTTCGTGGTAGGCATGGAACTTCCCCTCCAGGGTGATCACCAGGAGACCATACCCGAGGTCGTTTCCTTTCTTCACCGGGAACATGTAGCCCAGATACTTGGAGCCTTTTTCGTCAATGACGTAACGGTAAATGCTTTGAAGTTTGAGCGCCGAAGGAGCCGGATTCCCTTTGCTATATCCCAGGAGCCCGAGCATGGTGTCCTGCTCTTTCTGGTGTTCGTTGTGTTTTTTTGCTTTGGCAGTAAACACATAGGCACTGCCCATGATCGTGCCGGCAGCCAGACAGGAGATGATGAGTCCAATGGTGATTCGCAGAATCTGCTTCATTTCACGGCACCTTTTGCTGGAGCAAAACGCTTGGGCTTGAACCAACCGTCCAGGGCAGGGGTCAGGGTGTTCATGAGAAGGATGGCATAAGCCACCCCCTCGGGATATCCTCCCTTGAGGCGGATCAGGACCGTGAGGGCTCCGACACCGACTCCAAAGAGGATCTGTCCTGTTTTCTGGTTTGGGGACGTGACATAATCTGTGGCCATGTAAATGGCGCCGAGCGGCACACCCCCTGAGAGAATCGCGAGGAGAGGATTCCCTGTGAAAAATCCTTCTCCGCCGAAAATCCAAGTGAAGAAGGCGACAGAGCCGAAAACCGACACCGGGATGTGCCAGGTGATGTAGCCCTTGTAGATCAGGTAGAGGCCGCCGAGCATAAGGAGAAGAGCAGAGGTTTCACCGATACAACCCGGCCTCAACCCGACGAAGAAATTCCCGTACATGGTGGAGAGGGACCCGAATTTTTCGATGAGTGCGTCCAGCCCGTAATGCTTGAGAACATAGAGAGGGGTCGCCGTGCTCACGGCATCGACCCCGGGCGCCATGTATTTGAAGATCGAAGCGTCCCGAAGGGGAGGAAGCCAGGCGGAGGTCATGGCCACGGGATAAGTGGCCACCAGAAAAGCCCGGCCGATGAGAGCAGGATTGAAAATATTGTAGCCGATCCCACCCATGAGTTGCTTCGTCACAAAGATGGCCATCACTCCGCCGAGAATCGGCATCCAGTAAGGAACACCGGGAGGAATCACGTAGGCGAGCAACACGCCCGTGATGACGGCGCTGCCGTCTTTGATCGTGACGGGTTTGCGCAGGCATTTCTGCGAGATCGCCTCCGTGGCCAGACAACTACCCACGCTCACGGCGGTGATGATGAGCGTTTGAAAGCCGAAAACAAAGATCGAGAGGATCAGAGAGGGCATGAGGCATGCCACCACCGTCCACATGATCTTTTCCACCGACTCGTGGCTCTTGACGTGGGGGGAGACGGCAACCGACCAGAGTTCGGACTCCTTCACCGTCATGTCCTGGGGCTCTTTGACTTGCTCTTCGATGGCTCCGCTCCTTCTACCTATCGTTTCGCCTTCAACTTAGCAAGACGGATGAACTGCACCAAGGGCCGCTTGGCCGGGCAGGCAAAGGCGCAGCATCCGCACTCGAAGCATTCGAACAAACCGAATTTCGCCGTATCTTGGGCCCGGCCCGCCTCCACATAGACGCCGATTTCATTGGGCTGAAGACCCATGGGGCAAGCGTCAAGACACCAGCCGCATCGAATGCATTGGCTGTGAGCCCGGCTGTCGATCTCCTCCTCGGTGAGGAACAGAACGCCGGAAGTGGTTTTCGTCACAGGCACGTCCAGCGTGGAAACGGGGAATCCCATCATGGGCCCGCCCATGACGATTCGGGCCAGGTCCGGCTTTGTCCCTCCGAGATAGGAAACGATGTCACTCAATCTCGTGCCGATGCGTACCTTCAAATTCGCGGGTCTGGCGATTCCTTTGCCGGTGATGGTGATCACCTTTTCATAGAGAGCCTTGTTCAGGGCCACGGCTTCGTAAATGGCCTTGGTGGTACCGACATTCTGAACGATCACGCCCACGTCAAAGGGAAGCCCGAACCCCGGCACGCGGCGTTTGGTGATGCTCTCGATGAGCTGTTTCTCCGACCCCTGGGGATACTTGACCTTCAGAGCATCGACGCTGACCTTGAAGCCGTCGGAGGCTTTGTCCGCAGCCTCCTTTCTCAAGGTTTCAACGGCATCCATCTTGTTGGCTTCGATCCCGATGTGGCATTCCTTGATTCCGAGCATGGCCAGAATGATTTTTGCCCCTTCGATGATGTCCCCGGGGTGCTCGAGCATCAGACGGTGATCCGTGGTCAGATAGGGCTCGCATTCGACCCCGTTGATGAGGAGCACATCGACCTTGGCCTCAGGGGGAGGGGAAAGCTTTACATGGGTCGGAAAACCGGCCCCTCCAATACCGACAATGCCTGCGGCCTTGACTTTTTTTCTCAACTCGTCGGCGGGTAGGCTTCGCCAGTCCTGAAGGGTGTAGCTTCTGGGTGGTGCATCCCGATCCGTCTGGATCGTCACGGAGGCGGTCGTGACCGAAACGGGATTGGTAGAAGCACCGATCCCCTTGACCGTTCCGGTGACGCTCGCATGGATGCTGGCTCCAAGACCGCCGGCTACTTCTCCGATCACGTCCCCCTCGGTGACCTTGGCTTTCTTGTCCACCACAGGCTTGCAGGGAGCCCCGAAATGCTGCTGGAGAAGAATATCCACCTCTTCAGGGATTGGGAGAGTTTCAATGGCAAGATGCTCGGAGAGGGACTTGGACTCCGAAGGATGAACCCCGCCTTTAGGAAATGTGAGCAAGATCTCTACCATGAGAAAATTGTATCGTTCTTTTCGAGTTTAGCGCTCTATTTATCTCTAGACTGGGTATGCTTATATAAAAAAAGACCTTTCGATTGTCCAATAAAATTATAGCACTCAAGAATTTTTCTTATTTCATTTCGAAAGACATCCCTTCTTTTTACAGGACCTTTCGAAGGTTGATGAAATCGCTCCTTTCAAAACCAAGGGTTTTGAAAAAAGACAAGATATCCGTCGAATCCCACCTCACAGAGGTGTAGATTTTCTTAACGCCTTTTTCCTGGTAGTAGCCGAAGATCCCCTTGGCCAGGCTCTTTCCAATCTGCTGACCCATATACTTGGGGTCCACGCCGAACATGGCGATCCACGCGATCTTAGCGGTTCCGAAATTCCCGGCCGTGATGTAGCTGATCATGAAGCCCACCACCTTGCCCCTGATTTCCGCGACAAGGCTGGCGTTTGGACTTCTCTTGGCCGCATCCTCCACGATGGGCTTGAAATTAAGGCGAGAGGGGGCCTTGGTGATGGCCGCATCAATTCGGCTGACCTCGTCCACGTCTTCTTTCCTCATTTTTCTGATCAGGATCTTCGCCACGATACGGATCCTTTCCTGTATCCGGAGAAACCGTGTCAGTCAATCCTAATGATCTTGACATGATGGTCGACCCAGTCGGGTGGGAGATAAACCCTGCCGCTGTTTCCGCTGAGCTTGACCTTCTTCTCGATCATCTCTTCCCCATAAACCTCGAACTTCACTTTGCCTTCAGGGATTGTGACAGCGGAATATCTTTCATTTTTGGCTTTCTTTTCCCTTGGCACGGCTGTCACCTCTTCTCTCGGTAAGATGAGTACCTGGGTTGTTTAATGGCTGCCATCTCAGGGTCCCTGTCGCTCCCTTGTGAGATCACTGAAATGCCCAGGTCTGTCTAAACCAGTTAACTTTTTGAATCCCCTTCGGATTACCCCGGTGTTCCGCCTGCGACGACTGTTTACAATTTAACTACATTTTAGCTACAAAGTGACTATAGGAAAAACACGAAAATGATGTCAAGAAAAAAAATTACATTCCCAAAATCAATGGGGAGGACAACTCCTCTTTGACGAAGAAACACTATCTTTGATAAAGTGCGAAAAGGCTTTCAAGGCCTGACAGGACAACCTTCTGCAAAAGGATCGCTCATGAATCAGCCCGTTGACAGCATCTATCTCTCGCCTACATCCATGATCGACAGTGACCATGAATCCATCATCGAGTTTGCAGGAAAGACGGTCGGAAAAGGCGAGAAAGGCGCTATCGCAATGGCGGTGGAGCTCTATCACGCGGTGAGAGACGGCATCTGGTATGACCCCTACTATCCCTTCTATTTGCCCGAGCACTATCGCGCAAGCAACGTACTCCGGAGCGGCAGGGGTTATTGCGTTTGCAAAGCCTCTCTTCTTTGCGCTCTGGGAAGAGCCTGCGGCATTCCCTCACGGGTGGGATTTGCGGATGTCCGGAACCACCTTGCCTCCGCGCAACTTCTTGAGATGATGGGTACGGATCTCTTTGTCTATCACGGTTTCACGGAGTTCTACCTCGAGGGGAAATGGGCCATGGCCACCCCTGCTTTCAACAAAGAACTCTGCCTGAAGCACAAGGTCGTGCCCCTGGAGTTTAACGGCCGCGAGGACTCGATCTTTCAACCTTACAATCTTGAGAAAAAGAAGTTCATGGAATACGTGACCTACCACGGATCCTTTGCGGACATTCCCGTGGCCAGGATTGTGACGGCGTGGGAGGAGGCATACGGCAGGGACAGGGTGAGACTGTGGATCGACGCCTTTGAGCAATCGGGCGGAAAATCCAAACGCGAGTTCTTCAATGAAGAACCGCTTGAGAGCTGACGCTCCGCAGGCAACCTATTCTTTCACCACGGAGGCACTAAGGACACGGAGAGGGAATGGTTTTTTTCGTCTATCGGGAGATCCGCCGTCGCTGAAGCTATGGCGGGACAAGTACCGATAGACGAAAATAGCCTCCTTTCAATTCGCCCTTTGATCTGGATTGGTCTTCGGAGCAGAACCTTTTTGTTCGTCCCGCTCAAGAGCGGGACAAACAAAAACTTTTCTCTGTGTCTCTGTGGTGAGACGAAAATCGAACTATACGGTCCCATAGATGATTCCGGAATCCGTGGGCCCTCTGAAGGGCGGGCGACGAATGTTGCGCACCCCTGCTTTCAAGAGCATGTCCTTGACCTCTCCTTCCGAGTAAGAACGCCCCTCTTCCGTGTTCACGAGCATGTTCAGCGCAAAAAGCGCAGGAAAGAGAGGGCCGTCGCAGGTGTCGTTCAACAGGAATTCGTGAACCAGAATGAGCCCGCCCGGCTCAAGCACGGAAACCGCCTTTTCTATGACCACGCGGCAGCGCTCCGGGCCCATACTGTGAAGAATCTGCGAAAGCCATGCAACGTCGTACGACCCCTGGACGGTGTCGTGAAGGTAATCTCCTGGCTGGAAGTCTATCCGGGAGCCCATCCCAAATCTTTTGATCGTCTTTTGGGCGAAGGGCGCTGTCGTGGGGAGATCAAACACGGTGGCCCTGAGGTTGGGGTTGGCCTGACAGAAGTGAATCGCGTAGGTTCCAGGCCCTCCCCCCAGGTCGAGAAGATGCCGCCTTTGCGAAAGATCGACCTCCCGGGTGATCAGCGGGGCAAGACCCGAGGCGTTGTTGTACATCGCCATGAGAAAACTCTCGAGCTCGGACCGGGTTCTCCTTTTCTTTCTCACCGGTTTTCCTGTTTTGACGGCCTGCGAAAGCTTTGACCAGGCCGACACCAGGTGATGGTGGTGTTTGATCGCGAATCCCATGTAGCCTGGAGAGGTCTTGATAAGGAAGGTTTTGGCAGCTTCCGTGTTGGAGTAGCGGTCTGCCTTTTTTTCCAGGAGGCCCATGGCAGCAACCGCATCGAGCAGAGTCCGGACCGCTCTCGCGCTGCCGCTCAATCTTGCTGCGATCTCTTCACCGCTCAGCGAGCCCTCCCCGATCACAGTGAACACATCCAGGTCCACGGCCACGTGAAGCGGAAAAGATTCCCAGTAGGCTCCTGATATCTTCATCAATTTTCCAGGATTCCATTGCTCCTCAGCCATGAATCTGCCCTCACGAAATGGTCATTTTGAGAAATAGGTCTTCGACCGCAAGCAAATGAAGAATGAAATATGTGAATATCGAATGTCGAATAACGAATTCCGAATGACGAAGTCTAATGGCTTCGATTTTCGCCTTCGGCATTCTTCATTCGTTATTCTACATTCTGCGGTTCGCTCTTGAACTTCCCCAATTCTACTCCCTTACTTTGAGTGTAAGGAAGACCGTGGCGCCTCGCCTCTTGGCCAGAACCAGAACCGTGTCTCCCGCTTTGTAGGACTCGATTTTGCGGCCAAAGTCCTTCACGTCTTTGACAGGAGACTGGTCGATTTCAAGGATCACATCTCCCGCCCTCAACCCCGCTTCCGCCGCAGAAGAGCCGTCCTCCACCTGAACAACCACAACCCCCTTGGCCTCCGACAGCCCGAAATTCTTGGCCAGTTCAGGAGTGAGATCTTCAACCGTCATTCCGAGCCTCGGCTTGGCTTCCGTCACCACCGGGGCTTCCTTTTCGTCTTTGAGCTCCGCAATCTTGACTTCCAAGCTCTTTTTCTGCCCTTTTCGCAGAACCTCCACATTGACGCTCCTTCCCACCGGAGTGGAGGCTACCGCATAGGGCAGCTCGTTCATCTCCTTGATTTCTTTCCCGTTAAAGGAGATGATCACATCCCCGCGCTGGATTCCGGCCTTTTCCGCAGGGCCACCCGGCGTCACATCCGCCACGAGCGCACCCTTCTCGTCCTTGAGATCCAGCTTCTGTTTCAGCTCAGGGGTGATCTTCTGAATCATCACCCCAAGCCAGCCCCTGACCACCTTGCCTTGTTTTAACTGGGGAAGCAGATCCTTGGCCATGTTGATGGGGATG
>Ga0316630_10000435_pt1 | contig 13047 bp, 13 predicted proteins | sample OWC_May_M1_C1_D6_FD_207658 | JGI IMG/M metagenome (GOLD analysis project Ga0316630, IMG submission 207658) | Wetland soil microbial communities from Old Woman Creek delta, Ohio, United States - OWC_May_M1_C1_D6_A | ecosystem: Environmental > Terrestrial > Soil > Wetlands | place: USA: Ohio...
CACCGCATTTAAATAAACCATCGACCACAGGGTTTTCACCACAGGGCACTCAAAAGTTCAATTGACAGCCGCCCGTTAGCCGTGAGCGTTTTTTAATTGAAAATAGTGCTTGACCGAGATGATGTGCCACTGCGCCATCCCAAGGGAATTTTCTTTATGCGCCCGGTTCACCGTTCTCTCTGGTTGCGTTTTATAGCTATCGCGCAACCTTATTTTTTCCCTCCCATTCGCGGTGGCAGATGGGTCACCCTTTTGCTCATGGTCGTGCTGCTTCTTTTTATTTTCGGGGTACTTTCCGTAGTTGCTGCCGGAATGGTCCTGGCAGGAAATTATTTTGCCCCTGTCATTACCTCCGAAATCGCGTCGGGTTTGCTGTCCGTAATCATGGACGCTTTGCATTCCGATGCCTGGCTGATCGCAGCAGCGGCCTTGATCATCCCCGCGGCTGTCTTTGTGGCCTTCGGCCGTCAGTTGCGAAAACAGAAGCAGGCGTGGTTTCTGCTGGCTCTGGTTCTCACTCTGTCCCTCGCCGTGACAGGAATCAATGTTGCTTTCAGCTACATCAGCAACTTCTTCACCAATGCCCTGGTTAAAAAAAATCAGGACATGGCCTATTTGTTTGTTGCCGTTTATTTTTGCGGATTTCTTGTCGGGATCCCCGTGGTGGCCTTTTACAGTTACGGTCAGAATTATCTGGGTATGCGATGGCGGGAATGGATGACCGGGTCTTTTTTGAGCAACTATTTCAAAAACCGCAAATACTATGAAATAGAGGCCTCCTCCCAAATTGACAACCCCGACCAGCGCATTATGGAGGACATCCGTTCGTTTACCCGAACCTCGCTTACTTTTCTCCTCGTTATTCTCGGATCCTTCATGGACCTCGTTTCTTTTACCGGGATTCTTTGGTCCAAATCGATTCTGCTGGTCTGTGTGGTGCTCGGCTACTCTTTGACGGGTACAGCCCTTACCGTTCTGATCGGCCGGCGCCTGGTGGGCCTAAATTTTAATCAACTACGATATGAGGCGGATTTCCGCTACAGCCTTGTGCATGCACGTGATAACGCGGAGTCGATCGCCTTCTACCAAGGGGAGAAACCTGAAGTTGCCCGTATATCCGCTCGCTTCCGAAGCGTTTTGAGGAACTTCAGTCTTCTCATCGGCTGGCAACGGAACCTGTCATTTTTCACGACAGCTTACAGCTATTTGCCTGTCGTCCTGCCTTTTCTGGTTCTATTCCCTCAATATTTCGGCGGCCGTATTGAATATGGAGACATGGTTCAGGCCAATTTCGCCTTTGCCCAAGTCTATGCTGCGCTGTCACTTATCGTCTCCCAAATCGAACAGATCACCAACTTTGCCGCGGGCGTGGAGCGGCTCTCAACTTTTGCTGATTTCCTAAACCCAGAGAAGGAGGTTGCCCCGGGCATCGAAAGCAGGGACTCCGGCCAATTTGGCATGACTCGGATGACTCTGCTTACCCCGGACGGAACGCGCACCCTGATTAGCGATTTGACGATGGAACTTCAAAAAAACAGCAACTTGGTCATCGTTGGCCAGAGCGGAATTGGGAAAAGCTCCCTGCTAAGGGCTATTGCCGGTCTATGGACGCAAGGTGCAGGGATCGTGAGGCGACCACCGCTGTCTCAAATATTTTTTCTTCCGCAGAAACCCTATATGCTTCTTGGATCCCTACGAGACCAGTTGCTTTACCCAAAACTTGATGGAAATATTCCCGATGGGGAATTAGAAAAAGTTCTCAAAACTGCGCACCTCGAAGATCTGCCCCAACGAGTCGGAGGATTCGATGCTGATCTGGACTGGGCAGACGTTTTGTCTTTGGGCGAACAGCAACGACTGGCGTTTGCGCGGTTGCTGCTGAACAAACCCGGGTTTGCGGTTCTCGATGAAGCCACAAGCGCCCTGGATATCCAAAACGAGGCCAATCTCTATCTAAAACTAAAGAAGCTTGGCATTCACTACCTTAGCGCCGGCCATCGCAGCAGTATATTGGAGTATCACGATTACGTGCTGGAGCTTCAAGGCCCGGATCGGTGGAGCTTGCTGCCCGTCAAGGCGTACCAGATGAAAAGCACTTTCGACAAAGCCCAACCCGCACGGGAGCCCGGTTGACGATTTGGGCCCCCGTCAGCCTTTCAAATGCAGGGGATTGATGCCCCTGAGGATCGGTCAACAGGCGAAGCAGTCGCTCCGGATCGTGCAGCAACAGGTTCGGTCTCTTGTAGACCGCGAAGCGACGTGCGAAACCGAGCGTCAACGCGTGGGGGTCAAACTGAAGTTTCGCACTTTCAATCGCATCGGGCGGCGCGCCGGAGGCGGTCAGTTGACGGGACAATCGTTCGCGGGCGTATTCGACAAGCGACTTGCTGGCGGCGATTCGAAATTGCCAGAGCCTGGCATCGGAAACGCGGTGGATGTCCTGTTCGGCATAACCACCGAGGTAGTGTCCGATGAGGGCCGGGGCGAATCGGTCAAATCCGGCAGCCACTGCCGTGTGGGTGGTGAAAAGGTTCCCCGCTCGAGTGACGGCCAGTGCGACGTCGAAGGGCTGCGCAGTCTCTTGCATGAAACGGCGGGCGCGTTCCAACACGGCAAGAGCCGCATGCCCTTCATTCATCCTTCGATTTCCGTAGGCAGAAGGTTGCAGATTGGGTGGCTGACGCGTGTTTGTTTGGTCATAGTGTCTCCTTCACGGCTCCTCGGCTTGCGCTTGCGTTCTTGAGCATCATCTTATCTTTGCGCCGCCCATAATCACCAGGTCGTTAAGTGTTTTAACCCGGTGCCATATGAAAGAACTCCGCCGGCAGTGAGGGCGTGGGACCACTTGACCTCCACGAGCGAAATGGACCGAAATCCTTCCTCTATTTTCGCAGACAAATACTCAGGGGCGATACCCGTCGCCCGGACCATCAAGACAGTCCCTTCCTAACGTGGGTCGGCAATTCCGCATACATGCCGGAGCCACAGTAATTCTTCATTTTTCCGTCAATCGTGTCATTGCAACTGTGACTGGTAAAAAACGTGCAGACAATCGATTGGTCCGTAACATGACGGTCGCTGTTTCGTTTTTCCATATGCCGCCTCCTTTCCGGAAATCGCTTGCAGGGGCGAACCGATCAACTGCCTTTCCACTCAAGAGAATCTTTATATTTTATGGACCACAAATTAATTAGAAGAACGAGCGCACGCCATAGGCCTCCGTCTGATTATCCTGTAAGGTCGGCTGCATTTTTGATGTCCGGATTTGTCCTACCCTGAGGATGCCTGGACGCAAAGGCAATAAAAAACAACTCAATTTCGCCGGCAATGGCCTCCAATAAGGTTTTTTCTTCCCAGGTCAGCTCGTTCCGCGAGAAGATGCATGCCACGGTGGTATCCAGGTTCTCATTTTCACAGCGGATAACGACCAGACCGGCCATCGGTTCCCCCTCGACAATTGATTTGTTTGAGATGTGAGGGTTAAGGGCTATACCTTTTCTGCGAGATTCTAAATGCTCGATTACCGTTCGAAAGGTCTGGCGATCAATGATGCGGACTGTCACCCAATCGGTGTTAGCAATGGTCAGTGCCTTTTGCGCAAACACTCGCAGAAGATTTTTAAAATCCTTCCGGCTTTGCGGCAGCCGGTTCAGCAGTGAGTATACGGACCGGATTTCCTGAAGCTGCACGTTGACATTTCCGATGTATTTGAAGGCCTCCGTCAGGCGACACTGCAGAGTGGTGTTGTTCATAGCCAGGTGTCGGATTTCCTCCCATTGGGTTTTGATGAGCGCTTTGTATATGCAGGATAGTGTGTAGGCAAGGCTCAGCAGTACCCCGATCAGCAGTGTCTCCGTCACCTCCTGTCCCCCGAGCAAACGAGTCGTTTCCGCAATCCAGCGACGAACTAAAAAGGGTGTGCATACGACCATTATGATTAAAGTCGCGATCGTCGCCACGTAGAAAATCTCGAGCCGCCTGATCTTTCTCAACGGTGTAATCAGTTTTCCCATGAAACTTCTTCTTTTATGATAAGCCGTGAAAGGCCAATCGTGGAAATCAAGCAGATTAAGAGATGACCCCTCCCTTTTCGGAATAGTAAGTTATTCAGAGTTGCGATGGTATCGGCAGGGTGCTGATTTTAGTGTAGGTATCCTGCGCACAACCTTGACGGTTTGCGGCCTACATTGCAGCCGACCATACAAAGAGCCTTCGTCGATCGAAACTGAGGATGGTTCAATTTTGATTTAAAATATGTTAAAAACAGCGTAATCGGAATTCATAGATGGGGCGCCGAATTCACACGGCTGCCAGGATCAACACGAAAAGCTTTTGGAAGGAGGCAACGAATGTTGCTGCAGCCAGAGTTTACGGAAATCGGATTTACCCTGGTTTCTCTGGGACTGCTCTTTATCTATCATTTTCAACTCTATCGGCAGGTGCGCGACAACCCCCTGACAACCGCTATCGGTTTGACCAATCATGCCAGGCGCCTCTGGGTGCAAAGCATCGTTGATAAAAAGAGGGATATCCTGGCCGTCCAGACCTTTCGCAACTGGGTGATGGCTTCAACTTTTCTGGCGTCCACCGCTATCCTGATCAGCTTGGGGCTGGTCGCATCGGCATTTCGCACGGAAATTACCTCCAGCGCAACCCATGCGTTGAATGTTTTCGGCCATCCCAGCGAAACCTTGTGGATCGTCAAGTTGTTCCTCCTTTCAGCGCTTTTCTTTTACGCGTTTTTCAATTTCACTTTGGCCATTCGATATTACAACCATGCCAGCCTTTTGATAAACGTGCCTCAAGACCTTGAGCCGTCGAGTAGTGTTGAATCGGTTGCCTTGATTTTGAACCACGGCGCATTGCATTACACGTTGGGAATGCGGGGATTTTATCTTGCGATCCCTTTGGGGCTGTGGCTTTTCGGTCCTTTATGGATGCTGGGCGGGTCGGTTTTGGTCGTGTTCGTCCTCTATAGGCTGGACCGGGAAATCTGACCAGACGACCTCACGAAACGATCAAGCCGGTACCGTAGACCCTCCGATCTCCTCCTCATAAATCAACAACGTTCGCACCGTCATGCCGCTTCTGCAGAAGTGTAGCCGTTCTTGTAAGATATTTGCGGACAAAGGAATTGGTTGCATCCTTACAAGCAAATCGGACGCACACCGATGGTATTGCATTCGGGGAGAGGTTAGATTGAGGCCGACTTGACGATCAGGTGTTCAAGTCGATTGATTCTCAATCTTGGTGAAGGAGGGCAAAAAAATGAAATTTCATCTGAACCAGTCCAAAGCGTGGGTGGTGGCCGCCGTTCTAACTTTGATCGTATCGGTGCCGGCGGCGATGGCCATGGAGGAGGAAATCGTGGGCGCGGTGATCGACACCGGGGTGGGCTACGCCATCAGTGCCGAAAGCGGCGAGTATCTCGTGCCGAACAAGGATCTCTCGAAATATGTGGGGGACACCGTTGCGGTAAGCGGAAATGTGGAAATCGGCGCTGACATACTCTCTTTCGATCACATCAACTCCATTCAGGTCCTTTCCAATCGGGATCTGATCGATCCGCCCAGCGCTCAATCGCATTTTGCCGGATGACCTATATGGCTTATTCGTCTATGTTGGCTGGCGCCAGCCAATCGTCAAGTAAGATCCAACGCCAACAAGAATTTCCAAGGGGTGTTCACATGGCTACATACGATAAGGCTTGGAGTGAAACGGCAAGGGAGCCGACGACAAAGGCGGAATTTTATCAATTCGCCGGAATAACCCCTGAACTTGAAGAATTTATCAGCAACTTTGTCGGAAAACCTGAAATCCTCGACTCGCTGTCGCAGGAAAAGCAGCAGGAGATCGAGGCCCAAATGGATGCGGTTTTGGCGTTGTTTTGCTGAACCCGGTTTGTGTATGAGGGCAAACGGGAAAAAGCAAAACATCGTTTTAATTCGAGGCGGTGTATGCCACCCAGCGCACCTCATAGATTTTATTGACATTAACTTGTGCGTAATGCAAAATTCCAGAATCCGTAACATCGCATCTATGCAATCAAATCCTTGGCTGCATTAGTCAAGATTGGAGAATTGCCCGATGCGTTTCAATACTGGAAATTTGCGATTTCGCCTGATAGCTTTAGTACTTCTCGCCATCGTCCCCCTTGCCGGGCTGATGTTTTACACCGCCTACGAACAAAGGAAGTTGGAGATTGCCGATATTGAAGGTGATGTCCTTGGCTTCGCAGAATTCGCCGCTCGTGAGGAAGCGCAGCTGCTCGACGGCACCCGCCAGCTTTTAGCAAGTTTCGCCTATTACCTGCAACGACAGTGGTCAGACCCCGCAGAGTGTTCTCGCTATCTTGCCGAGCTGTTGAACCACTATCACCGCTACAAGAATCTCGGAGCCGTGGATGCGCGGGGGGTTCTTCACTGCAGTGCTCTGCCCTATGGGAGTTTCCTGGACGTGAGCGACAGACCCTGGTTTAAACGGGCCATCGCAACCAGACAATTCGCTATCGGAGATTATCAAATCGGGCTTATCACCGGCAGCCCGGTAATTGTACTCGCTTATCCAATCATCTCTGCCGACGGACAGTTTATCGGGGTTGCGTTTGCTGCTCTGGACATCCAATGGCTTAACCAATTAAAGGTAGGCTTTACGAAAGGCCTGCCCATCGGTTCGACGATCTCTCAACTCGACGATCGTGGAGTGGTTCTGTTTCACCATCCTGAACCGGATACCTATGTTGGGCGATCATTGGCCTCCACGTTTCTTTTCGATGCGGTCCGTTCCAAGGAAAAAGGCATCGTTACGACTGCAGGACCGGATGGACAACTTCGATTACATGCCTTTTCAAGGCTTTTCAGCGCCCTTGGGAACCGTAATGTTTACATGCTGGTCGGGATCCCCCAAAATTCACTTTTTCTTGCGGCGAACCGCCTGCTGGCTCACAATCTCATCTTGCTTGGAGCGGTAATCATTATTGCCATCCTCGCGACATGGTTTGGGAGTGATCTTTTTGTACTGCGTCAGGTGCGGGCCATGGTAGCCGCCGCCACCAGGCTGGCGAAAGGCGACCTGAGCGCCCGAACCGGCTTGGGCCAAGGAACAGGAGAACTGGATTTATTGGCGCGAACCTTCGACGACATGGCAATTGCCTTGGAACGGCGGGAGATCCAGCACCAGCAAGCGGAGGAGGAACTCAGAAACTCCCGGGAGCAGTTGCGGAATCTTTCCTCCCATCTAGAGTCTGTCCGGGAAGAAGAAAGGACCCGGCTGGCCCGGGAAATACACGATGAGTTGGGCCAAGCGTTGACGGCCTTGAAGATGGACATCTCCTGGCTCAGTAACCATCTGGAGGACGAGAAGAACGCCACCCAAAAAAAGACTCGTTCAATGAATGGACTCGTTGATGAAACGATTCGAACTGTCCAAAGGCTGTCCGGAGAACTGCGACCAGGGCTTCTTGACGACCTCGGTTTGGCCGCCGCAATTGAGTGGCAGGCAGAAGAATTTCAGAATCGTACCGGTATCGCGTGCGAAATTAAGGTTGACTTGCAGGAGGCGTCACTCAGCAAGAATCATGTGACCGCGGTCTTTCGCATTTTTCAGGAGACACTTACCAATATCATCCGCCATGCCGAAGCCTCTCGGGTCGACGTCCGTTTGATGGCGCAAGGAGACCGGTTGGTCTTAGAGGTTAAAGACAACGGCCGGGGCATCACCGAAAACGAGATCAAGAATCCAAAGGCCTTTGGCCTGATAGGCATGCATGAACGCGTCCTGGCCCTGAATGGAGAATGCGTCATCAGCGGTCGAGCGGGATATGGGACAACGATCGTAGTGACTGTTCCACTTAACAAAGAGGAGCCCTACTCATGATCAAGATCGTGATAGCAGACGATCATCCAATTGTTCGAGCCGGATTGAAACAAATACTGGCCGACGCCTCCGACATCGAGGTGGTAGGCGAAGCCGGTGATGGTCATGAAATTTTAAAGCTCATTCGAAAGCGGGGCGTCGATGTCGTGCTCTTGGACATTACGATGCCGGGCCTCATGGGGCTCGACGCCTTGAAACAGATGAGCGTCGAGAACCCTAAGCTTCCTATTCTGGTCCTCAGCATGCACCCGGAGGAACAGTATGCGATCCGTGTGCTGAAGGCGGGGGCGTCCGGCTACCTCACCAAGGCCGCCGCACCGGAGCAGCTCATAGGGGCCATACGAAAGGTCTATCGCGGCGGCAGGTATGTGAGCCCCGCCCTCGCTGAAAAGCTTGCTCTCGGTCTTCAGTCCGGTGCCACCGGGTTGCCGCACGAGACTCTTTCAGACCGCGAATATCAAGTGCTATGCTCGATTTCCTCGGGGAAAACCGTGAAGGAGATTGCCGCAGAGCTGTCTCTCAGTGAAAAAACCATCAGCACGTATCGTACCCGCATCCTGGAGAAAATGAACATGAAAAGCAATGCTGAGCTAACTCACTATGGCATCAAACACGATTTGGTAGATTGAGTCGAACCGTGCGGTCCTTATTGTTTTTGCACTCGGAAGAGGACGGAATTGGTGAATATGCCCGGTTTTGAGCACTATCTGGGTTTGATTGCATTAGGGATAGCCGTCGGAGCCTATGGCACGCTGATCGGTGCCGGCGGTGGCTTTGTATTAATGCCGGTGCTGCTCCTGCTGTATCCGAACCAGAGTGCGGACGTGCTGACAAGCATATCGTTGGCGGTAGTTTTTTTTAATGCGCTGTCCGGTTCGGAGGCGTATGCGCTGATGAAGCGTATCGACTATCGATCCGGATTATTGTTCGCGGGCGCGACCATACCAGGAGCTGTACTAGGAGCCCTTAATACGTCCTATATTCCGCGACGTCTGTTCGATCTCATTTTCGGCATATTGCTGATTGCGGCTGCCATTTTCTTAACCAGCAGACCCCGTCAAGGTGTTACCAGCTGTAAAGCTTCGCGTTTCGGTCAGTACTGTGTGGCGCGCCGCTTGGTCGATAGCCACGGAACGGAGTACCAATATTCCTTTAATTATTTCCTCGGAATGGCGATCAGCGTTGTCGTCGGCTATGTTTCCAGCTTTTTGGGAATCGGCGGAGGTATCATCCATGTTCCAGCGCTCAGCTACTTTCTCGGTTTTCCGGTCCACATCGCTACAGCCACCTCGCATTTCGTTTTAGCTGTCATGGCGCTGACGGGCACTTTGGTTCACATTGTAACCGGAACCTTCGCTCACGGCGCACATCGTACGATGGCCCTGGCTATTGGCGTATTAGTGGGAGCCCAAATCGGCGCACGCTTATCGGATAAAATCCAGGGGAGATGGATCATTCGGGGACTGGCGATAGCCTTGGGTGTTGTGGGGCTGAGGATTCTGGCGATTGCCTGGTAGTTCCCCGGTCTCAGGTTTGCATCTTGAACCGAAAACAAAAACCAGCAATACGCTGCGACGCCACCACGGAGAAAGTTTCTCGTTGGCAGGTAGCTGATCTTTCATATTGGCACCTCCGCTTTAACGGGTGAATGGAAAATAATGATGGAAATAGTGAGCTTGGCTTGTTTTTCTTCTCGTACGCCCATTGCAGTTTGAGTATCGGTGCGGTTTCCATCGGTCAAAATGACTTATTAACGGTCTCGAAATAGTACCGTCATGCCGGACTGGATCCGGCATCCAGAACAAGTTGAATTCACTGGATTCCGGCTAAAAGCATGCCGGAATGACAACGTAAAGACAATTATGAGACCGTTAATAATTACAACGCCGCGCAGACCGCCATCGTCATCTCCTGTGTGGTCGCTCTTCCCCCCAGGTCCCGCGGCAGGCAGCGCCCCTCGGCGGTCACCCGCTCGATCGCCCCCATGAGGAGGACTGCCGACTCGCTTTCGCCCAGGTGCTCCAGCATCAGGGCCGCCGACCAGAAGGTCCCGATGGGGTTGGCGATCCCTTTTCCCATGATGTCGAACGCAGAGCCATGGATCGGCTCGAACATCGAGGGGTATCTCCTTTCGGGGTTCAGATTCGCCGTTGCCCCCATCCCGAGGCTCCCGGAGAGGGCCGAAGCCAGATCGGAGAGGATGTCGGCGTGGAGGTTCGTGGCCACCAGGACGTCGATAGTCTCGGGGTGCAGGACCATCCGCGTCGTCATGGCATCGACGAGCATCCGGTCCGTCGTTACGTCGGGGTAAGCGGCGGCCGACTCCTGAAAAATGGAGTCCCACAGGACCATGCCATGACGCTGGGCGTTGGACTTGGTCACGAGAGTCAGGTGACGCTTGGCTCGCTTGCGGGCCAGATCGAAGGCGAACCGCATCACCCGGCTAACCCCCGTCCGGGTGAAGACGGCCACCTCCACCCCCACCTCCTCGGGATGACCCTGGTGGGACCTGCCCCCGACGCCGGCGTACTCCCCCTCCGAGTTTTCGCGGATGATGACCCAATCCAGGTCTTTCGGCCCCCGATCCCGCAATGGGCCCTGAACGCCGGGAAGGAGACGGGCGGGACGGACGTTGGCGTATTGATCGAAACCCTGGCAGATGCGCAGCCGCAGCCCCCACAGGGAGACATGGTCGGGGACGGTGGGATGCCCGACGGCGCCGAAAAAGATGGCGTCGAAGGCCCGGAGCGTCTCAAGCCCATCCTCGGGCATCATCCGCCCATGGGCGTGGTAATAATCGCTCCCCCAGTCGAAGGTTTCGAAGGTCATCTGAAATTTCCCCGTCATCTTCGCGAGGGCGGCGAGGACCTCGATTCCCGCAGGGATCACCTCCTGGCCGATCCCGTCGGCGGGAATGGCGGCGATGCGGTAGGCATTCATGCGTTCCTCCCCCAGGCAGTCTTCGGCCGGCAGGGAGAGCCGCTCCTGCCGGCCGCGGCTGCGACGGTTTTACTTCTTGATCCTTCCGAGCTCCTTCATTATCTGCTCGTATTCCACCATCTTCTTCTTCACCAGGGCCTGGGCGGCCTCCGGCCCGATGAACTCCGTCTTGAAGGCGTTGGCATCCATCTTCTTCCTGACCTCCGGGTCCTTCATGACTTTTTCGAAGGCATCGGCGAGGATCTTGACGATCTCATCCGGCGTTCCCGGAGGGGCGGCGACACCGCGGTAGGCCCCTTCCACGACGTCGTATCCCAGTTCCTTGAAGGTCGGCACACCCGGGAGGACATCCATCCGCTCCTCCGAGGCGATGGCAAGGGCGCGGAAGCGATCCTTGTGCTGGACCGCCATGGTGGAATAGCTCATCAGCGCCGTCACATGGCCCCCCAAGAGGGCCGGTACGGCCGAACCGGTTCCGCCGAAGGGGATGTAGGTCAGTTGGATGCCGGCGGCCTTGTTGAACATCGTCGTCCCCAGGTCGTTCGCCGACGAACTTCCGCTGCCGCCGACGGTGAAAACCCCGGGCGGGTGCTTCTTGGCGGCCTCGACGAAGTCCGCCAAGGTTTTGTAGGGGCTGTCGCTGCGAACGAACAGGACGTTTGGGGTGCTCTCGAAAAAATAGATCTGCTTGAGGTCCAGGGTGTTGTACCCGGCATTGCCCATCTCCAGAGGCTGCAGGACCGTGTGAGGGAGGTTGTGGCCGGCAATCGTGTACCCGTCCGGATTGGATTTGACCAGCTCCGCCCAGCAGAGCGCTCCGCCGCCGCCGACCTGGTAGGTGATGGCGACATCCACGCCGAGGGCCTTCTTCAGAGCCGCCTCCTGGAACCGGGCGGTGATATCCGACTCGCCGCCGGGATTAAAACAGATTTTGTAGGTGATCCGTTTGCTCGGGAACTTCTCCGCCGCGGTGGCCGAAACGGCCAAAACCAGAGGCACCACAGCGCAAAGGACAATAAAACCGAAGCCGATCTTTTTCATGTCTTCCCTCCTGTAATGGTTGACTCTCCTGAAATCCCAGATGCCCTGCGACCTGGGGGTCTATTATTCCTCCGGCAATAAAACAGGTACAACTTCAGCCGATGTCAGGCGGAGCGGGGTGCCCGCCGCGGCGAGCCGTAACCACCCGTTCAACGAACCTACGCACGGCAGCCGGCCCGCTCCATACCGACCCGGACAGCCCCGGAGGACTGACTCTCACGGAGCCGCCGGCCGTCGCTGCCTGCCATCGGTTCCATGAGACGGCTGGGGGGCGTGGCAGCGTCGCCTGAAAAATGGGTTGCGGCTCGCCGCGGCGGGCACCCCGCTCCGCCTCTGCGTGAAATGATGGTATTAGATAGTTTTACTTGCCGGAGTAACTGTCTGCTGATTCACCCGCTTTTTTGGAAGGGGTGTGGCGCTTGAACCGCCGCGTTGAATACTCGCAAAAAACTTTTCCTGCCCTTGAAAACCAGGCCGTTCCGGTCAGGATCAATATTCCGCATCGTCCGTAACCACCTCGGGCGCCTTGGCCTTGATCTGAGCCCAGACCCCCCGCCCAATCGACAGGAAGGCCAGCGCCATGAAGATCGCGGAGATGGGACGGTCGAAGAAGATCAGCACCGACCCCTGCGAAATGAGCAGCGACTGCCCGAGGGAGGTCTCCAGCATCTGCGCCAGGACGCTCGCCAGGACCATCGGGGCGATGGGGAAGCCAAGCTTTCGCATGAAGTACCCGACCACCCCGAAAATGAGCATGATCCAGATGTCGAAGGTCTGGAACCGGACGCTGTAGGTTCCGACGAGGGCGCAAAAGACAATCAGCGGCCCCAGGATGTAGAACGGGATGCGGACGATGCGGACCCATACCCCGATCATCGGCAGGTTGAGGACCAGGAGCATCACGTTGCCGATGTACATGCTGGCGATGACCGCCCAGACGAAATCCGGGCTCTGAACGAAGAGCATCGGCCCGGGCTGGAGGCCGTACATCATCAGCCCGCCGAGAAGGACCGCCATCGACGGCGCCGTGGGAAGCCCGAAGGAGAAGAGCGGCACGAACCCGGCGGTGGAGGTCGCGTTGTTCGACCCCTCCGTGGCGGCGAGCCCGTCCATCGCCCCGTGGCCGAACCGTTCGGGATGTTTGGAGGCCCTTTTTTCCAAGTCGTAGGCCACAAAAGAGGTGACCGACGG
>Ga0316630_10000436_pt1 | contig 13039 bp, 8 predicted proteins | sample OWC_May_M1_C1_D6_FD_207658 | JGI IMG/M metagenome (GOLD analysis project Ga0316630, IMG submission 207658) | Wetland soil microbial communities from Old Woman Creek delta, Ohio, United States - OWC_May_M1_C1_D6_A | ecosystem: Environmental > Terrestrial > Soil > Wetlands | place: USA: Ohio...
ATCTAAAAACTGCAGCCCGCGGTTGGTGTATTTCTTGGCGATGCTGACCACCAACCGCAGGTTGGCCCGGGTCAGCTCGCTCTTGGCCAGCTTGGCTTTCAGGCGCCCCTCCTCGACGCTGGTCATGATGCGCTTCAACCCCCGGCTGTTGGCGCAGATTTCGACCTCCCGCGCCGAATGCCTTTCGATCACGTGGCGGATGTCGGCATAGATGCCGGCCATTTCTTCTTTGGTGGCGTTGCTGCGGCCGGCGGCCCATCTCAGAAATGCGGTCTTGCTGGTCAGATGTTCCCGAAGCTCCTTGACCGATGCATCGAACTTGTCTGCGTATTTGGGAACCTTCTTGGCCATGGACTCGGACCACTCGATCTCTTTCTGGATCTTGCCTTCGATCTCCTCGATCACACTGGCTTCCAAACGCCAGTCCTTGAGAAGGTCGAAAATCTCCGATATCAACCGCTGCAGGTTGCGCTTGGCCTTGCGCAGTTCTTCCGGGTCGCCGTCGGCCGCAAACCCCTTCTGGCGTTCTTCTCGGCTCTGCTGATGGAGGGCCTTGATCTGACGGATGGTTTCGAGGAATTTCTCAGTCTGAACGAGCTCATCGTTGTAAGTGTCGCCTTCATCGATGTCCCTGAGCACATGTTTGGGCCTCAAGACCCCGCTTTCGATTTTTTCGCCGAGCTCGATGATGGCCTCCACCCCGATGATCGACTCCAGCAAGGCGCGCAACACTTCCTGCTCTCCCGCCTCGATTTTCTTGGCGATTTCCACTTCCCCCTCGCGGCTGAGCAGCGTGACCATTCCCATCTCGCGCAGGTACATCTTCACCGGGTCGGTCACGGCTCCGTAATCGCCGGTATCAACCTCCTCGCTGAGGACTTTGCTTTCCGCAGCGCTTTTAATTTTCACGACTTTTTTATTATGTTTCTCATCCACCACCTCAATGCCGTTGTCGTCGAACAGCATCAAGGTATCGTCAAGCTGTTCGGGGGAGAGCATATCTTCCGGAAGCAATTCGTTGATTTCATCGTAGGTCAGGAAGCCCTGCTTTTTGCCCTTGGCCAGCAGCTCCTGAATCGCTTTCCGGCTGACTTTGTTCTCAGACGGTTTTGAGCTGTCATTGGCCTTGTCCGCACCTTTTGGGAGCTTCGAAACCTTGACACTCTTAACCGGCCCAGCCCCTTTTGGAGCGGCGATGCTTTTAGGGGTTTTCCGGGCGGTGTCCTTTTGAGTCCCAGCTTTCTTGGCCATGTAGTTGTGCCTCCCCGAATCCTCCGAAATCGCTACCGCACTATTTATCACGCAGCGCCGACATTTTCTGTTTCTCGCGCCGAACGGCCATCTTCTGCTTTTCGCTCAAAAGACGCGTCACCTCAGCCTCGTTATGCTCCCGTTCGGCGGCTTCAATGGCCACCTGCATCGAAAGCCCGCTCGCCTGCCGCTGCCGGCTTTCCCTAAACCGGCTCAAAAGGGCTTTACACCCTTTCCGGGTCCAAGACTCGTCGCCCATGGCCAGAGATACAACCATCTTTTTCAGCGGGCCCTCCTCCAGCGTGGCCAGTAATTCCGGAAGCTGATCCGGGGATTGGAATCGATGGCGGAGGATCGTCTCCCCGGCGGATTTTAAGACTGAATGCGAAAAAAACTCCAGGATCCCGCCTTGGACGATCTCCGGAATGATTTCCGGAAACTGCAACATCATGGCAATAATTCGCCGTTCGAACCGCTCCGCGGTCTCGGGCGTGTCGGCTCGTGAGGGGCCGGTGGACCGCACGCCCGATTCATGGGAAGCAGACTGAGCGGCGTAAGCTTTCAGCCGCTCCAAAATAACCGCTTCGCCCAGCTGGATGCGTTCGGCAAGCTGCTTGACGTAAAGCGCGCGCGCGACGCTGTCGTTGATGGCCGCTAGGGGTGCTTGCAGTTCCGACACGATCCGAATTTTGCCTTCGGTGCTCAATCCATGCTGGATGACGGCCCGCTCCATCAAGAACGTCATAATCCCCGGAGCGCTCTGGGCCAGGCGTCGGAACTCCGTGGCCCCCTGCTCCCCCACGAAAGAGTCGGGGTCATGCCCTGCGGGCAGCACCAGGATGCGGGTGTCGGCCTGTTCCTCACGAAAAACATCCCCCCGCCGGAAATCCACATGCTCCTTCCAGAAGATGTCGATGCAGCGCTGGGCCGAACGAATCCCGGCATCATCGGAGTCGTACACCAGCACCATTTGGCCGGTGTAGCGCGTCAGCAGCCGGATATGCTCCGGCGTCAATGCGGTACCGAGCGTGGCGACGGCGTTGGTGATTCCGTGCTGGTGCAGTGCGATGAGATCCAGATATCCCTCCACGATGAACACCGAACCCGTCGTCCGGCAAATGTCTTTGGCCCAATTCAAACCATAAAGCACGCGGCGCTTGGTGTAAACGGGAGTCTCAGGAGAATTCAGATACTTTGGGGTGGAATCATCCAACACTCGGCCCCCAAAGCCCACCACGCGGGAATTTTCGTCATGAATGGGAAAGATGATGCGATCCCGAAAGCGATCGTAAAAACCGGTTCCGTCCTTGCGGGGGACCACCAGGCCCGCTCTTTCGAGCAGCTCCGCGGCGAATTTCTTCCGCGTCATATATCCGAGCAGATGGTCCCATCCTTTCGGAGCGTACCCGAGACCGAACTTCTCAAGCGTCTGACGTGCCAACCCCCTTCGGGCCAGATAGTCGAGCGCCGCCTGGCCTGCAGCTTGCCGCAGGAGAGCCTGGCGAAAAAAATCCGCGGCCACTCGATTGAGTTCAAAAAGGGTCGTCTGTTCGCTGGCCTGCCTCTTTTCGTGGGGCGGCAGTGGTTTTTCCGGAATGTCCACCCCGCCGCGCCGCGCCAAACTTCGCGCGGCTTCCGCGAAGCCAATCCCGTCCCTTTTCATCACGAAGCTAAAGACGTTCCCGCCTTCGCCACACCCGAAACAATGAAAAATTTGTTTGTCGGGGCTCACCGTAAACGACGGTGTTTTTTCCGAATGAAAGGGGCAGAGGCCGACAAGGTTTTTCCCGCCCTTTTTCAGGAGAACAGACTCTGCAATGACCTCCACAATATCCACCGCGCGGCGAATTTCAGCAATCTTGTCTTCGGGGATATGAATGGCCAACGAAAAACCTACCTTTTCAGCTTCGGAAAGAGGGCGATTCCGATGCGGCAACGGTTTGCCGGGTCAGAGCAAGCGCCTCCTCAAACCGAATCGCCCCGCTGTAGATGGCTTTGCCGATAATGACGCCGATCACCCCCACGGTTTCCAGCGTCATCAGGGTCTGAATGTGCGCCAGAGTACCGACACCGCCGGAGGCAATGACCGGGATGCGAACGGACTCGGCCAGTTTTCGGGTCTCATCGATGTTCGGGCCGGTCTGCATCCCATCCCGCTGGATGTCCGTAAAGATAAGTGACCCCACCCCGGCATCTTCCAGCTGCCGGGCGAGATCAACCACTTGAGTCTCGGTGGTGCGGGTCCAGCCCTGAATCGCCACCCGCCCCTGGCGCGCGTCAATGCCCGCCGCGATTCGGCCCGGATATTTCCGGCAGGCTTCCCGGACAAAGGCGGGGTTCTGTACGGCGGCCGTCCCAATGATCACGCGCTGCGCACCCGATTCCAGGTTCGCGGCCACCGCCGGCATATCGCGGATCCCCCCTCCCACCTGAACCGGAATAGCGGCCGCCCGGATGATACCGGCGATACTCGCGCGGTTGCAGGGACTTCCATGAACCGCAGCATCTAAATCGACCACGTGCAGCATCTGAGCCCCGGAATCTGCCCAGCGACGGGCCATGGCTTCCGGGTCGTCCGAGTACACGGTCTCCTCCTGCATGCGGCCCTGGATCAAGCGAACGCATCTGCCCTGTTTAAGATCGATGGCGGGGATAATCATCATCGCGGCGTCATCACCGTCTGTTAAAAATTGGGATGGGAAATCGACTTAAAGCACGCCTTTGGATGAACGCACGCCGGCAATTCGATCGTCAAGGCTCACCGCCTGACGAAAGGCTCGGCCGAAGGACTTGAAAACCGCCTCCAGGATGTGATGTTCGTTTTCTCCGTAAGGCACAGTGATGTGAAGGTTCATCCCGGCATGATGGGATAGCGCTTTAAAAAACTCTTTGGCTAGAGTCCGATTAAAGGACCGTTCCGCCGCCTCGCAGGACGGGACGTTAAACACCAGGTAGGGACGCCGCGACAGGTCGATGGCCACCGTGGCCAGGGCGTCATCCATGGGAGTAACGGCGAACCCGTATCTTCGGATTCCTTTCCGGTCCCCCAGGGCTTTCTCAAAAGCGTCACCCAAGACAATTCCGACATCCTCGACGGTGTGATGAGAATCGACGTCAATGTCGCCTTGAGCGTGGATGGTCATTTCCACGAAACCGTGTACCCCGAGCAGGGTCAGCATATGGTCGAAGAAAGGGATCCCGGTGGCCACATCCGGTGGCCCTTCCCCTTCCAGATCGAGGCGCACGCGGATGGTCGTTTCCCGGGTTCTGCGCTCCAACTCGGCTTTTCGGTTCATATCCTTTCGATGCCTTTTCACGGGTTTTCAGTTCGGCCGCCCGGCGTCGGCCGGACGTTGGCCGCTAAAAAAATTCGGGCGGTCCTGGAAAGACCACCCGCAATGCCATGGGAACCCTCGATGCTGGTCGCGCAGCCTGCAAATCCTCTTTCTATTTTCATAGCCTTATGCTATGCAATAGACCCTTGGATATCCTGCCGCACAGGATGTTCATTGAAAAAGTGGAGATGAGGGGGATCGAACCCCTGGCCTCGGCGTTGCGAACGCCGCGCTCTCCCAGCTGAGCTACATCCCCACACAAAATTTCTTTTTAACAAATTATTTCTGAGCGGTCAACCAAAATAACGATTCTTCCCGGCTGCCGCTACGCCCTTTGAACGACCATGGGGACGCTGCCGGCGGTTCGCAGCTGAGAGTTCTCGACCCCAGCGGCCGCTAGACGAAAGGAGTAAAGGATGCACAGGCTCGTTCTGGAGGACGTGTTCAAGACCTTCACGCTGGACCAGGACAAAGCCCTTCCACCCGATGAGACCGTCCGACGCTTTCGAGAAAGACTCAAGCGGATTCGTCTGGACATCCTGCAGGAGACCGTTCGCATCGACAACGGCCGCCTCGGCATTCCCGTCTATCTGAGCCGCTGCGGGGAGGATGCCCAACGGGTCATCGGCACCCAGAAACAGATGGGAAAAGGTGCCACACCGGAGCAGGCCGAGGCAAGCGCCGTGATGGAACTAGCTGAGCGCTTCAGTTTTTTCAGCTTTATCCGCAATCCGTCTCATTTCTTCCAAAGCCCCTTTGCCGGCGTCCGGGAACATGCCCTCCCTTTCGAGATGATCGCCCGTTCGGTTCACGATGCCTCCGAGGACCTGCCCATCAGTCGACGAATCTTCGAAACGTTGTCATTTCAATGGACCTGGGCCTTTAATCTGACGCGGGGGCATGCCGTCATGATCCCGTTCGACTGGTTTTTTGCCATTAACGAGTTCAATGGCCCCTCGGCCGGCAACTGCAAGGAGGAGGCCATTTTGCAGGGCATCTGCGAAATCGTCGAGCGCCACGTGTCGTCCATCATCAGCCATGAACAGCGGCGCGTGACGTCGATCCGCCCCGAATCTGCCCGAGACCCTCTGGTCGTCGACATGCTCGCCAAATACCGGAAATGCGGGATCCGTCTGTTCCTCTCCGATTTCACTCTCGACACGGGAATTCCCACCGTGGGCGTGCTGGCGTACGACCCCCAGACCCATCCGCAAGCCAGTGAAATCGTCTGGACCGCAGGCACCACGCCTAGCCCCGAAAAGGCCTTAAGCCGGGCGCTCACCGAGGTGGCGCAACTGGCCGGCGACTTTGATACGGCCGCCACCTATGTCGCCAGCGGCCTTCCCAAGTTCAGCCGTCTGCAGGATGCACGCTATGTGACCGATCCCGGCATTGCTGTCGATCTGTCCAGTCTGCCGGATCTGTCCCACGTCAACATCCGCACGGAAATCGAAAGCTGCGTGCAAACTCTGGCCCAGCGCGGGCTCGAAGTGCTGCTCGTCGAGACGACTCACCCCGAAATTCAGATTCCGGCCTACTACACCATCGTCCCCGGGGCTCATTTCCGAGAAAGATCGCGAAGCACCAGCGTACTCATGTTTGCGGCCAAGCACGCTGCCGAAACGCTCGCCCCGGCGGAAGCGATCACGACGCTTGAAACCATCGATGCCGCCTTGCCGGGAAAATATTTCGTGCAGTTCTATTTCGGACTGATCCACCTAAAGGCCGACCGGCCGGAATCGGCGCTGCCCTTTTTCCGGCGGGCTTTGGAATTAGACCCCAACCCGCTGGAGACCCCCAGCATCTATAGTTACATGGGAGTGGCGTTAAAAGACAGCGGGCGCTTCAAAGAGGCTCTCACCGTGTTGCGCAAGGGACTGGAACTCGATCCGGAACGCACGGATATCCATAACCTGATGGGGTTCTGTCACTTCAAGCGCGGTGAGCACGAGGAAGCGGTGGCGGCTTTTAAGCGGGTAATCGAACTGGATCCGACCTCCGCCATCGACTACGCCAATCTCGGCGTCAACTATCAAGCGCTGGGGGAGGAGGCAAAAGCCAAAAATTACTATCGGATGGCCTTGAGGCTGGATCCGCGCATCGAGTTCGCCCGCACGCGCCTGTCCCAGCTGGAACGATAAAGGTACACGGTGTTAGGACGGGAGCCGGGCGTCTCCTGAAAGGTCCTGTTTCAATCGTCCGAGAGCCTCGCCGATCCGCCGGCAGCGTGCATCCATATCCGCCAAAAGTGCGGCGGCGCGCTCCTTATCGCCCTGCTTGGTGCTCAGGCGGTCCGCCAGCACTCCGAAATCGGCCGAATAGGCCTGGAGCTGTTGGGTGACAGCCTCCGCGAGGCGCTGGGCGACGGTTTCGGATAGTATGAACAGGTACCTGAATTTAAGGTTCTCCTGGTAGTCTTTCAGATGAAACTCCAGTGACTTGCGGGTTTCGCGTTTGATCCGCTGCATACCCTCCCGGATGGCTCGCAAATCCTCTTCACCGGGTTTCACCGGTTTTTTCATGATTTTTTTGAAACCGCTCACCACCCGGTAGAATTCCCGACGCAGGATGGCTTCGGTTCGGATTCTGGCGGTATAGCCGATGGTTGTGGCCAGTGACGGCAGACTGAGCCCCGAACTGCGCAGCAGAGTTTCGACGCTCGGCACCCCGGTGCGCTCCGGGCCGCTGCATTCGATGGATATGCCCAACTGGTTCATGAGGCTGCAGAATTCCCTGTAGGCATCTTCAATCAAACCTTGGTAAGGCTCAGCGATGGATTCCAGGGCATCCCGGATTTTGAGCTCCTCAGCGGCGATGAAGCGGATGATGTCCGGATTAATGTGCTCGGTGATAAATCCGTCCAGCGCCTGCTTGAAGGCCTGAAACACCTGGTAAAGCGTCTGGAAAAATCCGGAGCCGCGCAGGCTTTCCAGGTAATTTTCCGGCACCAGTCGATAGCCGGAGATGAAGGTTTGGATGGCCTTCATAATCTCCCCCGAAGTCGGTTCGAGGAAGCGATTGACGTCTGCGCCCACCGCTTGTTTGACCTTGGGCACCACCCCGGACAGCGAGCTCTGCAGGGCCGAGAGAATCTGCCCGAATCGCTGCTGATGGCGGCGGATGCGTTCGGCGATCGCCCGGGCGCTGGCGGCATCGCGCGAAAGTATGTCGCGGTTGACGCCGACCCAATTCGACATTCCGACGGCAATGGCGCTGAGCCGCTCGATGTGGTTCTGAAATAGAAGCATATAGCGCTGGCGGCCCAGGATCTCGTTGAAGACCGAAATGAACCGGCGGGTTTCCTGGTTCGAGAAATTCACGAGCTCACTTTCGCTTCTCCAATGCTCCAGCCGCCGCCGGTCTTTTTCCGCGAGTCGGCCGTCCAGCGATTCGAAGAGGTTGAACAACGCCGAGAAGGCATAGACGTCCGGCCGGGACTTGATGAGCGCCAGTTCTTCGGAAACCCGCCCCGCGAGGGCTTTCAGGTCTTCGATGGACGGATGTTCGCTGAAATCGCAATTGAGCACAAACAGAATGTTGTCGAGGATGCCCATCTTTTTGATCATGGTGAGAAACTTGATGTCGGCTCGGCGCAGGCCGGTGCGGCTGCTGATGACGTAGATGAGCAGATGGGCCAAACGCAGGTAGTCTTGGATCATGGCCAGATGCAGGGGGTTGGAAGAGTCACTGCCCTGGCAGTCCGCGATTTCGATGTTGCTGCCGACCCCGTCGGAATGGATGTCCAGCTGGATATCCCTCAGGTAGACCGCCAGCGATTCGTTGCCCGCATACTTCCAGTGCTCGATGAAACGTTCGGCCTCGTAGTGCTGGGTGGCCTGTTGGTCGGTCAGGAACCGACGGACGGTCTCAAATCCCTGCAGGTAGCTGGACAGCAGCACCATATTGTGGTTGCGACCGTCCTCGGAAATGCGCAGATCAGCGTTGAGGGCGTTCAGGGCCTGCTGAAGCTCGGATCGTTCCCGCTCCCGGCGGATGTCGAAACGATCCTCCGCCGAACGCCAGTTGAGCGAGGGAAATAAGACCAAGGCCAACTCCATGTCCTCGTTGACCTCAGTCCAGGATTTGTAATACAGCGTGGCCTTCAACCGTTCGCCGGCGCGAATCCGGGTCACGATCGATGTCACCACCCCGGCACCGCGTTTCAGATAATCGCCCCTGAGCAGAGCATTCAAGAAAGTGCTCTTGCCGGACTTGATGGGACCGACCACGGCGACCCGGATGGTTTCCTCGGTCAGCTGACCGGGGATCGCCGCGCACGTCTTCTCCCAATCGCCGAAGCTGAAGTCCGCCAGCCCGGGAATCGATTTGGCGGTCTGGAAAAGGAACCGCACGTCCTGGTTGATCTGCAGTATGGCGCTTTTCTGAAACCTGTAGCCGTCCATGACCGTCATCATCGTTGTTTTCAGCCTAGCGGCGAACCCGGCAACGTCCAGCTCGGATCCGGCTGACTGGCTATCGCCTTGTAAGGGGTCCCTGAATGTGGTATAGAGCCAAGCATGGAGTCAGGAGATGGTTTCGCCCCGATCGTTTAGCAGCGCATGCCAAGGGCAAACCATTGACCGCAAGGGGAATGTCGGCGTATGTCCGAGAAGCATCCGGAATGTCCTCTATACAATCCGCTCAACTGTAAAGAATACTACAATCCCAAGCTCTGCGCCTTTGTTCGCCGAGACAAGACCTGTCTCAAAAAGAAGAAACCGAAGAATAAGGAAAACAGCAAAGACTGAAGCTCGCTTCAGGCGTGACCGGCGGCATCCGATAGCAGGGCTGGGTTCACCCCCATTTTCCTTAAAGCTTCCTCCCAGCGCAGCGCCACGGGCAAAACGAAAATGTTTTCGTCGAACACCGGATGCGTCAACCAGGCGTTTTCCTTTATTTCGGCTTCCAGCTGACCCGGCCCCCATCCGGCACAGCCCAAGCTGATCATGAAGGCTTTGGGCCCATGCCCGGCAGCGATGGCTTCCAGGATGTCCCGGGTGTTGGTCAGCGCCAGAGAGGGGCTCACCATCAGCGATGCTTCCCAGACAAACGGTCGGCCGTGAAGGATGAACAGTTCTCCGCGGTGCACGGGCCCACCGGCATGAATCGGGATCGACTCGGCATTCATCCCACCGCGAATGGACAACTCTTCGAAGATATCTTTGGCGCAGAGCCCGTCGTGAACGCGGTTGATCACAATTCCCATGGCCCCCTGCTCATTGTGTTCGCAGATGCACGTCACCGTCTGCGAAAAATTGGGATCGGCCAGGCCGGGCATGGCCACTAGAAAATGCCCCTTCAATGAACCGGCGTAGATACTCGGCATTCTTTCTCCAAGTTGATGGCGGAAAATCGGTTGCGAATTTATAGAACCTAAAGGGATCAGCCAGGTTTGTCAAGGTCGCGCAGTTCGTAGACCTTCAGACTGCCAAGATCCCCCTGGAAATCCGGCGGGACGGGAACCGCATGCACCACTGGCCTTGAGCGCACCGCTTGCAGGGTCGCATCACTGATCAGAATGCCGTTCGGAAAGGATTTGGCGAGGCCCTGCAGCCGAAACACCGTGTTCACCGCATCGCCGATCACGGTATAGTCCATTTTTTTCTCGAAGCCGATGTTTCCGGCCACCACTTCACCGGTGTGAACGCTGATCCCCATTTCAAGGGTGGGGCCCAGTTCGCGGCTCAGGAGCACGTTCATGTCGGCCACGGAACGCTTCATGTCGAGGGCGGCGTGCAGGGCATTGTCCGAATCGGCGATGTTCGAGACCGGCGCCCCGAAAACGGCTAGAAACCCATCCCCGAGATATTTATCAACGATGCCATGGTGCTTGAACACCAGCTCCCCCATCGCCTCAAAGAAACGGTTCAACAGCGCCACTGTCTTCGGGGGACCGATCTGCTTGGCCAGCCGTGAGAATCCGCGGATGTCGATATTCAGCAGCGTGATCGTCTTCACCTCCTCGATCATGGGTTTACCGCCCTCCAACCCGTGGATGATCTTGTCCACGACCTCCTTGGGCACGAAGGTTTGAAACAGGCGGCGGACGTCGCGTTCATGCTCGGCGGCCGCCACCGTTTTCTTGTAGAGCCGCGCATTCTCAAGGGCGATGCTGACCGAGGTCGCAATGGCCTGCAGCAGGTCGCGGTCGTTATTGTCAAAGTGTCCGGACACCTTGTTCAACACTTCGATCACACCGATCACGCGGCCCTGGGAAATCATGGGCACGCACAAAGCGGACCGCGTCCGGAATCCGGAAGCCTCATCGATGACCGAAAAAAACTGCATGGACTTTTCGGTGTCGTTGACGATGATCGCCTCGCCCCGCGCCGCCACATGGCCGGCAATGGCCTGCCCCAGCTTCAAACGCAATTTCTTGAGCGCCGGGAGGCCTCCGTTGAAGGCCACGGCCACCTCCAGTTCCTGCCCCTCTAAAAACAGCAGGGAACCTGCCTCGACGTTCACCACCTCCCGGATCATGTCCAGAGTGTATTGCAGGACTTTGTTCATGTCGAAGGTCGAAGACGCCAACGCGCTGCCCACCTGACGGATCGTTTCCATTTCTTGCGCGCGCTTGAGCACGGTGGCGAGCAGGCGATTTCGGTCGACCGCCAGGGCCAGCCCGCCGGCGATCCAGTTGACCAGATTCTGGAACTCGAAAAATATCTCGCAGCGCCGGCCGACCAACACCAGGAGGCCAAAGATCTTTCCGCCTGCTCTCAACGGCGCCAGAAAGCAGCTGCCGACACCCTTCGGTAGAAAAAGCGCCTGGTCGAGCGGCGTCATGCCTTCGGGATGGGTTTCCAGGATCAGGGAGGATTCCTGTCGCAGCGCCTTTTCGATGATCGACCCTTCGTAGGCATGCTCGGTATATTTCAGAACCGTACCGGAGGAGAAGCTGACCCACTCTTTGACCTGAACGATTTTCGCCTGGGTTTCATTCTTCACCAGGATGCCGGCCGCTTCAAACGGTACGACGCCATGAAGTTCGTGCAGCACCGTGTGCATCAAGTCGCCGTCGCGGAAGCTTGAGTTCAGCAACTTGACGATCCGGTCGATGGCCCGCAGGCAGGCGGCGGCGCGCTCGTTTTCCCGGAGCAGTCGCAGGTTTTCAAACGTGAAGGCGGCGTTGCTCACCAGCGGGGTCAGCAACTCGATTTCATCCTGGGAATACGTCCGGTGGGGATCGTGGCTGGAAACCGTGAGCACACCGATGATGGTTTTGCTGGTCTTGAGGGGCATGCACACGAAGGACTTGGAGCCGTAATGAGCCAGGTTGGAACGGCCGAAGCGTTTGTCCGTTTCGATGTCTTGCACCACCAGCGGCGATTTGTTGATGACCGCGTACTTGGCGATGCTGGCGTCGAAATCAATCCGGTCCCCGGATTTTACATGCTCCCCGAGTCCGATGGTCGTCTTGACCCGAAACGACTTCGGCTCCGACGGGTCGAGGGTCAGCACCGATCCGAGATCAGAGTTGGTGAGCAGCAGCGCCCGTTCCAGCGTGACATAGAGGATTTCCTCGGGGTCAAAGGTGACATAGCAAAGCTCTGACAAATCCTTGAGAACCGAGATGTCGGCGGATTTCTTTTCCAGTTGCCGCACGGTCTGTCCGAAGTGCGTGCGAATGGACTGGAAGGATTGGGCGATGGCGTTGATTTCATCGGCAGGCAGCGCAGCCGCTTCGGCGTTGGACACAGCCGCCGCCGATGATCTTACCGTTTCCGATAGGGCCGAGATGCGGCGGAATAGATTTTTAAGAATCCCCAAACCGACATAGGAACACACCAGGATTCCAAGGAAAAAATAGGAAACATATTCATCGCCCAGGATGTCGTAGCGTAAGCTGAAAAAAATAAAGCCTCCCACCGGGACGAGGAAAAAAAGCCCGAAGGCCAAATGCAGCTTGCGCTGCAGCTGAGTCCGGGGACGGCGCTTGAGGAGGTGCCAGGAGTTCCAGTCCATACTGCGGATACCGTCTGAACATTCGATGCCGGCCGCTGGGGCCTAAAATCGATATCGGCACATTGTCCTATCCCCTTTAATTGATATCGAAACCACTTCGTGTCCGGCTGAACGCTGGCGGGGGCATACGCGCGCGACCGCGCGACCGCCAGCGGCTTGACTTTCCCAGCCAGCGATTATATGGCAGCAACTCCTGCCAGCAGGAGAAAGATATGCGTGCCGTGGTCCAGCGGGTGAGCGAAGCGTCGGTCCGCGTCGAAGGCGAGGAAATCAGCCGCATCGGCCGGGGGCTGCTGGTCCTGCTGGGGGTGTCCCGGGCCGATGGCGAAAAGGAGGCGGACTATCTGGCAGGCAAGATCGTCCATCTGCGGGTTTTCGAAGACGAAGAGGGCAGGCTGAACCGCTCGCTGCTGGAAACCGGCGGAGAGATGCTCGTCGTTTCCCAGTTCACCCTGCTGGGCGACTGCCGCAAAGGCCGCCGGCCCTCG
>Ga0316630_10000438_pt1 | contig 13031 bp, 9 predicted proteins | sample OWC_May_M1_C1_D6_FD_207658 | JGI IMG/M metagenome (GOLD analysis project Ga0316630, IMG submission 207658) | Wetland soil microbial communities from Old Woman Creek delta, Ohio, United States - OWC_May_M1_C1_D6_A | ecosystem: Environmental > Terrestrial > Soil > Wetlands | place: USA: Ohio...
AGGTCCTGCGCGAACACGTCCACGTCGTTCACGGGCGGCACGGCGATTGCCGCCTTGAACTTGCGCGGCAGGTAGGTCGGCCCGTAGATCGGCTCGACCTCCTCCGTGCCCGCCACCTTCTCGCCGTCGAGCCAGATCTCGTGGTAGGCGCGCGTTCGCGGCAGCAGGTGCTCCGACAGCCGCTTCGCCCACTCGTACACCTCGGCGTGAGCGCGCGACTCGACCGGATTGGCGCTCGCGAGCACGTTGCGGTTGACGTCGCCGCAGGCGGCGATGGTATCGATCAGCGACGCGTTGATCGCCGCCATGGTCGCCTTGAGCTCGGTCTTGATCACGCCGTGGAACTGGAAGGCCTGCCGCGTGGTGATGCGCAGCGTGCCGTTGGCATAGCGGCGCGCGATCTCGTCGAGCGCGAGCCACTGGGCCGGTGTGCACACGCCCCCCGGCAGCCGCGTGCGGATCATGAAGCTGTAGGCGGGCTCGAGCTTCTGGCGGCGCCGCTCCTCGCGGATATCACGGTCGTCCTGCTGGTAGCTGCCGTGGAACTTCACCAGCACGGTGTCGTCTTCGCGGATCGCGCCGGTGAGCGGATCGGCGAGGCTCTCGACGAGCGTGCCGCGCAGCAGCCGGCTCTCGCGCTTGATGCGCTCGACGTGTGACAGCTCGCTCATCTCAGTACACGTCCCGCAGGTAGCGTCGCTCGTCGGCGAGCCGTCGGACGTAGGCTTCCGCGGCCTCGCGGTCGAGCCTGCCGTGTTCGGCCACCACGTCCACCAGCGCAGCGTGAACGTCCGGCGCCATGTGCTCGGCGTCGCCACACACGTACAGGTGGGCGCCGCCCTCGAGCCAGGCGTAGAGATCCGCGCCCGCCTCGCGCAGGCGGTCCTGCACGTAGGCGCGCGGGGTCCGGTCGCGCGAGAAGGCGAGGTCCACGCGGTCGAGCAGCCCCTTGCGCGCCGCGTCCTGCCACTCGACCTGGTAGAGGAACTCGCTCGCGAAGTGCCGTGCGCCGAACACCAGCCAGTGGCGGCCCGTTGCGCCCTGCGCCTCTCGCTCCTGCAGGAACCCGCGGTACGGCGCGACCCCGGTGCCCGGGCCGATCATGATCACGTCGCGCGTCGGGTCCTCGGGCAGGCGGAAGCGCTCGTTGGGCTCGACGAACACGCGCACGCTGGCGTCGTCGCCCGTAAGGCCCGCGAGGTGCGCCGAGGCGGCTCCCAGGCGACGCTGGCCGTCGCGCTCGTAGTCCACCACCGCGACGGTGAGGTGCGCCTCCTCGCCCACCGCGGCCATGCTGGAGGCGATCGAGTACAGCCGCGGCGCGAGCGGGCGCAGCGCACGCAGAAGCGCCTCGGGCTCCCAGGTGGCCGGGTGACGGCGCAGCACGTCCACGAGTTGTGCATCCTTGAACAGGCGGCGCAACCGCTCCTCCTGGCCGGCCGAGAGCATCTCGACCAGCTCGGCGCTGCCCGCACGGTCGGCGTGCTGCACCAGGAATGGCCGCGTGAGCCGGGTGATCTCGCGGTGCCGGGCGAGCCACTCGCGCAGGCTGCGGCCCTGCCCGTCCAAGGCGACGGTCTGCTCGGCGTCGAGGCCCAGCGCCGCGAGCACGTCATCCACCACCGCCGCCGGGTTCTCGTGCCAGATGCCGAGCGCGTCGCCGGGCCGGTACTGGAGGCCGGAGCCGGCGAGCGAGATCTCGACGTGACGGACGTCCTTCAACGCGCCGCGGCCGGTGATGCGGTCGTTGGCGAGCACGGTCGCCGTGTACGGCTGTTCGCGGCTGTACTTCGGCGCCGCGGGCACGCTGCGCAGCCGCGTCACGGTCGCACCCGGTGCGGCGCCCAGCGCCTCGCGCGCCCCGCTCACCACGCGTTCCGTCCACGGCGCGGCGAGCGGCTCGAAGTCCACGTCGCAGTCCACGCGGGCGAACAGACGCTGCGCACCGAGCGCCGCGAGCCGCTCGTCCACCTGCCGTCCCATCTCGCAGAACTTCGGGTAGCTCGAGTCGCCGAGCGCGAGCACCGCGTACTTGAGCTGCGGGAGCTGGGGCGCGCGTCGGCCGGAGAGGTGCTCGAGGAAACCGCGCGCGTCGTCCGGCGGATCGCCGTCGCCGTGCGTGCTCATGACAACCGTGAGCAGCCGCTCCTGCGCGAGATCGCGCAGCGGGTAGTCGCGCGCCGCATACACGCGCACCGCGAGGCCCGCGGCCTCGGCGGCGCGGCCGAGCCGCTCGGCGATGCGCCGGCCGTTGCCGGTCTGCGAGCCGTATACGACGGCGAGGCGCGCCGCGGGTTCGACCTGCGCAGCGACGGCCGACGCGGCGAGGGACGTGGGCAGGACCGGGACTTCGCTTGCAGCCGAGCCCGGCGCACGCGCGTAGGCGATACCGGCCGCGAAGCCGGACAACCAGTGCAGCGCCGCAGGCTCGAGCCCGTCCACGACCCGTCGCAGCAACTCGCCCCGTTCCGCGTCGAGCGGGCCAAGGTGCGGAGCAACGGCAGGGATCGCGGTCATGGCATCGCCTCCAGCCGGGAAGGCTGTGGAGCGATGCTAGGGACCCGAGGGTGCGCGGCGGAAAGGCCGGGTCGTTATGTGCTCATGCGCGCGCCGGGCGCTGGGCGCCCGGGGCGAATGCAACCGCTCAAGGCAACTCGAGGTCCGGCGCCTCGGTCGAAGCGAGCCGCGGGCCGATCGGACCGCCGAGCCGGGCACGCAACGAGACCGGGGTCTCCTCGCCCAGGATCGCCCCGTAGTAGGCGGCGTTCGACAGCACCTTCTTCACGTAGTCGCGTGTCTCGGTGAACGGGATCGTCTCGGCCCAGATGGCCGGTTCGAGCTCCGGGCCGTTGCGCCAGCGGCGCGGCCGGCCGGGTCCCGCGTTGTAGGCCGCGGCGGCCAGTGCCTGCGAGCCCTCGAAGTCGTCCAGCAGCAGCTTGAGGTAGCCCGTGCCGAGCCGCAGGTTGGTGTCGCGGTCGTTGATCATGCCGGGTCCGTAGGGAACGCCGAGGCGCCTGGCCGCCCAGCGCGCAGTCGCCGGCATGATCTGCATGAGCCCGGAGGCGCCGGCGTGGGAGCGTGCGTCCGTGATGAAGCGCGATTCCTGCCGGATCAGTCCGTACACGTACGCGGGATCCACGCCGGTGCGCTTCGACTGCGCCACCACGGCGTCGCGGAACGGCGTCGGGAAGCGCTGCGCCACATCCACCTCGCCGCGGGTGCGGTCGCTGGTGTTGATGCAGCGATCCCAGACCTGCCGGTCGCAGGCGAGCTGGGCTGCGGCCAGCAGCTGTCGGTCGTCCATGCCGCGCAGCGTGAAATTCCACTCGCGCACTCCCTCGCTGCGCAGGTCGATCGCGATCAGGTGCAGCGCCCGCGCGAGACCGGGCATGCGCGTGGCCGCGTCGCGCTCAGCCGCAGTGAGCGCCGACGGCCGCTCCGGCAGGCGCAGCGGACGGCCGAGGTCCTCGGCGGCGAGCTTGCCGTAGAAGCTCATCGCGGCCGAGAGCGACTCGAGTTCGCGCGTCGCGTGCGCCCTTTGCGGATCGCCGTCCGCACCCGGATCGGCCAGCGCCTGGTCGGCGCGCGCGCCCCAGTAGATCCACGTGGCATCGGCGCGCTCGGTCGTGCCCATCGCGTCGATCGCCGTGCGGACGGAGCGCCAATCGGTCGGCGTGCCGCGCAGGGCGGCACGGACCTGCCAGGCGAGGGTCTCGTCCGAAAGCGGCAGCACCGCGCCGGAGCGCAGCGCCGCTGCCTCGGCGCGCCGGAAATAGGCGGCCGCCTCGGGCTGCAGGCGCAACGCCGCCTGCCGCCCGACCTGCGCCCACGCCCACGCCGCCCAGTCCGGCGGCAGGCGCGCGGCGAAACCGGTGTCGAGACGCCGCGCCGCGAGCGCCGGATCGATGCTCGCGAGCCGCGCCAGCGCGAGCGCATCGAGCGCATCGCCGGGACGTCCGGCCGGTGCACGAGCGAGTGTCTTCGCGGGCTGGCTCCACCAGGGTGTCTGTGCGCCCGGCACGGGGCCGAGCAGCCCGAGCGCGCCGCGGGCCGCGCCGGCCCGGTTCAGCTCGGTGGCGTGACGCACCTTGCGCCACACCTCGCGCTCGCCGAACACGCCCGCCGACAGCAGCGTGCGCGCCATGTGCTGGCAGCCGTCGTCCGCATCGCGCTGCGCGAGCCAGGCCTCCAGCGCGCGCTCGCGCACGGGGCGACCGTCGAGATGCTCCGTCACGATCGCGTAGCAGGCGACCTGCGGGTCGTCGTTCATGCGAAAGCGCGGGAAATCGCGACGGAACGCCTGCCAGTCGCGCCGCTTGCCGAGCTCGAGCAGCCAGTCGTTGCGCAGGCGGTCCTCGACATAGCTGCCGCTCCAGCGCGCGTAGAACGCCTCGACCTCGGGCACGGTCGCGCGGGACAGACGGAGGTTGAGGTCCCAGTAGTCGGCCCAGGGCGCGAGCGGGTGGCCCTGCTTCACGAGCTGCGTACGGGCGGCGGCGAGGCCCACTGCGTCACGCCGGCTGTGCGCCTCGCGGGCGGCGACTACGAGGCTGTCGCCGCCATTCGTGACATTGGCCTGGCCTGGCAGGGCGAGCAGCATGGCGAACATCGCCCACGCGATGCGGCAAGCCGGGGTGCGAATCAGGGTGCGGAAATCGGCGGACATCACAAGCGTGCAGGCCAGCGGCGGCAGAGGTCAGTGGGAATTACCTATACCGGAGATTCCCGCTTATGAAAAGTCCAATTGAGACTGACGGTTGCACCACATTCCTGCCAGATCGTCGATGAGCTCCCGCGGGCCCCGCCAAGGCCTTCAGGCCGGGAAGAACTCGATGGGCTTGGTGGTAGTCATGGGCGCGACGTCGCGTGCCTCGAAACGGAACATGCGCACGCGCGAGACGAGCTTGCGTTCGAGCTCGGCGTCGCCAAGGTCGCTCGAGACGATGCGGCAGTCGGTCACCTCGCCCGACGGCGCGATGGTGACCTCGAGCACGACCTTGCCCTGCAGCGACGGGTTGTCGCGCAGCGCGCGCGCGTAGAGCGCGTAGATCGCGGACTTGTTGCGGTCGAACACCAGCTCGACTTCCTCGCGGGTCCGCGACGCCTGGCTGCTGCGGCCGCTGCGTTGCACGTCGCTGGCCGACGCCGACTCGACGCTCGAGGCGACCTTCGCGGTCGAGTGCCCCGCGAGCGCCGTGGCGCCGCCGCCGAAGCCGCTGCTCGCCGTGGACACCGCGATCCCACCGCTGCCCTCGCCCGTCCGGGCCGTGAGCAACGCGCGGTCCACGCGGGTCTTCTCGCCCGCGCCGGTGTTGAGCGTCCGCGTGGGCGCCGCCTTCGCAACGTCGAGATCGCGCAACTCGGCGAGCTGGTCGCTGAGCGCGAGCAAGCCGCTGGCCGCGGCCTTCTGACGCGGATCGGGCTTCGGCGGCGCCTCGGCCACGGGCGCCGGCACCGGCTGCGGACGCTCGATGCGCGGGGCGACCTTGGGCTTCGGCTGCGGCCGCGGCGGCTCCACCTTGGGCTCGGGCGGTGGCGGCGGCTTCGGACGCTCGAGCAGGAACTCCACGACGCGCTCGGGCACGGCCGGCGCCACGACCTGCGAGCGCTCGCGCTCGGGCAGCAGGGGGATCACGATACCGAAGCCGATGAACAGGCCGAGCGCGGCGCCGAGCACGCGCCGCACGCGCCGCTCGTCCGCGGGCGACGGCGTCCAGGGCAGGTCGTAGATACGGTAGGCGACGGCGGTCATGCGACGGTCCTCAGGCGCCTGCCCGCGCGGCGAGCGCCTGCTCGCGCTCGACCACCGCCAGCGAAACCTTGGAATAGTCGGCCGCCGAGCAGCTCGCCACGATCTTGCGCAGCACCGCGTAGGGCAGCGACTTCTCCGCCATGACGGTGACCTCGCGCGGTGCGGCGACATCGCCGAGCCGCGGAGGAGCCTGCGCGGCGAGCGCCGCCTGCAGGGATTCGATGATCGGCGCGTCGGAGCCCGCCACGTCACCCACCGACACCACGGCCTCGCCGTTCACGTACAGCATGTCCCGAGTCACCGTGACCACGGTGGACGGGCTCGGCTTCTGCTCCGACACCGACTGCGGGATCGAGATGTTCCTGGAGTTGGGCAGGATCTCCGTGTCCGCGGAGTGCACCAGCAGGTACACGACCAGGATCATGAGCATGTCGATCATCGGGATGAGCGTCAGCGGCCCGTGGCCGCCGCCCGCCTTGCCGTGCCGCGCGTGGCGCGCCTTGCCGGTGCGGATCATGTCGGCGCGTCCCCGAGCGCGATCTGCGGGAACAGCTCGCGGCGCACGACCTTGCCGCCGTCCGTGCTCTGGCGCACGCGCACCGCGTCCATCACCTGCACAATCGTGTCGTAGTCCACGTCCTCGGCGACGAGCAGCGTGGCGCTGGTCTTGTCGGGGTGGCGCGCCTTGACGCCCTCGAGGTAGGCCGAGAGACGCACCACGTCCTGGCCCGAGGCCGTGGCGGGCACGGTCTCGAGCACGCCCTGGTGGCGATCCGCCACCTCGAGGCCGCTGCGCCGCACGATCACCTCGAGCTCGAGCGTCGGCGCCTGCGACGCCGCCTGCGCGCCCGGTCCCGGCAGGTGCACCTCGAGGATGCTGGTCTTCGAGAACACGGCCGTGAAGATCAGGAAGAACGCGAGGATCACCATCACGTCGAGCATCGGCACGATGTTCAGGTCGTTGCGCCCGCGGTAGCGCGCGTGGTTGCGCAACTGCCGGCGGGCGAGCTTCGAGCTCTTCATGCGCGGGCGGCCCCCAGGATCTGCTCGGCCGCGCGGGCCTGCGCAGCCGCGGTGGCCGGCTGCGCCACGGCCTGGCGGCGCTCGCTGATGCTGTTGAGGAACTTGATGGAGGCCACCTCGAGGCTGTCCACGAGCTCCGTGGTCTTGGTCTCGAGGTACATGTGAGCGAGCAGCAGCGTGATCGCGAGCCCGAGGCCGAGCGCCGTGTTGTTCATCGCGACCGAGATGCTGGCCGAGAGCATCGCGGCCTTCTCCGCCGGGTTCACCGCCGCGACGGCCGCGAAGGCGTTGATCAGGCCGATGACGGTGCCGAGCAGGCCCATCAGCATGCCGACGTTGGCGAGCGTGGCGAGGTAGTGCGTGCGCTTCTCGAGGTGCGGGATGACCTCGATGAGGCTTTCCTCCATCGCCTTCTCGATGTCCTCGCGCCGCTGTGCCGTCGAGATGCGCGACATGCCGTAGCGCATGATGGTCGAGAGCGCCGAGTCCTGCTGCTCCGCGACCTCCATGGCCTTGCGGAAGTTGCCCGCCTGGATGAGCGGCGCGAGTTCCGCCCACAGGCGGCGATTGCCTTTCGCGACGCGCGTCAGGTAGATGAAGCGCTCGGCCGCGAAGCCGAGGCCCACGGCGAACACCGCGGCGATCGGGTAGAGAAAGGGCCCTCCCTGCTTGAAGAAGTTCACGATCATGTCGATGGAGTTCATGGTTCCTGGGCTCCGGGGGACGGTCGGTCGGGACTGTGCGACGAGAGGTCGCGGAAATACGTGATCTCGCGCCGAAATTCGTCACGATCCAGCGGCGAGAGCACTTCCTCGATCAGGCTGCCCATGGGGCGGTCGGGGCCGGCCGGCGGCTCCGCGGCCTTCCAGGGCACGATGCTCATCACTTTGGGCAACTCGCGGTTGCCGGTGATGGCGGTGGAGTCGAGCTCGAGGCGATCGAGGGCGCGTGCCTTCGCCTTCGCCGGGGGCGGCGCGTCGGTAGCCATCGCGGTCGGCGCGGCGCCGAGCACGACGAGCATCGCGACCAGGGATCTCGGAATCATGGCGTGACCTCCGCGGTGCGCTGCAGTCGCCCGAGGCGGCTCTGCAGTTCGGCGATCCAGGCCGCCGCCCTCTTGTCGTCTTCGCCCGCCAGCGCCTGGTAGCGCTCGTAGTGCGGCAGCGCCGCCGCCGGCTCGTCGAGGTACAGGTCGAGCAGGATGGCGAGGTTGCACTCGGCATCGGCGGAGCCCGGGTCCGCCGCGATGGCCTGCTCGTAGGCGGCGCGTGCGTCGTCGAACCGGCCGAGCCTGCGGTAGGAGATGCCGAGCCGGTTGAGGACGGCGGCCCTGGCGAGATTGGCCTCAACGGCCGGGTCGGCCGCACTCGCGGGAACGGCGGCAACGGCAGGATCCGCGGCTAGCGCCGCCTCGAGCGGCTCGATCTCGAGGTCCGGCGGCTCGATGCCGGCCACGCGCTCGGCGCGTGCCCAGCGCCCGGGCTTCAGTTCCGCAAGCGCCGCGAAACTCTTCTGCACCCACTCGTCGTAGAGGCCCTCGGCCGCACGACGCACGTTGCGCTCGTGGATCTCGATGGCCTTCTCCTCGAACGGGAAGGCCTGCTCCTCGAGCAGCAGGTCGTACTGCTCGAGCTCTTCGGCGCTGAGATTGCGCGGGCGCTCCGACTCGAGCAGAGCGCGGCCGAAATCGCGGTACAGGTCCGCCATGGCGTAGCCGGCGGCGGTCGTGACCGGGGCGATGGCGTACTCGGAAGCGCGGCCATATGCGGCGAGCGCGGCCTGGAACGCCTTCTTGCGCGCGAGCAGCGAACGCTCGAGCGGGACGGCGAGCGGGACGGCGCGCGCCGCCGCGTCGAGCGGCCGCGCAAGCTCGAGCGAGGCCTGCGCGGCGAGGAAGCGGCTGCGGTCGCTGCGCGCGGCACCCGCGGCCGCATCCGCCGCCACGAGCTCGCCGAGCCAGCGCTCGCGCTCATGCGCGTCGCCGGCCGCCTCGGCGAGCTCGGCAAGCTCATGGCGCGCCTCGATCGCCGGCGCGAGCGGCGCGGGGAACTCCTGCACGTAGGCCGTAAACGCGCGCCGTGCCGCCGCGACGTCGCCGGCCGAGCCGTAGAGTTCCGCGGCCTGCCAGCGCGCGGCACGCCGTACTTCCTCGGGCTCACCCGCGTTGTCGGCGACGCGCTCGAACTCGGCCGCGGCCGCGCTGCCGCGGCCGCCCTCGAGATAAGCCACCGCCAGCTTGCGAGTCACCTCCGCCTGCAGCGCGTGGCCCGGATGGTCGCGACGGAACCCCTCGAGCACCGCGGCGGCCTCCGTCCAGTCGCCGGTGCCGAGCAGGATCGTCGCCGCGTCGAACTCCGCGGCCGCGCGCGTCGGCGAGGAAGGTGCCACGAGCGCGACGCGGCGGAACTCCTGCACCGCGCCCGCGAGGTCGCCGGCGGCTTGCTTCGCCTCGGCCTGCCGGTACACGGCCGCGGCGAGGCGCTCGGTCGCTTCGGCCTGCAACGGATCCGTCGCCGGAAGCCGGTGCGCGAGCTCGCCGTAGGCCCGCTCCGCCTCGGCGTAGCGCCCGGAATCGAAATACGTGTGCGCGAGCACGGTCCACGCCACGAGCTGCTGGCCTGCGTCGGCGCGCGTCGCGGGCTCGAGCACGCGCTGCGCGACCGACTCGGCACGATCGCGGTCGCCCGCGTCGAACAGCGCCTTGGCGGTGCGCGTCAGCACGCCCGGCGTCTCCGGGTGCGTGGGAAAGACGTCGGCAAACTTCAGCGAAGACTCGATCGCCCGCTGCACGAGTTCGGCACGGCCCGCGGGCGCGGCCTCGGTCTCGGCCTCGGCCCAGGCCACGAGCGCCGCGTAGCCCGCCCGCCCTGCCTCCGCGTGCGCGGCGTAGCCGTAGGCCGTGCGCTCGTACTCCACGGCCGCCGCGGCGAAGTTCCTGCCCTCGAACAGCAGGTCGGCAAGCAGCAGGCGGGTACCGGGCGCCTGCGGCGTGTCGTCGAAGCCCGCGAGGTATTCGCGGTACCAGCGCACGGCCTCGTCCCGTTCGGCGGCCGCACCGCCCTTCTGAGCGAGCGCGTGGTGATGCTGGGCGAGTTCGAGCAGGCTCGACTGCACGGCGGCGCTGACCGCCGGATCGACCGCGCCGTCCTGGGCCGCCCAGTACGCACTGCTCGGACCGTATTCCTGCACCAGCTCGCGCTTGCCGTCGAGCACCAGCGAGGCGAAGCCGCCCTTGGCGTAGGCCTCCGTGGCGCGCACGAGCAGCAGCGGAGCCTGCGGGTTCATCGGCTCGCGACGGGCGTAGGCGCGGTATGCCTCGGCGCCGTCCTGGTAGCGCTCCTTCTCGACGTAGAGGTCGCCGAGTGCTGCATACAGCCGCGACGCGTACGGGACGGGCCCGTGCCGGTCGAGTGCCGCCTGCAGCGCGAGCGGACCGTCGCCGGCCGCGAAAGTGATCGCGAGCGCGCGCAGCGCGTCGTCTGCCAGCTCACGCTCGGCGCGGGACAACTCGGCGTCGGGCCTCGGACTGCCGGCGGTCGCGAGCAAGTCGTCGAGCAGCACGAGGTAGGCGGCATTGCTCTCCTCGTCGCGCCCCTGCTTGAAGAGCGACCACGCGAACTTGTACTGCGCCTGCTCGGCGAATCCGGACTGCGGCCCGGCCGCGAGCACGGCCGCGTAGGCCCGCTCCGCGTCGGCATAGCGCTGCGCGCTGAAGAATGCCTCGCCACGCCGGAACTGCGCCTCCGCAAAGTGCGCACTGCCCGGATGCTCGCGCACCAGACGCTCGAGCGTCGCGAGCGCTGCGTCGGGATCCTGGCTCTGGTCGAAGGCGCGGGCCAGCTGGTAGAGCACAGCGTCCGCGCCGGCGTAGTCCGGCTGCTCCTCGAGCAGTTGCCGGTACGCGTCCACTGCGTTGCGTGCAGCCGCAGCGGCCGCGTCCACTTGCGCGTCCCCGCGAGCGGCGAGTGCCTCGGCCTCGCCGAGGCGCAGGTCACCGAGACGCCGCAGGGCCTGGGCCCGCAGCGCCGGCTCTGCATTCGCAATCAGCAGGAACTCCTCGTAGCTGCGCGCGGCCTGCTCCGCGTCGGCCAGGACGGCCTCGCCGGGCCGCACTGGAACGCTTCGCTGGGCAAGGTCGGCGAGCGTGCCGGGCTCGCGCGACTTGCGCGCAGCCTCGGCGGTGGGCAGCGCCGCGAGCAGGCAGGCGAGCATCGCGATGCGCAACCGCGGGCTCAATGCGCGCCCCCGGCCGAGGCACCGTCGTAGAGCGCGGCGAGCGCGAACTGCGCCTGGGTCGCATAGCTGGCGAGCCGCGCCTTCTGCGCCTCCAGCTCACGCACGGCGATGTCGGCGAGCAGGCGCTCCTGGGCGGCAGCGGCCGCGTCGATCGCCGGCCGCAGACGCTCCATGCGTCGCTCGATGCCACGCACGCGCTCGTCGAAGCCTGCCGTGTTGCGCGGCGCGAGATCGCCGGCCTGTTCCACCAACGCCCGCCGCCGCCGGGCCTCGGCGAGCGCCTCGTCCGCCTCCGCGAGGCTCGCGCGCAGGCGCGACAGGCGCAGCTTGTAGTCGGCATCGAGCTGCCAGGCCAGCGTCCCGCGCAGCAGGCGCACCCGCTCGGCGAGCGCGTCGCGCTGCGTGCCGGGCGGCAGCGCGGCGGTGCGGGCCACGAGTTCCTCGAGCTTGCGCCACCGGGCCGCTTCCTCCGGGGTGGCGAGCGCCGTCACGTCGCGGGCCGCGACCAGCCCGGCCACCCGGGCCTCGAGAGCAGCGCGACGCGCCTCGAAGCTGTCGAGGTCGGTTCCCGCCAGCATCTCGGCCTTGCGCGGTGTGCGCCTCGCGGTCTCCGACTCCCGCGCGGCCACCATCTCGTGGAAGGCCTCGAGCGACCCCGCCCAGCGCTCGAGGTTGCGCTGCATGATGCCGAGGTCGCGGTAATTCCTGAGGCCCTCCTGGAACGCGTGCGACGCGAACAGCTGGTACAGGTAGCGCGTGTGCGGCGCGTCCGGCGCCTGCTTGAGCTGCCAGAGCCAGCCGGCCCGGTCCGCGTCGTCCGGCTTCGCTTCCGAAGTCGCCGCCGCCGCCAGCACGGCGTCGAGGAAGCCACCGCCGCGGATTGCGGCGATGGACTCGTCGAGGCGTGCCGTCTCGGCGGCGAACGCCGACACGGCGTGCCGGTACTGTTCCGCCGCCTGCCCGTTTGCCGCGAGCTGCGCGTAGGCATAGGGCACCGCCAGCAGCGACTCCTGCACCGCCGCCTCGAGCACGGGGCGCTCGCGCAGCTCGAGCCAGGGCACGAGCGCGCGCTCCGGCCGCGCCGCGTCGGCCTCCGCCCAGCCGAGGCCGAGCAGGGCGCGGTTGGTGAAGGGCCCGTCGAGACGTACGCGCGCCAGGGCCGCAGCGGCTGGATCGGGCTGGCGCTCCTGCAGCAGCGCGAAGCCGAGCGCGAGGTTCGCGCGGTCGCGCAGCGCCCGCTGCTCCTCGTTGCCCACGGGCATCGTGCCCACCGACTCGAGCAGCTGGCGGCCGCGCGCCAGCTCGCCCGTGCGCACCAGCGCGACGCCGAGGTTGAAGCGCGCGTAGTAAGTCCAGTCGCTGCCGTCGGTCCAGCCTTCGAGGGTCTGCGCGGCCTCGCCGTAGCGGCCCTGTGCCATGAGGACGTTGGCCGCGAGCAGGCGCCGCTCCGGCTCGAGCGAGCCTGGCAGCGGGCCGCGGACGCGTCCGAGGCTCCGGGCCGCCTCCTCGAGGTAGCCGCGCTGGTAGCCGATACGGGCGAGGTAGAAGTGCGCCCGGTCGCTGACGGACTGCGGCACCGGACCGGCGAGCACCGCCTCGAAGCGGCGCATCGCCTCGCCGTGCAGGCCGAGCGACAGGTACAGGCCGCCCGCGAGTAGCTCTGCCTCGGCGGCGTGGTCCGGCCTCCGGCCCATTTCGTGGGACACCTCGAGGCGCACCAGCGCCTCGAAGTAGTCGTCCTGGAAGAAGTGGAACAGCACGTCGCCGTAGTCGAGATCGCGGATCTTCGACGGCGGTGGCAGGTCCGAGGCGGGCGGCTCGTCTCGCACGGCGACCGCCGGCACGCCGGCCAGGGCGAACCACGCCCCGGCGAGCAACGCCCAGCAACGACGGACGAGCGGAGAGCTCATGCGGGATCGAGCCGCCCTATTCCCACTGGCGCACGGCGAACTCGGGCTGCAGCGACGCCTCGCGGTCGGTGATGCGCAGCTCGACGTACTTGGCGCCGACGGCCTTCTCG
>Ga0316630_10000442_pt1 | contig 13014 bp, 12 predicted proteins | sample OWC_May_M1_C1_D6_FD_207658 | JGI IMG/M metagenome (GOLD analysis project Ga0316630, IMG submission 207658) | Wetland soil microbial communities from Old Woman Creek delta, Ohio, United States - OWC_May_M1_C1_D6_A | ecosystem: Environmental > Terrestrial > Soil > Wetlands | place: USA: Ohio...
ACACTGCAATGAGCAATGAAATCACTGTCGCCGGCGAGAGCCGAGTGTGGCTAGTCAAGTTCGGCGCAGCCCCTGGCCGCTCCTTCGAGTATCAGGGGTGCATGAAGATCGGGGACACGTCCTGGCCTCAGGGCGACATCACCCGCATCGAATGCCCGGACCCCGACCGCTACAATGAGTTCGTCGAGGTGGCGTCGGTCCAGGGTGCGCAGGAGCGAGCGACGTCACAGTTGATGGGCCGGTACCCGCGGGATCTCAGCACCCTGCTGGAACTGACCCGGCGGCGCTGCCGCTTCGACGTGCACGTGCACGTCGGCAAATGCAAGAACCCCCAGGACTTCACGAGCGGGTGGGACAAGATCAAGGTCTACCGCGACGCCCGGGTGTCCGAGTGGGGTGACGAGAATGCCGGCGCCCTCGAGTCCGGCGATCAGAACCCGACCAACGAAACGGCAGAGATCAGCGCACGGGAGATCTACGAGATCGTCCCGATCGCCTTCGCCGAGAAGGCCAAGGCCGAGGTCGTCCGTGAGGTCAAGGTCGTCGTCGTGTGCGACGCCGTGTCCTGCGGTGACTGCGAGGATCCGTCTGCAGGCTGCGAGAAGGTGTTCGCAGTGGAGTTGGGCACCGGAGCGACGCCGGGCACTCTGCCGGCAGTCATCTACTCGGGCGACGGGGGTCTGACGTGGGACAAGACGGCGATCGACACCATGCTCTCCGACGAAGTTCCGACCGGCGCCGCATGCGTGTCGGGCAACCTGGTGGTGATCTCGGAGACAACCGCCGGGCTGCACTACGCGAGCATCAGCGACATCCTGGCCGGGACGGAAACCTGGGTCGAAGTCGTGACCGGCTTCGCCGTGGCCATCGAGCCGTTTGCGATCTCGAGCGCCGGGCCGCGTGCCACCTGGATCGTTGGCGAGGACGGGTACATCTACTTCGTCGAGGACCCGACGGTGGGCGTCGTGGCGCAGGATGAAGGCGTGGCCACGTCGCAGGATCTGCTCGACGTCCATGCCCTGGACCGCAACAACGTCCTGGCTGTTGGCGTGAGCAATGCCGTGGTCGTGACCGACAACGGCGGCGACACCTGGCAGGCTGTGACGGGCCCAGCAGTGGGCATCACACTCAACACCTGCTGGATGCTCTCGGCCACCATGTGGCTGGTGGGCGACGCCAGTGGCGACCTGTGGTACACCGCGAACGCCGGGACGACCTGGACCGAGATCGGCCTGCCGGGCACTCCGACGGCGGTCACCGACATCGAGTTCGTGGACGACACCGTCGGCTACCTCTCGATCACCACGGCCGGGCCAGCCGGTAAGATCCTGCGGACGATGGACGGCGGAGCGACCTGGTACATCATGCCCGAGCAGTCGGCAACGGGAGTGATCCCTGCCAACGACCGTATCAACTCACTGGCCCCCTGCCCCGACAACCACAACGTGCTGTTCGCGGGCGGGCTGTCAGACACGTCGACCGACGGGATCATCCTGAAGGCGGCCTAACCGGGAGGAATTAAGTGGCACAGAAACGGGAGCGAGATAGCGCCTCGGTCCAGCGCATCGAGGCAGCCAGCAAGCGACAGGGTGAGGGCGAGCGCACCCTCACCCTGTCGACAGGTGTGGTGCTCGAGATCAAGAAGGTCCCGTCCATGCTGCTCGCAGACCTGGCCGTGGCCAGGATTGGGCTCAAGCCCAAGCCGCCCCTAACATACGTGGAGGCACTCGACCGCACCGAAGAGAACCCCAACGATCCTGACTACAAAGAGGCCATGGATAATTGGACGGCCATCTCGGTGCTCGACATCAACAATGCCTTCATCATCATGGGGACGGTGGTCGTGAAGATCCCCAAGGGTCTGCCTGCGCATGACAGCCGGGACTTCTTGGATAACATGACTGCCCTGGGGCGGCCAGTGGCCAACGCACGTGAGCAGTACCTGGCCTGGATCAAGTACGTGGCCGCTCCAGAGCCGGACGACGTGACGGCAATCATCAGGGAGGTGGGTCGCCTTTCGAACGTCGGTGAATCTGACGTCGCTGAGGCGATCAGCGGGTTTCGACGTTAGATACAACGGCGACCCCGTCCTCCAGGTGCAGCCGAAGTACACGCTGCCAACGGCTGTCACCTACGGGATGATCCACCCCGACCTGGTAGCGCCGTTCGAAGAGCAGAGCACCAGGCTTGACGCTGGCTACACCCTGCCCGAGTGGCAGGCACTCGCACCCGAAGATCGGGCGCGGGAGGTTGCTTTGCGACGTCTGCGGACGCAGATCTCCATGCTGCAGAATGCCGAGCAGCAGGACTACGCCAAGCGGCGCCGCAAGAAGAGGTAGCGATGGCCTTTCCACAAGTCGGCGTCGAGGCAATCGTCAAGGGCTTCGATAAGTTCCAAGGCGATATGTCCAAGGTCCGCAAGGAGATGGCAGACTCGGGCCGGCAGGCCGACCAGACCGCCGGCACGATGGGCAAGGCGATGGGCGGGCTGGCCGGTGCCCTTGGCGGCATGCTGGTCGTCGCCGGTGGGATCATCGCTGCCGACATCTTCCGGGCCATGGCGTCGGGGCTCAAGGACTTCGCTGGCGCATCGCTCGAGGCGGCCTCCGGCCTACAGCAACTCGAGATCCGCTTCAACACCCTGATCGCCCGCGAGTTGGCATCGGTCAACACCGGGGCCGGCTTCGCTGACTGGCTCCGGGAGACGGGCGACCTCAGCGAGTATGCCGTCCAGCGTTACGAGAACCTGCGGGCCAGGCACGACGAACTGACGGCATCCCTGGTAGGCATCCGCGAGGGCACGACCGCTTGGAAGAACTACACCAACCAACTCCAGTGGACCGACGATCAGATCCGCAAACTCATGCCGGACTTCGACAACATGGATTCCCGGATGCAGCAGGCGGCGCTGGGCACCTACTCGTTCTCAGAGGCGCTGCAGCAGGCCCAGCAGCCGGCCGATGAACTGCTCGATTGGGCGATCAAGTTCGGGATCATGACCCCGTTCACGACAGAGACTGTCTCTGGCGCTATCGCCCTCAGCATGGCGATGGGCTACACCAGCGTGCAGGCCAAGACCCTGACGCAGTCGGTGGCCAACTTCACTGCCGGCATGGGCCTCAGCGACGATGTCATGGGCCGGATCATCCACAACTTCGGGCAGATGAAGGCCGCCGGCAAAGTGACGGGCACCGAACTGCGAGACCTGGCCCGCGGCGGCATGGTCCCCGTCAACGACGTGCTCACGCAGATGCAGCAGAACCTCGGGCTGACGAACATCTCCTTCGCCAAGTTCAAGAAGGCCGCCGGCGAGGGCCAGTACGGTGTGCAGCCCTTCGTCGACGCATTCATCCAGATCATCGACCGCGACTTCGCTGGCGCTGCCGAGCGCCTTGCCCGCACGTGGAGCGGCGCGACCAAGAACCTCAAGGAGTTCTTCACGACGATCATCGGCGGCCAGGTCCTCAAGCCCATGCTCAACGATATTTCAGGGGCCATGGCGGACATGATCAACGTTCTCAGCACGCCCGAGAACGTAAAGGCGATGAAGGAGACAGGGATCTTCCTCAAGAGCATTTGGGACAACGCCTTGGGAGCCATCGGGGCTCTCGTCGGGATCAAGATCAGTCCAGGCGAGGGCCTGAAAGCCTTCAAGGACGTGATCCACGACATCGCCATCGCCTTCCTGCAACTCAACGCCCTGGCGACCGGCAAGACGACGCTGCCGGACATGCTCGATCGCCTGGCGGGTACGGGGGAAGTGCCTGCGGTCTGGAACACGCTGCTCGGCTTCCTGCAGACGCTTGGCACAGCCATGGCCCCCTTCGCCACCACCTTCGCTGCCGGGATCCAGGGGATCATCGATGCCTTGGCCAAGGAGGCCCCGGCCGCCGGCGACACTGTGGTCGACACCATCGAGGAGATCTTGGACGGCTTCTCCACCTGGGTCACCGAGCACCAGGAAGGGCTGGACTCGGCCCAACTGATCCTGCAAGGCTTCTTCACATGGCTGGAAACGAAGGCGATCCCGTTCCTGGCTGGACCCGGTATCCGCATCGCTTCCGAGGGGCTCGGCGGACTGGCACAGGCGCTCGGCGGCCTGCTGGGGGTCATTCTTGACGTCGGCGCGCAGGATTGGGACCAGGTCCTACCCGACGTCGGGGGCATCGTGGAAGGGCTCTTGCGACTGCCAGTCCAAATCGCGGACGAGATCCTGGCCAGCCAGGAAGGACGAGATGTGTTCTGGCTCTCCCGCCTGCTATACGGCGAGTTGGACCTTGGCCCACCGCCCGAGTCTGTCGAAGCCGGTCTCGCAGCATGGGGTCGCCTCGGGACGGACTTGTTGGCACTTATCGGCCCAGTGTTCTCGGGGATCCGGCAGACGTTCTACGACATGGGATTTGACATCGGTACGGCCATGGCTTCGTGGGCTGCCACGGCCTATTCGAGCGGGCGTGAGGTGATCCAGAGCCTGTGGGACGGCATGAGAGAGAAGGTCGAGGGGCTCAAGAAGTGGATCGCCGATCAGATCGCCGAACTGATCGAGATGTGGAATACGTTGTGGTCCCTCCACTCCCCGTCCAGGGTCATGATCAACATCGGCAAGAACATCGTCCAGGGCCTGCAGGTCGGTATGAGCAAGCAGTTCACTGGAGCGGAGCGCACCATCCAACGCGGGACGCTGGCGATGCAGGCCGCCCCCATGGCCCTGGCGCCGGCCGGCGCGACGAACAACCGGACGGTGAACATGGGTGGGGTCAGTATCAACAACGGGCGCGACGAGTTGTGGTTCGACCGCCAGATGCGCGACTGGCTCGGAGGCTAGGGCATGACCTTTCCGAAGGCCAGTAGCATCTTTGCTCTCTACGACGGAGAGAACTACGTCGACCTCTTCCGGGCGACCGATAGCATCGCCATGGCGCCGGGCCGCGAGGGGATCGGCGACTTCTCTTTCTCGCCGAGCCAGTATGACGAGGACCTGGCCAGTCTCGACAGCCTGACCTTTAAGGAGACCGTCACCCTCAACCACCGATCGGGGCGGGCGGACTCCATGGTGTATGCCGAGCGGCGGTTGATTGCGATGCTCCGCAAGGCGTGGCAGTACCACTACCGGCCCAGGCACAATGCCCCCGTCGTGCTCATTGCAAAGGCGCCGGGCGAGACCAACCCCCGCTATGCGGTCGTGCGCCAGTGTCCGGCGATCTCGGGCCGCAACCGGATCACCAGCGAAGCATTCCGCCAGGCCGTTGCGGCCGACGGGGACGGCGTGACGATCGAGCGCTTCATCTGGCGGGACTTCATGCCGGGCACGATGCCATCCCCGATCGTACTCGGGCAGGTGGGCGGCGGGCCGACGGCCCCGACCGAAAGCGTGATCGCGAACTACCGGGACAACCACGCCATCACCGACGTCTACGTGGCCGACGGCGGGGTGTTCGGCCCCAACCTGTACGGGGAGCCCGGCCTGCTCAACCTGTTCCCTGCTGCGCCGGCCGTGGGAGACATCATCTACTTCGGTGGCGACGACCCGTTCTTCAACATCTCGCTCTGGCTCGTGACTGCCGCGGTGTACGTTGGCGTCACCTTCGTGTGGGAATTCAGCAACGGGGCTGCCGGTTGGCCGGACTTGGTGCTGGGCGACACACTCACGCTCTACCCGGACGATGACATTTGGGCTCGTACTGGCTTGGCGGCCATCAACGTGTGGCCGGGCAGCACGTGGGCCAAGGAAGTAGTCAACGGGCAGAACAAGTTGTGGATCCGGTGCCGGATCGACGCCATCGCCACGTCGTTTACGAGCCCGCCACAGAACAACCTCTACCCGATCTACAACCAGCGCAACCCCTACGTGAGCATCCCGGCCAACACCCTCGAGGGCGACGCCCCGCCCTATCTTCTGCTCCGGGCCAAGTCGCCGGAGGGCGGGGACGCCGACGAGACCTTTGCCAACGTCAGCAAAATCCTGATCGGTTCCAAGAGCCGGGGCTTGGACGGGTTCCTATCCCACATCAACCTCGGCAACGATGGCAACCCAGCCGGCGTGACCGTGACCTACGGGACGGACACGGCGGCCGCCGCCAGTCCCGAGGCCCCCGGTGGGGACCACGCCCACATCACCTTCGCCACGGACATCACCATGGTGATGCGAGCCCGGGTAGTGCTACAGGACTTGGCGGCCGACTTCGTCGGTGAGTACCGCCCGTTCCTGCGCATCGACGGGTCCGGCACCTTCGATGGCAAGGTCCAGATCGTCGTCCGGCTTGACAGCACGTCCGACTTCGCCTCGAAGAACGTCGGGCCAGAGATCGACACGGTCGGCGACGAGTCGTTCGAGGTTGTGGACCTCTGGCCGCTCGACAGGATCCGCATCCCATTCGGCAAGTTCATGTCGGCAGACGACCTTGCCGGAGCCGACCTCATCTTCGAGATTTGGGCTTCCCGAGATGCCGGAGCCGGCGAACTCGATCTAAAGGACCTGATCCTGATCCCGATCGACGAGTGGTCCGTGGAGTACGTGGATCCCGTGACCGACATCGAGTTCGGGTCGTCCGCTCTGCGGGGCTTGCGGCTGCTGGACGACGACGGCGGGGTGATCACCGACCGCACCATGCTCCGCGTGCTGTCGGCATGGAACGGAACCCCTTGGCCGGCAGAGACGTGGAGCCGGCACGGGCTTGCCCCACGGCTCGACCCCAAGGCCGAGCACCGACTGTACTTCCTGATCGAGCACTACAACGCCACGGGGGAATGGGCCGGCCCGCCGCTCTCTGCCCAACCCCCATGTCAACTGGCGGTGTCCCTGTACCAGCATGCCGTGTACTTCAACCTGCGCGGGGATGAATAGATGGCCTGGGGCGGGATCGTCCTGACCGAGAACCCGGTCACGGACTACGACACCTTCCATCTGGCTCTGCCTCGCAACCGCCTGGCGAACATCAGAACGACCAAGCGGGACATGGGCGGGTACTGGCAGGCCGACTTCGACATCCTCCCCGAGAGCCGGGAAGAGGCGCAGGTCCTGCTGGCCAACTGCTTGGGCCGGCACGTGGAGATCCACCACGACTATGGCGACTTGGCTTGGGAGGGCATGGTCAACTCGGTCGTCTTGGAGACCGGCACAGCCACGATCATCAATAGCCTGAACGACATGGGCAACGATGTGTGGTGCCGGTACACACCGATCGGTGGGACAACCGTTGCGCGCTCCACGGTCTACGAGAGCGCCATGAGCAAGGCCAAGTTCGCCACCAAGCAGTTCGTGCTGGGCGGAGGCGAGATCGCTGCCGCCAGCGCCGATCAGTTCGCGTCGCTCTATCGGGACTGGAACTTCTGGCCCCGCCCCACCCTGCAGCAGATCAACACCGAGGGGCAGGTCCGTGCGCTCCCTGGCCTGACGCTCAAGTGCATCGGCTACATCCGAACCTTCGAGTGGATGGTCTACAATCAGACCATCCTCACCGGGACGGCCCTGGCGAGCACGGTGATGCAGGCGATCGTGACCGCCTGCGGGCAGTTCGTGGCGTCGTCCGTGATCGGCCCGAACAACACCGTCATCACTCGCGAGTATGACGCCGACCGCCATCCACTGGACATCATGGAGAGTATCGCCAGCCTTGGCGACTCCGACGGCTACACCTGGGTGATCGGCATGACGCGGGGCCGCAAGTTCTACTTCACCCAGGCCACGCCACCCTTCAGACTGCGGAGCGGTTGAGATGGCGATTGGCTACAACACCTGCGTGCTGTTCAACAATGCTGGGGCTAGCCAGTACACCTCGCCGTACACGGTCAACTCCGAGCCCAACCGCATCCTGTTCTATGCGGGCACGGGCGACATCCTCACCGTGACCTACGCGGGCGTCCTGATGACCGAGATTGAAACGGAGTGCGCAGCCGCGCGCAATGGCAGGATGTTCTATCTCGCCAATCCGGCGAGCGGACTCAACAACTTCGTCGCTACTGCCGTGACCACGTTCCCGACCCGCACCATCCACGGAGCGATGGACTTCTATGGGGTCGATCAGATCAACCCTCTGCGCGACACGGACTTGGTGAGTCCTGCCACCACGACCGGAACGAGCGGCGTGATGCTGGCCGAGCCCAGCGATGTCAAGGTCGCATTCTGCTGCAGCGCCACGCTCAACTATGGCTGCCACTACTTCGACACGGGCGTGATGGACGTCGTGTGCTGCGACACAGATGGGCCTGCTTCGGCGAACGCCAACACTGACATCGCCCTTGCTTATGGGCCGGTGACTGCTGGCCCGACCGACACGGTTGTCATCGACGCCGATCTCTCCCCCTGGTGCATGCACAGCGCCATCCTCCGGCCCTACATCCCGGCGCTCGGGCGGGCAGTCAAGTACTACTTCAACATTTGGGATCCGTCCGCTAGGGTGCGCGACGAGACAGACCGCACCGTCCCGCCGAACGAAATCGAGGCGGAGACGTGGCTCGAGGTGCAGGGCCTGGTCCTACCGGATCCGCTCGCCTACGACACCTTCATCACTGACCCCACCAAGGCCCGCATCGTTGAGGTAACGGCGACCGAGAAGGGCGCTACCCTGCGGGCCAACCGAAGCCAGTTCGCCGACGTACTGATCAGCCGGGCGTCGGCCGGGAGAGCATGATGGCCAAGTTCTGTATCTCGTCCGTGTCAGACTTCGGCGCCCAGGTGATCGACCAGCAGGTGCGCCAGTCGCTACACAGGCGGCAGACCAATCTCCGCTCGTCGTCCCCGAGGACGTCGCAACTCAAGGTCGGCCTGCTCAACCTGGTCGACTTCGAGGTGCCCGACACCGAGGTCAGCCGGGATGAGATCATGGATTGGGTGCTCGATAGCCTGCGGCAGCACTACGGCGGCCCACCGTTCGTCCTGGCCCTCGACCTGCTGCCAGAGGAGTACGTCGTGGTCCCCAGCACCCCAGCGGTACCGCAGTCATGATCCCACGAAGGCTACGTTTCTATTGGGCCGAGGGCGCTACGTCGGGCACTGCAGAGGACATCAGCAACTACAGCGACTGGCTGGCCTCGCAAGACAACGACGTCGGCGCGCACACCGGCAAGAAAACCGGTAAGGCTAACAGCCTGGGCGGGATGGTGCGGCAGAAGATCGGGCCGGCGACCGGCATCTATGACCCGGAGTTGGCTGCCACGCTCGCCTTGGATGGTAACGGGTGAGAGCGTTCGTCGTTGGCAACGGCGTCAGTCTGAAGCAGATGGACTTGGATCTACTCATCGGCGAGGTCACGTTCGCCATGAACCGCGTGGACCTCGTCTACGAGCCCGCGCCGGACTACGGCATCCGGGGCACGGCCTGGCGGCCCACCTACTACCTGTTCCTCGAGTGGCTCGGGGCGACCAACCCGCAGGTCCCCATGGCGCAGAGGCAGTACGACGTGGTCGGCGGCGACGAGGACCCGTGGCTGTTCGACAACCCACACCCGAAGCACGTCGTGAACAACCCGTTCCGCGACTTCGTCATCCCGCACCACCTGGCTCCGGGGGTCGAGCAGTGCATCCTTCGGAGCGCCCACATGCCCGTGTTCGACGACGCTGTGCGGGTCGACCGGCGGTGGCGGGGGCGGCACCTTCCGAGCGCCATGTGGATCCCGGCAGCCTGCCCGCATGCCGGGATGTACGTCAAGAGCAATGGGCGTCCAACCGCCTGGCACCTGCCGGTGTGGTGCAAGTACGGCGGGACGATGAACACGGCGTTGCAGTTCGCCTTCGCTATGGGGTTCGATCCCGTGTATGTGATCGCCTGCGACCTTGACTACCAGCCGATCTACCGAGAGAGCGTCGCGGACCCGAACCACTTCCACCCGGACTACTGGACGTGGGAGGACACGCCGCTCGAGGACCGGGATGCCACGCTGATCGAGATGCACAGCATCGCTCGGGCGGAGTTCGAGAAGGCTGGCCGGCGGATCTACAACGCCGGCATCGGCGGCAAGTTGGACGTCTACGAGAGAGTCGACTTTGCCACCCTCTTCTGACCTGCCTCTCGGCTGGGACGTTTCCTACCTGCAGGCAGTGATCGACTGGGTGTGCGCCAGGCTTCGGGGCGTGCGCTTCGCCTTCATCCGGTGGGGGCAGGCCGAGTGGACCGACAGTTACGCCAGGACGAACTGGAACGGCGCACGCGAGCAGCGGATCCTGCGCGGTGGGTACTTCGTGTGGGACGAGCGCCGGGGTGGGGACGCCGACCTGCACAAGCGGACGGTCCAGAAGGTGTTCCAGACCTACGACGGCGAGTTGCCGATGGCCGTCGACCTCGAGGTCGGGGACATCACGTGGGACGAGTTGCACGAGTTCCTGCTGTGGCTCGAGGAGTGGAGCGGCGCCCGCCCCATCCTCTACACTGGCTCATGGTACATGGCCGGGCAGGCTCCGCTCCCCGACTGGCTGCGGACCTACGACTTCTGGCTGACCGGCTACAACAACGAGGGGCCCAGCCTGTGGGGTGCGCTGGCCGCTATCGATCCGCACATCGTGTGCTGGCAGCAGACCAGCAGTTGGCAGACCGGCTGCACCGACATCGAAGGCGACGGCGGATCCGTCGATCGGGACTATTGGTACACTGGCTATATCGGCCTCTGGAGGACTGTCATGGGCGAGAAGGTTGTCCACGTAAGCGACCTGATGCAGATGATCGAGGACATGGCATTCGAGTGCCCGGAGGTCGGCCCTACGCCACCTCCTGCTGTCCCCGCTTTCAGGCTTGAGTATCCGCTTCCACCCCCGATCAGCCAGTGGCGGCTGACACAGGAGTTCGGGATCAACCCGCAGTGGTATGCCTCGATCGGCGGCCACGACGGCATCGACTATGGCGTGCCTGTGGGAACGCCCGTCCTGGCGTCACACGAGGGCGTCGTCAGCGTTGCGGGGTACCGCCCTGGCTACAGTGCGGATCCCTACGGTGACCACGTCCGCATCGAACAGACCGCCCTGGATTCGTTCGGCAAGGAGCGGAAGTTCATCTCGCTGCACGCCCACCTCAGCCGGCTCGACGTGAGTATCGGCGAGCGCGTGGCGGTCGGGCAGCAGGTCGGGCTGTCGGGTGGTGTTGGCAGCCGGGCCGGCAACTCGACTGGCCCGCACCTGCACTTCGGCGTGAAGTGCGAGGGGGCCAAGGGACGGGGCGAGACGTTCTTGGAGTCGGACTTCGTCAGCCCCTGGATCTGGCTCAAGTCTTTGCCGACGTCGACAATCGAGCGGCGGGAGACAACCGTCCGCCTGAATATCCGTAACCTCCCGTCTGCCAGCGGATCGATCGTCCGCCGCACCCAATCCGTTGGCGTGAGGTTCTCGGTGTTCGAGGTGCGGAACGGCTGGGGAGCGACCGACATCTCAAGGACCGGCTGGGTGTCGCTCGATCCTTCCTACAGCAAGAAGGTGTGAGATGGACCCTGTCCAGTATGTGGCTCTCGGGATGTACTGCCTGCTCGTTGTGGGGTGCATCGTGGCCATGCTGTTGCGTCCGCACCGAGCAGCCTACATCCTGGCCGGACTGTTCTACGGCGTCCACGGCGCTGCGTTCTACGGGCACTTGGCGATCGGGTGGGATCTGGTGTTTCTGAGCAGCATGGAGTGGTCGGTGGCGTTGAGAATTCACGGAGTCGCCACCGCTATAATCCTCGTGCTCGCTATATGCCTGATGCCCCGTTTGACAATCAGGTCGGGGAAGGAATAACATGGACTGGGGAACAATTCTCGTCGCAGCCATCCCTGGATTCCTCGCCTTGATTGCCGTACTGGCCAAGGCGCAGCAGGAGAAGAAGCAGGTGGAGGCCACGACCACAGACCTCATCACCGGGGCGGCCGAGAAGGCCGTCAAGATCGTTACCGAGCAACTCGAGGCGACGGTCGGCAACCTGAAGGAGTGCAAGCAAACGCTCGTCGCCCAGGGCGAGCGCATCGAGACTCTCGAGCAGGCCAACCGAGACGCCACTGCCAAGTACTTGACCCTTCGCTCCCAGGTCATTGCCCTTGGTGGGAAGCCCGCCAACGGCGCCTAGATCTGGCGCTTGCCCAGCCCCCCAGCAGGTGCTAGACTGGCCCAGCCGGGGGGTTGTCTTTCCCCCAATGGAGGTGACATGAAGTGGATCCTGATTGCGATGGCGCTGGCCGTCACTGCCTGCAATCCTTCGGGCGGGGACATCGGAGCGATCGGCGGTGGGGACCTGACCGCAGCCCCGGAAGCCGTCTACGAGTCCGCCACCCCGCTCCTGCCCGTGCCCCCGACTGCCCTGCCAACGCTGCCCCCCGCTACCCGCCGGGTGGTGTCGGTGTTCATGGGCGGTGACTTCGACGGCGCCAACCCCGATCGGAACGTCCACGGGGTGCGGTCGGATGTGTTCGTGGTCGCCGTGGCGGACGTGCCGCCGGCCAAGGCCGACCCGATCGTCGTCACCCTGATCAGCCTGCCCCGTGACCTGTACGTTCCGGTCGCCTGTACCCCGTGGGAGACTGGCCTCGACCGGATCAACGTCGCCTGGCACTACGGAAAGTGGCAGTGCGTGGCAGACACGGTCCAGTCGGCTCTCGGGCTCAAAGTCAACGGCGGGATGTTCTACACGGAGTTCGCCGGGTTCGTCGACCTGGTGGACATCATGGGCGGCCTGACGCTCACGCCCGGCGAGGACTTCTACGACTTCTGTGGCTTCAGCGGCGGCGGGGGCGACTGGTACTACCTGAAGGCTGGCCGGGAGGTCACGCTGGATGGCCAGCACGCCCTGTGCTACGTCCGGGCCCGGGACCACGCCCCCAAGGGCGACCTCACGCGCAACGTCCGATCGGCTGCCATGGTCCGGGCGATGGCCGAGCAGTGGCCAGCCCGCATGCTGACCGGCGACGTGTCCCTGCGGGATCTCGTCCTGTTCACGAGTACCCTGGCGCAGTACGTTGCCACGCCTATCGAGTGGATGGACATCGTCCAGGCCCACGGGGTGGACGCTCTGGCCGTCCTGGCCGGGGAGCGCACCGTGGAGTGGAGGACCGTGACCATGACCT
>Ga0316630_10000443_pt1 | contig 13006 bp, 10 predicted proteins | sample OWC_May_M1_C1_D6_FD_207658 | JGI IMG/M metagenome (GOLD analysis project Ga0316630, IMG submission 207658) | Wetland soil microbial communities from Old Woman Creek delta, Ohio, United States - OWC_May_M1_C1_D6_A | ecosystem: Environmental > Terrestrial > Soil > Wetlands | place: USA: Ohio...
TTCCTTGCCACGCGCGAGGACCTTCGCGGCCGCAGCCGGCTCCGCGTAGAACCGCGCCCCGAGCCTCGACAGGCCCGACGACATCGGCATGAAGCCTTCGTTCGCGACCGACGTGGCCACGCCGATCTTCTCGGCGCTGTCGATCAACATGTAGAAGCGGTCGGCGCCGAGCGCGAGCTCGAGCAGGACGCCCGCGAAGCACGAGTCGGGGGCATCCGCGACGGCATAGAAGCTGCGCGCGGTGTTGTCGTAACGCTTGAGCACGCGGCGCTGGAACAACCGGATCTCGCGCGCGAGCCCCGACGTCGACTTCGCGAGCGCCTCGTCGCAGGCCTTGACGAGCTCCGGAGAGCCCTTCGTGCGGACCGTGACCATGCCGATGTCGGGGAAGTCGAAGCGGAGGTGCAGGAGGGCGTCGTCGAGCTCGCGGAACGCCCGCAGCGCCCAGGGCTCGTGCCCGCTCGCCGCGACCTTGTCGGGATCCTCGGACCCCTCGGGGCCGCGCACCTCGAGCGCGGCGGTGCGCGCCTTCGCGTCGATCTGCAGGGTGACGAACCGGTACGCGAGCGAGTCGGCCGCGACCTTCGGCTCGAGCGGCTTCAGCGCGATCGCCGGGCCACGCGTGATGGTTTGCTTCGCGGCGAGCGCCTTCGCGCGTTCGGCAACGACCTTGTCCCAGTTCGTGCGCGCGACGAGCGCGTCGACAAAGCCCCACTCCTTCGCACGCTTGCCTTTGAAGCCTTCGGCGAGCGTGCAGAACACGTCCGCGCGGTCGCGGCGCACCTTGCGCTTGTCCACGAGGCGCGTGAGGCCGCCGGTGCCGGGCAGCACCGCAAGGAGCGGCGTCTCGGGGAACGACACGGCGCTGTTGCCGTCGTCGACGAGCATGATCTCGTCGCAGGCGAGTGCCAGCTCGTAGCCGCCGCCGGCGGTCGTGCCCTTGCACGCGCACAGCGAGGCGAGGCCGCTGTTCGCGGACGCGTCTTCGAGGTAGATGCGCGTCTCGTTCGTGAACTTGCAGAAGTTCACTTTGAACGAGTGCGTCGACTGGCCGAGCATGTAGATGTTGGCGCCCGAGCAGAACACGCGGTCGAGGTCGGCCGTGAACACGACGACCTTCACCTGCGGGTGCTCGAAGCGGATGCGCTGGATCGCATCGGCGAGCTCGATGTCGACCGAGAGGTCGTAGGAGTTCAGCTTCAGCTCGTAGCCCGGCTTGTGCGGGTGATCGCCATCGACGGCCATCACCAACGTCGCGGTCTCACCGTCGACCGTCAGCTTCCAGTGCTTGTAGCGACTGGGGTTCGTCTCGAACTGGGTCAGTTCCATCCCGATCGAGTATCAGGCAATTTAATGCTTGTCGAGACACATCTTGATGCACTATATTTCGCGCATGACGTACCTCGAATCGGTCGGCGCGCAGGTCCGCGCGCATCGCGAACGTCGAGGGTGGTCACGCCGCGAGCTCGCCGCGCACTGCGGCGTCAGCGAGCGGTTCCTCGCGCAGCTCGAGACCGGTGACGGCAACATCTCGCTACGCAGGTTCGCCGAGGTCGCGCACTCGCTCGGCACGACACCGAGCGCGCTGCTCGCCGTCGCGGATGCGCCCGCCGCACGCGTGAAACCGATCGCGCTGCTCGGCGTGCGTGGTGCCGGCAAGTCCGCCGTCGGGGAAGCGCTCGCGAAGAAGCTCGGCGTCGCGTTCGTCGAGCTCGACCAGCGGATCGAAGAGGCGAGCGGCCTGCCGCTCGGCGAAGTGTTCGCGCTGCACGGCGAGGCGTATTACCGCCGCATCGAGCGTGAAGTGCTGACGCAGCTGCTCGCCGATCCGACGCCGATGGTCCTCGCGACGGGCGGCTCGATCGTCAACGACCCGACGAACTACGCGCTGCTCCGCTCGCGCTGCCGCACGATCTGGCTGCGCGCGCGGGCCGAGGATCACTGGAACCGCGTCGTCGCGCAGGGGGATCAGCGCCCGATGGCGGAGAACCCCCACGCGTTCGCCGAGCTGCGCGCGCTGCTCACCGCGCGCGAGAAGCTGTACGCTCGCGCCGAGCACGTCGTCGAGACGACGGGCCGGCGCATCCCGCAGGTCGTCGGCGCGATCACCGAAGTCGTCCAGTGAGCTGACGAGAGGCCCTGTCATGACCGACCCGCAAGATCTCCCACCCCTCGACGTCAAGGACGATGCCGGTCGCCTGCGTCGGCTCGCCCTCGCGTTCGTGATCGGCTCCGTCGCGGCGTCGATCGCGTACGTCATCTGCGACGGCATGGCGAAGCCCGACGAGATGGCCGGTGGCTTCGACGGCGGGCACCAGGCGCGCGCGTACCGCTTCGTCTACTACATGACCGGCTTCGCGTTCGCGGCGTTCTTCTCCGTCGCACTCCTCGTCCAGAACCACATCGCCAAGAAACGCTGGCGCGAGCGGCTCGTGATGCCCCGCGCGCGCGCCAAGATCAACTGACGCCGTCGCGGCGAACTGCTCCGTGAACGACGGGATCGCGTGTGCTACCACCAGGCATGCAAGACGCGAGAACCGTGCGGCGTGCGGCGTGGCTCGGAGCGATCGCGGCGGTCGGTCCTGCCTGCATCCTCCTCGGTTGGTACTACGTGCAGCACCAGGCCCTGCCGCTGCCGTGGCTGCAGACCGTGCTGATCACGATCGTGTTGGCTCCCTTCACGGGGGCCGCGTTCGGGGGCGCGGTTCGAGCCCTGATCGCGCTCTCTGATCGCTGCGCCCGAGGGCGCTGGCTCGCGAACCCGATCAGCGCTGGCGTCGCGGGCGGCGCGATCGCATCCGTGGTCGCCGGCATCTTCGCGGTCGCCGTGTTTGGCTCGTATCATGGGCCGTACGCGGGCTCCCTCGAGATCACCGCGATGACGGTCGTCGCGTGCGCGTCGCTCGCGACGCTGCTCGCGGTCGACGCGCTGCGCATGCACCGCGCGCCACGTGGCTCCGACCTGATCGTCGCGAGTCTGCTCGTCATCCTCGCGGCGGTCGCGACCGCGGTCGTGACACTGATCGCGGCGCGCCTGCTCGCGCCATCGTTGGTTCGCGACGGGATCTTCCTCTACACCAAGCGGTTGGCGCTCGAGGCCGGTGGCATCCGGGTCGGCGGCGCGCTCGGCGCGATCGTCGGTGCGATCGTCGGGCTGCATCTCGGGATCACGATCCAGCTCGCGCGGCGGTTCGCGGCGAGCCGGCCGACGTAACACGCTTCCGCCGGCTCCACGACAGGCCAGGCGGTCGCTCTCCAGCCGGCAACTTGCGTTGCCATTGGCTGAAATCACGACGGAATCCGCGGGCACTCGCGTTGCAGCTTCGGCGGCGATGCGGCCCCTCGTGTTCGTCGTGTTGGTGGCGAGTTGTGCGGCGGACTCCTTGCCCGCCGACGACCTCGCCGGCGAGGACGGCGACGGCGCCGACGACGGCAAGACCGACGACACCGGAACGTTCACGTACTTCCAGGTCGCCGCGAACGGGCGCAGCGTCTCGCGCCCGAACAAGGCGTCCACGCCCTGTGGCGACGGCGTCGCTCGCGCGGCATGCGCGATCGACCGTATCGACTACACCGGCGCCGCGCTCACCGCGGACGAGGTCGCGAGCGCGACCGAATCGAAGAGCCTCGTCGTACGCGGCCGGCTCACCGGAAGCGTGTTGTACGCGAGCGAGCTGTGGATCGGCAGCGGCACGCCGCGCGGCGTGTTCGTCAAGGTACGCGACGCGGCGGTCACGTGCGCGACGCTCGCCTGCGAGCTGCGCGACGAGCTCAAGCTGAACTCGACGCGCCGAGCACGTATCGGTGACCTCGACATCGCGGACGATGACAGCAGCCAAGCAGCGATCGGCCTCGACGGCCTGATCGTCGCGGGTGATCGCACGACGAGCGGTGGCGTTCGCGGGCGCACCGTCACGGCGGCATTCACGCGCGTGCACGGCCGCAAGCACTGGAACGTCAACGACGTGTCGATCCTGTTCCCCATCCCGGAGCAGGGCGAGGACAACTTGTTGTTGCCGATGCGAGACCTCTGGCCCGAGGAGCAGTTCGAGATGCTCGGCGATCAGGCTGTCGGTGTGCCGTTCCTGTTCGAAGGCCCCGGCCGCGACACGGCGTATCCGACGTTGCGCGTGACCGCCGCGCGCATCGATCCGTGCTTCGACGGCAAAACGCCGTGCGAGCGCCAGGTGCGCCTCGTCGCGCAGCCGCTCAGGGACGGCGAGCTGTTCGACGCCAGCGTTCACATGTTCTACAAGCTCGACGACGCCGCGTTCGTCCGCTTGCTCGCGCGGGTTCGCGAAGCCGGCGTCGGCGGTGCCGGCCCCGCAGCGCTCGGCGTCCATCCGAAGATGGCGCGTGAAGGGTTGCGTGGCCCGACGGCGACCGCGTTCCGCGCGGCCCTGGCGGAAGCCTGCACCGTCGAGCGCCTCGCGAAGTGGACGGTGATGGCCACCGGGCGCAGCAAGAACTGGTTCTTCTCCTCGTTCGTTCGCGGCCCCGACGGCAAGTTCGCGCGCGCGCTCGGCGAGACGCACGAGGGCAGCTTCAGCGATCACGGCACGCCCGCGATGCGCATGCCATCACCGCTGATGGATCCCGCGTTCCCGGACGACATGCTCGCGACGTCCTCCGTCACCGCGCTCGACGAGCGCACGCTCCTCGCGAACATCGCGAAGCTCGAGCGACTCGCGAACCCCGAGCTGTCACGCACCGCCGAGACGCGGTGCGCGAGCTGTCACGCCGCCGCGACCACGCTCGACTACGCACTCGAGCTTCGCGAGACCGCGCTCGTTCCGCGCACCGCGAGCACGTTCGCTCCGGTCGCGTACGTGCCGGTCGCGACCCGCAACGGGTTCTCGAATCACCATGCCTTCAGCTACCTCGGCACACGACCCACGGTCAGTCGTCGCGTGATCAACGACAGCGTCGTGACAGTCCGCATGTTGTCCAGCACCGCGTTCCTGTCGTCGCTGGCCCCCGAGCTACGCGCGCAGCTCCAGTGAGCTGGCGTTAGAAATTGAGCGTCAGGCCGGCCGTCGCGCCACCGTCGTGCGTCTTGTTGATGTACGGCTGCACGCCGACGCGCACCGGGACGCCCATGCGGAACTTGAGATCGCGCACGCGGCGGTTGTGCTCGCCGGGGCCCGAGAACGCGTCGATCATCTCCCACGTCCGGAACACCAAGCCACCGAGCAACCCGGCGACGAGGAGCGGCGCCCCGTCGGAGTGATCGCAGTCGACCTCGTTCCCCAACGGATCGAAGCAGTCGTCGAAGATGCGGACCAAGCCCGCGACAAACGCGACCGTCGCGGCCGTATCACCGAGGGTGAAGATCCACCCGGTGTCGGACCACCGGCCTTGGATCGCTTGACCCGAGCCAAAGCCGAGGAAGACCGAGGCCAAGGCGCCGCCGACACGCGCACCGTCGGAGATCTCGCCCTGCATCAACAGCTCGTGCTCTTCGGCGGTGAGCCCGACCGGATAGCTGTAACCGGGCTGGTATTGCTGCGGTGGTGGGGGGTACGGCTGTGGATACGGTGGAGGTTGCGGCGGGGCGTCGGTTCCCGGTTGTGCGTGTGCGACACCTCCGACGAGCAACGCGAATGCGGCCAGCACCTTCATGGGCGCGAAGCTAACAAATGATCCGGGGTAGGATGCGCGAATGTTCCAGCTCGACGAACAGACGCAGATGATTGCCGGAGTGATCCGGCAGTGGTGCCAATCGTCACTCGCGCCCAAGATCCCCGCGCTCGAGGCAGGCACCGAGATGCCCTTCGAGCTGATGAAGAAGATGGCGAAGACGTTCGGCTTCGACGCGATGCTCGGCGGCGCCGTGCGCAAGCGGCTCGAGAAGCTGCGCTCGGGTGAAGCGCCCGATCCCGACAAGATGATGTCGGAGGCGACGAAGAACCCGATGATGATGCACGTCGTCGTCAAGGAGCTGTCGCGCGTGTCGCCCGGATTCGCGATGGGCTTCGGCGTGTCGATGGGGCTCGTCGGCGGCGCGATCGTCTCGAAGGGGACGCCCGATCAGATCGAGCGTTGGGGCTTGCCGATCGCGACGGTGCAGCAGATCGGATCGTGGTGCTTGACCGAGCCGGGCGCGGGCTCCGATGCGTTCGGATCGATGCGCACGACGGCGACGCCCGACGGCTCGAGCTACGTGCTCAAGGGCAGCAAGACGTTCATCACGAACGGCCCCGGGGCCGACGTGTTCCTCGTCTACGCGAAGATCGATCGCGGTGAGCCCGAAGAAGCGCGCGGCGTCGCGACGTTCATCGTCGAGAAAGGCATGCCCGGCGTGACCGTCGGCCCGCCGTTCAAGAAGATGGGCATGCGCGATTCGCCGACGAGCGAGGTGTTCTTCGACGACGTACGGCTCGGCGTCGAGCACTTGCTCGGCGGGCGCGAGAAGGGCCGCGGCGGACGCGGCGACACCAAGGAGAGCCTGGGCAACGAGCGCTCCGGCGTGCCGTCGATGGCGTGGGGCATCATCGAGCGCTGCTACGACGCGAGCGTCGCCTACGTGCGCGAGCGCAAGCAATTCGGCCGCGCGATCGGCGAGTTCCAAGCGGTGCAGCTGAAGATCACGGACCTGTTCCTCAAGCTCCGCACCGTCGAGAACATCGTCTACCGGCTCGCGTGGATGCAGCAGCACGGCAAGCGCGACATGCCCTACGTCAACGCCTCGAAGGCGATGAGCGCCCAGATGGCCGTCGCCGCCTCGCTCACCGCGATCGATATCCACGGCGGCTACGGCTACATGGAGGAGTACGGCATCGAGAAGCTCGCGCGCGACGCGAAGCTGCTCGAGCTCGGTGCCGGCACGACGGACATCAACCTGCTCGCGTGCGCGCGCGAGCTGATCGGCGTCACCGAGTAGTGCACTTCACGCTCTTCGTCGACGGCTACTTCTGCAATCCGTTCGACGCGACCTGCTACGTCGCGCTCGAGGAGAAGCACCAGGTGTTCTCGACGGCGCGCGCGCTGCTGCGCGACGGGCAAGGGTTTCCGTCGGCGATGCACGATCGCACGCCGATCGCGCGCGTCCCTGCCCTCGCGCACGGCGACTTCTGGCTCACCGAATCGATGGCGATCGCCGAGTACCTCGAGGACATCCTCCCGCCTCCCGAATACCCGCGCTTGTTCCCCGCGGATCCACGCGAGCGCGCCCGCGCGCGCCAGATCATGGCGTGGCTGCGCTTCGACCTGCGCACGTTGCGCGCGGAGCGACCGTGGTGGGTCACCGTCTATCCCGCGACGCATGTCGAGCCGCTGTCGCGCCAAGCCGAGCGCGAGGCCACCGAGCTCCTCGACGTGGTCGCGCGCCTCGCACAGGGCGGCGCGTTCGCGACGTGGAACATCGCGCACGCGGATCTCGCGCTCACGCTGTTCCGGCTGACGCGCACCGAGGTCTTGCTGCCTCCGGCCGCGCAGCGCTTGCTCGACGACAACCTCGCGCGCCCGTCGGTGAAGTCGTACGTCGAGCACCCGCGTCCGCCGAACCCGCCGCCCTAAGCGGTCTTGCGATGATCGAGCGAGATCGTGATCGTCGCGGTCGGATCGTCGTGCAGCACGTGCCGTCCGCTCTGATCGCGGAACTCGGACCACCAGGCGCGTGCGCGTTCTTCGTTCCAATCGTCCTCGAACGCGAGTGCGCGCAACGACCGCGCCAGCGCCGGCGCGGTCGGCCGGGCCGCTGGTGACTTCGCGAGGCACGCCATGATCAGCTCCGCGAGCGGCGCCGGCGCGTCGACGGGCGGCGGTTGGGCGGTGACGTGCTGCACGCAGAAGTCGATCGCGGTCTTGCCCTCGAACACGTGTTTGCCCATCAACAGATAAAAGCCGACGGCGCCGAGCCCGTAGATGTCCGCCGGCGGACCGACGCGATCGCCTTCGGTGATCGCTTCGGGCGAGAGATAGGCGGGCGTCCCGAGCACGATCTGGTTCGACATACCGGTGTCGGTCGTGACCTGCTTGACGAGCCCGAAGTCGACGACCTTCGCGATGTCGGGCACACCGCCGCGCTCGCACAGGATGATGTTCGCCGGCTTGATGTCGCGATGCACGAGGCCGCGCCCGTGCGCTTCCTCGAGCGCGCCGCACACCTGCACGAGGATGTCGACGACCCGGCGCGGCGGCTGCTTGCCGTACTTCTGCACGAGGACCGAGAGGTCGATGCCGTCGAGGTACTCCATCGCGTAATAGAAGATGCCCTCGGCGCTGCGGCCGTAGTCGAACACGGCGACCGTGTTCGGGTGGCTGAGCTGAGCCATCTGCTGAACCTCGTGCTCGAAGCGCGCGAGCGTCTCGGCCCCGACCTTGTCGGGAGGCAGCAGCTTGATCGCCGTCGGGCGGCGCAGCAGCACGTGGTGGGCGACGTAGACCGCGCCCATGCCGCCTGCGCCGATCTGGCGCCCGAGCTCGTACTGGCCGAGCTGGGTCGCCGCGCGCACGGTCTGGCGCAAGCCGTACGTCGTCTTCGAGCCCGAGCGGGCGAGCAGCGTGGTCACGAAGGCGACCAGGAGCGTGCCACCGACGAGCGCCAAGCCCGAGAGCCGCATCCTCCCCGTCAACGCGATCCCGAAGGCTGCCGCCATGAACGGCGCGAACGCGATGATCGACATCACGAGCGTGCGCTCGGGCGTGCTCGGCACGACGATGGCGCGCGTCAGCACCGTGAGGCACGCGTAGAGCAGCGTCATGTACGGGGCAGGCTCGAAGTCCGTCGCGAGGAAGCCGCCGAGCCCGAACAACACGCCGGTGCCGATCGCGTAGAACGCGTCGATGCGGTGGAGCGTGCGCACCGATGGCTTCCGGCGCGCGAGCACCATGCGCCAGATGATCGCGAGCAGGATCAGGCCGACCGTCGAGGCCCACATGATGGTCTCGTTGTGCTCGGGCTCCAGGCCGGGGTAGCGCCAGTAGAGCAGCGACATGAAGAACACGAACGCGCTGAAGCTCCAGAACATCGAGCTCGACAGCACCATCAACCGTGACTGCAGATACGCACGCGCTTCCTCGTCGCTCGAGGCGGCGTTCCAGGCGATGCGTGGAGACGGTTCGGCCATGATCAAATCCTGACGATCGGACGGCGCCCGGGCTGGACCTGTCACGAGGATCTAACGTGGTGAAGATTGCACACGCCGCACCGTGCTCTCGAGGACGGTGGCCTCGCCGATCGTCAGATACAGCGTGCCGCCGGTGACAGCGAGGTTCCACTTGTTGTTGCGATCGAGCTTGGTCGCCGCCGCGTCGAGGAAGGCGGGGTCGAGCTCGTTCAGCTCGATCTCGTCGGCGCGATGCGTGCGCCGCAGGGCGATCGCGGACGCGAGCTCGTCGCCGCTCTTCCACGTGTAGACGACGACCCGCTTGCAGAGCTTCGTCGCCTTGTGTAGGCGGTCGGGTGTCGGTGATCCGATCTCGATCCACGCGACGAGATCGCCGCGCAGATCGCGCTGCACGAGCGCCGGCTCCTCGTCGTCGGAGACGCCGCCCTTGCTGAACTCGAGCCCGTCACCATGCTCGAGGGCCCGCGCGAGCACGCGCGCGACCAAGTAGCGCTCGCTCTCGGAGGGATGCTGCGCGACCCGCCACTCGAGCTCCTCGTAGACGCCGCGATCCGAGTCCGCGAGCGAGATCTCGAACTTCCGCATGGTCGCGGGTAACGCCATGCCCCTCGCTAACACAGCCGACGAAAGTTTGCAGTCGGCCTGCCCGCGCGTTGTTTCTCGCAACGTGCAAACGTTTTCCGGTGGATAGCGCGTTTGCCATGGCTCGTCGGGCAGCCCGCGCAACCGTCCGCGATCACGTGCGCGCGTGCCGGAACAGAGCCTGCAGCTCGGTGCGTCATGTCGCGATCGACGAAGTACCTGGCAGCTGCACTAGTCACCCTCGTTGCCTGCGCGGAGACGGCCGATCCGGAGAGCCCCGGCACCGGTGGCAAGGCCGACGGTAACCTCACGACGCTGACCTTCGCCGCGGACTGGAGCGAGTCCGCGGACGGTGCGCTCGTCGCGGGCCTGCCGATTCGCATCGACTACGATCTCGATCGCCTCACCGCCTGCCGCGGCTCCACCAACGGCAGCGAAGTCTGGGGCATCACCGGCTACGCGTCGTTCGATGGCGGCGAGCCGAAGGCGTTCGAGGTCACGCGCCTCGTGAACGGCCGCGCGGTCGCCGCGCCGATCGAGCTCGACATCCCCGCACGCGCCGCACGCGTCGAGCTGTGGTTCCAGAACGCCAACCGTTGGGGCTGTGTTGCGTACGACTCGAACGAAGGCGCGAACTACGCATTCGACATCGAAGCGCGCGCCGACGTCGCGTACGCCGCCTTCACGGCCGACGGCGCGGAGGACCTCCCACGCATGGTGAACGCGGGCGACCAGCTCGTCGTGCACTACGAACCGGAGCGGCTCGCCCAGTGCGCGGGCTCGACGGCTGGCAACGCGGCGTGGTCCGTCACGCTCAACTACCAAATCGACGGCGGGGCGGTGAAGAAGCTCCTCGCCACGCGCGCCGATGGCCCGAACCTCGTGCCCGCCGACCCGGAGATCACGCTGCCGCGGGGCCGCGACCTCGCGCTGTGGTTCGAAGCGACGAACCGCTGGGGCTGCCACGCCTACGACTCGAACAACAGCGCGAACTACCACATCGCGATCGAATAGCTACCAGACGGCATTCTCGACGATCCGCCAGCGCACGCCACCGGCCGTGCGCTCGATCTTCGCCGATGACGGGACGAGGAGCTCGATCGAGACGATCACCCGGTTCGCGACCCGCGGATCGCGCCGCGTCGTCATGGCGCGCACCGGGCTTCCGTAGTCGGTGAGATCGACGTTGCGCTCGAGCCGAGCATCGAGCTCGACGCCGTCGACGACGAGCTCCGCGCGCGTCTTCGTGCGCACGCCCTCGGTGACGCGCACGCCGGCAGGCATCGCCAAGAACACCTCGCCGCTGCCGTTCTTGCCCTTGAACGACACGTTGGCGATGCGACCGCGCCCGCCGTCGTCGATCGGCAATCCTTCAGAGATCGAGACCGGCGCTCGCCGCCGCTGATCATTCGCGCGCGCGGCGACCTCGCCGCGGTTCGGTGCGGTCGCCGCGACCTCGGCCTCGCGGCGCTTCGCGGCGGCGAGCTCGACGTCGCGTTTCGCGAGCTCCGCCTGAGCACGCCGCGCGGCGGCGAGCTCGTTCTCGCGCTTGGTCGCGATGTCGGCCTCGCGGCGCTTCGCGGCGGCGAGCTCGCTCTCGCGCCTCGCGAGCTCGGCTTCGTTGCGCTTCTGCGCGGCGAGATCGGTCTCGCGCTTCGTCGCGACCTCGGCCTCGCGACGCTTGGCGGCGGCAAGCTCGACCTCGCGCTTGGCCAGCTCGGCTTCGGCGCGGCGTGCACTCGCGAGATCGGTCTCGCGCTTCGTCGCGACTTCAGCTTCGCGACGCTTCGCCGCCGCGAGCTCGACCTCGCGCCTCGCGAGCTCGGCTTCGTTGCGCTTCGCCATCGCGATGTCCGTCTCGCGCTTGGCGGCGAGCTCGGCTTCGCGACGCTTCGCCGCGGCGAGCTCGACCTCGCGCTTGGCCTGCTCGACCTCGGTGCGCTTCTGCGCGGCGAGCTCCACCTCGCGCTTCGCCGCGAGCTCGGCCTCCTTGCGCTTGGCTGCGGCGAGCTCGACCTCGCGCTTCGCTTGCTCGGCTTCGTTGCGCATCGCGGCCGCGACATCAGCCTCGCGCTTCGCGGCGATCTCGGCTTCCTTGCGCTTCGCGACCGCGAGCTCGGTGTCGCGCTTCGCCGCCTGGGTCGCCAGCTCGGCTTCCCGGCGCTTCGCGGCAGCGAGCTCGGCCTCGCGCTTCGCCGCCTGCGCGGCCAGCTCGCTCTCGCGCTTCGCCGACTGTGCGGCCGACTCGGCGTCGCGTCGCTTCGCCGTCGCTGCTTCGATGTCGCGTTTGGCGGCGGCGGCGGCGAGCTCGGCCTCGCGACGCTGCGCCGCGGCTGCTTCGATGTCGCGCTTGGCCGTCGCTGCAGCGAGCTCCGCGTTGCGGCGGTTTGCGGCCGCCAGCTCGATATCGCGCTTCGCCGCCGCGGCCGCGAGCTCGGCGTCGCGCCGCTGTGCCGCTGCGAGCTCGTTGTCACGCTTCGCCGCCGCAGCCGCGAGCTCGGCGTCGCGCCGCTGCGCCGCTGCGAGCTCGTTGTCACGCTTCGCCGCGCGCGCGGCGACTTCGGCATCGCGCCGGCTCGCCGTCGCGAGCTCGTTCTCACGCTTCGCGGCCTGTGCCGCGACCTCGGCCTCGCGGCGCTTCGCGAGTGCCAGCTCCGTATCGCGCTTCGCCGCCTCGGCGGCGAGCTCGGCATCGCGCCGCTTGGCCGCCGCGAGATCCGCTTCGCGCTTCGCGGCTTGCGATGCGAGATCGCCGTCGCGCTTCGCCGCGCGTGCTGCGGCCTCGGCCTCGCGTCGCTTCTGCGCGGCGATCTCGCTCTCGCGCTTCGCTGCCTGCGCCGCGAGCTCGGCGTCTCGACGCTGTGCCGCCGCCGTGTCGATCTCGCGCTTCGCCGCCACCGCCGCCGCTTCTGCCTCGCGACGCCGCACCGCGGCGAGCTCGGTCTCGCGCTTGGCCGTCGCCGCGGCGAGCTCGGCCTCGCGCTTCTGACGGGCCGCTGCTTCGGTCTCCTTCTTCGCCGCGACCGCCGCCAGCTCGAGCTCGCGACGCGTCTGCGCCGCGGCCTCCATCTCCTTCTTCGCGACCAGCGTCGCCTTCTCCGCGTCGGCACGCTTCGCGTTCGCCGCGAGCATCGCTGCCTCGGCCTCCGCCCGCTTCGCCTCGATGCTCGCTCGCTGCTGCTCCGCTTCCTCGATCGCGCGCCGCGCCTTCGCCAGACGCTGCTCCGCTGCGCGGGCTTCGGCCGCGTGCTGGTCGCGCTCTTGCCCCGCCGCTCGATCGCGCGCCGCCGACGCCGCTTGGGCCGCCGCCATCGCCGCATCGCGCTCGCGGGTCGCGGCGGCGAGGGCATCGC
>Ga0316630_10000444_pt1 | contig 13004 bp, 14 predicted proteins | sample OWC_May_M1_C1_D6_FD_207658 | JGI IMG/M metagenome (GOLD analysis project Ga0316630, IMG submission 207658) | Wetland soil microbial communities from Old Woman Creek delta, Ohio, United States - OWC_May_M1_C1_D6_A | ecosystem: Environmental > Terrestrial > Soil > Wetlands | place: USA: Ohio...
CGAGTTCCGCCGGGTCGGTATAGAAGGTGGTGGCGCCCTCCTCGCCCGGCTCCAGGTCGCTGGCGCCGGCCTCGATGGCGGCCGCCTCCGGGTCGGCACCGGCGGCGGCCTGCGGGGTGGCCTCGATCATGCCGAGGTAGTCGAAATCCCAGGCGACCGAACCGGAATTGCCGAGCTGGCCCTTGCGGAACAGGATGCGGATATTGGTGACGGTGCGGTTCACGTTGTCGGTCAGGCACTCGACGATCACCGGCACCCGGTGCGGTGCGAAACCTTCATAAGTGACCTTCTCGTAGCTCACCCCTTCGTCCAGCAGGCCGGCGCCCTTTTTGATCGCGCGCTCGATGTTGTCCTTGGGCATGGAGGCCTTCTTGGCCTGCTCCACCGCCATGCGCAGCTTGGAGTTCATGGCCGGATCGGCGCCGGCGCGCGCGGCCACCATGATTTCCTTGGCCAGCTTGGTGAAGATCTTGCCCTTGGCGGCGGCCGTCGTTTCTTTGATCTTGGTTTTCCACTGTGCGCCCATGCCTACGTCCTCGCTACGTTTTGGTTTACCGACATCGGATTCCAGTCGCAGATGCGGGCAATTCTAACGCCAAACGGGATCGCGCTGCCGCAGTTCCCCGGCTCCCGGGATGCCGGCAGGTCGTCCTGCCGCGACCCGGCGCGCGGCCATCACTACCTGGCGATCCGCTCCACCGTCCAATAGAGGCCGACCAGGGCAATCAGCGCCGATACCGGCAGCACGATGCGGGCCCGGTACCACGGCCGGTCCCTGAACCAGGCACCGACCGCGACGAAGGCCAGCAGGATCACGGCCAGCTGGCCGAGCTCGACCCCGATGTTGAAGCTGATCAGCCCGGCGAGAAACTGCGCGCGCGGCAGCCCGACCTCTTGCAGCACGCCGGCGAAGCCCATTCCGTGCAGCAGGCCGAAGCCGAACACGATGAACACGCGCCACAGGTGCAGGCGGCTGGTGAGCAGGTTCTCCAACGCCACATAGACGATCGAGGCCGCGATCAACGGCTCGACGATCGCCGATGACAGCGAAAACACCCCGTAGATCGTCAACCCGAGCGTGATCGAATGCGCCACCGTGAACGCCGTCACCTGCCACAGCAACGGCTTGAAGCGGTTGGCCAGCAGGAACAGGCCGAGCACGAACAGGATGTGATCGAGGCCGCGCGGCAGGATGTGGGTGAAACCCAGCGCCGTGTATTGCCGGAACACCTCCAGCCGGCTCATCGGCTGCACGCCCACGCCCAGCACGTAGCGGTCGCTCCGGGCGCCGTCGGAGAGCCACAGCGCCGCCACCTCGCCGGGCGTGGCGCCGGGCAGACGCAGGATGCTGTTGCCGAACTGCGCTGCATACGCCCAGCGGAACTCGCGCGCCCCGTACGGCACCGCGCCACCGAGCCGCACGCGACTGAGGCGCGCCACGCGCGGGTCGCCCACCGCCGGCACCTCGATGGCCAGCAGCGCCGGGGCCACGCGCCGGCCGTCGAACTCGATCACGATCCCGGCCAGGTAGTCCGGCGCGAACTCCTGGAAGCGTTCGCGCAGCTCGTCCGGCGCCAGGCTGCGCAAGCGGTCGTAGGCGCGGGCGTTCGGCGACTCGTTGGAATCGGCATGCGCCGGGCTGACCCCGGCCAGCACCGCCTCCAGGTTGAGGCTGACTTCGATTTCGTAACGACCGGCGTTGTCGAAACTCGCGCTCGCGATCGCCGGGCGGATTTCATGCGCCCGGGCCGGACTGGTCGCGAGCGCGGCGGTTACGAGCAGCAGGGTGGTAAAGCCAAAGAGAATTCGTTTCATGCCGGAGTGTCGGTTGCGTCGCGCCGGTGATCGTCGTTCAGTCCGGTGGTGAAGCACTTCGTGGTTCGCAGGGTGGGGCCCTGCCCCACCGAATATTCTCTGTGGGGCAGAGCCCCACCCTACCTATACATAAGACAGTTCCGCGCAGTTCTGGCCCGGTGCCCCATGTTATCCTCTGCCGTACTTTTGGCCGAACCATATTCCGGGCTGCATATGTTTGCCTCTCCCCCGCATTCGTCCCGCGCCTGCCGGCGCGCGCGGTCCGCAGCCGCGATCCTGGCTTGCCTCGTGGCCGTGCCGCGCCTGCTCTGGGCGCATGACTTCTGGATCGAACCGGAAACCTTCCGCCCCCAACCCGGCGCGCGGGTGGGGCTGCACCTGTACGTCGGCCAGCACTTCGCCGGGGAATCCATCCCCTATTTTCCCGACCGGTTCGAGCGCTACATCAGCGTCGGCCCCGCGGGCGAACAGCCGATTCCGGGCGTGCTCGGCGACGACCCCGCAGGTGCCATCACCGCGGCCGCGCCCGGCCTCTATGTCATTGGCCTGCGCACCCGGCCGGAGACCGTGAGCTTCGACAGCTCCGAGGAATTCGAGCAGTACCTGCGCATGGAGGGACTGGAGCGCAACCTGGCCCTGCACCGGCAGCGCTACAAACCGGGCCAGAAGATACAGGAATCCTACTTCCGCTGTGCCAAGTCGCTGATCGCCGCCGGACCGATCGGCGACACCGGCACCGACCGGGCACTCGGCCTGCCGCTCGAGCTCATTGCCGTGACCAACCCCTACCGCTCCGGCCAAGGCACCCCGTTCAGACTGCAGCTGCAGTACCACGGCAAGCCGCTCGCAGGCGCGCTGGTGATGCTTTCCAACAAGCGCCAGCCGCTCCCCAAGCTCACCGGCCGCACCGATCAGAACGGGATGGTGCAATTCGACCCCGGGCTTCCCGGCACCTGGCTCGCAACCTCGGTGCACATGGTGCCGGCACCGCTGTTCGCGGCCGCGGACTGGAACAGCCTGTGGGCCTCGCTCACCTTCGAATGGCGCCCGGCGGCGGCACGCAAATAAAAAGCGCCCCGTCGGGGCGCTTTTTATTCCAGCGGTCGGACGATTACTTCTTGGCTTCCGGGCACTTCACTTCCTTGCCGTCGACCTTCACGGTGTCGCCCGCTTTCTTGTCCTTGCAGGCCTTGGCCACGGCTTCGTCCATATGCTTGGCGGCCATGCTGACCGTGCTGAGGCCCATGCCGGCAACGAAGGTCAGCGCCATGAGACTGGTGAAAATCTTGTTCATCTGAATTGCTCCTGAAGTGATGTTGATCTGGTTGATCGCGGGCAAGGACAGGCATTCGCCCGTCCCTTGCCGCGAACAATCTATCCCCTGGCACGGGTCCGCGTCAAAACGACCGGCGGCCGTCTGACCGCCCGGCAAGACCGTCGGACCGGCGTTACCCGAGGGTCGGTCGCCAATATTGGCGATTGTCGTATCCGGACTCCGATTTCGGGTGCCGGCTCCGCGCCAGGCCGGATCGCCCGCCGTACGACGACCGTCAGCGGAGCGTTGCCTCTTTCTGCACCTGCCCGACCTCCATGACGCAACGGAAGCCGTACCAGTTCGAACCGTTCTCCTCGTCGGCCGCCGCCCAGCGGACCATGGCCCGAACGTCGGCGTTGGTATTGAGGAACGATCCGCCCTTCATGACATGGCTGCTGCTGTCCCACGGGCTCGACGTCATCTCCCAGACGTTGCCGGCCAGGTCGCTCACGCCGTACGGGCTGTTGCCCGCCGGCAGGCTGCCGACATCGACCGGCGCGTACAGCCCGCGCTGACGGCCGTTGTAGCGCCGATCGTCCGGCGCGTTGCCCCATGGCCAGATTCGCCCATCGGTTCCACGCGCCGCCTTCTCCCATTCGACCTCCGTCGGCAAACGCTTGTTGGCCCAGCGGCAGTAGCGCTCGGCGTCCGCCCAGCCGATGCCCACGACCGGCTGGCGCTCGCCATTGAACTGCGGATAACGGACAAAGCGTGAGGCGCGATTGCCGGTTTCCCGGACGAAGCGCTGGTACTGGCCGTTGGTTACCTCGAACCGGTCGATGTAGAAGGCCGGCAGCGTCTTCTGCTGGCGCGGGAACTCGCGCCGATAGAAGCTCACAATGTCTTCCCTGAGGCGCTGCGTGACGAGTTGCCGCATCTCGGCCGGATTCATCCCGAAGGTGAACGGCCCCTCCGGAATCAGCACCATCGGCGCGCCGTCCTTACGGGTCTGGTGCTCCTTCGGCAGGTCCGCCAGCGCAGGACCTGCGCCGATGGCGAAGCCCAGGGCTACCGCCGCCATCCACGAATGGCTGCTCGAACGCATCGTCGGGCCTTCCGGGTTGCTGCACGCTTGCGCACTCACGACCGTCCCTCCTTCCGTGACGAGCGGCTATTCCTTGACGAGTACCGACGCGAAGTTCACATCTCCCAGACCGAGAATCACGGTCTGCTTGCGGTAACCGGGTTTGGTGGTCTCCAACTTCAAGCGCTTGCCCGTTTCAAGCCGGCCTGTCAGTCCGAACGAACCATCCGATTCCACCGGGATCGAGTCGAGCACCTTGCTGTCGCCCGCGCCCACATTGATCTCGCTGAGTGTGGCCGTGGCTCCTTTCAGACCCTTACCGGTTTCGTCTTCGATCCGGCCGACAACGAATACCTGGAGCGACTCGGCCTTTTGCGACTCGAGCCAGAACAACCCTCCCAGGGGGGCAAGGGTGACGACGACGGCGATGATCAACACCGTCACGAGCGAGGATGTGCGGAGCTCGAGGCCCTTGTACTTGATAACCTGCCGGGCGCCGTGCTCGCCGGCCAGGCGCTTGCCGAGGAAGATGAAGGCCAGGAAGAAACCGCACATCAGGATCCCGACGGCAGTGACGATGTACGACAGAATTGCGAGAAGGCTCATCGGCCGGACCTCCCTGTCGGACAAGGCGGGCTGGATGCAGACCGCATCAAGGTGGGCGAGTCCGGAATGCTCACCGGTGCCCCCTGCTCGGAACAATACGTGCCCATGATCCTCCCCTCCATGTGATCACGCGCGACCGGCATCTACGCGCCGCGCCCGGTGGTGTGCGCGTATCTCCTGCAATTCCCGCCCGAGCATAACGTCGAGAATGTTGCCCCGCAAGCCGCGACACGACGGCGTCGCCAGCCGCCGCGAGCAGATCGCGCCGCGCCCGGAGCCGGCTGGAGAGTAAACCGCCCGGTTGACGAGAGCGGCACTCCGATCAATCGCCGGGTCTGAGAGAAATTCCCGCCAAGTGCAGGAAACAATTTCCCTCTGGCCGCGGTTTTTGATTCCAGCTACTCGCCCGCGCTCGCCGCCGTCACGGCGAGCAGCGTCGACGCCTCAAGCTCCGCTTTCGCCCGCAGCGCCAGAATACCGTGACCGGCACGGGTCGGGTGGATGCCGTCCCAGAACAGGTAGTCGTCGGGATTGGAGCAGAACGGCCGTATGCGCGTGTCCGGCACGATGCACGGCTGTTCAACGTCGGTGAGGCCGGCGGCCGCGGGGGCGGCGACGACCTCGTTCAGCAGGCTGAACACATCGAGCCGCACCACGCGCGCATCGGGGCTCGCCGCCAGGCCGGCGAGGATGCTCTCGAGCCCGGTGTTGAATTGCGCCGCCAGCATCTGCGCCGCGCCCTGGGCGACCGGGCCCTGCAGGCGCACCGCCGGCAGCAGCGCCAGGTTCGGCACGTTCGGCACCAGGAACTCGCGCGCACCGGCCGCGTACAGTGCCGCCAGGTTCTGCTGGATGGCGCCGAGCGCCTGCTGCAGGATGCCGAAGCTGGTGGCGCCGCTCGGATCGGCGGCCAGCGCGGTCAGGGCGTCGCGCACATCGTTGCTGCCAATGAACACCACGTACAGCGCATCGGCTGGCGGCGTGCCGCCGGTATCGGCGAGCAGCATATTCACCTGCACCGAGAGATCGAACAGCCCCTCGGCCCGCGCCCGCGCACCGCCGACCGCATAATTGGAGAACACCAGCGGCTTCACCAGCGCCGGGCCGGCACTCGGCCTTGCCTTGAGCATGCCGGCGAGCTGCTCGACCCAGGTCTTGCCATTGCTGAAACGCAGGCCGCCGCGCGCATACGGCGCATCGGGAATGAGCTCGAACGGCGGGACCTCGGCCTCGCGCAGCAGCACGAACGCATTGCCGGGATCCGACAGGCTGTCGCCGAACACGACCAGTCGCTCGCGCTCGTGATCGCGCCGATCCTCATCGGCACCGGCTGCGAACGCGAAGCCCAGCGCCGCGCACGCCACCACACCCGCCAGCCAGCCGCGACCCAAACCATTCCAGTTCATGGGAGCCTCCCTGTTGTTGTTGAGTTGTTCGCCGTGCACGACGATGGCTGCACCCGCGAGGGACCATTGGACCGCATCGCCGGTGCGCGCGGCAAGCATTCAGAAGCGAAAGCTGAACTACCCGCGCTGCGTCAACACCCTCGCGATACCTTCACAGTTCGTGTTTGATTGCCGCATCGACATTGAGCCGGCGCGCCGCGCGGGCGTAGACTCGATCGCCCACCCACAGACGCAACGGAGGAGAACGCCATGACTGGATGCAAGATCCTGATGCTGGTCGGTGACTTCGGCGAAGACTACGAGACCATGGTGCCGTTCCAGGCGCTCACGATGCTCGGCCACACCGTGCACGCCGTGTGCCCCGGCAAGAAGGCCGGCGAGGCGATCCGCACCGCGATCCACGACTTCGAGGGCGACCAGACCTACAGCGAGAAGCGCGGCCACGACTTCCGCCTCAACGCCACCTTCGATGACGTGAAACCGCAGGACTACGACGCGCTCGTGGTGCCCGGCGGACGCGCGCCCGAATACCTGCGCCTCACGCCGCGAGTACTCGAGCTTACGCGCCACTTCGCCGAGCAGGGCAAGCCGATCGCCGCCATCTGCCACGGTCTGCAAATCCTGAGCGCCGCCGGCGTGCTCAAGGGCCGCAGCTGCACCGCCTACCCGGCGGTCGGGCCGGAGGTGACACTGGCCGGCGGCAATTACAAGCAGATCCCCGTGGACCAGGCGATGGTCGATGGCAACCTCGTCACGGCCCCGGCCTGGCCGGCCCACCCGCAGTGGCTGGCGCTTTTTCTCGAGGTGCTCGGCACGCGCATCTCGCACGAGCGACCGGCGAGGCTCAAGGCCGCAAGCTGAGCGCCGGGCGGCAGCAGCACGCGGGAGGGAACGGTGGACGTACGCTCCAGAGCGCCTCCGGGCGCAGTAGCGGGCCTCACTGGGCGGCGGTGCGGGTGTAAGTTCACCGCCCAAGACAGCGAGCATTCCGTTCAATACGGACGCCACACGTTCACCCGAAGGCAGGGAAGCGACTCCTGTCACCCATGTGGCCGCGGATCTTCTCAGCCGATCACCGGACGTGTATCCGGTGCACTCGACTCCGACGCCGGCCAACTCCCGTCTCTGCAGCTGCCGCTCAGAATGAGGTCCCGACCATCACGCCATAGGTGTCCTGACCTCCGAACACCCAGCCCCTCAATTCGACATTGAAGAGCTGGGTGCCCATACCTGCCATCGCGACCGCGTGGTCTTCATTGTTCGAATGGACGACACCCAGGCCAAGGTCAAATGGATGGCGCGGGGCGGTTCTGACCGCAATATCCCGATACTTTTGTACGAGGGCGTCATAGTCCTTGACCAGGCCGCCGTACTCCTTGTTCAACGCAACAAGATCATTGCTGGCCTTCGAATATCGCTCGGCAAGCTTCAGGCTGTCGTCCGTGAGAACTTTGTACTTGTCGGTCAGAGCGACGTAGTCCTTTCTGAGCTGCTCATAGGTTGTAGTGAGTGACCGATACTGACCCAAGTCCCTTTCCGTCACCGCGAGCCTCTCTTTCAACGCGGAGTTTTCCTGCAGCGCTTTGACCATCTCGTCCGATTGCGCCTTGGTGACGGCCACATACGGCTTACCATTGATCTTCATGGCGTAGGCCCCGCCGGCCGTTGGACTGACGTCGGTCACGGTGTCCGCGAATACCGGGAACGATACGGCCAGGAGAAATGCAGCGAGCGTTCGTTTCACAATTAACCCCCTGCGCCGGGCGGGCGCCCTTTTTGAACATGCAACGACGACAAGACTACGGTGCAGTTCGGTCCAGCTGCTCGATGGCGTGCCGTGCATCCTGCAAGGCAGACAGCAGTTGTTCGTGACTGCCCACCGTCTGCAGAAGCGCCTCGTTCTCCCGGCTCCGGCGAATGGTTTCTTCGTCCAATTTCGCCTTTTGCTGTGAGATATCAACGCCGCTCTGCGCAAGCTCCGCCGCCTCCTGGTTTAAGGTGGCCAACCTGGCCTTGTTGTCTGCCAGCTTCTGATCAAGCTCCGCGACAGCCTTCTCCAGCTCCGCACCACGACGACTTAGTTCGCCAACTCTATTTCGTAAAACCTCTCGTTCCTTGTCCGCCTCGGCCAGCAGCTTGCGGTTTCTTGTTCGGATGTAGGCCTCATAGCCGATGATAGCCAGTCCGGCTGTCAATACGTACCACTTAGCCCGCCCAGGAATCACCGAAGTCGCCACCAACAGGAAGACCAGCCCGATCAGCAGGCCTCCATAATCCCGGACGTACGTCAACAGCGTGACCGTATCCATTCCCCCCTCCCCCCTATTCCATGCGAGTCCGGCGCGCGCGCTCCAGCGCGGAGATCATCTTGTGCACCGGCCCGGCGCCGAGCCCCATCGCGACACCCGAAATGATCATCCCCAGCCATGCGGGCAGCTCGAATGGAAAGCTAATGGCCGCCTTCCACGCCTTGTTGAAGGCTGCGCGCGCCTCTTCGGTGGCCGCCGCTTCTACGCCGGTATTGACGTCCGGGCTTGCGCTCTCCTTGACCAATGCAAAGATGTCCAGCTGGAAAAGAAAGGCAACCCCGATGCCAATCACAATGCCGATCACTTTGCAGCGCACGCGCAGGCTCATCTTTCGCAACTCTTTGACGTGGATTGCGATGAGCTCGCCCGATTCGGGCGTTGGCGGACTGAGGTAACGACACGCCAGGGACAGCACAGCACGGAACACGGATGAGTCGCTGGCACCGGCGTTATTGAGGCGGAATTCGATACGATTACGCAATGCTTCGGCCTTCTTTTGCCACCGATCCATCGAGCCGGGGCGTAGCGCCTCGACGTGCTCTATCAGCGCTCGGATCAGCTCCAGCAGACGCTCGGTTCCGATCGCCAGCAATATGGCCAGGGCCAACAGCAGAACCGGCTTACTCAACATATCCATAGCGCCCCCTTTGCGAATCAGGCGTAGACATAAGGCAACTGCTTGAACGCTTCGATGCCGTTGTGCGCTATTGTCGATTGCGACCAGGCGCCATGGTATTCGCGCACCAGATCCTGAAACCTCTCAGTCGGGAAATTTGAGCCAGGACAGTCCGTGTACCCGGGGCGCATAGCCTGCTTGTGCGACAGAATGCACTCGTTGAAGTCCAGCCTGAGGTCTTCGTACAGATTGATCCAGAGCACGACCACCCGTGCGCCGGCATGCAGCTGGGCCTCGGTAGGCTTTTGATTGCCGAAGCGGCCGTCCGCGTTGGAGTAAGGGCCCGGCGTTGTGTGAAAGTTGCCGTGAAAGGAAAGACCAAGACTGCGGTCGTTGAGGCCTTTCGCATGGTTGCCACTACGGTCCCAGCGACAGAACGGCTTGATGGTGCCGTCGGGCATGATGACGCAGTGGTAGCCCGTCAGCCATTTCTTCGTGACATGAAACTCGTTGACGACGTCCTGGAAACTCGAGCTGCTGGACATTGCGGTGTGGTGGTAGACGATCAGATTCGGCTTGCCGGAGCGGCGGTGCACGTTATTCAACTGCTCGGGGGAGACTCCGCCCCGATAGGGAATATCGATCCACGCCAGCGCGTTCGACTCCTTCTTCTCGACCACGAGGCCTTCGGTCGAGATGACTTTCGCGAGTGCACGGGTCTTTTCGACTTCCTGCTCGGCGTCCTCGACAACCTCTCCCTTTCCGGTCGTGACTTTGCGCTCGGTGAGAAAGCGTATGAGCACGTGAATCGGCTGGCTGCCGCCGCCGATGACCAGCCCGGTAAAGAGCGTATCTGCCAGAGAAAAGAGGTATGAGCCGTTCTGCACTCCCGTGGACAGGGTCAACCCACCGGTGAGCAGGGACAACAAGTGCAGACCGAATACCGACGCGAAAATTATTCCCAAACCAACGCCTGCGAACTGAAAAAACAGGGCGTTGCCGGTGTCTTGCGGGCGCAGGGGCTCCATGGAAATGACCGAGATTTGCGGCGGCGGATACTTCTCACTCGCCTCCGAGTCCGCCGCCGCCTGGACTACCGGTGCGTTTGGTGGTGTATTCGCCGGCGCAGTGCCGGACGAAACACTCGTCGTCATCGCCGATTGAGTTGCGCGCCCAGCCGGGTTGGCCAGTACAGCCTCGACCTGGTCGACCAGGCCCGCCGCACGCTTCAGCGTATCCGCCCGTTCCTTGGGGCTGAGGCTGCCATTGCCGAATTCAATGAAATGTTTAAAGAGTTCGAGAGTCCGCTCCACGCCGAGCGAAAGACCGGCTGCAACGGTTAATGCAGTCAGGACAGTGTCGGCGCTGACCATAGCCATGGGAACCCTCCCTGTTGTGCCGCGAGGACACCAAAAATTCAGTCCTCACTTTTTTGATTTACGCTATCCCCGACCCAGGCACCAGTCAAGGCTAAGGGTGGGTAAAAAAGTACCCACCCCGATTCTGCACGACGTTGGTGTGGCACGCACGTCGCCGCACCGCGCAACGTCACAGCGTCGCAACCGTTACCGACCGCTGTCCGTGAAACCTGCGCTCAGATACTGCTCGAACTGCACGAAGGCCCGCTCCAGGCACACCTGGCGCCGCAACTTTTCGTTGTCGCGCATCACGCGGCTTGCCGTTGATGAGGGTTTCCAGTTCGGGTCGCGCACGGACTCGAAGCCCTTCCGCAGGCGGGAGTAGTCGCTCTGCAGATACAGGCTCTCGCCGCGCAGAAACGAGTACTCGATGCTGTTGCGCACCAGTTCCTGGACCTCGGCGTAACTCAGCCCGTAACGCTCCACCGCCTTGACCAACTCCATGGTGAGATTGCTGCGGCTGACGCCTTCGTCGTCGGTGCTGATACTCACCGGGACACCGGCGCTGCGATAGAGCGTGAACGGGTGCGCGTCACCCCGAATACCGAGAATCGACTCGTTGCTGGTGAGGCAGATCTCGACGAGGATGCCGCGGTCGGTTCCTGCGCCGGGCGGATAATATCCTTGAGGATGAATTGATATACCCCCAAAAGCGTCGCGAAAGTAAATATGTACAGTTGAATCCATTCTCGTGAAAACATCCGAGAAGAACGCCCTTCGTCCTTGGTTACTCTGGCCATCGCGCTTTCCCTCCTTTGCAGCGGACGCAATTAAGGTGACAGACAAAAATTGAGGTAACAAAACTATATTGTGGCCAGTTACTCATCTTCTTTACGCCACATACAACCAAACATACAACAATTTGGACAGATCTATTCGGGATCGCGAAGATGGGCGGGTGAAAATGGAGCGCCGGCACATCAGGTCGCGCAAGGCGCGTTCTGCTGTGGCACAGATATAGCCGTAGACGATACCCGAAGAAATCCAGGTCAGCTCACTCTGACCCCGATTTCTCCTTTACCAGCCGCGTCGCCCGGATGCAGAGCATCCGTCGCAAACCATGCTGTTCGGGAGAAAATCGCACGCCGCCGCGGGCGCCCTATCCCCACGGGAGTCACTTTTTCGTGTAATGGTCAAAAGAAACAATAAACAGCATAAAAGTCTTACTCACCCGCAGCCATGCCCAGCCGATCAGCAAAGTCAGCAGAAACCCGGCGACCGGGACTGGCCAATCGCATCGCAGATCGCCGGCGCGGGCAAGAATCCCCCCACTCATGGCGATTCCGATCGCAAAACCGTGCCAGCCCGGATCCCTGCAGCAGTCTTTCCATCGCCAAACCGGCACACCCTTCTCGACGTGGCTCTTGGCATATCGGTTCACCTCGACCAGGTCGCTGGTCTTGGGTGGCGGACGCCATTTGCGGAGTCGATCGACCACATTCAACGCCGATACCACGCCATACACGATCAGCATTGCAACGCCTGCGGCGATCCAGAGCCGTCGATTGGACCCGGGCGAGCCCCAATCGGTTACCAAATAAAGTGTGGCGGCAACCGTATAGAACGGAACCAGCGTACACAGCGCCCGCAATAGCCGCATGCGGGAGCGGAGATACTCCATATAGTCGGCCGCTTCACTGTTGCGCATTGCCCGGATTCTGAGCTTCGCCTCGTTGAATGGGTCCTTCTTGATCTCCGGCACCGATCCATTTCTTGTCTTCTTTGCCACATCTTTCAGCGCGAAACGCAGCCGGTGGTGCCGGTCGGTTTCTTCCAGGATCGTGTCCGCCACACGGTCATAGACCATGCCGAGCAGGTAGGCTGCGATGACAATCAGTGTGACATCAATGAGCCCGAAACTGTTGTCGCGGGACCAGTCAAACATCACCAGCTGGTCGGAGAAATGGATTGGCATGATGAACATCAAAATCGCAACCAACACCAACATGCCAATAATGACCTGCTCCACATACATATTCGTTGTATTCACGCACCCCTCCTTGCACCCTACCGTCCCGAACCTGCAGCCGTCACGACAATCCGAGCCGCCGGATTGCCTTGTCCAGCAATGCGCGGGTGTTTTCAAACGTTAGGCGCTGACGTGCCTCGGCCGGTGAACACCAAAGAATCTCACGACCCTCGCTCACCGGCCCCTCGCTCACAAACTCCATCAGGTAGAACACCACCCTTACTTCCTCCTCATGGATGCTGAATTCAAGCACGCCGATCTTCTCGACCGGCCGGGCCGTCACACCGGCCTCTTCGCGCACTTCCCGTACCGCTGCCTGCTCCGGCCTTTCGCCCGGTTCGATATGGCCTTTTGGAAACACCCAGTCGCCGGGATGTTTCTTGGCGGTGACCACAAGCACCAAGGGCTGCCCATTCTTCTTGTAGACAACACCCCCCGCATGCGTGTATTCGGCCACTGGAAGCCTCTCCTTTTCGGGTTGATTCATTCGGCCGGTGTTCCCGGCCGCGCGTGAACCGGGACGGAA
>Ga0316630_10000446_pt1 | contig 12997 bp, 13 predicted proteins | sample OWC_May_M1_C1_D6_FD_207658 | JGI IMG/M metagenome (GOLD analysis project Ga0316630, IMG submission 207658) | Wetland soil microbial communities from Old Woman Creek delta, Ohio, United States - OWC_May_M1_C1_D6_A | ecosystem: Environmental > Terrestrial > Soil > Wetlands | place: USA: Ohio...
TACAACCTCATGCTGGTTGTTTTCACTTTTATTTTCAGGGCAAAGATCGCTGCATACGCATACCATCTTGCATTCAACCTCTCGGTTATCCTTATCGTTCTTTTATTAAGCCTCAGGAGGAAGAGCAGTTGGTCGGTCTGTACCGTGAGCCTCTGGTATCCATTTATCCTATACGGCCTCCTCTACTATCAGACCGGGTTTATCAACACGGTCGTCGTGCCGAAGTTCCTCGGCAACTATTTTATGAATCTGGATGTCCGGATCTTCGGCACATTTCCCGCATTTTTCCTCCGTGGAAAACAGGGGAATCCATTCCTCGACGAGTTTTTCCATTTTTTTTACTTTAGCTACTATCTCGCAATTCCCCATACCGGGGTTTTGCTCTTCCGCAAAGATGTAAAGCTCTTCGAGCGCTTTGTTTTTCAGCTTTCCTCATTGTTCTATCTGTGTTTTGCCATCTTCATATTCCTGCCGGTTGAGGGACCGATAGCATTGCGAAATGAATATTTTCATGAAGGCGGCCTGTTTCAGGCAATAATCGATTTTATCTACACCGGGGCGGAAAAACCAGGCGCAGCCTTTCCGAGTTCCCATGTTGCCGCCATGTTTCTTGTGGCGTGGTGGGGGAGCACGCATTTCAGAAGGATGAAAATCCCCTACTGGGGCACCTGCCTGTTCATGTCGATTGCCACTGTCTACTGCATGTTTCATTATGCCGTCGATGTTATTGCGGGGCTGCTTCTCGGGGTTCTCGCAGTGATTGCGTTTAACTGGGCAGACATAAATCGCTGCTGTGATGATACCCGTCAAGGAACGTGTAAACGGTAGAGGACGACCGCAAAGTGCAAGATTGAATTGCCGGAGCCTGCTATCTGAGCGGTGCTGCGGAACCTTCTTTTTGCGGCGTTTTTTTCCGTCTACTCCGGTCACTTGCTGACGGACGGCTTTTCGCGCAAGGCGTTTTGTGCCAGACGATCCAGGTCTGCGTCCGTCACCGTGGGAAGAAAGCGCTTTCGATAAACCTCGTCGTGCACGATGTCCACAATGGCAACCAGGGGGGCGGCAACCAGAACTCCCAGCACACCGAAGGCGGCGACACATAAAAGCATGGAAAAGATCACCGCCAACGAATGGAGCTTCATGCTGCGTGCCATGATCAGAGGACAGATTACATTGTTTTCCAAGACCTGCACGGCGAGATACGCGAGCAAAACCCAGAACGGGGTCGTGCCTCCTTCGCCCAATGCGAACAAGAGGGCCGGCACCGCGCTTAGGATGGGCCCCAGGTAGGGAATCGCTTCAAAGACCCCCGCAATCAGCCCCAGAGCCAAGGCGTCGACAAATCCGAAGAAGGGGCACATGAGCAAAAACACCAACAAGCCGACTGTCAGCATCGCCAGCAGTGTCGCGAAAGCCCAGGTGGGAACAAATCTGCCAACCCGTTGCAGGATGGTCAAGGCCTTTTCATGGTGGCGCACGGGTACAATCAAAAAAATGGCGCCGAAAATCGGGCGTGGATTCATTAGCGTAAAGATCACGCCGAAAAAAACCGTCACCAACACGACCAGGATCTGAGCGGCATTGAACGCCACCGCCGTGAAGCTTCCGACCACACCCTGAATCATCTGGCTCAACCTGGAACGAATGGTTTCCGCTTCTTTCGCGGTTTTGGGTGGGGCCGGTTTAGAGGCTTTTCGCGCGGCCTCGTGCTTGCCCTCCTCCGTCGCGGTCCGGGCAATTTCAGTGGTGACTTCCGCCTGGAGTTTTTCTTCGGAAAGTACCGCTTGCTGCTCCATTTTGATCAGGGGTTTTTGGAGACGCTCCCAGTAAGCGGGCAACCGTTCCGCGAGTTTGGTGACCGCACCCTGCATCGGCCCGAAGAAAGCCCAGCCCGTCAAGCCGATGAACATAACCACTGCCGCCACGATCACCCCCGTCGCACCCTTTCTTCCACCCTTAAAAGCCCGTATCCGCGAGATCACGGGGTTGACTGCGAGCGAGATCAGCAGAATCAGAAGAAACGAAAACAGAATGGGGGACAGCAGCGAGAACGTTTGGATGAAAGCAAATAGCGCCGCTCCCAGTATCAGATAGGAATAGAACGAGCGCGGCCCGACGTTTGTTCCTGAATTGTTTGGCATGGTATTTTACCCAGATGCTATCCATCGTTAGGCGACCGGGCGGAGGTGTTAGGAAACCACCTCCTTCGAAGTCACTGCTTCGGCGTATGATACCGGTTCGAAATGCGAACCATGCCTGGGAATATAATAAATGCGCTTTTGTCCTTGGTATCCACGAGGCCGGCTTCTTGCCCGATAGCAGAGCGGTCTAACGGAAAACTTCCAGAGCAATTTCCGAGAGCGCCTTGACCACGGGTCGGGCAAACCGGCCGGTACGCGAGGGGCGAGAGCTTGCACCCAGGAAAATCCCCAATCCGACGCCGACTCCCAATGCGATCAGAATCGTCCTGCCCGGATTTTTCCTGCTGTAACTTTTGGCCTGCTCATAGGTTTCGCTTACCGCCCGTCCTGTTTTGTCACAAACATCACCTGCAGCCGGCTCCTTTGGACCGTGGACCTCGGCGCCGCGTTCCAGAATGCTCTGAGCAGCAGCACTATCCCTCCCAAATTCTCCTGGCATTTTCTGTTTGGGGGCCTCGTGTTTGTTGTTTTCGACATCCATGGTATCCTCCCAGGAAACATTAAACGTTAACTCTTAATACTTGATAATTTTTTACGTATCTACTCTCGGGCCAACGGTTGAACCCTGTCCTGACTGCGGTCGAGGCTCTACGCCTTCTTTTGCCACAGCTGTCGACGCTGCATTCTTTATCCAGCTGGCGGCAGCCTTCGTGGCAATACCGATCAGGGTCACTTTGATCAGGCCTGAGCCGGCGGCTCCGGCAAGCAGGCCACCGACTGAGCCGCGAACTTCCTCGGCAATGGATCCCATGATTCGCTCCACAGGAGTGGTACGTTTCATGAATATCCTTGAGGCAAGGTAGCCAAGGCCGGCTGCAGCCCCCAGAGCCCAGTATGGAGAATCCTTCACATATCCGCGCCAATCCAGTTTCTCATTGATTCGGTCGCCGATTTGCTCGACGGTCTGGGAAATATTCTCTTTTCCTTTGGCTATATCCTGACGTATATCTTCGGTACTGCGCTCGACATCCGCGTTCTTGGTGTCAATTAGATGCTCTCTTTCATTCATTCCGTGCCTCCTTTTCAGTGTTTGCATCGCCTTCTATGTTTTATGTGTCGATCTCCTCAATAGCTTGCAGCCGATGAAGGCAATGACGACACCGATTAAAGCCAGCGCAGCTCCAGCGACAAGCGTCGCAAGAACGGGGGTCATATAAGAGGTGAGTTCGATGATCAATGCAGCGCAAAAAGACATGAATGCGGCAAAACTGAAGACCGCTCCGGTCGCGACGGTTAAGATTCCGCTGCGGACAGCCGTCACCTTTTCGCGAATACCCTGGATCACGAGGTCAATTTCGTCGTGAACCACCGCGGCTGACCTGTTGGCAAGCTGCCCCAACAGTTCAGTGAAAGATTCGCGTTGTGCGGCAGGGTCCTTTTGCATCGCCTTGTTGTTCATTGGCAAAAACCGCCTCCTTACCGGCGTCTCAAAATAGCTCCGACGATCAAGCCGGCGGCTCCTGCTATCAAGAGGCTGCGCCCAGGTCTCTGCCTGACGTATGCTCGGATTCTGGCATCTGCCTGCTCATAGTCGAATTGCCGAACGTACCCGGCTGATTGGTCCAACCACTCGGATGCCTGCTTCCCGTACTGAGCCATGCCGCATTGCGCTCCCTGGTCCGCCGCTTTTTCGCCTAACGCCTCGGCAACATTATGCAACTGATCAGCAATAATATTTTTAACGTTCTCCAAGCCTTTTGGCTTGCCTGAACCTTGTGGCTCCGCCGTGGTTTTACCCGTTTTATCAGCTTCCCGATTGTTTATTCCCATAGTTTACCTCCGCCCGACCAAAGACCTTGATCCGCCCGGCGATGAACAGCAGCATGCCTCCTGCGACCGTGCCGGTTGCCAATGCTCCCACAAAGCTGCCCGAGACGATACCCAGGGCATTTAAAAGGGAGCCTCCCAGAAACGCGCCGCCCATTCCCAGGATCAGATTCATGAAGAACCCGAAGCCCTCTCCGCGCATGATATTGCCGCCGAGCCAGCAGGCCATTAGTCCGCCATCCAGAAACCCAATAATCGTTACCCCATCCATTGCAACCCCTTCCTTGCTCATGGTCACTAAGATGATCCGATCGTCTACTTTCCCACCATTTTCTTGACCTGACCGATCTTTTCCTGAACTTTGCCGGCTATCTTTTCATTGGTCCCTTCAGCTTCCAAAATTGGGTCGTCGCTCAGTTCCCCGGCGATCTCCTTGACCTTACCCTTTGCTTTATGCCACTTGCCTTCTGCCTCGTCCTGCGTCCCCGATTTCATTGCAATGCTCCTCTCTGAATTTTGTTTGTTGGAAGGTACGCCGCCCCAAATCATCCCGGTCAATGAACTGCTGGCTGGGTCCGTGCTTTCGATTGTCCGCACATTTAAAGAGCAAGGCCGTTTTCTACCGATTTCACATCTTTTACGCTGCGAGCTATTTCCATCGCCCTGTCGATGCTTTGCTGGGAATCCACCTTGCCGCTCAACTTCACCACACCGTTTGTAGTGGTCACGTTGATCTGGGACACCTTGAGCAGCGGGTCACTCAGGATTTCCGCCTTGATCTTGGCGGTAATAGCGGAATCCTCCATGTATTCTCCGGTCTTTTCGACCTTCTCGGCTACCGCTTCCCCTGTTTTTTCAATTTTTTTGCCTGCACTTTCAGCCGCTTGATCAACCTTTTGTCCTGCCTTTTCGGCTGTCCCCTCTTGTTGACAACCGGCCAATCCGAAAACGAACACTAGACAAAAAAGGATAAAAAGCCCACGATATGACAGTTTCATTTTTAATCTCCTCTCGCGGTTGGATTCAGTCCAATTCAAATTTTCTCCCATTGCTTTCTCTCCCGTGGCCACGGTTCTTTACCGTATAGCCCTGTCCAGGAAAGCCGAGGCCGCAGCACATATTTGCCACGCATATCGCCCAGGCCATTGTCGATATTTTTCGTCTGGGAAACCCACTCCATGGGGCGCTCGCCATTGAACCGTTCGATGTAAGACGACATCTCATTGTTGGGCATTTTCAGGTCTTGGTTCTTGCGCATAACTTTTTCGCTTTCTTTAGGCCCACAGATTGCGACCTTTTGTATGAGGTCATCCATTTTGGCTTTCCATGCGATCAATTTCGTTTTCAATCTTTCACCATGGTCAACGGTGTTCATGACACCCTCCCTTTTCGTTAGGTTTGTCTAACAAAATTCCAGAAGGAGCTGCGAAATGGTAGTTGCAATTGGCCTGCCACCGACCGGAAAAAAGCAAAGGCTGGGGATCTTAGTTCAATAACGGAGGATTAGATGAACAGGAGCGCGCCGTAGAGAAGGGAGAAACGATCGGTTGGGCCTCAATATCTGGTGGAACCTCAAAAGACTGAGGGGCTTTTGAAGGAATGCCGAGACGCTTAATCCGGCTCCTGGGCCTCCGGCCGGAGTATCCCGAACTTGTGCATCCGCGCTCTCAAGGTGCTCGGGTGCAGGCCCAGGATCGCTGCGGCCCCGTTTTTGCCTTCGATGCGCCAGCGGGTTTCCGAAAGGATCTTATGGATTTGGTTTCTTTCCATCTCTTCCAGGGTTCTTATGGCGGACGACAGGGGGGTGGACGAAATCTCCAGTTTGTCCGCGAGCTGCAGGACCGGCCCGGGGCAGAGGATCACGGCCCGTTCAAGGACGCTTTCAAGCTCCCGGACATTCCCGGGCCACGGGTAATCCTGGAGCGTCTTCATCGTCTTCTTCTGGACCGAGGTGATCTGTTTGCCCATTTTCCTGGAATACCGCTCTATGAACGCCTGGGCCATCAGCGGGATGTCCCCTTTCCGCTGCCGTAACGGCGGGACCGTGATGGGGAAGACGTTGAGCCGGTAGTAAAGGTCCTGCCGAAACCGGCCTTTGCGGACCTCTTCCTCGAGGTCTCGATTGGTCGTTGCCACGATACGCACATCGACTTTGGTGGTGCGGGACGAACCCAGGCGCTCAAACTCGCCATGCTGAATCACCCGGAGCAGCTTCGCCTGCAGCTCCAGCGGCAGCTCCCCGATCTCGTCGAGACAAAGGGTGGATCCATTGGCGACCTCGAACCGGCCGACTTGCCGCGCATCGGCCCCGGTAAACGCCCCCTTCTCGCGGCCGAACAATTCGCTTTCAATTAAATTGGCCGGCAGGGCCGCACAGTTGACCGTTATCAAGGGCCGTTCCTTGCGGGGGCTCATGTTGTGGATGGCGGCGGCGACCAGCTCCTTTCCCGTGCCGGTCTCGCCGAGAATGAGGACCGTTGTGTTCGCAGGGGCGACCTGCTCCGCCCGATAGAGCACATACTTGAGGCCGTCGCTTTGCCCTATTATGTTGCCGAATTGGCCCCTCGACCGGGTCTCTTCGCGGAAGTAAACATTCTCGGCCTCGAGCTGGTCTTTCATCGTCTGGATTTCCGAAAGGGCCGCCCGAAGCTCCGCCGTCCGCTTCTCTACCTGCTGTTCGAGCTCGTCGTGGGCTTTTTGAAGCACCTCCTCCATCTTCTTGCGCTTGGTGATCTCAACCCCGTAGATGCGGACGCGCTGGGCATCTTCAACGAAATGCAGCGTTTGCTGAAACCACCTTTCGCCGACGCACACCTCCCGAACCATCGCCTTCGACCCACCCTCGCGGAGGGTGCGCATCATGGATTCCCAATCCGCTAACCACGGGTGCCCCAGCCCGCGCCGATAAAGATCGGGGAGCACCCGCTCGGCGGTCGGGTTGCAGAAATCGATCTGCCCGGCCGCATCCACTTCAACGATGGGATTCGGGTTGAGAATGGGGAAACTGGCCAGGCGCTTCATCTCGGCCGCGGTCTGGCTGCGCTCCAGTTCGCCGGCGGCGCGTATGGCCACCACCTTCAATATCGCTTCCGCCAGGTGAAAATCCTCCCGGGGCCGGCGCCCGATGACGGCGATCAGCCCGATCGGTTTTCCCCGTGAACCCCAGAGGGTGGTTCCGACATAGCTCTCGGCCGTCATCTCCCGAAGCACCTTGTCCCGGGGAAACAGATGCCGAACATCCCTCGGAAATGAACAAACCGCCTTGCCCACCACCGCGCCGCAGGGGGCGTCTTTCAGGGCATAGGTCAGGTTGTCCGCGAACTTTCCATCAAGGTAGACAGCCACTGTCTCGGCGGTCAGACCGTCCCTTTCCAGGCGATCGATGCGGACATGGTCCATGTCCAGGGTCTCGGCCAGGTAGCGCGCCAGCGCGCGGAAGAAATCCTCCCCCGAGGTCGACCAGCCGCACTGCTGCAGGAACAATTGGGCATGCTCGATCTTCCTGCGCTCGGTGATGTCCGCCAGCACGACGCGGCATTCCTGCCCATCCGCTGAAACCGTGGCCGTGATGTGCAGGTGGAGCGGCCCCGTGTCTTTTTTCAGGAGCGCCACCTCGCACGCCGCTTGCACCCGGCTCTCAAATACCTTTTCCAAGAAAACTTTGACCCCGGCCCGGTCAGGCTCGGCAACGAATACCTCCAGGCGGCGTCCCGGCAGCCGGGCGCGCTCCACCCCCAGAAGGCGCGCCCCGGTCAGGTTCACCTGGCGGATGGCCCCGTCGCGGCCAAGGGTCACGTATCCCACCGGGGCAAAATCGTAGAGCTCGGTGTAGCGCTCCAGCCACGCCTCCACCTCCGCCCGCGACCGGTGCAGTTCCTCGTTCTGCATCTCCAGCTCGATCTGGTGGACCTGCAGTTCGTGCACGAGCCGCTGCAAATCCTCCCCGGTCTGCACCGGGGCGCTTTTCGCTGCATCCTCCCGCAGCCGCGCTTCCGCCCGACGGCGCAGTTGGGCGGGGTCTCCTGTTGGCTTTTTGTCTTTTTTCATGGCGAGCCTTTTTCAGCGTGTTCTCCCTTCTCAAACATGATATGCCGCAGTTGAATCTCCAAGGTCTTGGCCTGGGTGATGTTCGAAAAGGTGATCACAACACCGCCAATCTGGTTCTCCTGGGTGTCGCAAAGAGACGCATCAGGTATTTTTTTATACCACAGAATTCATTCTGTAAAAATAGTCCCTTGCCATCTGCGGCATTCCTTTGAAATTTGTGGATTACTGAGCGAAACCAGAAATATTTCCCGACCCATATTTTGATTTACTGCGTGCCTGACTCGATTCCTGATCATGCTTGAATGCGTTTGCTATTAACAGACAAAAGGTGCATGCTTAAAGAGAAGGTATCGAAGCCCACTACATGATGGATGAGACCATAATGATAATAAATTTGGCCGACTACAATTGAGTTTTGATGGCGTACCAAGGAGGTATGCCTGCTTGCTATCAACAGGAAAAAGGCCTAACCCCACCCCCTCGGTATAACTGGCCACAAACCCCTTCACTGAATTGTCAAACCTTTGCACCCTCACAGGAGTATACCATGTGCCATCGTTTGAGAATGTTCGTCACCCCGGCAGTGCTGATTTGTGTGCTGACTCTCACCCTCATGACCGCCTTCTCCACCCTCGGCTTAACAAGTGCTCCTGCGATGGCTGGTGTCGCTGCCAGCGTTGGCGGCGGTAAAGCCCTGCCGACGCTTGATGGCAAGCCACCCCTGCTGATCGGGCATCGCGGCGCGTCTGGCTATCTGCCCGAGCACACGCTCGAGGCTTATCAGTTGGCGATTACGCAGGGCGCCGATGTGATCGAGCCCGACCTTATCTCAACCAAGGACGGGGTGTTGATTGCACGCCACGATCCAAATCTCATCACCAGCACCGACGTGGCCTCAAAGCCCGAATTCGCCGACCGCAAGCGTGTGGATTGGCCGGTGGATGGCGAAAAGCAGACAGGCTGGTTCGCCCACGATTTCACCCTGGCGGAGATCAAGACGCTGGGCACCATGATCACGGACCCTGAGCGTCCTCAACAGAATAACGGCAGGTTCAGGATCTCGACGCTACAGGAGATCATCGGCCTGGTCAAAACGCATAGTGCGAAGCTTGGCCGTACTATCCTCGTCTACCCTGAGACCAAGAACCCCAGCTATCACCGCGACCTGGGTCTCCCCCTGGAGGCCTCGTTGATCGCCGCGCTCAACGAGGCCGGGTGGAATAACCGGTCCGCGCCTGTGTTCGTTCAGAGCTTCGAACCGGGCAGTTTGAAGGAGATGCGCAGCAAGGGTTTGCAGACACGCGTGGTGCAACTCGTTGACGGCGATGACATTGACTTAAAGACCGGCAAGATCACCTATGCGATTCCCTTCGACCGGCCCTATGACTGGTGCAAATCCGGCGATACGCGCCTGTTTGCTGACATGGTTACGCCAGCGGGCTTGGCCGAGATCAGGACCTATGCCGACGGCATCGGCGTCTGGAAGCCGTATATCGTGCCGGTAAAGGGCCAGGTCGATGCGGCCGGACAACTTGTCGACGTCAATGGCGATGGCAAGGTGGACCAGCGCGACGCCGCGACCCAATCACCGACGTCATTGGTGGCCGAAGCTCACAAGCAGGGGTTATTCGTGCACGTGTTCACGTTCCGCAATGAGAAGCGGCATCTGGCTTCCAACTATCGGGGTGATCCGCAAGCCGAGTACCTGCAGTTCTTCCGGTTGGGCGTGGACGGCGTGTTCAGCGAGTTTCCGGACACAGCTGTGATGGCACGCGCGGCCTATTTGCGTGAGGGTGGGCACTGACCCGGCTGTCGAACTGATCTGATTCGAGCGGCCAAATCCGCTTTCTGTTTGGCTATAACTGCTGCGGCGGCGACCCCAGGCGATTCGGCCCCAAACCAAAACCAGCCCTGATCCGAACAACGCGGCTGCGCCGGGGGTGCCGGGGTTACAGCACATTCACGAACAGTCCATGCGTAACGAATAGCATCGTCTTTTTTGTTGCGGATCGCGCTCTCCTGTTGACCATCGAGGCGGAGATCGGGTCAATGCCTATAGCGGCTCAACAAAAATTGGGATATGCTGGGAGGAAACTATCTGACTTGCGCAGCAACCTTGTCTAACACCCAATACGCACATGCATGAGGCAAATAGCAAAGGGGGTGCCGATTGAAGCCGCTTCGGTGGATACGCATAGCGGTCATATGTTCCCTGGTTGGGGTTTGGGCGTGCAGCGGTTCCGGAGAAGAATCCTCTTCAAGCCAGGTCCAACCACCTGGGGTGGTCAGCGTCTTTCCTCCGGCCAACGAAAGCGCGGCCACTGCCGTTACAGGGGTTTCCGCCACTTTCGACAAGAACATGAACTCGGCTTCGGCAGGGAGTTTCACGGTGTACGGGTCTCAGACAGGCAAGCTTTCCGGCACCTACATGGGCGGGGGTACTACCACCCTGAGTTTTGACCCTTCCGTGAATTTCAAACCGGGCGAAGAGATCGAGGTGAGTTTGACCCAGTCCCTGGCCTCAACCGGCAGTGCGGCTTTGGACCCTGCGTACGTCTTCCGGTTTTGGGTCGAGACGGGAGGCGGCACAGGCGTGTTTATTGACGCGCAGACAATTGGCTTGCAGGCGAATGCCATTGCCGTGATAGCCGGGGATTGGGATGGAGACGGAGATGTGGACCTCGCGGTGGCCAATTTCGGCGCCGATCAGGTCAGGATTCTGAAGAATGACGGCACCGGCACTTTTTCCGTGTCCAGCACGATTAACGGCCAGGTAGGCGCTACGGCACTGATGGCAGGTGATTGGGACGGCGACGGGGATCTGGATCTGGCCGTAGCGAATTTCGGCGCCAACAGCGTCACGATCCTTAATAACAACGGCAGCGGTGTTTTCACGGTTGCAGGCACAATAACCGGTCAGATCGGCCCCAAGGCGTTGACCGCAGGAGACTGGGACGGCGACGGGGACCTGGATCTGGCCGTGGCGAATTTCGGCTCCAACAGCATCACTATTCTGAAAAACGACGGCTCAGGCGGTTTCACGGTTTTCAGAACACTGTCCGGCTTCGACGGAGCCAGCGCCTTGGTTTCCGGGGACTGGGACGATGACGGGGACTTGGACCTGGCCGTGGCGAATTTTGGAGCCAATACGGTGGCCGTTCTTGAAAACGACGGTACAGGAAGCTTCGCGACGGCAAGCACGCTGCCGGCCATGGTAGGCGCCAGGGCCTTGGCCGCAGGAGATTGGGACAACGACGGCGATCTGGACCTGGCGGTCGGGAATTCCGGCGCCAACACGGTAGTGATTTCGAAAAACGACGGCACGGGCGCCTTCACGCCGTCGAGCACCCTTTTCGGGCAGACGGGGATCGCGGCGCTTGCTTCAGGGGATTGGGATAGCGACGGCGACCAGGACCTGGCAGCTGCCAACTTCAGCAGTAACAGCATCACCGTCCTTAGGAACAACGGCACGGGAAGTTTTTCGTTATTGAGCACCGTTGGCGGCCAGATCGGCATTAGTGCTCTGGCAGCAGGGGATTGGGACGGGAATGGATATTTGGACTTGGCGGCCGCCGATAACGGATCCGACAGTGTCCATATCCTAACCAATCAGCCGTAGGCTTGAGCGCGATTAAGCTACTTCTGAAATGTTTGCCGCCCTATATTTTGGTGGACTGCGTGCCTGACTCGCAACCTATCTGAATACCCGAAAATCTTGCACCTTTGATCAGGTAACCTTAAAATCCAGTAAGTGTGTTCCACATAAATGCCGCTTGGCGATTAAGTTCCTACAGAGAATTTAGGAGGACCGATTAGCACCTCCACATCAGATTGGAACCCCCAGCAATATCTGCGCTATGCCGACGAGCGGCTCCGCCCTGCTGTAGACCTTGCCGCTCGAATTGATCACGCATGCCCGAAGCGTGTGATCGACCTGGGGTGCGGAACAGGAAATGCACTACCCGTACTTGCGGCCCGATTCCCCAAGGCAGAATTGGTTGGGGTGGACAGTTCCCCGGCAATGCTCGAAAAGGCGATTTCAGCAGGCTTTACGACCCAACTCGCCGATATTGCGACTTGGTCGCCACCGGAACCCGTGGACGTAATCTTCAGCAACGCTGCGTTACAGTGGTTGCCCGACCATGCTACATTGTTCCCAAGATTGCTTGCCTGTCTTGCCCCTGAAGGGATTCTGGCGGTCCAGATGCCAGCCATGCACAATGAGCCGGTACGCGCCCTTCAGTCGATAGTCGCTTCGTCGGGTCCTTGGTCCCAGCAGCTATCGGGAGTAACGAGCGCGCCGCCGATTCTCGAACCCGACGCCTATTACGATCTGTTGTCTGAGCGTGTCTCCACAATTGAAATATGGATAACTCAATATTTGCACGTATTGCGCGGCAAAGACCCGGTGGTCCAATGGGCAATGGGAACCAGTCTGCGCCCCTACCTCGATGCCCTGCGACCATGCGACCAACCCGAATTCATGGCCGCTTACTCGAAGGCGCTGCGCCCTCATTACCCGCCGCGTGCCGACGGCACAGTGCTGTTGGCGTTCCGCCGTCTGTTCATCCTCGCAAAAAAATAATGGCCGCCTGATTGCTCGGTTATGATGTGCTCCCTTCTTTTGGTCTTCAGATTTGGCTACGAGCCTTTCCGCCACGCAGCGGTAGCTCGGAAAAGTCACTGGCGTGGAGGCGATGAAGTGGATTGAAAACCTGTATGGCTGAAACAGGAATGGGGCAGTGAGCAATTGCACCGCCCCAGCTACCATGATTTTGGTGGTTTCGTTAAGGAAAGGTGAAAGAAATCAAAAGCGGATTAGTTCACCTTAATCGCCGATATACGTAACAAATGGCGTTTTTTCTATTGATATTGGTTAGTTGTTATCAGTTTTAAATTTCTATTTTTCTTCTGTCAAGACGTTTCCTGCTCCTGATAGTGGCTTACGATGCGCTCCATGGCCTGGTGGTAGTCCCGCTGCA
>Ga0316630_10000447_pt1 | contig 12974 bp, 12 predicted proteins | sample OWC_May_M1_C1_D6_FD_207658 | JGI IMG/M metagenome (GOLD analysis project Ga0316630, IMG submission 207658) | Wetland soil microbial communities from Old Woman Creek delta, Ohio, United States - OWC_May_M1_C1_D6_A | ecosystem: Environmental > Terrestrial > Soil > Wetlands | place: USA: Ohio...
GTCATCGACCAGGGCGGAGTGGACCAGGCGGTCCAGGCAGTCCAGATCGGCGCCCAGGACATCCTCACCCGCCCCCTCGACGTGGACCGGATCGCCGATGCGCTGGAGCGGGCCCTGGAGGCGCGGGACGGGGCCAGGGAGACCGGCGCGCTCTCGCTCGCCGGCATCGTCACCCGCGATCCGCAGATGCTGGCCCTGCTCAAGATGGCCGCCCGCCTGGCCCAGAGCGCGGCCCCCGTCCTGATCCAGGGCGAGAGCGGCACCGGCAAGGAGCTGCTGGCGCGGGAGATCCACCTGCGCAGCCCCCGGCGCGACAAGCCCTTCGTGGCCCTGAACTGCGCGGCCATCCCCGAGTCGCTCCTCGAGAGCGAGCTGTTCGGGCACGAGCGGGGTGCCTTCACCGGGGCCATCGCCCGGCGGATGGGCAAGTTCCAGATCGCGCATCAAGGCACCCTCATGCTCGACGAGGTCAGCGAGACCAGCCTACCGCTCCAGGCCAAGCTGCTGCGGGCGCTGCAGGAGGGCGAGCTCGACCCCGTCGGGCGCGACCGCCCGGTGCGCGTGGACGTCCGGGTGGTGGCGACCACGAACCGCAGCCTCCGCGAAGAGCTGCAGTCGGGCCGGTTCCGGCCGGACCTCTTCTTCCGCCTGAACGTGCTGGCTCTGCGCCTGCCCCCGCTCCGCGACCGGCCGGGGGACATTCCCCTGCTGACGCGCCACCTCATCGAGAAGCACCGCGCCGCCTGCGACAGCCCCGTCCGCGAGGTGAGCGAGGCGGCGCTGCGCCACCTGGCCGGCTATCCCTGGCCGGGCAACGTGCGCGAGCTCGAGAGCTGCGTCCACCGGGCCCTGCTGCTCTGCCCCGAGCGGGTGCTGCAGCCCGCGCACCTGCAGCTCGACCTGGGCCTGGTCGAGCCGGCTCAGGAGACGGGCACCCGCTCTGCCATGGAGCGGCGCCTGATCCTGTCCACGCTGGAGCGGGTCGGTGGCAACCGGACGCGCGCCGCGGAGGCGCTCGGCATCTCCGTCCGGACCATCCGCAACCGGCTTCGCCAGTACCGGGAGGAGGCCGGCCTGCAGGTCGCCTCCCCGATGGCGTGACGCCATGGCCACGCCTGCGGCGACCCCCGACACCCCCGACACCCCCACCCCCGCCGCATCCGGCGGGAGGCAAAAGATCCAGCGGCTGCTCGTACGCCTGGGGATCCTCGCGGTCCTGGCGGGCGTCGCCTTCGCCGTGGTGCTTTTCGTGGTGCGACCCCACTTCCCGCCCCTGACCGAGGGCAGCAAGCCCCCGGCGCAGGCCCCCGCCCCGGTGAAGTTCGGGCGGGTCGTCTCGCTGGAGTCCGTGGTGGTGAATGTGGCCCAGACCGAGGGGCGCCGCTACCTCAAGGCGACCATCCAGCTCGAGGTCGCCGAGGAGGAGAAGGTGGTCAAGGAGGTCGAGGCCCGCAAGCCGCAGCTCATCGACCTGCTGGTGGCCACCCTGGCCAAGAAATCGCTGACCGACGTGACCACCCCCGACGCCCTGGACCGGCTGCGCGCCGAGATCCACGAGCGGATCAGCCAGGAACTCGGCAAGGAGAAGGTGCGCCGCATCTTCATCACAGAGTTTGTCGTCCAGTAGGAGTGGATTGGTGGATCGGTGGACTGGTGGATTGGTGGCGGCGGAGCGCGTGTCTTGCAGTAGGCCCGCAAGGGCATCCCACGAAACCACGAGCTCACTAGTCCACTAGTCCACAAGTCCACGCGTGCCAGGCCTGGAGGCCGCCGTGTCCGAGATCCTCACCCAGGAAGAGATCGAGTCCCTGCTGAACGCCGTGCGGCGGGGGGGGCTCCCCCCGGCCCCGGTCCAGGCCACGCGCGGCCGGCGCAACCGGAACGTCCTGCCCTACGACTTCCGGCGGGCCAACCGCATCTCCAAGGACCAGGTCCGGACGCTCCAGATGCTGCACGAGGGCTTCGCCCGCACCCTGAGCTCGTCGCTGTCGGCGTATCTGCGCAGCCTGGTCGAGGCGGAGCTGATGTCGGTCGAGCAGGTGACCTACGGCGAGTTCATGATGTCCGTGGTGCGCCCCTCGACCCTGGCCGTTCTCGAGATGCGGCCCCTGAAGGGCGGCGCGGTCCTGGACGTGAGCCCCCACGTCGTCTTCCCCATGATCGACCGCGTCCTGGGCGGGCCGGGGCGGGCCGTCGGCCAGATCCGCGAACTCACCGAGATCGAGCGCACCCTGGTGGACCGGATCTTCCGGCGCATCCTGCTCGACCTCGAGCAGGCCTGGCAGCAGGTGGAGCGGTTCGACCTCCAGCTGCTCCGGGTCGAGACCAACCCCCAGTTCGTGCAGCTCACCTCCCCCAACGACACGGCCATCCTGGTGGACTTCGACCTGCGGATGGGCGAGTCGCAGGGCGGCATGAGTCTGTGCCTGCCCTTCGCCACGCTCGAGCCGGTGCTGCCCCTGCTGGTGGCCCAGCGCTGGTTCGGGTCGCCGGCGGGGGCGGAGGCCCACGCCGCCTCGGGCGCCATCTCTCAGTTCCTGCAGCGCACGGCCCTGGAGGTGCGGGCGCAGCTGGGCACGGTGCAGATGCCCATCGATCGCGTCACCCGCCTGCAGCCGGGAGACGTCATCCCGCTGGCCGGTGGGCGCGAGCTCAGCGTGACTCTCGAGGTGCAAGGACGGCCGCGCTTCCTCGGCCGCGCCGGCCAGCGCCATGGCAAGCGTGCGGTGGAGATCACCGGCACGCTGGACGCAGGAGGCAGTGCCCATGCTTGAGTGGCGAGCCCTGGTTTCCCCCGAGACCGGCCAGCGCCTGGCGGGCGGGCTGGAGCAGGCCCTGGCGGCGCTCGCCGGCCAGGCCAGCGCCAGCTTCCGCGAGGCCAGGGGCCCCGAGGCCCTGGCTGCCGTGGCGGCGCCGGCGGCCGCGCTCCGCTTCAGCTTGACCCGCGAGGCCGCGGGTCCCGTGTGCCTGCTGCTGCCCGGCCCCGCGGCCCTGACGCTCGCCGGGGCCCTGCTGGGCGAGGCCACGACCCTGGCGGCCGATGCCCCGGGCGACGCAGAGAAGGGAGCCCTGCGCGAGCTGGCCGGCCAGGTGGCGGCCGCCCTGGCCGGCGCCGTGGGCGGGCTGCTCGGCCGCCCGGTGGGATGGGAGGCGGCCTCGGCCGCCTGGCTACCCGGGGGCGGTTCGGAGATCCCGGGCCCGAGCGACGGGGCCGTCCTCGTGCTCGGCCTGACGGTCGGACCGCTCACGACCGAGGCCCTGCTGCTCCTGCCGCGAAGCGCGCTGCCCGCCCCGGCGGCCCCGGCCGGCGCGCCGGGGGCCGAGGCGGCAGGGCCCCGGAACGGAAGCGGGATCGAGCTGCTGCTCGACATCTCGCTTCCCGTCACGGTGGAGCTGGGTCGCACCCGCATGATGATCCGCGACATCCTGCAGCTCGCCCCCGGCTCGGTCCTCGAGCTGGACAAGCTGGCCGGCGAGCCGGTGGACATCATGATCAACGAGAAGTCCATCGCCCGCGGCGAGGTGGTGGTGATCGACGAGAACTTCGGCGTCCGACTCACCAACATCGTGACGCCCAGCGAGCGGCTGATGAACCTGCGATGAACCGTCCGCGCCTGTTCCTCCGCGCAATGCTGCTCGCCGTGGCCGGCCTGGCCCTCGTGCCACAGGCCGCGCTCCCCGCCGGGACCGCCCCGGTGCAGGGCTCCCTCCAGGAGGCGCCCTCCGCCGGGCGTGCCGAACCATTCGTCGCCCCGGCAGGAGAGCCCGGCGCGGGTGGGCTCGGCCGCGCGGACGAGCCCGGCGGGGCCGGGGTATCCGACTACCGCCTCGGCGAGGCCGCCGAGCCCCGCTCGCTGCTCTGGGACAGCCTGCGCCTGCTCCTGACCCTGGCCGCCGTCCTGGGCCTGTTCGGGATCTGCCTGAAGCTGTTCCAGCGCTGGGGCCATCCTTGGGGCCAATCGTGGGGAATGACGGGCGGCCGGTCCCTCACGCCGGGCGCCCTGGAGGTCCTCGGCCGGCTGTCCCTGGGGTCCAAGGAGACGGTCTGCCTGGTGCGGGTGGGAGCCGAGGTGCTGGTGGTGGGGGTCTGTCCCCAGGGCCTCAGCCTGCTGCACCGGGTGGACGGGGGCTCCCTCGGCCTGGCGGCGCCGGCAGGCGGGCCGGAGGCCTCCCGGCGGCTGCAGGGCGGCACACCCCTCTCCCCCCTGCGCCTGCGCGAGCTGGCGCGGCGGCTCCGCGACGTCCAGGCGGCGTGGGGCCTCCGCGAGAGTCCGCGGGGAGGCGATCGATGAGCCTCCGCCGTCTCGCCCTGGCGGCGCGCGGCAGCCGGCGGGCCTGGCGGCGCTGGGGGCAGGTGGGCCTGCTCCTGGCCGTGATGACCGTCGCCGGGTCGAGCGCGGCGGCCGCTGCCCAGTCCGGAGCCCAGCCCGGGGGGTTGACGCTGCCCCGCGTCAGCCTGAGCTTCGGCCAGGTCAGCGAGCCGCAGGAGCTCTCCAGCGCGCTGCAGGTGGTCCTCCTGCTCACGGTGCTCACCCTGGCGCCGTCGCTCCTCATCATGCTCACCTCCTTCAGCCGGATCATCATCGTCCTGGGACTGTTGCGCCAGGCCATCGGGACCCCCCAGATGCCGCCCAACCAGGTGCTCGTGGGCCTGACCCTGTTCCTCACGGCCTTCATCATGGCCCCGGTCGCCCGGGAGATCCATGAGACGGCCTACAGCCCGTACATGGCGCGCAAGATCAGCCAGGAGGAGGCCCTCAGCCGGGGCCTCGCGCCCATCCGGCAGTTCATGTTCAGGCAGACCCGCGAGCAGGACCTGGCGCTGATGGTCCACCTGGCCAAGGCGCCCCGGCCGCGCAACCGCGAGGACATCTCCACCCTGATCCTGATCCCGGCCTTCATCATCAGCGAGCTCAAGAGCGGGTTCCAGATGGGCTTCGCGCTGTTCCTGCCCTTCATCGTCATCGACTTCGTCGTCTCCAGCGTCCTGCTCTCCATGGGCATGCTGTTCCTGCCCCCCACCATGATCGCGCTGCCCTTCAAGCTGCTGCTCTTCGTGCTGGCGGACGGGTGGCACCTGGTGGTGCGGTCGCTGGTGGCGAGCTTTCACTGAGGACCTGGTGCCAGAGAGGAGTGCAGCCCGTGACGCAGCAGCAGGTGATCGACCTCGGCCAGCGCGCCGTCCAGACGATCCTGTTCCTGTCCGGGCCCGTGCTGGTGGCCGGCATGATCACCGGGCTAGCCGTGAGCCTGTTCCAGGCCGTCACCTCCATCCAGGAGGCCACGCTCACCTTCGTCCCCAAGCTGGTGGCGGTGTTCCTGGCGCTCCTCTTCTGCATGCCGTGGATGATGGATCTCATGCTGCGCTTCAGCGTGGATCTGTTCGGAAACCTGGGGCAGTTCGCCCGGTGAGTCCGATGAGTCTCGAGGCGACGCTTCTCCGGTGGCTGCCCAGCTTTCTGCTGGTGCTGGCCCGCTGCGGGGGGCTGGTGGCCTTCGCGCCCCCCTTCTCGGGGCAGGTCGTCCCCCGCCACGCCAAGCTGGGCCTGGCGGGCCTGCTGGCGCTGATCCTGACGCCGCTCCTCCCCGCCGTGCCGCCGGGCGCCCTGGGCTCGGCCGTCGGCCTGGCGGCAGCCCTGGTGGGGGAGTTGGCCGTGGGGGCGATCATGGGCATGGCCGTCCGCTTCATCTTCGCCGGCGTCGGGATGGCCGGGGAGCTGACCGCCATCCAGATGGGCCTGGGGATGCCCGCGGCCCTCGACCCCCACGCCCAGATCCAGGTCACCGCCGTCAACCACCTCCTGGACCAGATCGCCGTGCTGGTGTTTCTCGTGGGGGGAGGACACCACGCCCTGCTCCTGGGCCTGGTGCAGAGCCTGACGCTCGCCCCGCCCCTGACGGTGGGCTTCGACGGGGGCACGCTGGAGTACCTGATGGGACTCTTCGCCGCCGCCTTCCTGCTGGCCGTGCGCCTGGCGGCGCCAGTGGGGGCGGCGATGCTGGTCAGCATGGTGGCCCTCGGGCTGCTGAACCGGGCGGCCCCGCAGGTGAACGTCTTCATGGTGAGCTTCGCGTTGATGATCGGCGTGGGCCTGCTGGCGTTTCTGGCCGCCCTGCCGTTGGTCGTCACGGTCGTCGCCGGGACCTTCCAGGGCCTGCCCGCGATGCTGGGCGGGCTCCTCGTGCAGGTGCGCCATGGCCTCTGACGCGGGCGAACGGACCGAAGCCGCAACACCCCGACGGCGCCAGGAGGCGCGGGAGCGGGGTCAGGTGGCGCGGAGCCTCGAGGTCAACTCCGCCCTGATCCTGCTGGGGACGTTCGGCGCCATGGCCTTCGTGGGGCCCGCCATGGGCCGCGCGCTCGTCGAGACCTTCCGGCAGGGCCTGCACTTCGGCGCGCCGGGCGATCTCGGGCCCGAGGAGGTCCGGCAGCTTTTCGTGTGGGTCGCCGTGGCGGTCGCGCGTGTCGCGCTGCCCGTCGCGCTGACCGGGGCGGTCCTGGGCCTGCTGGCCAGCCTGGTACAGGTGGGCTGCCTGGTGACCCCGGAGTCGATCCGGTTCAACTGGGCCAAGATCAGCCCGGTGAACGGGCTCAAGGGCCTGCTCGGGACCCGGGGGCTCGTGGAGCTGGTGAAGGCGATCCTCAAGATGTCCATCATCGGCATCGTGGCCTACCGGACGCTGCGCCCGGAGTGGGACCGGCTGCCGGAGCTGGTCCAGATGGACCTGCCGGCCCTGCTCGGCTGGCAGCTCAACCTGGGCCTGTCGCTGGGATTCAAGGTCACCGCGGTCTACTGCCTGGTCGCCGCCCTGGATTACGGCTACCAGCGCTGGGAGCACGAGAAGGGCCTGCGCATGAGCAAGGCGGAGCTGAAGGAGGAGGCCCAGAATACCGAAGGCAGCCCCCAGATCCGCTCCCGCGTGCGGGCGATCCAGCGCGAGCGGGCCATGCGGCGCATGATCCAGGACGTGCCCTCCGCCACGGTGGTGGTGGTGAACCCCACCCACATCGCCGTGGCGCTGCGCTACGACGCCCAGCGCATGCGCGCCCCCAAGGTGGTGGCCAAGGGCAAGCGGCTGGTGGCAGAGCGGATCGTGGCCGCGGCCCGGGCCGCCGGCGTGCCCATCGTCCAGGACATCCCCCTGGCCCGGGCCCTGGAGAAGCTGGTGCCGGTCGGCGGCGAGATCCCGGCCGCCCTCTACCGCGCCGTGGCGCAGATCCTGGCCTACGTCTTCGCCCGGCGCCCCCAGCGGGTGCCCGCGTGAGGACGCCCATGGTCGTCGCGACCCTCTGCGCGGGGCGCGGTTCGCGGGGTCCGCGCCGGGCCGTTGACGCTCGGCCCTCGGCCCCCGGTCCCTGGCCCCCGGTCCCTGGTCCCCGGCCCCTGGTCCCCGGAGGTCGCCCGTGATCCGCCGGCTCCTCGCCCAGCGCAACGATGCCCTCATGGCCCTGGCGGTCCTGGCCATCCTGACGGTCATGCTCATCCCGCTGCCGCCGTTGCTGCTGGACCTGCTGCTCACGGGCAACATCGCGCTGTCGCTGCTGACGCTCCTGATCAGCATGTACATCCTGCGGCCGCTGGAGTTTTCCGTCTTCCCCTCTCTGTTGCTGCTGCTCACCCTCTTCCGCCTCTCGCTCAACGTGGCCTCGACCCGCCTGATCCTGCTGCACGGCAACGAGGGCGCCCGCGCCGCGGGGCAGGTCATCCACGCCTTCGGGCTCTTCGTGGTGGGCGGCAGTTACGTGGTGGGCGCCGTGATCTTCCTGATCCTGGTGGTGATCCAGTTCGTGGTCATCACCAAGGGCGCCGGCCGCATCGCCGAGGTGGCCGCCCGCTTCACCCTGGACGCCATGCCCGGCAAGCAGCTGTCCATCGATGCCGACCTGAACGCCGGGCTCATCGGCGAGGCCGAGGCCCGCGCCCGGCGCCTGGAGATCGCCCGCGAGGCGGACTTCTACGGTGCCATGGACGGCGCCAGCAAGTTCGTCCGCGGGGATGCCATCGCCGGCATCCTGATCACGGCCGTCAACATCGTGGGTGGCCTGTGCATCGGCATCCTCCAGCTCAAGCTCGACCTGGCCGACGCCCTGGCCACTTACACCATCCTGACCATCGGGGATGGCCTGGTGACCCAGATCCCCGCCCTGATCGTCTCCACCGCGGCGGGCATCGTCGTCACCCGCGCGGCCTCCGAGACGGAGCTGGCCACGGCCGTCCGCACCCAGTTCGCCGGCCACCACCGCGCCCTGACCATCGTGGCGGGCGTGCTCCTGGTGCTGGGGCTGATGCCGGGGCTGCCCGGCGCCCCCTTCCTCCTGATGGCGGCGATCACGGGGGGCGTGGCGTTCAGCGGGTTGCGCGAGCGCTCCGCCGCCCGCGCCGCGGCAGCCCCCGCCCCCGGGCCGCCCTCGGGCCCCGAGAAGGTGGAGAGCCTGCTCCACCTCGATCCCCTGGAGCTGGAGGTGGGCTACAGCCTGATTCCGCTGGTGGACGCCGCGCAGCGGGGAGACCTGCTGGAGCGGGTCCGCCTCATCCGCCGGCAGTTCGCCATCGACCTGGGCTTCGTCGTGCCGCCGGTCCGGATCCGGGACAACCTGCAGCTCAAGCCCGCTGGCTACGCCATCAAGATCCGCGGCCTCAGCGTGGCCGGCGGCGAGATCCTGGTGGGCCACTTCCTGGCCATGAACCCGGGCACGGCCACCGAGCCGATCGCGGGCGTGCCCACCACCGAGCCGACCTTCGGCCTGCCGGCGCAGTGGATCGCCCCGGCGGAGCGCGAGCGGGCGCAGCTGCTCGGCTACACGGTGGTGGACCCCGCCTCGGTGATCGCAACCCACCTGACCGAGACCATCCGGCGCCACGCCCGGGACCTGCTGGGGCGCCAGGAGGTCCAGGCGCTCCTGGACCACCTGAAGAGCACCCACCCCAGCATCATCGAGGCGCTGGTGCCCCAACTCCTGCCCCTCGGGGCCGTGCAGAAGGTCCTGCAGCTGCTGCTGGCCGAGGGAGTCTCCGTGCGGGACCTGGCCACTATCCTCGAGGCCGTGGCCGACGCCGCGCCCGCCACCAAGGACCCCCTGCTCCTGGCCGAGTACGCCCGCCAGGCCCTGGCCCGCACCATCTGCCGCGGGCTCACCGGCCCCGACGGCATCCTGAAGGTGTTCACGCTGAGCCCGGCCCTGGAGCAGCTCCTGGCCGAGGCCCTGGCCGAGGGCGACCAGGGCCGGTACCTGGCCCTCGACCCGCGCGTCGCCCAGCGGGTCATCGAGGCCCTCGCCGGAGTGATCGGCAGAGCGCCCGGCGACGGGTCGCCCGTGGTGCTCTGCGCGCCCACGATCCGGCCGCACCTGCGGCGGCTGACGGAGCGGTATCTCCCGCACTTGGCGGTGCTCTCGTACAACGAGATCGGGCCGGAGGTCACCCTGAAGGCCCTGGCCATGGTGGAGGCACCCGATGCGCTTGCGACGGTTTGAGGCCACCACGGTAGCCGAGGCCCTGGCCCGGGTCCGGGAGGACCTGGGCGCGGAGGCGGTGATCCTGCACGCCCGGACCGTGGCCGAGGCCGAGCGCGGCGGCTGGGTGGAGGTCACAGCGGCGGTGGACGAGGACAGCCAGGCCACGGCCCCCCGGCCCGCCGCGACTCGCCGCCGGGGCGGCCCCCCGGGCGTGGAGCGCGCGCTGCTCACCGGACCGGGACGCGAGGGCGGGGCCGGGGCGCCGCGGGCGCTGGAGGACATCCACCAGCTGCTGGCCGAGCTCAGGGCCAACCTGGAGCCCGCGCCCAGGATCCCGGTGGCCCTGCGGGCGCTGTACCGGCACCTGGTGGCCCAGGACCTGCCGGCCCGCACCGCCCGCAAGCTGGTGCTGGATCTGCCGGCGGCGGTCCGGGCGGGGCGGAAGCCCGTGGACTGCGCCAGCCTGCAGGAGAGCCTGGCCCGCGCCTTCCGCGTGAGCGGGCCGATCACCCTGGGCGGGGGCCGGAAGGTCGTCGCCCTGGTCGGACCGACGGGCGTGGGCAAGACCACCACCATCGCCAAGCTGGCGGGGCAATTCCAGCATGGGGGAGGGGCCCGCGTCGCGCTCATCAGCCTGGACACCTACCGCATCGGGGCCCTGGCGCAGATGCGGATCTACGCAGACCTCCTGGGGGCGCCCCTGCACGTGGTGCGGACGGGCACCGAGATCTCCCAGGCGCTCGCCGCCGAGCCCGAGGCGGATCTCGTCCTGGTGGACACCACGGGGCGGAGCCCGCGGCAGGCCGACGGCATCGCCGCCACCCGGGCCATCCTGGGCCAGGTGCCCGGCCTCGAGGTGCACCTGGTCCTCAGCGCCACCACCAAGAGCACGGATCTCGAGGAGACGCTGCGGCGATTCCAGCCGCTCGGCTACGAGCGCGTCCTGGTGACCAAGCTCGACGAGGCCCGCACCCTGGGCCCGCTGCTCCATGCCGCCCTCGAGCACCAGTTCCCCGTCTCCTACCTGGCCACGGGACAGGAGGTGCCGGACGATCTCGAGGCCGCCACGCCGTGGCGGCTGGCCGCTCCCCTGATCCCCGGCGGCCCCCGAGCCCGGCGACGCACCGTCGCCCATTGCTGAGGCGCCATGCAGACCCACATCGCGGATCAAGCCGCCAAGCTGCGCCAGCCGGCAACGCCGGCCCCCCGGACCTGGACCCTCGCCGTGACCTCCGGCAAGGGGGGAGTCGGCAAGACGTCGGTGGCGCTGAACCTGGCGCTCACCTGGGCCCAGGCCGGACAGCGAACCTGCCTGCTGGACGGGGACCTGGGCCTGGCCAACGTGGACGTGCTCCTGAACCTGCATCCCCGCGCCTCGCTGCGCGAGGTCGTGGCCGGGACCAAGACCCTCCCCGAGGTGGTCATGGACGGGCCGGCGGGGCTGCGGGTGATCCCCGCCGCCTCCGGCATCGAGGCCCTGGCCAACCTCGCAGGCCCGGCACGGCGCGCGCTCCTGCAGAGCCTGCAGGCGCTCGGGGGCCTGGGGGACGTCACCGTGCTGGACACCGGGGCGGGGATATCGCAGACCGTGCTCAGCCTGGTCCTGGCGGCGGACGAGGCCCTGCTCGTCACCACCCCGGAGCCGACCGCGCTCACGGACGCCTACGCCATGCTCAAGGTCCTGACGCAGCGGCGGCGGCAGCTGCCGGTGCAGCTCGCCGTGAATCTCGTGGACCATGTGGGGCAGGCCCACGAGATCCACGGCCACCTGGACCGGATCGCGCGCCGCTTCCTGCAGCGCGAGGTTCCCCTGGCCGGCTGGATTCCCCGCGACGGCTGCGTCGAGCGGGCCGTGCGCGAGCAGCGACCCCTCAGCCTGTACTTCCCCTACGCGCGGGCCACCGAGGCCATCCGGCGCCTGAGCTGGGGCCTGGCGGCGCGGCGCGCGGCGCCGGGGGCGCCCGGCGAGTTCTGGACGCGGCTGGCCGCGTCCCCCGAGGCCCTATGAGCGACGCCCGAGCCCCCCGGGCTGCCCGCACGGCGCCCGCCATGCCCGAGGAGCTGAAGACCCAGTGGCGGCAGCTACGCGCCAGCGGCGATCCCGAGCTGCGGGAGGCCCTCATCTGCCGCTACATCGGGCTGGTGCGCACGGTGGCCGGACGCCTGGCGCTGCGCCTGCCCCCGCACGTGTCCCGGGAGGACCTGGAGGCGGCCGGCATCCCCGGCCTGCTGGCGGCCATCGAGGGCTATGACCCCGAGAAGGAGGTGGACTTCGCCGCCTACGCCCAGTCGCGCATCCGGGGGGCCATCCTGGACGAGCTGCGCGACCTGGACCCGCTGCCGCGCTCGCTCCGCGACAAGGCACGGCGGATCGAGGCCGCCCTGGCCATGCTCCAGCAGCGATTCCGGCGGGCGCCGACGGATGAGGAGGTGGCGACCTGCCTCGGCCTCTCCCTGGAGATGTATCACCAGATCCTGCTGGAGCTGCGGGGCGGCCTGCACGTCTCGCTGGACGCCAGCCGGGTGTCGGGCGAGGAGGCCGAGGACGCCGACTTCGGGCCGCCGCAGCTCGCGGAGACCCGGACCCCCAGCCCCTGGCACGCCCTGGCCTTGAAGGAGCGGCAGGCCGTCCTGGCGGAGATCCTCGAGGAGCTGCCGTCCGGGGAGCGCATGGTGCTGACGCTCTACTATTACGAGGAGCTGACCATGAAGGAGATCGGCAGCGTCCTCGCGGTGACGGAGTCGCGGGTCTCCCAGATCCACAGCGCCGCCCTGCTGCGCATCCGGTCCCGCCTGCGGGCCCGCCGGCTGCGGCCCGAGGACCTTGCCCTCGAGGCGCACGCCCCGGCCGATCCACGGAGAGCGGTCCATGTCGTCACCTAGCGCGGTCGTCCCGGAGCGCCCTCGCGGCCTGGCGCCGCTCCTGCTCGTGCTGGGCCTGTGCCTGGCCGCGGCGGGATGCACCCCGCCGCCGCGGGCCTTCGTCATCGCCGATGCCGACTACAGCAACGAGCGAGCCAAGACCGGCATCCTGGTCCTGCCGGGGCCCCGGGTGGCGGCCGCCCCCGGCGCTGCGCGCGCGGCCGCCCGCATGCTGGCGGCGGAGCTCGCCTCCCGCTGGTTCAACGTGATGGAGGCCGACCTCCTCCTCCAGGCCAGCCCCGAGTTCGAGCCGGCCCTGGCCCGCGCGGCCCTGCAGGCCCTGGAGGCGGAGCCCATCGACCCGGGCCTGGCCGAGACGCTGCTCCGCGGCTACGGCATCGGGCAGCTCCTGGTGGTGGACGTCTACGAGTACGAGCAGTACTGGGGGCGCCAGACGAAGATCACGCGGGTTGGCCTGGAGGCGCGCCTGGTGCAGATGCCGCGCGGCCGCATCCTGTGGCAGGGCCGCTACAGCCCCGAGCTGTCGGGGTACCCCGGCCATAGCTTCGACGCGGCAACCCGCCGGGGGGTGCGCGAGCTGGTCCGGGCCTTGACCAACGGCCCCGCGGTGGCCGCGGACTATACCGACTGGAAT
>Ga0316630_10000448_pt1 | contig 12970 bp, 11 predicted proteins | sample OWC_May_M1_C1_D6_FD_207658 | JGI IMG/M metagenome (GOLD analysis project Ga0316630, IMG submission 207658) | Wetland soil microbial communities from Old Woman Creek delta, Ohio, United States - OWC_May_M1_C1_D6_A | ecosystem: Environmental > Terrestrial > Soil > Wetlands | place: USA: Ohio...
CCGGGGCTGCTCGAGAACCGCGAGAAGGTGTTCTACAGCATGGGGCGCGACGCCGAGTTCGATGCCCACCTGATGAGCTGGGTCAACGAGGTGCGCGCCAAGGCGCGCAACGGCGTGCATGCCCCGGGCGAGTTCGTCGATCTCAACCACATCCTGCACGAGATGCGGCTGATCAAGGCCGCCGACGAGCTCAAGCTCATGCGCCGCGCCGCCAAGATCTCGGCCGCCGCCCACCGCCGCGCCATGCAGGCCTGCCGGCCGGGGATGATGGAATACGAGGTCGAGGCCGAGCTGTTGTACGAGTTTCGCAGGGGCGGCAGCAATTTTCCGGCCTACCCGCCGATCGTCGGCGGCGGCGCCAACAGCTGCATCCTGCATTACAACGACAACAACGCCGAACTCAAGGGCGGCGATGTGCTGCTCATCGACGCCGGCGCCGAGATCGACGGCTACGCCGCCGACATCACCCGCAGCTTCCCGGTGAACGGCCGCTTCACGCCCGAGCAGCGCGACGTCTACCAGATCGTGCTCGCCGCCCAGGCGGCCGCAATCGAGCAGGTGCGGGTTGGCCGGCACTGGAACGAGCCGCATGACGCCGCGGTGCGGTTGCTCACCGACGGCCTGGTGCAGCTCAAGCTGCTCAAGAAGGGCAGCATCGACGCGCACATCGAGGACGGCAGCTACAAGCGCTTCTACATGCATCGCACCGGCCACTGGCTCGGCATGGACGTGCACGACGTCGGTGACTACAAGGTGCACGACGCATGGCGGCTGCTCGAACCGGGCATGGTGCTGACGGTCGAGCCGGGGCTGTACATCGGCGACGGCGACGACATCCCCAGGGGCCTGCGCAACATCGGCATCCGCATCGAGGACGACGTGCTGGTGACGCGCGACGGCTGCGAGGTGTTGAGCCGCGATGCGCCGAAGGAAATTGCGGAAATTGAAGGGTTGATGAAGGATTAGCAATTAGCCGTTAGCGGTTAGCTATTGGCTAAAGCCGTCTTGTTCGAAGCCCAGTGCCGGATTGTGTATTCGCGACACACAAGAGCCCGGGTCCTCCCGGATTTTCGCTAATCGCCAACCGCTAATCGCTAACAGCTGGTTTTCATGTCCCACACTGACTTCGACATCATTATTATCGGCGGCGGCATGGTCGGCGCCAGCCTGGCGGTGGCGCTCGGCCGGCTGCCGGTGCGGGTGGCGCTGGTCGAGGCGGTGGCGTTCGAGTCGGGTGCGCAACCGAGCTACGACGACCGCACCATCGCGCTATCGTTCGGATCAAAGCGGATTTTCGACGGCCTCGGGGTGTGGAGCCGGGTCGAGGCGCGTGGGGCGACCGCGATCAAGCGCATTCACATTTCCGATCGCGGCCGCTTCGGGTTCGCGCGTCTCGCGGCAGCCGATGCCGGGGTCGAGGCGCTCGGCTGGGTGGTCGAGAGCCGTGCGCTCGGGCAGGCGCTGCGGCCAGCGCTCGAGGAGGTCGACAACCTGACGCTGCTGATGCCGGCAACCATGGAAAACATTGTGCTGGCCCCCGAGCAGGCGAGCGTGCACGTACGCCAGGGCGACGGGCTGCGCTCGCTCACCGCGCGCCTGGTCGTGGCGGCCGACGGCGGGCGCTCGGCGGCGCGCGAGCGGCTCGGGATCGCCACCACCCGGCGCGACTACGGCCAGTCGGCGCTGGTGACCAATGTCACACCCGAGCTGCCGCACGGCAACGTCGCCTACGAGCGCTTCACCGACACCGGCCCGCTGGCCTTGCTGCCGATGAGCGACAACCGCTGTGCGGTAGTGTGGAGCGCGGCACCGGAACAGGCCGAGGCGCTCCGGGCGCTGGACGATGCCGCATTCCTGGCGCGGCTCGAGGAGCGTTTCGGCAGTCGCCTCGGGCGACTGCGCAAGGTCGGGCGGCGCGGCGTCTATCCGCTCACGCGCACCGACGTGGCCGAGATCGTGCGCGAGCGGCTGGTGCTGATCGGCAATGCCGCCCACACCGTGCACCCGGTGGCCGGGCAGGGCTTCAATCTCGGCCTGCGCGACGTGGCCGCGCTCGCCGAGGTGCTGAGCGGTGCGCTGCGCGCCGGTGAGGACATCGGCGGCGCGGCAGCGCTGGCGCGCTATGCCGACTGGCGGCGGCGCGACACGCGCGCCATCGCCACCTTCACCGACACGCTGGTGAGCGTGTTCTCGAACGATCTCGGGCCGCTGGCGTTCGCGCGCAACCTCGGTCTCATCGGCGTCGACCTGCTGCCGCCGGCCAAGCGCGCGCTGCTGCGGCTCAGCATGGGGCTGAGCGGGCGGCTGCCGCGGCTGGCGCGCGGGTTGTCGCTGTGATGGATTCGGCTGAAGATGTCGCCGATAGGGAAGCCGTTAGCGATTGGCAATTGGCGGTTAGCTAAAAGCCAATCGCTAACCGCTAAGCGCTTTCTCCCTCAATTCTGCTCGTGCATGGCCCAAAGAACATGAAAGCCGACTTCGACATCCTGATCGCCGGTGGCGGCATGGTCGGTGCGACGCTCGCCTGCGCGCTCGGCGGCAGCCGGCTGCGGGTCGGGGTGATCGAGCCGCAGGCGGTGCCGGTGCCGGGCTTGGAATACGACCTGCGGGTGAGTGCAATTTCGCCGGCCTCGCAGGCGGTGTTCGAGAACCTCGGTGCCTGGGAGGCGATGCAGGCTCGCCGGGTGGCGCCGGTCGAGCGCATGCACATCTGGGAACAGGGCGGCGCGCTCGATTTCGACAGTGCCGAGATCGGCGCGCCGTGTCTGGCGTGGATTATCGAAAACAGCGTAATCGTGGCGGCGCTGGCCGCGCGCCTGCAACAGTTTGCCAATGTCGAGTTGCTTTGTCCGGCGCGTCTGGCGGCGGTCGATGTCGACGAGCAGTTGGTGAGCGTGCGGCTCGACGACGGCCGCGCGCTGCGCGCCCGGCTGCTGGTCGGTGCCGATGGCGCCGGCTCGCGGGTGCGGCAGGCGGCGGCGATCGGCTGGCGGGTGCACGACCTGACGCAGTCGGCGCTCGTGGCCGTGGTGCAGACCGAACACGAACATGGCGGCTGTGCCTACCAGCACTTCCTGCCGACCGGTCCGCTCGCGTTCCTGCCGCTCGACGATCCGCAGCGGGTGTCGATCGTATGGTCGGCCGACCGGGCACGCGCCGAGGCGCTGATGGCGCTCGACGACGACGGTTTCAACGCCGAGCTGCAGGCGGCGTTCGGCGACCGGCTCGGATTGGTGCAGCTCGCGAGCAAGCGCGCCGCGATCCCGCTGGCGCTCGGGTTCGCGCACGACTACGGCGCGCACCGCGTCGCGCTGATCGGCGATGCCGCGCACACCGTGCACCCGCTCGCCGGCCAGGGCGTGAACCTCGGCATCCTCGATTCCGCCACGCTGGCCGAGGCGCTGCTCGCGGCCGCGCGCGAGCAGCGCGATGTCGGCGCGCACGTGGTGTTGCGCCGCTACGAGCGCGCCCGCAAGGGTGCCGACATCGGCATGCAGATCGTGACTGGCGGATTTCGTTACCTGTTCGGGAGCGACTGGCCGGGTGTGCGCATGCTGCGCCAGACCGGTCTGACGCTCACCGACCGCCTGCCGCCGCTCAAGCATTTCTTCATGCGTCAGGCGAGCGGGCTGACGGGCGAATTGCCGCCGCTGGCGCGGCGGGTGTTGCGTTGAAAATATTGTTATCGGCCACGGATGGATTAGCTATTGGCGCTTGGCGGTTGGCTTTTAGCTAACTGCTAATCGCTAATCGCTCTCCACTCCAGCAGCGTGAGACGCTTCGCATGTCCACCGAATTCTGGAACGCCCGTTACCGCGAGCCCGGCTACGCTTACGGCACCGAGCCGAACGCGTTCCTGGCCTCGAAGGCCGATCTGCTGAAGCCCGGCATGACCGCACTGGCGGTGGCCGACGGCGAGGGCCGCAACGGCGTGTGGCTCGCGGGTCTCGGGCTCGATGTGCTGTCGGTCGATGCCTCGGAGGTGGGGTTGCGCAAGACCCGCGAGCTGGCCGCGAGCCGCGGGGTCGCGATCCGCACCGCCCAGGCCGATCTCGGGCGCTGGGCCTGGCCGCGCGGGGAGTTCGATGTGGTGGTGTCGATCTTCGCCCATTTCGCACCCGAGCTGCGAGCGCGCCTGCACCAGGCGATGCTGGCGGCGCTCAAGCCGGGCGGGCTGGTGATCCTGGAGGCGTTCACCCCCGAGCAGCTCAATTACACCAGCGGCGGTCCGCGGGTGCCCGAGATGCTGTACAGCGTCGGCATGCTGCGGGCCGACTTCGCCGCCGGCGAGGTGCTGGAACTGACCGCGACCCGGACCGAGCTGGCCGAGGGCAACTATCACAGCGGGCCGGCGGCCGTGGTGCGCCTGGTGGTGCGCCAGCCCTGAGCCGTCGCGGCCGCCACCCGGTCGCCGTCAGTAGAATCCCCACTCGTTGCGCAGGTAGCGCGCCATCTCGACATAGTCGGCGTTGCGCGCCGGTACGAACCCGGCGGAGCGCTGGCTGGCGCGCAGCGCGCGCGTCGGTTCGTCGGCGGCCGCCGAGGTGAGGGCGGTGCGCAGCCGTTGACGCTCGCTCACACTCACCCGCGGCCCGGCTGACAGCGCCTGGTGCGGCATCTCGCTGCTGAAGAACAGCACCCGGCTCTGTCCCTGCTGATCGTAGGACCGCAGCAGGGCCAGCGGCAGTACCCCGCCGGTGCAGCGGCCGGCGATCACGCCGTCGTAGACCGCGCGCCAGTTTTCCACCGGCACCAGCACCGGCTGGCGCGCCGGGTTGTCGTACAGATCGAGCAGCACCTGGGCACCGAGGTTGGGCGGGGCGAGGCTGCAGAACGTGCGCCCGGCCAGGCGCTGCATGCCGGTGAAGAACAGATCCTGGCGGCCGATGATCGCGAACTGGTAGACCTCCGGCAGTCGCACCAGCACTTCGTGATTCAGGCGTTCGGCGCGGTAGCCGTTGAAGTGCGGGCCGTCGAAGACCAGGTCGTAGTGGCCGCGCACCATCTCGGTACGGTACACCCCCCAGCTGCCCGGGTGCTGGTAGAGCACCGGCCGGCCAACGACCGTCGAAAGATAGGCAGCCAGCGGTCCGTACAGGCGCTCGCCGTCGGCCAGCGACTCGCGCGGCGCCGCAGTCAGCACCAGCGGCGGCTCACTGCCCGCGGTCGCGGCCGGTCGCAGCGCGGCATACGCCTCGCCGGCCCGCGCGCCGGTGGAAAACAACAACAGCGCAATAAAGACCGAGGTCAGTGGCAGGCCGGACCGAAACATGTGTGTCCCTGTTGGTATTAACCGTTCTCCGGGGCACGCATTCTGGTGCGGCCAGGTTACTGCCGCATGACAGGCACAAAAAATAAAGCCGCCCCGAGGGGCGGCGCAATGGGCGTCGAGCGCCCGGGGGGAAGAATCGAAGTCGTTACTGGTAGAACCAGCTGTCCTTGAGGATCGCCGCGGCGCTGGCGAATTCACCCTTGCTGGCGGTCTGGAAGTCGCCGCTCAGGGCGAAGGCCTCACGCAGCTGTGTGGTCGCGGCCCGTGCGTCCGGTCGGGTCATGGCGCGCACGATCTTGGCCTGGTCTTCCGCACTCACGCGCGGGCCGGCCGACAGTGCCTGATTGGGATAGGGTTTGGCCTTGTAGATGACGCGCGTGGTACTGCCCGGTGCGTCGTACTTGGCGAGGTTGCGCGCCGGCAGGATCGCGGCCATGCAGCGGCCGCTCTGCAGGCCCGAGTAGATCTGCTCCCAGCCGTCGGTGTTGTTGATGATCGGCTGGCGTGCCGGGTTGTCGAACTCCTTCAGCACCGCCAGCGTGCCAAGGTTGGGCGGGCTCATGCCGCACACCGGACGGCCGGCCAGCTGCCTGAGCTCGCGCAGCTTGTCGCTGTCATTGCGCACTGCCACCACGAAGGTGTTATCGCCCGGGGCTTTCACCAGGATGTTGTGCTGCATGTTGGCGGCACGCCACGCGTTCAGGTGCGGCCCGTCGAATACGAGATCGTATACGCCCTTGCGCATGTCCGACTGGTATTCGATCCAGTTGCCCGGGCGCCGGTAGGTTACGGTCTTGCCGGTGACCCGCGACAGGTACTCGGCCACCGGCCCGTAGATCTCGACCGCGGCCTGGGCGGACTCGCGCGGCGGGGCGCTGAACACGTACTCGCGGGGCGCGGGGGCGCCGTGTTCGAGCAGGGCCGGGGTGCCGCTGGCGGCCGGGGCGAAGCTCACCTTGTGGGGGATGGTGCTGTCGGCGGCCACGGCGCCGCCAGCGAACGTGCAAAGCGCGAATGCCGACGAGATGACGGCGCTCGGGAGTCGGATCGACATGTGTACAGTCTCCATGTTGTGCCCCGACGCGACGGGGCGTCCTGATTGAATTTCCGTTTCGTGACGACTTGCCTTAAGACATGAACACCGCCCCGCACGGTGCGGGGCGGTGTTCGGCGAAGGTCAATAACCCCACTCGTTCCTGAGGTAATCGCTGAGGCCGGCGAAATCCTTGTTGGTGGTGGCGACGAACGGCTTGCTGTTGCCGTACTTCTCGCGCAGCAGGGCGGTGGCCTTCTCGCCCTCCGGTGACAGCAGCGCGCGGGTGACCTTGTCCTGTTCGGACGGGGTCAGGCGCGGGCCAGCCGACAGCGCGTTGTCCGGCATGGTGGCGCCGCGGAACACGATCTTGCTCGCGCGTCCGCCGGCCTGCTCGAACTGTTCGAGCTTCTTGAGCGGGATCACCGCCGCCATGCACTTGCCGCTCATCATGCCGTCATAGATTTGCTTCCAGCCGTCGACGTTGACGATGATCGGCTGACGCGACGGGTTGTCGAACTCGTTGAGCGCGGTGAGCGTGCCGAGATTGGGCGGCGCATGTGCGCACATGGTGCGGCCGGCCAGCTGCTTGAGCTCACGGATCTTGTCGTTGTCCTTGCGCACCAGCACCACGAACACATGGTCGCCCGGCACCTTTACCAGCACGTTGTGACGGGTGTGGTCGGCGCGCCAGGAATTGAAGTGCGGCCCGTCGAACACGATGTCATAGGCACCCTTCTGCATCAGGCCCTGGTACATGCCCCAGTTGCCCACATGCCGGAAGACCACCGGCTTGCCCAGGGCCTTGGACAGCAGCTCGGCCATCGGGCCGTAGATGGCATTGGCGGTGGCCTCGTCCTCGCGCGGTGCGGCGCTCAGCACCAGTTCGTGGCTTTCGGCGAGCTTGAAGTGGGTCGCCGCGTCCGGCTGTGCGCGGAAGGCGACCTTGCTGGCGGTGGCGCTGTCTTCGGCCAAAATGGTGCCGGCCGCGCCGGTCATGCACAGAACGAGTGCAGCGCGTCCTGCGCCCCTGACAAAAGCTCCAATCTGCATACCCATGACTGTCTCCTTCGCTATTCTGCGTTTGCGCCTGGCGGTCTCCTTATCCCCTACGCCCGCGCTCCATTAATTTCTCGCTGCGCGCATGTCCTTGACGCGTCCCTGTTTCTCGCAGCCTCGTGAACGATAGATCACGGGTGCGGCAATTCCAGAGGTATTCATCAGTCCGCAAGCACCATCCGACAGGCGGCCGCCGGGGCAGTGTGAGCGGTTGCTGTCGTATCAGGCCGCATAAAATTTCTTGACGATGCCGGATGCGGCGTCTAGTCATTGTCTGACGCACCGGTAAACGGTGTGGTCCGAATTCACGCTCGGCGTGGGGAAATACGGGGAGACGGAACGGATTGTGCATGCTTCCGTCGTCAGGGGTTGTCGGGGTAGCAATCAGAAACGGATTTGCGCAGGAGCACCATGCCGAAGTCCAGAAGGTCCAAACGGGCCACCAGCCGGCGCGCGTCGGTCGCGCAGCCCCGCCGTTCGGCGCCAGCCAAAATCAGCCCCATCGTCACGATCCCGCCGGTGCAACCGTCACTGGGATCACTGTTCCTCAGCTTCCTCAAGATCGGCAGCACCGCCTTCGGCGGGTTCATGGCGCTGATCTCGGTGGTCCAGAACGAAGTGGTCGAGCGCCGCAAGCTGCTCACGCACGAAGACATGCTCGACGGCGTGTCGCTCGCCACCATCCTGCCCGGCCCGGTGGCGGTGAACGTGGTCGCCTACGTCGGCTACCGTCTGCGCGGCGGACTCGGCGCTCTGGTGTCGGTGGTCGGCGTGACGCTGACGGCATTCGTGCTGATGGTTGCGCTCAGCGCCGCGTACTTCCAGTGGGGCAGCATCCCGGCGGTCGGCCGCATCTTCCAGGGCTTCCTGCCGGCGGTCACCGCGATCATCGTGGTGGCGGCCTGGAACATGGGCCGCAAGACCGTCAAGGATGCCCGCGGCCTGGTGCTGGCGGTACTGGCCGCGGCACTGCTGCTCGGGGTCGGTGGCTTCTGGATCACGCTCGTCATCATCCTTGGTAGCGGCATCGCCGGCATGCTGCTGTTCCGCCCGCGCCCGTCGGCACCGGCGCCCACGACCGGCGTGGCGTCCGGCAAGCGCGCCTCGCTGCTGAGCGTGACGCCGCTGTTGCCGGCGGCGCTGGCGGTGCCGTTCTTCCACTTCGATCTGGCGCTCGCCGCCAAGCTGCTGGTGACCTTCGGCGGCATGAGCGTGATGCTGTTCGGTGGCGGCTACGTGTTCATCCCGCTCATTCAGGAGGTCGTGGTCGGGGGCCACCATTGGCTCACGACCCGCGAGTTCGTGGATGCCATTGCCATGAGTCAGATCATGCCGGGGCCGATCGTGCTCAGCGCGACTTTCGTCGGCTACAAGGTTGCCGGCTTCACCGGCGCGCTCGCCGCCACCATCGGCATCTTTGCCCCGCCGGCGCTCATCATGCTCGGCGCCTCGCACGCCCTGGAGCGCATCAAGAAATCGGCCGTGATCAGCGCCGCGCTCGCCGGCATCCGGCCGGCGGTGGTCGGCATGATTGCGGCTGCGGCGGTCACGGTCGGCCGGACCGCGCCGCAGCACTGGCTGTCGGCCGTGATCTTCGCGGCCGCGCTGGTGGCGCTGCTGCGCTTCAAGGTCGAGGTGATCTGGCTGATCCCGGTCGCGGGGTTCGCCGGCTGGCTGCTGTTCTAGATGGCGGTATACGGACGGGGGTGGGTATGGACATGAAGGTTGCCGATTTTCACGCGCGCCACATCGAGCTCGACGACGGCCTGATCCGGCCGTACGGCGGCCGGCTGGTGCAGGCATTCGTGCCGGCGCGCGAGCGCCCGGCGCTGACCGAGCGCCTCGCCAGCATGGTACGGGTGCCGGTGTCCGATGCCGAGCTGCTCGACCTGGAGATGATCGCCTCCGGTGCCATGAGCCCGCTGACCGGCTTCATGACCCGCGAGGCCTACGCCAGCGTGCTTGCGAACACTGCGCTGCCGGACGGCCGCCCGTGGGGCCTGCCGGTAACGCTGGCGGTGTCACGGGCCACGGCCGCCACGCTCACCGCGGGGGCCGAGGTGGCGCTCGCCCACGGCACCGACGTGGTCGGGGTGATGCGGATTGACGATATTTACGATCGCGATGCCGAGACCGAGGCGCGCGTACTCGGCGCCACGTCGCGCCTTGCGGCGCGGAGCGCCGACGACGCAGCGGTGCTGATCGGCGGTCCGATCGCGCTGCTGGCGGCGCGCGGCGCCGGCTTCCTGCAGCGCCAGCACCTGTGGCCGCTGCAGATGCGCGGCCAGATCCTGCAACACGGCTGGGTCCAGGTGGCGGTGCCGCACGTGGCCTACCCGTGGCGGCGCACCCACGAGTACCTGCTCAAGTGTGTGCTCGAGTATTCGGACGCGCTGGTGCTGCACGAGCCGGCCGGCACACCGGCGTCGGCCGGGCCGCTGCCGACGGTGCTGCTGGAGGATGCCAGCCGCATGCTGATCGAGGGCTACTTTCCGGTCGACCGGGTGCTGATCAACCCGATGCCGGCCGACCTGCACGCGCTCCACCCGCGCGCCGTGCTGCAGCACGCGATCCTGAGCCAGAACTACGGCGCCAGTCTGTTCTTCGTGCCGGAGTGTGCGCCGGCCTCGGACAACTTCGAGGCCGTCCACGGCCTGTTCGCCGCCGCCGCCCGCCACGGCCTGGAGATCCGGCCGGTGTTCATGCCGCAGGCGTTCCACTGCGAGCCGTGCGGTGGCGTCGCCACCGGCAAGTCCTGCCCGCACGACGAGGACGAGCGCGTCGAGATCAGCGACGAGGAAATCGCCGCGCGCCTGCTGCACGGAGAGGGGCTGTCGCCGCTGGTGACGCGCCCGGAGATCGCCCGCGCGCTGGCGCGCGGCATGGCCGATCGCGCCGAGGCGCTGGCGGTGAAGGGCGAGCGCCACATCTACCCGCACGCCTCCGAGGTCGGGCGCGAGCTGCGCCAGTCGCTGGCCGGGCACAAGGCGGCAGTGCTGTGGATGACCGGCCTGTCCGGTTCCGGCAAGTCGACCATCGCCCATCGCCTGGAGCGCGACCTGCTGCTGTCCGGCCACCGCGTGTTCGTGGTCGACGGCGACACGCTGCGCCACGGCCTCAACCGCGACCTCGGTTTCAGCGAGGCCGACCGGCGCGAGAACCTGCGCCGTGCCGCCGAGGTGGTGAAGGTCATGGTGGAGGCCGGCCTGATCGTGATCGCCTCGTTCATCTCGCCGTTCCGCGCCGAGCGCCAGCTGGTGCGCGAGGTGCTGGGCATGGCGTTCCACGAGGTGTTCGTCGACGCCAGCCTCGAGGCCTGCGAGGACCGCGACCCGAAGGGCCTGTACAAGCGCGCCCGTGCCGGCCAGATCCCGCAGTTCACCGGCATCAGCTCGCCGTACGAGCCGCCGGAGAACCCGGACGCGCGCGTCGACACCACCGTGTACTCGGTCGACGAGTGCGTGCACCAGCTGCGCGACTACCTCGACGCGCGCGGCATCCTGCGCGCCTCGCGCTGCGCCCCGGCGGCCGGCGCGCGTGCCGGCGCCGCGCTCGGAACCCGTTTTCAGTAGAGCAACACGACAACCCCCGAAATCAAGAAAGGAAATTCCAGGAGTCTTGCCATGCCGATATTGATGATTGGTACCCAGCGGTCCGGATCGAACCTGCTGCGGCTGATGCTCAACCAGCTGTCCGAGGTGGCGGCACCGCATCCGCCGCATATCCTGCAGCGGCTGATGCCGCTCGTGTCGCGCTACGGCGATCTCGGCCAGGACAAGAATTTCGCCAGGCTGGTGGATGACGTCTGCCGGCTGGTCGAGCTCAATCCGGTGCCGTGGGAGGGCGTGAAGCTCGATCGCAAGGACGTGGCGCGCCGCTGCTCGGAGCGCTCGCTCACGGCGGTGTTCGGCGCCGCCTACGACCTGCTGGCAGAGGCCTGGGGCAAGTCGACCTGGTGCTGCAAGAGCCTGGCCAACATCTTTTATCTCGACGAGATCGAGCACTACTTCCGCGACGCCGCCAAGTACATCTATCTGTTCCGCGACGGTCGCGACGTGGCGGTCAGCTTCCGCAAGGCGGTGGTCGGCGAGAAGCATTTCTACCACATCGCCCGCGAGTGGGGCTCGACCCAGCGCATTGCGCTCGCCAAGCGCGGGCAGATCGGCAGCAGCCGGTTCTTCAACGTGCGTTACGAAGACCTTACGGCCGACGCCGAGACCACCATGAAGGCGCTCTGCAAGTTCCTCGGCTACCGCTACACGCCGGAGATGCTCGACTTCCACCGCACCGACGAGGCCAAGAAGGCGGCCAGCTCCAGCGACCTGTGGGGCAACGTGGTCAACCCGGTGATGCGCGACAACAGCCGCAAGTTCCTGCGCGAGGCCTCGGCCGAGGACGTGCAGATCTTCGAGCTCGAGGCCGGTGACGTGCTCGACGCGCTCGGCTACGAGCGCGCCTACACCAGCAAGGGCGAGAAGCGCCAGTTCACCGAGGCCGAGATCCGCCAGTTCGACATCGAGAACAAGCGCCTCAAGGACGAGGTCATGAGCAAGGTCGACCCCGAGGACCTCAAGCGCCGCGACCAGCAGGGCGCGTTGCTGGCCGAGATCCGTGCGCGACCCGAGGCCGGTCGTACCGCCGTGGCCTGAGTCGTCGCGATCGGAACGTAGACAGGGCCCGGCGCCGAGTGGCGCCGGGCCCTTTTTTGTGGCCGCGTCCGCCTAGAGTCCCTTGCACAGCCCCTTCAGTACCAGGTCGGTGAGGCTCACGATGCCGACCACCTCGCCGCCGGCGATCACCGGTGCGCGTGAGATGTCGAAGCGGTCGAACAGCCGCGCGCAGTAGCGCACGTCCATCTCCGGGTCGACCGAGATCACCGGTTTGGCCATGATCTCGTAGACGTTCACCCGCTCGGGCGCGCGGTCCTTGCCGAGCACCTTGCGCGCGACGTCGGAGATCAGCAGCAGGCCGAATTCGTCGTCGGGGTGGCGCTTGTTCACCACCAGGCACTTGGTCTCGATGTGCTTCATCATGTGCATGGCATCGGCGACCGTAGCGATGCCGTCGACGGTGTCGAATTTGGCCTTCATCACGTCGCGGACCCGCACCACCTTGCGCTCGCTCATAGCTCGTCCTCCACCACGCGGGTGAGTTTCTTGATTTGCTGGGAGACGCCCACGGCGTCTTCCACGTCGATCTGGAAGGCGATCCCGGTACCGGGCCGGGCGTCGAACTCGCCGACCTCGGCGATGGTCTCGAGGATCTTGCGCGACAGGTGCTCCTCGACCAGCAGCAGCAGCATGTCGCGCTGGGTTTCGAGCGACAGGCCGAGGAAGGTCTTGCGCTGTACCATGCCCTCGCCGCGCGCCTGGTTGAGCACGGTCGCCCCGGTCGCGCCCTCGCGGCGGGCGGCGTCGAGCACCGCGTCGGTCTTGCTGTCCTCGATGAGGACGATGATCAATTTGAAATGCATGGCTAGATTTCCCTCCTCGGTTGGCGGGTGGCGGCTCGCCGCGCGCGCCAGTCGGCGAGCTGAGCGTAGCCCAGGACGGTCATGATCGGAAAGGAGCACACGAAGGCGATCAGGCCGAAGCCGTCCACCACCG
>Ga0316630_10000449_pt1 | contig 12958 bp, 7 predicted proteins | sample OWC_May_M1_C1_D6_FD_207658 | JGI IMG/M metagenome (GOLD analysis project Ga0316630, IMG submission 207658) | Wetland soil microbial communities from Old Woman Creek delta, Ohio, United States - OWC_May_M1_C1_D6_A | ecosystem: Environmental > Terrestrial > Soil > Wetlands | place: USA: Ohio...
CGACACAAGTTCGAGCAGATCGGCCATCCGGAGTACCTGGAGCTCATGGCCAAGGCCGTGGCCGGGCTGAGCGCGCTGGCGATGCACTACTCGCCGGTCGCCGCGGACCCCCGCTTCGTCTTCGCGTCGTTCGAGGTGAACCCGTTCGTCATCGCCCGGGACAGCCGGTTCCTGGCCCTGGACGGCCTGGCCGAGTTCCGGGCCGCCTCCGAAGCGGACGCCTGGGCCCCCGCGGCGAACAGCGCCAACCTGGGTGCGTTTTTCCAGCCGCGGGGCATCGCCGTGGCCGGGGTGTCGGGGGACCTCGGCAAGTACAGTTTAGGCCGGGCCATCGCGGAGCTGCTGCACGAGCTGGGGCGGGAGGACCTCTACCTGATCAACCCCAGAGGCGGGACGCTCCACCTCGGCCGCACCGAGTACCCCCTGTACAAGAGCCTGGCGGAGCTGCCGGCCCCCGCCGAGCTGGTGGCGTACGCGGCACCGGCCCAGAGCGCGCCGGAGTTCCTGCGCGGGCTCGCCGGCAGCGGCGTGCGCGCCGTCATCCTCATTCCGGGCATCCCGGCCTCTGTGGCGTACGCGGAGTATGCCCGGCAGCTGCGCGAGGCGGTGCCGCCGGGGCTGCGCATCATCGGGCCCAACTGCATGGGGGTCTACGTGGCACCGGATCGGGGGGCCGGCGCCGCCCGGCGCGGCGTCAACACGCTCTTCATCGACGAGCGGCGGCTCGAGGTCCGGTCCACCGAGCGGTCCAATGCCGTGCTGCTGACCCAGAGTGGCGGGCTCGCCGTGACCGCCCTGGACAAGCTCCGCGGCAGCCAGCCGTTCCGCGCGGTGGTGAGCTTCGGCAACAAGTTCGACGTCAAGGTGTCAGATCTGCTGGCCTACTTCGAGGGCGATCCCGCGGTGGGGGTGGTCTCGCTGTACCTCGAGGGCTTCGAGGCCGGTGAGGGGCGCCGCTTCTACGATATGGCGTGTGGCATGGGCACGCCCATCGTGGCCTACAAGGCGGGGCGCACCCAGGCGGGGGCGCGGTCGGCGGCCTCCCACACGGCCTCCATGTCGGGCAGCTACGAGGTGTTCCGGGCCGCCTGCCAGCAGGCGGGCGTGATCCTGGCCGAGACCATCGAGGAGTACTACGACCTGGTGAAGACCTTCTCCCTGCTGGCCGGAAAACCCCCGGCCGGGAACCGCGTCGCGGGGGTCGCGAACGCCGGCTTCGAGAGCACGATCGGCGCGGACGAGCTGAAGGGTCTGACCCAGGCGCAGCTCTCCCCGGACACGGTGGCGAGGCTCAACGCCATCAACAGTCACGGCCTCGTGGACACGTCCTCGCCCTTCCTCGACGTGACGCCGATGGCCGACGACCGGATGTACGCCGAGTTCGTCGAGGCGGTGCTCCGCGACCCCGGCGTGGATTGCGTGTTCGTGGCCATCGTTCCCCACGTCGTCTCGCTCAAGACGGATCCCGACACCTGCCGCGACGCTGACGGGGTGGCCCGCCGACTGGTGGATCTCGCCGCCCAGCACAAGAAGCCCCTGGTCGTGTCGGTGAACGCCGGCAGGTACTACGCCGACTTCGTGTCGGTCCTGGAGGAGGGCGGGCTTCCCGTCTATGCCGACGTGCGCCTGGCGATCTCCGCGCTCGAGACGTTTCTTTCGTACCATCTGCGGCAGAAGCTGCCAGCCTAGCCCCGCATTCTTCGCGATACTGCTCGCGAAGACTGCGGGAATGACCACATCCTGATTCTCAAAGACCAAGCCGCGAAATCATCCGTGTGACGGGCTGCAACAGCGCCTCGGTCGCCTCCGAGGATCGACACCCGCTGAGCACGCCGAGGGGCGCTGGATAGAACCGAACCCGTGGGGCTCGATGCGGGCTTGGCCGGTGTCGGCCGTGGACGCTCCGACATCAGCCGGAGACTGAGGGGGCTGCTGATCACTTGCGTGAAGCATAGGGGGCTGCTATGGTCCGAAGGAGTCAGGGGCCGTTCGATCGGGACGGTCACCGGGGAGACCCGCAGCCCGCGCGCCCTGGCGGGAGAAGGGAGTGACGCGATGCGAGGAAGCATCCGGGGGGCCCTGTGGGGTGTGCTGGCGGTTGCGACGGCTGCTGGCGCGGGAGAACCCACATTTCCCACCCAGCGGGTGACGACCCCGGCGATGCGCATGACCGGGGCGCGGCCCGACCCGGCAGCGGCCCAACCCTCCGACTTTCCCACCCAGCGTTTGACGACCGGGACACTGCGGATGGTCGGGGTGCGGCCGGAACCCGAGCCGCCGGGACCCTCCGACTTTCCCACGCAGCGTATCTCGACCGGTCCGATGCGGATGACAGGAGTGCGGCCATGACGACACGAGTCCGACGCCACGGGTGTGGGATGCTGGCTGCTACGGTGCTGCTTGGCTTGCTGGGCGGGACGGCCCTGGCGGCCGATTTCGTGTTCACGATCCCGGTCGAGCTGGAAAAGATCCCCGAAAGGGCAGGCGTCCTCGTGTACTGCAACGTCTTCAATGCCGACGGCCAGGGAATCGGTGGCGGCAACCAGGGCGTGCAGGTCAATCGGAACACCGGGCAGTTCAAGGGCAACGTCACCGTGTCGGTCGATGTCCAGGCGCAGCAGAATCCTTTCAGTGCGCGGACCTATCGCTGCCATCTGACGATGACCATTCCCGGCAGCACACCCAAGTGGGGCGAGCCTTCGCCGACCAGCGAGGTCGAGGAGTTCCGGCCGAAGCCGGGGACGGAGTTCATTGGAGAGGTCCGGGGCGACCTGCCCGCCGTCATCTCGCCCAAGGCCCTCGACCCGCGGCTGCGGCGCGTCCCCGGGGCGCGCTGATCCGGCAAGTTTCCCCGTCCTGACCGAAGAGCCGGAAGGGAAGCAGTTCCCATGCCCACTCGCGACGTCTGGCGCATGCGGCGCCCTGGGGCGCTGGACCGGCTGGAGCGGCAGACGGAACCGCTGGCCGATCCGGGACCGGGCGAGGCGCGCGTCGCCGTCAAGGCGATCGGGCTGAACTTTGCCGATGTCTTCGCCTGTCTGGGGCTGTACTCGGCGACGCCGGCGGGCGCGTTCATCCCGGGCCTGGAAGTGGCCGGCGTCGTGGAGGCGCTCGGCCCCGCACGCTCTGTGCCCGGCCCGGCCGACGGCATCCGGCCGGGGGAGCGGGTGTTCGGCCTGACGCGATTCGGCGGGTACGCGAGCGCGGTCAACGTGGACCTGCGTTACCTGCGCCCCGTGCCGCCAGCCTGGAGCTTTTCCGAGGCCGCCGCCTTTCCGGTGCAGGCCCTCACCGCCTGGTACGGGCTGATCGAGCTGGGCGCGGTGCAGACCGCTGACGTCGTCCTGGTGCAGTCGGCGGCGGGCGGGGTGGGGCTGCACGCGCTCACGATCCTGGCGGGAATCGGGGCGCGCGTGATCGCGACAGTCGGGGGGTCCGCCAAGCGGGACTTCCTCGTCGGGGAGCGAGGCGTCCCCGCGGATCAGGTGATCGTGCGCGATCGCAACGCGTTCGGCGCCCAGCTCGGCCGGGCGCTGTCGGCGCTCGGGGCCGATGGCTTCGATCTCGTGTTCGACGCGGTGGCCGGCCCCTTCTTCCGGCCGGCGTACCAGCGATTGCGGCCCGAGGGGCGGTACGTGGTCTACGGCGCGGCCGACTTCATGCCCAGCCGGCCGCGTCTACGCTATCTGCGCCTCGCCTGGCGGTATCTCCGACGCCCGCGCCTCGACCCGCTGCAGATGATCCAGGAGAACCGGAGCGTGATGGCCTTCAACCTGATCTGGCTGTGGGACCAGGCGGACCGGCTGCCCCGCGCGTTCGCCGAGATCGAGCGGCTGTTCCAGGCCCCGCCCCTCGTGGGCCGCCGCTTCCCCTTCGCCGAGGCCCCGGCGGCCCTCCGCCATCTGCAGAGCGGGGAGAGCATCGGGAAGGTGGTGCTGGAGCTCTGAGCCGCTTCCGGTTCAAGGCACCGGCCGCAGACCTCGCTTCCGCTTGACGCGCCTCGGGCTGCTGCGGCATGCTGTGGCCGGGCTTGGCAGCAGACGGGCAAGCATCGCCGAGAGGACGGAATCCCGATGAGCTCCGCAGAATCCTCGGCGCCGATTGACCTGGAGGCGGGACTGCGGACGCGTCCCGAGGATGTCGCAGCCCTTCGCCGGGCGGCACGGCCAACCGTCCTGTCCCTGGACGAGTACATGGAATTCCTCGCCAGCGTGGAGGATCCTCCTTGCGAGGCCCTGAAGGCTCGGCGGGGCCCCAGGGGGGATCGGCCGTTCGAGCTCTAGAGGGCGGCTGAAAAAGGCCCATCTGCGGCGTTGGCGCGCCTCGGCTCTCGCTGCGGCGTACCTCCAGTGCGCCTCACTCGGCCTGTGGCGTGCCGCCTTGCATCTGGACCTTTTTGAGCAGCCCAGCGCGAGGCGAATTTCTCGGCATCCTGCTGGCGAACGAAGCTGCCTGATCGGGTCGCCGGCCTGGAGGCGTCTTCATCTCGCCGCGTTGCTCTGCTCGGAAGCTCCTGTCACCGGGTTTGCCTCATCTCGGTCGCCAACTCCTCAGGGTGAGTCCCCGCCTGAATACCGGTGCCGGGTCGCGTGGACCAGCGCGTCGTCTCCACGGGGGGTGGCGTTCCAAGCCCATCAGGGCAGTGGTCTCAGCGGTCCCAATGCCGTACAATAGCGGCTCCCGGATCATCCGCGCAACCGCACAGATGGGACCAGCATGTCGAACGACTACATCCTCATCGAAGGGGCCCGGCAGAACAACCTCAAGGGCCTGAACCTGCGGCTGCCGCTGAACGAGCTCATCGTGGTGACCGGCGTGAGCGGCGCCGGCAAGTCCTCCCTCGCCTTCGACACCGTCTACGCCGAGGGGCAGCGGCGCTACGTCGAGACCTTCTCGCCCTACGCCCGGCAGTTCCTGGAGCGCATGGACAAGCCCCGGGCGGACCGGATCGAGGGCATCCCGCCCGCCATCGCCATCGACCAGACCAACCCGGTGCGCACCTCCCGGTCCACCGTCGGCACGATGACGGAGCTGAACGATCACCTGAAGCTCCTCTTCGCCCGGGCCGCCCGGCTCTTCTGCGGCGGCTGCGGCCGCGAGGTCCGGCGCGACACGCCGGAGAGCATCGCGGGCGACGTGCTGGGCCGATCACCGGGCAAGCCCTCGGCCCTGATCACCTTCCTGGCCCAGGTGCCGGGCGGCTTCACGCCCGAGGAGTTCCGGGGGCTGCTGGCCTCGCAGGGCTACACCCGGATCTACCGCGAGGTGGACGGCGCGCTGGAGGTGATCCAGGACCGGGTGCGGCTCGCCCCGGAGAACCGGGGACGGCTCGTGGAGGGCCTCGAGGCGGCGCTGGCGCGCGGCGGCGGGCGCGTCGCCGTCTATCCCTTCGAGGCCGCCAGCGGGCCGGAGGCCCGCTGGCGCTTCTCGGTGGACCTGCACTGCCCGGACTGCGACATCCACTACCGGGATCCGAGTCCCGGCCTCTTCTCGTTCAACTCGCCCATTGGCGCCTGCCCGACCTGCCGGGGCTTCGGGCGCACCATCGGGGTGGACTACGGCCTGGTGGTGCCCGACGAGGCCAAGAGCCTGGCCGAGGGGGCGGTGAAGCCCTGGCAGACGGAGTCCTACAGCGAGTGCCAGGACGATCTGCTGCGCTTTGCGAAGCGGCGGGGCATTCCCGTGCGCGTCCCGTGGCGGGACCTCTCCGCGGAGCAGCGGCGCTGGGTCCTGGAGGGCGAGGGGGCCTGGGAGGACGGGGTCTGGTACGGCGTCTCCCGCTTCTTCCGGTGGCTCGAGACCAAGAGCTACCGGATGCACATCCGGGTGCTGCTCTCGAAGTATCGCGCCTACACGCTGTGCCCCGACTGCCGGGGGGCCCGGCTCAAGCCGGAGGCGCTCGTCTTCCGGCTGGGGACGGCGGAGGATGCGGGCGCCGTCCTGGCCCCCGCGCAGCGGTTCAAGCCGGCGGCGGTGCGCCTCGCCGACGCCGCCTACGGGGCGCTGCCCGGCCTGGGGATCCACGACGTCATGGGGCTGCCCATCGAGCGGGCCCGGACCTTCTTCGAGAACCTCCACCTGCCGGCGCCCCAGGACGAGGCCACCGCGCTGCTCCTGCGGGAGATCCGCACCCGCCTGGCGTACCTCGTCGAGGTCGGCCTGGGCTACCTCACCCTGGACCGGCAGTCCCGCACCCTGTCGGGCGGCGAGGTCCAGCGCATCAACCTGACCACCGCGCTCGGCACCTCGCTGGTCAACACCCTCTTCGTCCTGGACGAGCCGTCCATCGGGCTGCACGCCCGGGACATCGGCCGGATGATCGGGATCCTGCGGCGGCTGCGCAGCGCGGGCAACTCGCTGCTGGTGGTGGAGCACGACCCGCAGGTGATCCTGGCCGCCGACCGCGTCCTGGAGCTCGGGCCCGGGCCCGGCGAGCGCGGCGGGGAGTTGGTCTTCTCGGGCACCCCGGCCGAGCTGCTGCGATCCGGCCGGTCGCTGACGGCCCGTTGCCTGGCCCGGACGATGGGGCCGCCCCCCGCCGCCGAGCCGCCGCGGGGAGCATCCGGCCGCCTGGAGATCCTGGGCGCCAGCGAGAACAACCTGCGGCACCTCGACGTCGCGATCCCGCTCAACTGCCTGGTCTGCATCACGGGGGTGTCCGGGTCGGGCAAGTCCACCCTGGTGCAGGACGTGCTCTACCGTGCCCTGGCCAAGCGCAAGGGCAAGGCCGTGGAGGCGCCGGGCGCGCACCGCGCGCTGCGCGGGGACGAGCTGGTGGCGGGCGTGGTGCTGGTGGACCAGTCGCCCATCGGCCGTACCGCGCGTTCGAATCCCGCCAGCTACGTGGGGGCCTTCGACGCGATCCGCCGGCTGTTTGCCGCCGAGCCGCTGGCCCAGGGCCGCGGGTACACCGCCGGCACGTTCAGCTTCAACGCGGGGACGGGCCGCTGCCCTGCCTGCCTGGGCTCCGGCTTCGAGCACGTGGAGATGCAGTTCCTGTCCGATGTCTACCTGCGCTGCCCGGATTGCGACGGCCGGCGCTATCGCGCCGAGGTGCTGGAGGTGACGGTGCTTCCCCCGGGCGGCAGCCGCGCGGCCTCCATCGCCGATGTCCTGGACATGACCGTCGCCGAGGCGCTGGCGTTCTTCGCCGGGACGCCCGAGGTGGTCCAGGCCCTTGAGCCCCTGGCGGCGGTGGGGCTGCGGTACCTCCGGCTGGGGCAGCCGGTGCCGACGCTGTCGGGCGGCGAGGCCCAGCGGCTCAAGCTCGCCGGCCACCTGGCCGGGGCGCGGGGCGGCCGGCCGACCGGCGCGGCTGGACGGGGGACGGGCTCGTCAGGCCGGGGGACGCTCTTCCTGCTGGACGAGCCAACCACGGGGCTGCACCTGGAGGACATCGCCACGCTGCTCGGTGTCTTCCGTCGGCTGCTGGCGGAGGGGCATTCGCTGGTGGTCATCGAGCACAACCTGGACGTCATCCGGGCGGCCGACTGGATCATCGACCTCGGTCCCGAGGGCGGTGACGCCGGGGGCCAGCTGGTCTGCGCGGGCACGCCGGAGGCCGTGACGGCGTGTCCGGCCAGTCACACGGGGCGCGCGCTCCGGGACCAGGCGCAGGCGGCCGACGGGCTCTCGCGCCTGGCGCTGCCGGCGCCGCCTCCGCGCGACTCGAACGGGACGGGCGCCATCCAGGTCCGCCACGCCCGCGAGCACAACCTCAAGAACATCGACCTCGCCATCCCCCGCGACCGCTTCACGGTGATCACCGGGGTGTCCGGGAGCGGCAAGAGCACGCTGGCCTTCGACATCCTCTTCGCCGAGGGCCAGCGCCGCTACCTCGAGTCGCTCAACGCCTACGCCCGCCAGTACGTCCAGCCGACCGCCCGGCCGGACCTGGATGCCATCCTCGGCATCCCGCCCACGGTGGCCATCGAGCAGCGGACCAGCCGCGGGGGGCGCAAGAGCACCGTGGCGACCCTCACGGAGATCTACCATTTCCTACGCCTGCTCTTCGTCAAGCTCGGGACCCAGCACTGTCCGGAGTGCAGGGTCCCCATCCAGGCGCAGACGGCCGAGGCCATCCTGGCGCACCTCTTCCGGGCGTACCGGGGCAGGCGGATCCAGCTCCTGGCCCCGCTGGTGCAGCACCGGAAAGGCTACTACACCGACCTGGCCAAGTGGGCCCTGGCCCGGGGAGTCGCCCACCTGCGGGTGGACGGCGTGCTGACGCCCACGGCCGCCTGGCCGCGGCTGTCCCGGTTCCAGGAGCACAGCATCGAGCTGCCGGTCGGCGAGGTGACAGTGGCCCCCCGCGCCGAGGCGGAGGTGCGGGCCCTGCTGGAGCGAGCCCTCGGCCTGGGCAAGGGGCTGGTGCGTGTCCACGTGCCCCCGCGCGGGCGCGGGCGGCCGTCGCCGGAGGCCCTCTTCTCCGTCCGGCGCGCCTGCCCGCGCTGCGAGCGGAGCTTCCCGGAGCTGGATCCGCGCCTGTTCTCGTTCAACTCCAAGCACGGCTGGTGCGAGCGCTGCTACGGCACCGGGCTCCTGCTGCGGGGCTTCGACGCGGAGCAGACGGGGGAGGAGATCTGGTGGACCGACTGGTGGGAGGGGCCGGCCCGCACCTGCCCGGCCTGCGCGGGGAAGCGCCTGCGTCCCGAGGCGCTGGCGGTCACATTCGCCGGCCGGTCCATCGCAGAGGTCACGGCCCTCTCCGTCGAGGCGGCGGAGCGGCTCTTCCGCACGATCCCGCTGCGCGGCCGGGCCGCCGAGATCGCCCGCGACATCCTGGCCGAGATCCGGTCCCGCCTGGCCTTCCTGGGGCAGGTGGGGCTGGGCTACCTCGCCCTGGACCGCGCCGCGCCCACCCTCTCGGGCGGCGAGGCGCAGCGCATCCGCCTGGCCTCGCAGCTGGGCTCCAACCTGCGCGGGGTCTGCTACATCCTGGACGAGCCGACGATCGGGCTGCACCCCCGCGACAACCGGAGGCTCCTGGACACGCTGGCGCGGCTCAAGGCGAAGGGCAACACCGTCGTCGTGGTCGAGCACGACGAGGAGACGATCCGCCGCGCCGAGCACGTGGTGGACCTGGGTCCCGGCGCCGGGGTGCACGGGGGGCGGCTGGTGGCCGAGGGCACGGTGGCGGATCTGACCAGGAGTCCCGAGTCCGTCACCGGCCGCTACCTGGTCAATCCCCTGCGGCATCCGCTCTGCGAGCGCCGCCGCTGGGCGAAGGGCGCGCCGGCCCTCGCGATCCGGGGCGCGAGCCTCCACAACCTCCGCAGGCTCCAGGTCGCCATCCCGCTGGGCAAGCTGGTCTGCGTGACCGGCGTCTCGGGGAGCGGCAAGAGCACGCTGCTGCGGGACGTCCTGTACGAGAACCTGAAGCACCTGCTGGCGCGGCGCGGCGCGGGGCGCCTGGTGGGCTGCCGGGGCCTGACGGGCTGGGAGGCGGTGCAGCGCGTGCTCGAGGTGGATCAGACGCCGATCGGCAAGACGCCGCGCTCGTGCCCGGCGACCTACGTCGGCTTCTGGGACGACGTCCGGCGGCTGTTCGCCGCCACCCCCGAGGCGCGGATGCGGGGCTACGGGCCGGGCCGCTTCTCGTTCAACGTGGCGGGGGGTCGCTGCGCGGGATGCGAGGGGCAGGGGGTGAAAACCATCGAGATGAGCTTCCTCCCAGACGTCCGGATCACCTGCGAGGGCTGCGGCGGGAGCCGCTTTGCCCCGGAGACCCTCGCGGTGCGCTACAAGGAGCGGACGATCGCCGAGGTCCTGGCCATGAGCGTGGAGGAGGCCGTGGCCTTCTTCGCCCCGCACGCCCGGATCCACCGCGCGCTGCGCCTCCTGCACGAGGTGGGCCTGGGCTATCTCACCCTGGGGCAGGCGAGCCCCACGCTCTCCGGCGGCGAGGCGCAGCGGATCAAGCTGGTGACCGAGCTGGCCAAGGCGGGGCCGGCGGAGGCCGAGGCGGGGGGCGGCCTGCCGGGGCGGGCGGTGCGGCGCACCCACACGCTCTACGTCCTGGACGAGCCCACCATCGGGCTGCACATGGCCGACGTGGAGAAGCTGGTGCGCGTGCTCCATCGCCTGGTGGACGCCGGGAACACGGTGGCCATCATCGAGCACAACCTGGACGTGATCGCCGAGGCGGACTGGGTGATCGACCTCGGCCCCGAGGGGGGCCAGGGCGGCGGCCGGATCGTGGCGCAGGGGACGCCCGAGGACCTGGCGCGCCGCCGGAACGGGTCCCACACCGCCCGCACCCTGGCGACCTTCCTGCGCCGGCACGGGCAGGAGCGCACGGGGCAGCAGGGCGTGTCGCCCCGGACCTGAGCGGGCGCGCAATGACGCACATCGGCGACCAAGATCCCTCGGCATTGACTCTGAGCAATCCGGATAGCATAATGCAAGCACAATGCAATCGCTCCGGCTGTGAACAGCCTCCATATGGGAGACGACATCGTGGCAACCTTGTATGTCCGAGATGTACCGAATGACCTCTACGAGCGGTTGAAGGACCGTGCAGCGCAGGAGGGGCGCAGCATCAGCCAGGAGGCGGTTCGCCTCCTCCGAGTTGCGCTCCTCACGGAGCGACCCCAACCCGATCCGGAATTCAAGGCATGGGTTGACCGCGTCACCGCGCAACGAGAGCGGTGGGCGAGGGAAGGCCGGAAATTCCCTGACAGCACGGCGCTCATCCGCGAGGACCGTGATCGGTGACACCCATCGTTCTGGATACCGGGGTCCTGGTGAAGTTGTTCGTTCAGGAGGAGGACTCCTGGAGGGCAACGAGGCTTCTTCAGGAGGCGGCCGATGGAGCGTACCGCCTTGTGGCTCCGGACTTCATGGCGGTCGAGTTCGGCAACGTCCTGTGGAAGCTGGTGGTTCGCGCGCAACTGCAGGAGGCAGAGGCCCGACAGGCGGTTGCCGAGTTCCCTTTTGATCGTATCGAATGGCTGCCTGCCCGCGTCCTGCTGGCAGAGGCGTACGGAATCGCGACCGAACACGGGGTCGCCGTGTACGATGCCAGCTTTCTGGCGGCGGCAGCCAGTCTCGGCGTGGACTTCGTGACGGCGGACGAGGGACTGCATCGGAAGGTCGGCGGCCGGCTGCCCTGGGTGAAGCTGCTCCGCGACTTCGAAGAGGCCTGACTTAGAGCAAACCGGTGTCCGCACAATGAGCCGGAGCCGCTCCATCATCCACCTCGACATGGACGCGTTCTTCGCGTCGGTGGAGCAGCTCGACCGCCCGCCCTACCGGGGCAAGCCGGTGGTCGTCGGCGCCGATCCCCAGGGGGGCAAGGGGCGCGGGGTCGTGGCGGCCTGCTCGTACGAGGCGCGGCCCTTCGGGATCCGCTCCGCCATGCCCATCACGCAGGCCTACCGCCGCTGTCCGCAGGCCATCTACGTCCGGCCGCGGATGGCGCGCTACGCCGAGATGTCGCAGCGGATCTTCGCCGTCCTGCGGGAGACCACCGATCTGGTGGAGCCGCTCTCCATCGACGAGGCCTTCCTGGACGTGACGGCCAGCCGCCGGCTGCTGGGCAGCGCCGAAGAGATCGGTCGCCGCCTGAAGGCCCGGATCCGGTCGGAGCTGGGACTGGTGGCCTCCATCGGGATCGCACCCAACAAGTTCCTGGCCAAGGTGGCCAGCGACCTCGGGAAGCCGGACGGGTTCGTCGTGGTCGAGGCGGGCCGCGAGCGCGAGTTCCTGGAGCCGCTGCCGCTGTCCCGCCTGTGGGGGGTCGGGCCGAAGACCGAGGCTCGTCTGAGCCGCCTGGGCCTGCGGACCATCGGGCAGCTGGCGCGGATGCCGGTCGAGACGCTGGAAGCGGCCTTCGGTGGCGGGGGGCGTGAGCTGTGGGAACTGGCCAACGGCATTGATGATCGCGAGGTCGTCCCGGAGGAGGAGGCCAAGTCCGTCGGGGCCGAGACCACCTTCGCCGAGGACACGGACGACCTGGAGGAGCTCCGCAGAACCTTGCTGGCGCTGGCGGACCGGGTCGGCCGGCGTCTCCGGCGCGAGGGCTATCTGGCCGAAGGGGTCACGCTGAAGTTCCGTGACCACGACTTTCAGACCCTCACCCGGGCGGTCATGCTGGCGCAGCCGACCGATCTCGGCGACGACTTCTTCCAGGCGGCGTGGGGGCTGCTCCGGGCACTGGACTGGCGTGGGAGGCGGGTGCGGCTGCTGGGGGTGACGGCGACGCGGCTCACGGGGGCCGGCGGCCAGCGGGGCGACCAGCTGCACCTCTTCCAGCGGGAGGCCGCATCGAAGGAGCGCCTCGCCCGGACGGTGGACGCCATCCGGGAGCGGTTCGGCTCGGACGCCATCGCACGGGCCTCGCTTCTGGCCGCGCGGCGGGCGCCGCGCGGCAGACGTCGGGATCCTGCGAGCGGGGGTCGCCAAAAATGAGGAGGGAGGGGAGATGCCGGCGGGAGTACCCAGGGGCCACCCCCTGATCCGGTTGTTTGCGTCGCTGACCGAGCAGACCTTCGCCCGACAGCTCGGCTGGCCGGACGCCGATGTCATCCGGTACGTCACCGATATCCTGGCGGAGTTCGTGCACGTGGATCGGCTGTACCGGATCCGCAACGCCCAGGGGCGGCGGGTCGAAGAGGTCGCGGAGATGCTGGCCGAGGGGGATCTGCTGCACCGGGCCGAGGGCGTGGACCGCGAACGAGAGGTGCACCGGCACATCGGCGATTACACGCTGTTCATGGCCGGGCTGTTCCCCGAGTACCTGCACCGGCTCAAGACCTCGAAGGCCGTGCTCTCGCCGGATGCCCTGCTGGACTTCATCCAGGTGGGGAAACGCTCGTACCGGATCGTCTCCGAGTTCCGGTATGGCGACTACGGGCCGCTGGCCCCGCTGTACCGGAAGCTCTCGGAGAATTTCGAGCTGTGCGTCTATGGCCTGGGATACGTGCGCGCCGACCTGGACCGGCTGCGCGATCCGCGA